>LNAP01001108.1_pt2 | contig 20022 bp, 18 predicted proteins | sample 602601 | NCBI WGS metagenome assembly LNAP01 (sample SAMN02440304, study PRJNA202911) | soil metagenome | biome: Subtropical and temperate rainforests or woodlands; isolation source: soil samples (1 kg each in a 20% v/v slurry with milli Q water) were... ...
TGCGAGAAACGCTTTGGTGATGGCGACGGTGATCTTGTCATCGGTGTAAGGAACGACAGTGCCGTTACGCTTGATCACACGCAGTTGGCCAGGCGCGGTAGCGGCCAGATCCGAGTTCGAATCAGCGGCCAGCGGCGCGGTGCCCTGCGGGTTCTCGCGAGTTGTGTCGGTGTGCATGGGTGTCTCCACATTCTCTATGTTTGTTTGGGCACCATCACGGTGCCCACCGTTCCGTCCTGAAGCACTACAACCGACTGGCGCCGGGTATAACAACTTCGGGACAGTAGGAAGCAGGCCTGAATACCGCTTCCTTCCGAAGTTCTGGGCTTCGAGCCTGGGCTCGAAACCGGATTGCAGAGGTGCCTGCAATGGACTGCAACACCCGTACCGTTCTGGTCGTTTTGACCTTGAAACGATGGCCATCCGCAGGGGGCGGTCTGGTCTTGGGGGAATGCGGTGTTTCAGTCGGACAAAGGCAAGAAAAGCGCTTGAATTATCTGTCCGACTTGTGTTTGGTTTTTGGTCGAAAACCCTACATGTAGGGTTTTTTACGCGACGGGCTACAAGATAATGCGTTTTGGGGGATGAATGCAACGTGCTACCTGTGGATAAGCCTGTGCGTAATTTGTGTGCGAAACGTGGAACAGCTCTGTAGGCCGCGACCTTGCTGGAGTGGACCTTTTTTCATCGTTTTAACGATCCGAAAACAGCCCGATGGTTTTTGCGGGCGCGGACGTTACCACACAAGTCCCGCGCGACCGAACGCATTTGTCCGCTTGTTTTATGCAGGGCCGGCGTTTATACAATCGGCCCGTGCATGGGCATGCTTATCCTCCTTTAACATGACAAAAAGACGGGGATCTGGATTCTATATTTGGAGCGGACGTCTTGTGGCAAGGGAGCAAGCTCCCTCGCCACAAGTCAGGTGCCTATCCTTTCTTCTATATACACAACAAGACGAGGCCCCCCCGTGGAACAAGAAGCCTGGCAGGTATTGATCGTCGAGGATGACCAGCGGCTGGCCGAGCTGACTCGCGAGTACCTGGAAAGCAACGGCCTGCGCGTGGCCATTGAAGGCAACGGTGCGGTGGCGGCGGCGCGGATCATTGCCGAGCAGCCGGACCTGGTGATCCTCGACCTGATGCTGCCCGGCGAGGACGGCCTGAGCATCTGCCGCAAGGTACGCGAGCATTACGACGGGCCGATCCTGATGCTCACCGCCCGCACCGACGACACCGATCAGATCCAGGGCCTGGACCTGGGCGCCGACGATTACGTCTGCAAGCCGGTGCGGCCACGCTTGCTCCTGGCCCGCGTCCAGGCCCTGTTGCGACGCAGCGAACCGGAACCGGCCACGTCGCAAAAGCCACGGCGCTTGCAATTCGGCCCGCTGGTAGTGGACAACGCCTTGCGCGAAGCCTGGCTGCAAGACCACGGCATCGAGCTGACCAGTGCCGAGTTCGATCTGTTGTGGCTGCTGGTGTCCAACGCCGGGCGCATCCTGTCCCGGGAAGAGATCTTCACCGCCCTGCGTGGCATCGGTTATGACGGCCAGGACCGCTCCATCGACGTGCGCATCTCGCGCATCCGTCCCAAGATCGGCGACGACCCGGACCATCCACGGCTGATCAAGACCATCCGCAGCAAGGGTTATCTGTTCGTTCCTGAAGCTTGCGTAGACCCGACGTCGTGAACTCGATCTTCCTGCGCATTTACGGCGGCATGTGCGCGGCCCTGGTGCTGGTGGCGGTGCTCGGCGTGCTGGCCCTGCATTTGCTCAACCAGACTCGCAGTGAGCAGTACCGCGAGCGTCTGGCCCACGGCACGTTTTCCTTGATGGCCGATAATCTGCGGCCCATGAACGACACCGAGCGACGCCGGGCCCTGGCGGTGTGGGAACGCCTGCTGGGCATTCCCCTGGCGTTGCAGACTTACGCCCAGACCGATCTGGATCTCGGCCAGCGCACCCGTGTCATGCGCGGCCAGGCCCTGGTGGAGCAGACCGGGCCCCATGCGGCGAAAGTTTATCGGCTGGTCAGCGACGCTGAAAAACTGATGCTGGTCGGGGAGGTCCGTCAGATCAGCGAGCAACTGGCCCGGGCAACTATCTACCTGCTGGCCGATGAGTTGGTGCGTTACCCGGTGGCCGAGCAGCCTGAACGCCTGGCGCAACTCAAGCAGGAAAAAGGCTTCGGGTTTGACCTGCGGCTGATGCCCATTACGCAGGCGGACATGGACGAAGACCAGCGTCGGCGCGTGGCCGAGGGCGACACGGTCATGGCGCTGGGCAAGGGCGGTGACTCGATCCGGGTGTTCGCCGGCATGGTCGGTACGCCGTGGGTGCTGGAAATCGGCCCGTTGTACCAGATGAACCCTTATCCGCCTGAGTGGCTGGTGCTGATCGCGGCGCTGGGGTTGAGCCTGATCGGGCTGATCGTTTACCTGTTGGTGCGCCAGTTGGAGCGGCGCCTGCGTGGTCTGGAATCGGCCGCCACCCAGATCGCCCAGGGCAGCCTGGAAACCCGAGTGCCGGCTCGCGGTGCTGACTCGGTAGGGCGATTGGCCGCCGCGTTCAACGGCATGGCCGAACACTTGCAGCAGTTGTTGGCGATTCAGCGGGAGCTGGTGCGTGCGGTGTCCCATGAGTTGCGCACCCCGGTGGCGCGCCTGCGTTTTGGCCTGGAGATGATCGGCAGCGCCACCACGCCCCAGGCCCGAGACAAATACCTGGCGGGCATGGATCACGACATCGAAGACCTGGATCGGCTGGTGGACGAGATGCTGACCTATGCGCGACTGGAGCAGGGATCGCCGGCCCTGAACTTCCAGCGCGTGGATCTGGATGCGCTGGTCAATCAGGTCATTGAAGAGTTGGGACCGCTTCGGGCCGGGATTACGGTCGAGCGCGGCCTGTGCCTGTCTGCCGCTGATTGCGATGGCGCCTGGGTCGAGGCCGAGCCGCGCTTCCTGCATCGGGCCCTGCAGAACCTGGTGAGCAATGCGATGCGTCACGCCAGCTCCCGGGTGACGGTCAGTTACCAGGTGGGTCAGTTGCGTTGTCGGGTGGACGTCGAGGACGACGGGCCCGGCGTGCCGGAGGCGGCGTGGGAGCGGATCTTCAAGCCCTTCCTGCGCCTGGACGACAGCCGTGCCCGTGCTTCAGGTGGTCATGGGTTGGGGTTGTCGATCGTGCGGCGGATCATCCACTGGCACGATGGCCGGGCGTTGATCGGCAAGAGCAAGAGTCTGGGTGGGGCCTGCTTCAGCTTGAGCTGGCCGCGGCATCAGGACAGGTCTTGAAGGTGTGGCGCCTGTGCGGGCTTTATCGCGAGCAGGCTCGCTCCCACAGGAGACTGCATTTCAATGTGGGAGCGAGCCTGCTCGCGATGAGGGCCTGAAAAACGCGACAAATCTCAGGCCTTGATCCCCACCAGACTCAACAACTGCCCATCCTTCACACCAAACTGCGCCGACAGTTCACTGCCATGACGCCACTCGGCCGACAGGTCGGTGAGCAACTGCAGCCGAACCTGTCCGCTGTGGGTCCATTCCAGCACTTGGGCATGTTCGAAATAAAAGCGCTGCCTGACGATCGGGTACAGCGCCTTGAACAGGCTTTCCTTCACGGAAAAGGTCAGGGTCACCAGCAAGGCTCGGTCATCTTGCGCGGTCGCGGCCATGCGCAGCAGTTCCGGCGGGGTGAGGATTTCACCGGCCAGGCGCTTGGCCCGCTCGGGATCGAGCAGGTTTTCCAGGTCCATGCCCAGCCCTTGCCAGTGGTGTTTTCTGGCGACGATGGCCGCGGCCCGGCCGGTGCTGTGGGTGATCGAGCCACTGACATGGGCCGGCCATACCGGGGCGCGGTCGTCACCGATGGCCGGCACGCACGTCTGGCCGTCCAACTGATGAAGGGCCGCTCGGGCGCAGATCCGCCCGGCAAGAAATTCCGCCTGACGCTTGGCCACCGAACGCTGGATGCTCGCGGGCGGCTCGATGGCACTGTTCGGAAAATCATCAGCGCTTAGCAACAACGGATCGAAGCGGGTGCTCAGCAGCAGGGTATCGGGCAGGACTTGAGGCAACAGCCATTGATCGTCCAGGGGCGTGCAGCAGGCGGGCAGGGCGGGGAGAGCGTTCATGCCCGGCATTTTGCCGGGTTGGCTTGAGGCTGGGTAGTGGGGCATAAAGATTGTGAGCGGGTGAGGCTTTTGTGGCGAGGGAGCTTGCTCCCTCGCCACAGGGGGGTGTTTCAGCTGAAGGATGGGGTTCAGCCAAAAATCTTCTTGAAGAACTTCTGCATGTCCGCCCAGGACTTTTCATCGGCTTGCTTGTTGTAGCCAATATCCGGCCCGCCATGTTCGCCGTGGCCCAGGCGGTCGGCGTCGGGGTTGCTGAAGCCGTGCTTGGCGCCTTCAAGGTTGACGAAGGTGTAGTCGGCACCGGCCTTGTCCATTTCGCTCTTGAACGCGGTGACGTTGTCCGGGGTGACCATACTGTCCAGCGCGCCATGTTCGACCAGGACCTTGGCCTTGACGCTGCCCGGTGTTGCCGGGGTATTGGTGACCAGCGCGCCGTGGAAACTCACCACGCCGGCCAGTGGAACACCCTGGCGCGCCGCATCCAGCACCACTTTGCCGCCGAAGCAGTAACCGATGGCGGCGATTTTGTCCGGGTCGGTATGGGGTTGTTTCTTCAACAGGTCGAGGCCGGCCTGGAACCGCGCACTGGCCGCCTTGCCGTCCTTGAGAGCCGCCTGCATGAACGCCATGGCGTCCTTGGGGTGCTCGGTGTTCTTGCCGTCGCCGTACATGTCGATGGCCAGCGCGCTGTAGCCCAGGCCCGCGAGGTCACGGGCGCGGCGCTTGGAATAATCGTTCAGCCCCCACCATTCATGTACCACCACCACGCCCGGGCGCGGGCCTTTGACCGCGTCGTCGTAAGCGTAGTAACCCATCAGTTTGGTGCCGTCGGCACTGGTGTAGGGAATCTCCTGGGTCTGGATGGCGGCGTGGCTCGCGGCGCTAAAGGCCAGAAGTACAACAGCAAGCAACCTGTGCATGACGGATCTCCTTGATAAGTGCAGGGGGGTGAGACAGAACACTTTAGCCGATTCATTCAGCGCAGGTTCAGAGAACGTTCAAGGGCCATTCAGGGACGGTTGGTTAACGTGGCTGTGACTTCACAAACCACCCACGTTGCACAGGAGCTTGAACATGACTCACATGAAAACTCTGCTGTTGGCCTTCACGGTGCTGGGCGCCAGCGCCATGGCCCACGCCGATGACAACTTCGCCAGCCTGACCCTCGGCCAGACCAGCGACAAGGTCAAGAAGTCCGACGCGCTGAACGCTAACCTCAATCACCCGAACGCCGACGGTATCATCGGCAAGGACACCACCTATGGCGTCCGACTGGGCCGGCAAAACGACCAGGGTCGCTACTACGCCACGTACGACAACGTTTCGGGCACTCACAATGGCATTAAATTGCGCCAGGAAAACCTGCTGGGCAGTTACGATATGTTCTATCCGGTCACCGGCAGCACCAAGCTGTTCGGCGGCGGTACGGCGGGCCTGACCAAACTGACCCAGGACTCCCCCGGCTATAGCCGTGACAGCGATATCGGCTACGCCGTGGGTTTGCAGGCCGGCATCCTGCAGAAGGTTTCACAAAACACCTCGCTGGAACTGGGTTACCGTTACCTGCGCAGCAACGCCAGCACCGAGATGAGCCCCCACGCAGGTGGCAAGGTTGGATCGCTGGACCTGACCAGCAGCGCCCAGACTTATCTCTCGGCCAACTACACGTTCTAAGGCTGGAAGGTGAGCGTGGTCAGCCGGATCGGCCCAAGACGATCCGGCGCCGCTTCTCGTAAACCGATGTGCATGACTGGACTGTTCGATTTGCCTGGGAGAGCCCCATGAAATTACTGGTCGTCGAAGACGAAGCCTTGCTGCGCCATCACCTGCAGACCCGTCTGACCGACAGCGGCCATGTGGTGCAGGCCGTGGCCAATGCCGAGGAGGCCTTGTATCAGGTCGCGCAATTCAATCACGACCTGGCGGTGATCGACCTGGGCTTGCCGGGCATCAGCGGGCTGGAGCTGATCCGCCGGTTGCGCTCCCAGGACAAGACCTTCCCGATCCTGATCCTTACTGCCCGCGGCAACTGGCAGGACAAGGTCGAAGGTCTGGCCGCCGGTGCCGACGACTACGTGGTCAAGCCGTTTCAGTTCGAAGAGCTGGAGGCCCGCCTGAACGCGTTGTTGCGCCGTTCCAGTGGTTTCACCCAGTCGACCATCGTGGCCGGTCCGTTGCTGTTGGACCTCAATCGCAAGCAAGCGTCCCTGGGTGAGGAAGCGTTGGCGCTGACGGCCTATGAATACCGCATCCTTGAATACCTGATGCGCCATCATCAGCAGGTGGTCGCCAAGGACCGCTTGATGGAGCAGCTTTACCCGGATGACGACGAGCGTGACCCCAATGTCATCGAAGTGCTAGTGGGGCGTCTGCGGCGCAAACTGGAAGCCCCGGCCGGCTTCAAACCGATCGAAACCGTGCGTGGCCTGGGTTACCTGTTCAACGAGCGTTGCCAGTGATTCGTTCGCTACGGTTGCGGTTGATGCTGGCCGCCATGACCCTGGCGGTGTTGTTCATGCTGGCACTGCTGCCGGCCATGCAAGGAGCGTTCAGCCTGGCCCTGCAGGAGTCCATCGAACAACGCCTGGCGTCGGACGTGACCACGCTCATTTCCGCTGCCCGTGTGGAAAACAACCGCTTGAAGATGCCGGCGCAATTGCCCGATGAGCGCTTTAACCTCGCCGACGCCCGTCTGCTGGGCTACATCTATGATCGCGACGGGCGCCTGGTGTGGCGGTCCAAGGCCACTCGGGAGGAGAACATCAATTACACGCCGCGCTACGACGGCCAGGGCAATCAGTTCGCGCGTATCCGCGAAGACAACGGCCAGGAGTTTTTCGTCTACGACGTCGAAGTCAAACTGCTCGGCGGCCAGAGCGCGGCGTTCAGTTTCGTCACCCTGCAACCGGTGCGCGATTACGAAGTGACGCTCGACGGCCTGCGGGAAAATCTCTACCTGGGCTTCGGTGCTGCGCTGGCAGTGTTGTTGGCCCTGTTGTGGATTGGCCTGAGCTGGGGACTTCGCGCGTTGAGGCGCCTGAGCCAGGAACTGGACGAAATCGAAAGCGGCAGCCGAGAAAGTCTCAGCACCGAGCACCCCCGGGAGCTGCTGCGCTTGACCGGTTCCCTCAACCGCCTGTTGCATGGCGAGCGGGAGCAGCGCAGCCGCTATCGTGACTCCCTCGATGACCTGGCCCATAGCCTGAAAACCCCGCTGGCGGTGCTGCAAGGCGTGAGTGAAGACATGGCCCGGCGCACCGAAGATCGTGGACAGGCATGGGTGCTGCAAAGCCAGATCGAGCGCATGAGCCAGCAGATCGGCTATCAGTTGCAGCGCGCGAGCCTGCGCAAAAGTGGCCTGGTGCGCCATCAGGTGCGCTTGCGCCCGGTGCTGCAAAGCCTGTGCGATACGCTGGACAAGGTCTATCGCGACAAGCGCGTCCACGTCAGCTTCGATCTGCCGGAGCAGTGCCATGTGCCGATCGAGCAGGGCGCCTTGCTGGAAATGCTCGGCAATCTGTTGGAAAACGCCTATCGGCTGTGCCTGGGCGAGGTGCGCATCAGCGTGCATCAGACCCTCGGCGGTATTGAATTGTGTGTCGAGGATGACGGGCCAGGTGTGCCGCCGGATCAACGCGCACGGATTCTGCAGCGTGGCGAGCGGCTGGATCGCCAGCATCCGGGGCAGGGCATTGGGCTGGCGGTGGTCAAAGACATCATCGAAAGCTACGGCGCCCGGTTGACCCTGGGGGATTCAGAGTTGGGCGGGGCGGCATTTCGGATTCATTTTCCGGTGCTTTGACTGCTAACGGATACCTGCTGGAATCAGACCTGTGGGAGCATGGCTTGCCCGCGATGGCAGTCTCAGGGGCGCCATCGCGGGCAAGCCAAGCTCCCACATTTTGATCTGAGGGGCGCGCGGGTTGTGTGTCCACTGAAAATCAGCAAACCCTCCATCAACTCTCCTGCTCCCGATAAGCCCCCGGCGTCACCCCCGTCCATTTCTTGAATGCCCGGTGAAACGCCGACGGTTCAGAGAATCCCAGCTGTTCGGCAATCTGCTGCAACGACAGGTCCGCGCGTCCCAGATGGTAGATGGCGATATCCCGCCGCAGCTGATCCTTGAGTTCCTGGAAGCTGGTGCCTTCCTCCCGCAGATGCCGGCGCAACGTCTGCGGACTGATGTGCAGATGGGCGGCGACGGTGTCCAGATCCGGCCAGCGTGCGGCGTCGCGGCTGAGCAGGCGGCGTAGCTGGCTGCTCAGGCTGTTGCCATCGTCAGGGCGTGACAGCAGGTCGGCGGGGGAATGTTCGAGAAAGTGTTTGAGGGTTCGTTCGTCCTGCAGCAACGGCATATTCAGGTAACGACTGTGGAACAACAGGCTGCAACGTTGCGCCTGGAACACCAGCGGGCAGGGGAACAACAGATCGTACTCGGCCCCATGGGCGGGCTTGGCATAGCTGAATGTCGCCTGTTCCAGACCGATCCGCTGGCCGATCAGCCAACTGCCGAGGCGATGCCAGATCACCAGCAGGCTTTCGGCCAGGAAATGGTCGGGGTCGCGCAGTGTCGTTTCATCCAGGTTCAAACGCACCCGTTCCCCTTCGGCCTCAAGCGTCAGGCTCGGGGCGTCCGGGAAGAGGCTGTAGAACAACAACCCGCGCTGAAGTGCCTTGCCCAGGGTCCGGCAGTGGATCAACGCGTGACACATCATGGCAAACGTCCCGGGTTTACTGGGGGCCCGACCAAACCCCAGATACTCGTCCCCCAGTGCCAGCCGCAGGGCCTGCAACAGGCTGGCGAACTGCACTGGTGCTATGCGTGCTCGCGGCTCGTCCAACAGCTCGGGGCTGATGCCCAGCTGTTGCAACAAGGGAACGTAATCGAAACCTTGCCGGCGCGCACCACCCAGGGCGGCGCGGGCGAAGTGGCTGGCGATGGTGCGTTGGCGCATGGCAGGAATCCGTTTATTGAGCTGCCGATGGTAGCAGGGGCCTTCCGCTCGACAAGGCGGATATCCGCCAAATCCCGGAGCGAGAACGGCCTTGTGGGCGGGAATCCGCCATCTGCGTCTGGCTGTTCAGGTCTGTTTACTCGCGTGTAGCCCTTGTAGCTCAAGGGTTGTAGGCATTTTCCGGAAAATGGCATGGGCCTTGCGATAGGCATCCGCAGGTCTGCCGCCGTGCAGCCGCCAAAACAAATCCCTCCAGTGCAGGAGGGTTCGCAATTGAGGTTTCGTGGACGACAGGTGGATGTTGTCACACGGGACGCTTGAGGAAGGTTTGCCATGACGACTCGTCAGCCACTGTACAAATCCCTGTATTTCCAGGTGATCGTAGCCATTGCCATCGGCATTTTGCTCGGCCACTTCTATCCGCAGACCGGCGTTGCCCTCAAACCGCTGGGTGACGGATTCATCAAACTGATCAAAATGGTCATCGCTCCCATCATCTTCTGTACCGTTGTCAGCGGTATTGCCGGCATGCAGAACATGAAGTCGGTGGGCAAGACCGGTGGCTACGCGCTGCTGTACTTCGAAATCGTCTCCACGATCGCCCTGTTGATCGGTCTGGTCGTGGTCAACGTCGTGCAACCGGGCGCCGGCATGCACATCGATGTGACGACCCTGGACACCAGCAAGATCGCCGGTTACATCTCGGCCGGTAAAGACCAGAGCATCGTGGCCTTCATCCTCAACGTGATCCCGAACACCATCGTCGGCGCGTTCGCCAATGGCGATATCCTGCAAGTGCTGATGTTCTCGGTGATCTTCGGTTTCGCCCTGCATCGCCTGGGTGCCTACGGCAAGCCGGTGCTGGACTTCATCGATCGCTTCGCCAACATCATCAACATGATCATGAAACTGGCGCCCGTCGGTGCGTTCGGTGCCATGGCGTTCACTATCGGCGCCTACGGTGTCGGTTCGCTGGTGCAATTGGGCCAGTTGATGATCTGCTTCTACATCACCTGTGTGGTGTTCGTCCTGGTGGTGCTGGGCGCCATCTGCCGGGCCCATGGCTTCAGTGTCGTCAAGCTGATCCGTTACATCCGTGAAGAACTGCTGATCGTGCTGGGTACTTCCTCGTCGGAATCGGCCCTGCCACGCATGCTGATCAAGATGGAGCGTCTGGGTGCGCAGAAATCCGTGGTGGGTCTGGTGATCCCGACCGGCTACTCGTTCAACCTCGACGGCACTTCGATCTACCTGACCATGGCTGCGGTGTTCATCGCCCAGGCCACCGACACGCCGATGGACCTGACTCACCAGATCACCCTGTTGCTGGTGCTGCTGCTGTCGTCCAAAGGTGCTGCCGGCGTGACCGGTAGCGGCTTCATCGTGCTGGCGGCCACCCTGTCGGCCGTGGGTCATCTGCCAGTAGCCGGCCTGGCGCTGATCCTGGGTATCGACCGCTTCATGTCCGAAGCCCGCGCCCTGACCAACCTGGTGGGCAATGCTGTGGCCACCATCGTGGTTGCCAAGTGGGTCAAGGAACTGGACGTAGACCAGTTGCAGAGCGAACTGGCTTCCGGCGGTCGCGGCATCTCCGACACCCGTGAAGAAGACGACCTGGGCGTGGCCGAAGGCCCAACCCCTGCTGCTGTGAAGTAACCTTTCGCTGCAATAAAAAACCCGCTTCGGCGGGTTTTTTTATTTGAGGGATTTTTCAGTCGAGGATGCTGTTGCTGAGCGCAATGGTCAGCCAGACTGACATCTGCGGTAATTGCTCCACCGCCAACCCCTGCCTAGTCTTGAGGGCATCATCACGCGGAGATCGCCCATGCAAGGCCCACTGGCATCGCTCAAGGTTCTGGACTTCTCGACCCTGCTGCCCGGCCCGTTCGCCTCATTGTTGCTGGCGGACATGGGGGCCGAGGTGTTGCGCATCGAGTCGCCGACCCGCCCGGATCTGTTACGGATACTGCCGCCCCATGATCAGGGCGTCTCGGCCAGCCATGCCTACCTCAACCGCAACAAGCGCAGCCTGGCCCTGGACCTCAAGCAGCCGGCGGCGCTGGAGGTGCTCAAGCAGTTGCTGGGCGACCACGACATCCTGCTGGAACAGTTCCGCCCCGGTGTGATGGAGCGGCTGGGCCTGGGGTACGAAGCCTTGAAGGCGATCAATCCCCGATTGATCTACGTGTCCATCACCGGCTACGGCCAGACCGGGCCCTACAAGGACCGCGCCGGCCACGACATCAACTACCTGGCCCTGGCGGGGCTCGCCAGCCACACCGGGCGTGCCGACGCCGGGCCGTTGCCGCTGGGCATTCAGGCGGCGGACATCGCCGGTGGTTCCCTGCACGGGGTGATCGGGCTGTTGGCGGCGGTGATCGCCCGTCAGCAGACCGGGCAGGGCCAGCATCTGGACGTGAGCATGACCGACTGTGTGTTCAGCCTCAACGCTTTGGCCGGTGCCGGTTATCTGGCCTGCGGCGTGGCACCTGAGTGGGAAAACCAGATGCTCAACGGTGGCAGCTTCTATGACTATTACCGCACCCGGGATGGCCGTTGGATGTCGGTGGGCAGCCTGGAGCCGGTCTTCATGCAGGCGTTGTGCGAGACCCTGGGACGGCCGGAGCTGGCGGCCCAGGGGCTGTCGCCCCATCCAGATCAGCAACGGCAGCTAAAGCAGCAACTGCAGGCTGAATTCCAGAAGCATGATTTCGCTGAGCTGTGCCGGTTGTTTGCGGGGGTTGATGCTTGCGTCGAACCGGTGCTGAGCCTGGAAGAAACACTCAGGCATCCCCAGTTAGCGGCCCGGGACGTCGTGACCCAGGTGCCTCGTGGCGATGGCTCGAGCCAGGCGCAGATGGCCTGTCCGTTGAAGTTCTCGCAGGGCTTGCCCGAGCCTCGGCATATTGGCGCGGGGCTGGGAGCGCACACGGATCAGGTGTTGGGGGAGTTGGGGTTTAGTGTTGAGCGGATTGCGCAACTGCGCGATGCCGGGGTGGTTTTGTAGCGTTCTTTCGGGCCTCATCGCGAGCAAGCTCGCTCCCACACTGGATCTATAGCACTCACAGAATCCCTGTGGGAGCGAGCCTGCTCGCGATGGGGCCAGCCCAGACGCAACAAAAACCTGCTACTCCACCCGCGTCTCGCCACTGAACACCAAGGTATTGCGGCAACTGCGGCACAAATAGCGGCGCCCCTGACGTACCAGGCTGTGACGCTGGGCCGAGAAGGGGAAGTCGCTGCCGTCGCAGGGGCATTTGTAGATGTAGCGGGTCACGCTGCGGCGCTTGATCTCGTAGGTATGGCAGCGGTTGGGCGGTAGTTCGTACACGCCGCGCATGATCAGTTGCCACTCTTCACCATGAGGCTGAATGCGTTCGCCGAATAGCTGATGGGCAATCAGGTGCGCAACCTCGTGGGCGACGGTCTGCTTGAGAAAGTCTTCGGCGTTTTCCCGGTACAACTGTGGATTGAAGCGCAGCAGATTCTCATGCAGGTGCGCGACACCGGCCTTCTGGCCACGCAATTTGAAGCTGACCACGGGACGTTTGAAAGGACGTTTGAAAAAGGTTTCGGCTTGTTGGTAACACTCTTCGACGCGGGTATTGAGTTGCTCAAGCATGCTGTACAGGTCTCCAGAGGCTTGAGTATGCCGCAAGCGCCGGCCGTTGCGAATCGCCCAGACGCCCAGTGGTCGTTTCACCAGCGCCAAACACAGGAAGGCCGCCTTGCGGCGGCCTGTATTGGCAGATATTGCTTTGTTTTCAGAAGGGAACCCTGAGCGGGTTCGAACCCTTCAGTTGGTATACACCGGACCGACGCCCAGCCCCCAGACAATCACCGTAAACGCCATGATAGCCACCAGCACCACCAGACCCACGGCGAGCACCGAACTGGAAAACAGAAAACCCTCGTCCTGAGGAATATTCATGAAAGTGGGCAGGCCCACATACAGCAGGTAGACGGTGTAGCAGATCGCTGCCGTACCGACGATCATCCCCAGCCACATGTGCGGATAGAGCGCCGCCAGGCCGCCGATGAACAAGGGGGTCGCGGTGTAGGTGGCGAATGCGACGCAACGCGCCAGGCTCGGGTTGGCGTCATAGGTGCGCGCCATCCAGTGCACAAAGGCGCCCATCACCGCCACACCGCCCAACATGGCGAGGTACGACATGATGGTCATCCACAGCGCACTTTCCTGGGTGAGCATCACCGGAGGCCGGTTGCCGATGACCCATCCCACCTGCGTGGTGCCGATAAACGCCGATACCGCGGGAATGGCCGCCAGGATCAGCGTGTGGGTGAGGTACATGTGGCTGATGCTTTCCTCCTGATCGCCACGGATTTCTTTCCATTCTTGATCAGGGTGGGTAAAGAGCCCCACGACATGATGGATCATAGTCAGTCACTCCTTTGTTATTGCCATCGCCCCCCAACGGAGCGCCTACGGGCCAAGCGGCCGAGTAAGTACAGGTCTGTAAGTGTGTGCGACCTTATGTCGCAGTATAGAAAGGAGTTCTCGCCAGGGGGATGGGGGGCTTAGAGCAAATCGCGCTGTAGGAGGGGCTGTTGATAGCTAAAAGCTTCAAGTTTCAAGCCGCAAGAGAGAGCACCGCGCGTGGCTTGCAGCTTGTGGCTTGTAGCTGCTTGAAAAGCTAAAATGCCGGCCTTTCGTCACACCTCACGGATTTCGCGTCATGGGCACTCTTACGGTCAACCAGAACAAACTGCAAAAGCGCCTGCGCCGCCAGGCCGGTGAGGCGGTCGCTGATTTCAATATGATTGAAGACGGCGACAAGGTCATGGTCTGCCTGTCCGGCGGCAAGTTATAACCAAAAAAATATTTGTAAAGCCTATAAACCTGTAGACATTGCCTGTAAGCCCCGCCTTCCGTCGTTTGTTATTTTCTCTCGTTTGACAGAACTCATTTGTGGGCTAGTTTGTAACTAAATCGGTTATTGGACTAGCTTTTTTGTCAATCATGAAAGTCAAACGATACCAATTCAATTCGTTGCCCTTCGTGTCGATAGTGGACGAAGCGGATTGCCCTATTGATCCGTATGTTTCCTGCTATCTCAATGGCGCTTTATCTGCTAAATCGGCCAATACGAGATTTAGGTACGCAAATGAACTGCTGTTCGTGCTGCAGTACTTTTCGGAAAAAAATATTGACCTACCCGAACGAGTTGCATCGGGCATTTTTATATCCCAGATGGAGTACATGCAGTTCTATGACAGATGCTGCTTAAGTAAGGGTTCTGGTGATGAAGGTATAAATATAAGATTTCTAGATATCAATGATAAACATCTAAGGAACATCATTGTTGCCAATCAGAAAGGGATGACAAAGGTCGCTAGCGAAACCTTTCAAGGTCGCATCAGACGACTTCGACAATTTCTTTTATGGCTGTTCGATGAGTTTCACGAAGTGCAAGATGCTGACGAAAAAACAAAAAATAAATTTAATGGGCTTATTTCAAAAATTAGGTTAGATGAAGATGCCCTTGGCAAGAATGGAGGGCAACATGTCGGCGATCCTGAGGAATCGGTGATCCCGGATGACGTTTTTGTAAAGTTTTTAGAGATGGTGATGCCGTCCTCTCCTAATAATCCCTTTAAAGCATCTAGGGTGAGGAATTACTTGATCGTCAATTTGCTAGTCCTAAGCGGCATCAGAAGAGGTGCGCTGGCAAAATTGAAGATTTCTGACTGTCTATTTCATGGCACTAACGATCAGCTAGCTATTTATCGATCTGCAAATGATCCAACAGATCCGCGCTCTGAAAAACCCAATCAAAAGACAAAAGCACACTTCGCCTCGGTTGATCCAGGTTTTTTGGAGAAGGTTAAGTTCTATATTGACAACGTTCGTATTGTCTTTCCTCGTGCGCAATTCCATGACTTCGTGTTTGTCAGCGAAAATGACTCTAAAGGCACTGCGGGTCAGCCTCTTTCTTTAAAGGCAATAAATGCAATATTTCAAAAGCTCTCTAGATCGCTGGGCTTTCATGTCCATCCTCATTTGTTGCGCCACAAATGGAATGAAATTTTTGATAAGAAAGGGGAGTCGCTTGGGGTCAATCCGGCTTTGCTTGAGGATGCTAGAAAATATGCCATGGGCTGGTCGCAAAATACGACTCAGAACAGACGATATAATGAAAAACGAATTGCGCTGAAGACGAGAGAGATATCAATGGCGCATCAAAAAAGAGTGGATCAGCAAAAATGACTCGCGAGAAGAGGCGGGAAGTTTTTAAGTCTCTGACTAATGAAGGCTCATGGATTACGGCCAAATCTGGTCTGATGGTAAATACCTCGGACGATGTATGGATATTACTGCCGAATAATGGAAAAGGAAAGCGGTTGTGCGTTGCCTGGGTTCATTCGTCTAACATGCCAGATGATGATAAAAAATTAATTCTGAGTGTATTTGTGGACTACGTGCGAACCAAGGCTGCGAGTACGGCGTCAGGTATCGTTTGCAATGTAAAGCCATTTATGTTGAATGGCATTCCGTCGTTAGCCAGAGTTAAAACTATATGGAGTGGGCTGCAGACAAACAATAAGAAGGGGCTCAATCAGTTCTTTGGGACGCTCTCTAGGCAAGGTAATACACGGTATGAAGAATATCACAAGTATACGCGGACACATTTGGACAAGGGTAAAGACAATACTCTTGATCCTTCCATTGGGGCACTAAGCGATATTGAGTTTGACTCGTTAGCCAGGCAGATCAATGAAAATATACAAGAGTTCGACTGGGGCGCCAGTCGGGATCTTTTGTTTTTTCAGTCGCCGAGGCTATATGCGCGGCTCAGAAATATAGTCACTAACAAGTTGTTGCTCTCCATCGTAAGGCGGCCAATTCAAATTGCGCTATTGAAATGGTCTGATTTGATCCCCTCGGGTGCGAGTTTTCGCGACGCGGGAATTCTTCCTGTGGACGAAATCGGCACGGTAGGGGGGCAAACATTGCAGCTTAGAGTGTTCATAGTTAAGTCTAAGGGCGCACAATTCTCAAGGGAGCGGCCCGAGCGCTATCCAATACATCTTTCCGAATATATTTCAAGGGTTCTTATAGACTATAAACGGGTGGTATTGGAAGGGCTCAGACTAGTGATGGACTCAGCAGAGATTCAAGTGGATCAATCTGAACTCTTGAGCCTCATGAATGATATGCCTATGTTTCCAGCGGTTGATTTTTTTGAAGTGCGATTGGACTCTTTAGATTTGTTCAAAAGCATGTTTACGCCAAAGTCTACTGCCTACCACATATCGGAGACTGCAGTTGCACAGGCCATGAGATGGGTTCCGGTTGCCTCTGATCGAACTGTCGAATGTATGGCTACTTCCAACAGAATTCGTCACACCGTATTAACTCGCGGTGCTCAAAATGGTCTGCCCGCCGTTCAATTGGCCAAGATGACAGGTGTCACCGTGCCGGCTGCAAGGCATTACATAGATTTGGATTATGTATCTAGGAGAGAGATTGACACAAAGTATATCGGAAATGAGTTTCTAAAGAAGGCTTTTAGCCATACCTTAACTGTCGTTCCGGAAGGCGATGAGGTCATTGTCGACAATAAGTTCAACCCTGTTGGTGGGGCACTCAACAAGCATTCCTGCGCGACCTGTTCAACTGTTTTAGGGAGACCATTGGGGTGTTATGGGTGCCCAAACTTTCGTCCGATGCTAGAAGCTGATCACAGGTCGGTATTGGCTGATGCAGAGGGCAAGCTTGCTGCAAACCGCAACTCCCTAGTTAGTCCTATTTACGCCCGAAGTATTGAAAAACTGGAGAGACAGATTGTTTTGGTGAAGCTGACAATAATGGTTTGCGATGAAGAACTCGCAAGGCAGCGCACAATCAATGCTTAACAAATACCTTGGCCGATTGGAGCGGCTCATCAACGAATATCGCGAAGCCGAGCTAGCGCAATTTGAAGGACATGGCGGCAAGAAGGCGGAGTTTGATGATTTGGTCTGGTATCACGTGGACCCCAATACTGGCCGCCGAACCAGATTCTTGTGCGGTGTACATGGACGTAAGGGCAAAGGCAACGCCGGCAACCATCCCATAGACGCTCTTCCTTACCCCTATGACCACCTGATAAAAGTGTGGATCATAGAAACAACAAATACCTCACTTTCTGCCAATGAAAAACAAGCTCGGACGTCGATAGCTAGGAAGTTGTTGTCACTCATAGATGGTGATCTCTATGAGCAATCAGAGTGCACAATCACCAGTCTTAATTTGGGGGCGCGTTCAGCTGACCGCTTGCGGCCGTTTCTCGCGTTCTGCGCTGAAAAGGGGGTGATGCGAAAGGTCAAACTGAAGGGCAGCGACAGCAGAGACAGGACGGGACATGCCACGTTTGACAATACGCTGGAGAAACTTCCAGATATCCAAGCAGTGCTTGCGCTAGCCGACATCTTCTCTACTGTATTTGAGTATGTGGATGAACATGGCTCGCTGCGCCCTGGTAAAGAGATAAAAATCCATGATGCCTTAGTAGTGACTTTTGGAACGCTGTCGCTGGCGTCGCCTAATCGAACTTCTGCGGAAATACCTGTTCTGCCTAAACAAAGACTGCATTGTTACTCTGAAAGCAATGGAGAGCCAGTTTATTACCTCGACTGGATTGGAAGTAAAGGCTACGGGAACAACAAGAACCACATACTTGCGGTGCTCGCTGATCCGATAAAGAAAGCCATGAACTTCTTTTACAAAGCATGCGAGCCAGCGAGAATTCTATGTCGATTCTACGAGAACCCGGACCAAAGCTTGAAAGCGTTGCTTGGTGGGTTCGAGATAGCGCCAGAACTAAAGAGGAATTTAAATTTAGCCCAGCGGCCCAATCTTTTCACATTGGGTTATGCATTAGGGTTCTATGGGGTTAATGATTGCGTTCCGATCCTTAAGGAAGGAGTTGATCTGACTTCCACCTATAAAAGTCAAAGAGGCCATTTTTTCGAAAAAAAACCGATTTATTCATTGCGGCCTAAAGATCAGTTGTCCGTGTCGCAAACAAGAAGTGCAGCTTTAGCAGGATTACCCCACTTGTTCGGGTACGCCAATATGCCAAAAGTTTTTTCCGATAAGTCTGTCGTTTCGGTTGAAGAAGTGCAGGAGTGGTGGATTGCTTTCTATAGGACATCAATTTTGCCGGAATTTCCACTCTCATTTTCAAGCGGAGAATCAAGTATCAAACTTAAGGATGCCATGTTCTGCTTCTTGGGGAGTTGGCTTTATGGTGCGCCCGAGAGTGTCGGAAGTGGTGGGAAAGTTTTTCAAAAGACAAACTATGCGGTGGTGCCATTAGCGTCGCTAGGCGCCTCGGTTCTTACTCGACTGGTCGGCCAGGGGCGCTACACGACATCGATTTTTCAGGATTACGGATTTTCGTCAGAATTAATTCTGCGACCGCATAGTCTGCGGCACTTATCTAACACCCTTGCTGATTTAAGTAGCATTCCAGTTGAAATTATCACTGCTTGGTCTGGCAGAAAGAATCCCGAGCAAACCCATACTTATATTCATACGACTCACGACGAGAAAGCCAGTCGTGTGAGTGCGATATTGAATCCGCCAGATATCGACAGGCGGGATATTCGAGTCGTTTCCCAAAATCAACTTACACAAACCACCAACCTGCCGGCATCTGTCACCTCCACCGGTCTTTGTACTCAAAATCTTAATGTAACGCCTTGCAATTATTTGAACGATTTCGTCTCGCAGTGCTTCATGTGTCCGGAGACTTGTCACATAGCAGGCGATGTGAAGACAATCGAGTTTTTTGAGAAAGATTTATCGTTTCAAACTTTGAGATTAGAATCGGTAGCGTGTGATCCACGCTTACCAAACTCCCAGGCAATGAGGCGGTGGTATCTAATTCACTCGCGAAATACCCATATTCTATCCATGCTGAATTATTTGATGAAAAGTAAGCCTGTCGGAACGATGATTCGTTACTCAAATAAAAATTCTGAGTTCAGTTTGACCGATCTAAATACCAAGATCATTACAAAGGTCGCGTGTGCCCTACCGGATTTTGAGGCTCGCCTGAAGGGTATTATTGAAGATAAGACTGCCAGAACAGCATCTGATGCTAATCCCGAGTTGCGCTCTCTTTTATCCTCTTTCGGTCTGTCTGAAGGCGAGGTGTGATGTGGTAGTCCCAAAAATATCAGCTCAGCAGCAGCGTAAGATAGAGATAATGTTGGCTAAGTGGGTAGGTAAGCTGACGTGGGATGCTCTGGTGACTAAGGTTGAACTTGAGCTTGGCATAAAAACAACTAGGCAAACCCTCTGCACTTATGTGGGTATCAATACGTATTATAAGAACAAAAAAGCTGAACTTCGTGGCGCAACGCCTTCCCTTTACACAAAGATAACTGCTTCTGAAGTAAAGTTAGTGGAGCAGATAGAGCATCTGAAGGCTGAGGTTGCGGTTCTCAAAAGAAATAATGCAGAGCAACTGCGCATGATTGAGAGGATGCTTTTGAACGCCAATGCCATTCCCAACCTGGATCTCTATGCCTTGGTTAAGAAAAGGCCTGAAGAGATACACAATAGCTAAAATTTCGCATACCGCCTCGACTATGACGTGTTGGGCACACGCGTGGTTTGCTATCCGAGGGGGGTATCCGGGAGAGAAGACCTGCTTTCGCCCGGATATGATCATCACGCTTTAATTGCGCCTTCGCTGACCAAGCGAGCCGTTTGCGGGTCATATGCAAAATCGGTAATTGACCCATCCCGAATGCGCTCAATCGCCTCGTCGATCACATGCAGCGGCACTAGGAACCACTCCCTAGGTTTCACTGGATTGTTGCCGCTGACCGAAAACTGACCCAGTAGAGGCTGTTCTGCCGACTGAAAACTGACCCAGGTGTTCAACTGCTTCTGCTCAATTTTTGAGCAGGAG
>LNAP01002153.1_pt1 | contig 20022 bp, 16 predicted proteins | sample 602601 | NCBI WGS metagenome assembly LNAP01 (sample SAMN02440304, study PRJNA202911) | soil metagenome | biome: Subtropical and temperate rainforests or woodlands; isolation source: soil samples (1 kg each in a 20% v/v slurry with milli Q water) were... ...
ATTGAGGCCGGGGCCAGCGGCGTGCACTTCGAAGATCAACTGGCATCAGTCAAAAAGTGCGGCCATATGGGCGGCAAAGTCTTGGTGCCAACGCGTGAGGCGGTGGCCAAGCTGGTCTCGGCCCGTCTGGCAGCCGACGTGCTGAACGTGCCTACTTTGTTGTTGGCGCGCACCGACGCCGATGCAGCCGATCTGGTCACCAGCGATGTCGATGAGAACGACAAGCCCTTTATCACTGGCGAAAGGACTGTCGAGGGTTTCTTCAGAACCAAGGCGGGCATTGACCAGGCTATTTCACGCGGCCTCGCCTATGCGCCTTATGCCGATTTACTGTGGTGCGAAACCTCGACGCCCAATCTGGAATACGCCAGGCAGTTCGCTGAAGCCATTCATCGCCAGTTTCCAGGGAAAATGCTGGCTTATAACTGCTCGCCGTCCTTCAACTGGAAGAAAAACCTTGATGACGCTACAGTCGCTAAGTTTCAGCGAGAGCTGGGTGCCATGGGATATAAATTCCAATTCATTACCCTGGCAGGTTTCCATGCGCTGAACTATGGCATGTTTGAACTCGCCCACGGTTATGCCCGCCGGCAAATGAGTGCCTTCGTGGAGTTGCAGCAAAAAGAATTCGCCGCCGCCGATCTGGGCTTTACTGCAGTCAAGCATCAACGGGAAGTGGGCACCGGTTATTTCGATGCCGTCACTCAGGCGATTGAAGGAGGGCAGTCATCGACGACTGCATTGACGGGATCAACCGAAGAGGCGCAGTTCAGCCCGTCGGCCGGTCACTCCTTAAAAGTTGCTTGAATGGCCGGTCTTTATTGATTGGTTTTGAGTCGTAAGCGCAGGCGTGTTGCGCAAGGGCGAAAGGGGCGGATTGGTAATCCGTCCCTTTTCTTATCTTTGCCAGTGCGATGTCTTTTGATCTATATCAAGATGCGAATCCTCGTGGCCCGATAGCATTAAGCCATGCGCGCTTTTTCGATTTTTGCTGCTCCTAAAGGACTCCCGGAGGCCGACCGTCTGCAACGACGGCATATGCTGGCACGGCTGGGGCTGGCCTGGCTGGTCATGATGCAAGTCATGATGTTCGCCTTTCCAGGGTATTTACGGTCCGATGCTCCTGGCCCAGATAGCATTTCGTTGCTGGACCGCGCCATATTCCTTATGAATTGGATCAGCCTGGTTCTGACGATGCCCGTTATCTTGTATTGTGCCTGGCCCGTGTGGAGCGGGATGGTTGCGCGTGTACGAAATGGACAGGTCGGCATGGACGTTCCTGTGGCGCTAGGTATTGTCGCGGCATTTATCCCCAGTGTGTATTCAACCTGGGTCGGCCACGGTCAGGTTTACTTCGAGTCGGTCTCAATGTTCGTGGCTTTTTTGCTGACCGCCCGATACCTTGAGTTTTGTGCTCGCCAGTCCATAAATGCCGGCAGACTGCATCAGTATATTGAGCAATGCCGCGCAGTCCTGTCGACGCGCGCAGACCGCATCGCACTTTGGTTTACTGTAATACAGATTGCGTTGTCGCTGGTTGGGGGACTGATCTGGTTTGTTTATGCTCCCGGTCATGCGGTGGCTGTTATGGTTGCTTTGCTGGTAATTAGCTGCCCTTGTGCGATGGCCATGGCGGTACCGACGGCTATTGCCGCCGCCCATGCAAGTATTTTGCACAATCCCGCTCTGTCCGAGTCCGATCTGCAAGGCCTGATACAGGCCACAGAAAGCACTTCGCGGCAAAATTTATATGGATCAATGGGCTGGCATCTGTTGATGATGCCATTGGCTGCGATGGGCTGGGTTCAGCCCTGGCTCGCTGCCATTACCATGCTTCTGTCCTCGCTTGCCGTAGCGGCCAATTCGTGGCGCTTATTCAAACAAACTCGTACGTTCAGATCTGCTTTACAGGCCAACCCCGTTTAAGGCGCGCAATGGAAGGTGCTCTACTTTTGCTGCTGCCGATTTCACTGATCTTTGTGATTGCGGTAGGTGCTTTCTTTTGGTGGGCAACCTTTGCCGGTCAGTTCGACGATGGCGATGATCCTGGCGAGTCGATTTTGCACGATAACGACACGCCCGACGAATGATAAGTTGCCATATGGGCGGTGTGGCGCGAATACATCATTTCGATTGAATTATATGTTTTCAGCGTATGGGTTGATTCAAATCAACTGCTTATTCATTGGCATGCGCCACCATACGCCGGGAGCATTATTTGTTTGTTGTTTTAGGGGAGTCCCATGGGCACGTCCGTTAGAGTCGGAAACGAAGCCGAGACCTTTAACTACGGGGTAGTAAGGCAATTTACCATTGCAACCGTATTTTGGGGTGTCGTCGGTATGGCAGTCGGTGTGTGGATCGCATCGCAACTTATTTGGCCGCAACTGAACTTTGAAATACCATGGCTCAGCTATGGACGGTTACGGCCTTTGCATACCAATGCTGTCATTTTCGCTTTCGGCGGCAACGCCTTGTTTGCGACCTCATACTATGTAGTGCAGCGTACCTGTCAGGCCCGCTTGTTTTCTGACAAGTTGTCATCGTTTACATTCTGGGGCTGGCAACTGGCCATGGTAGGGGCTGTCATTACTTTACCCCTTGGCTTTACCAGCACCAAGGAATATGCCGAGCTTGAGTGGCCGATCGATATCCTGATTACGCTGGTATGGGTGGCATTTGCCGTGGTGTTTTTTGGCACCATCGTCAAGCGCCGCGTCAAGCATATCTATGTAGCCAATTGGTTCTTCGGTTCTTACATTCTGACGATCGCGCTTCTGCATATTTTTAATAATATTGAAATGCCGGTAACGCTATGGAAATCATATTCCGCGTATGCGGGCGTGCAAGATGCCATGGTGCAGTGGTGGTATGGCCATAACGCCGTGGGCTTTTTCCTGACGACCAGTTTTCTGGGCATGATGTATTACTTCGTGCCCAAGCAGGCCGGACGCCCCATCTATTCTTATCGTTTGTCGATCGTGCATTTCTGGGCGTTGATTTTTACTTATATGTGGGCAGGTCCGCATCATTTGTTGTATACGTCGTTGCCGGACTGGACGCAATCGCTGGGCATGGCGCTTTCATTGATTCTGCTGGCGCCTTCCTGGGGCGGGATGATCAATGGCATCATGACCTTGTCCGGAGTTTGGTACAAATTGCGCACTGATCCGATTCTTAAGTTCCTGGTGGTAGCCCTGTCGTTCTACGGCATGTCTACGTTCGAAGGCTCCATGATGTCGATCCGTACCGTCAATGCCTTGTCGCATTACACCGACTGGACCATTGGACACGTGCATTCGGGCGCGCTGGGATGGGTAGCCATGATCACCTTTGGTTCGCTCTATTACATGATTCCGCGTTTGTACGGACGCAAGCAAATGGTCAGCATGCAGCTCGTATCGCTTCACTTCTGGCTGGCCACGCTGGGGGTGGTGCTGTATATCGCCGCTATGTGGATTGCCGGTGTCATGCAGGGACTGATGTGGCGCGCGACGGGTATTGACGGCACCCTGACCTACAGCTTTGTCGAGTCGGTCAAAGCCACCTATCCGTTTTATGTAATTCGTATGCTTGGCGGTCTGCTCTTTCTTGCCGGTATGTGCATTATGGCCTGGAATACCTGGATAACTGTGCGAGGACAGGTCAAGGTCAATCCGCTTGTGCCTTTATACAGCCCAGACGCTCGTGATCCAGCCTTTATCGGGCCTGCATCGACAACTGCTGCGGCAACGGCTTAAGGAGAGCTTCAATGGCTAATGAAAAAATGACTTTCCATAAAAGGCTCGAAACGAATATTGGTTTGCTGATTTTTTTCAGTATTCTGGTTGTAGCGTTTGCGGGCCTGGCACAAATTGTTCCGCTGTTTTTTCAGCATTCCACTACCATACCGACCGAGGGGGTACAGCCCTACGAGCCGTTGAACCTGATCGGGCGCGATGTTTATATTCGCGAGGGGTGCGTCAGTTGCCATTCGCAGCAAATCCGCATGCTGCAATCAGAGGTACAGCGCTACGGTCCCTATTCGCTGGCGGGAGAGTCCCGTTATGACTACCCGTTCTTGTGGGGATCCAAGCGTACCGGTCCAGACCTGGCCCGGGTGGGGCAGCGCTACTCCGACGACTGGCACCGCATTCATTTGCGCAATCCGCGCCACGTCGTGCCCGAGTCCAATATGCCAGGCTATCCGTGGTTACAGCGCAACTCCGTAGCCAATGAGAATGTTCAGGATCGAATGATTGCCCTGCGCAGGCTGGGTGTGCCCTATACCGACGAACAGATCGAAAAAGCGCCCGAGCAGCTACAGGGGAAAACCGAAGAGGACGCTATCGTTGCCTATTTGCAAGGCCTGGGAGTGGCCGGGCGCGAGGCCGCTGCCAAGGCAGTAGCTGAAGGGAGGCTTTAATCATGGCTTTGTTAAATGGAATCACCACGCTTTTAGCGATGGCTACGTTTTTTGGCATTGTATGGTGGGCTTGTTCGCGGGGCCGGACTCAAGCCAATGAAGAAGCATCACTTTTGCCATTTTCCGTGCCCGATGAACTTCCGGTTGAGAGAAAAGCAGGGGGATCACATGAGTGATTTTACGAGTGGTTTCTGGAGCTACTACATTTCGGCGATAGCGCTCGGCGGGGTAGTTTTTTGCTTTATTCTGCTGATCTCGCAGCGCGCATGGCTAAAGCAAAAAATCGACAAAGTCGAAGATACAGGGCATGTGTGGGATGGGGATCTTACCGAGCTTAATAATCCCGTTCCACGCTGGTGGACGGTAATGTTCGTCGGGCTGTGCATTGTTGCCCTGGCTATGTTCGTTTTGTATCCGGGGCTTGGCAGTTACGAGGGCACGCTGGGTTACACCGCTGCCAAGCAGGTTCAGGCAGAGCGCCAGCAGCTCGACGAACAGATCAGGCCGATATTTGCACGCTACGAGAAAATGCCTATCGACGAAATTGCGCACAATGCCGATGCGCGCGAGATCGGCCAGCGTTTGTTCCTTAACAACTGTGCGCAATGCCATGGGTCCGATGCCCGGGGCTCGGCCAACTTTCCGAACCTGGCTGATAATGACTGGCTGTATGGCGGCAGCCCGGAGCAAATCATGCAGACCATTGCCAAAGGCCGCCATGGGATGATGCCCGCCTGGAAGTCAGCTATTAAACCGACAGAGGCTTCTGATATTGCACAGTACGTGCGTTCGTTGTCAGGCCTGGCAAGCGACTCGTTGCGCATAGTTCCGGGAAAGCGCGGCTTTGATAATTTTTGCGTGGCCTGTCATGGAGTCGACGGCAAAGGCAACCAGGCGCTGGGGGCTCCCAATCTGACTGATGGGGTGTGGTTGTATGGCAGCTCCGAGGCTTCTATTGTCGAAACCATCTTGAACGGGCGTGAAAATCGCATGCCGGCGCAAGAGGGCCTCCTTAGCGCCGATCAGATCCGTATGCTTACCGCATGGGTCTGGGGCTTGTCGAATCAAGGTAAACGCGTCGCCCAGGTACAGTAAGGAGGTACCACATGAGTAACGGATCATCCGACAACACTGGTGTTGACTCGTCCGCCGCCATCCCGGCCTGGCGGCCGCCGAAGGTGTCATCGGTAAAGGGTGGTTCGTCTCCTCAGGTAGAGAAGGCGTTGGCCGATGTGCGCAACAAAATTTATCCGCGTTCAGTGTCGGGTATTTTTGCACGTTGGCGTATTGTTCTGGTGTTTGCGACGCAGCTCGTTTTCTATGGTTTGCCATGGATTAACTGGAATGGGCGCCAAGCCGTGCTGTTCGATCTGGCTGCGCGCAAGTTTTATATATTTGGCATGGTGTTGTGGCCGCAAGACGTCATTTATTTGGCAGTGCTGCTGGTTATCTCAGCTTTTGCGCTATTCCTTTTTACGGCCATGGCAGGGCGTCTTTTTTGTGGTTACGCTTGTCCGCAAACGGTATATACCGAAATTTTCATGTGGGTCGAGCGCAAGATCGAGGGTGATCGACTGGCGCGCATCCGGCTGGATGAGCAGCCCTGGACCTGGCGCAAATTACGTCTTAAAGCCAGCAAGCATTTTATATGGCTCGCCATCGCCTGGTGGACCGGTTCGACTTTCATCGGGTATTTTTCACCTATCCGGGAGCTGGGCGCCGGACTGTTAACGCTTTCGCTTGGTCCATGGCAATGGTTCTGGATGAGCTTTTACTCATTTGCAACCTGGGGCAATGCAGGTTTCATGCGCGAGGCCGTATGCAAGTATATGTGCCCCTATGCTCGTTTCCAAAGCGTTATGGTCGATAACGACACTTTTGTCGTTACCTACGATTATGTGCGCGGAGAGCCCCGCGGCGGGCGATCACGCCGAGTCGACCATAAAGAAGCCGGTATGGGCGATTGTGTCGATTGCACATTGTGCGTGCAAGTGTGTCCCACTGGTATCGATATTCGAGATGGCCTGCAGTATATGTGTATTGGCTGCGGCGCCTGTGTTGATGCCTGTGATCAGGTCATGGATAAAATGGATTACCCCAAAGGGCTGATCCGCTATACGTCGGGAAACGCCATTACTGACGGATTAAGTCAGGCGCAGGTGCGCAAGCGCATGGTGCGTCCGCGTGTATTGGTCTACACGGCATTGCTTGGTCTTATTGTCATAGGTTTTGTCGTATCGCTGGCGTTGCGCACCACCTTAAGGATGGACATTATTCGCGACCGCGGCTCACTGGGGCGCGAAGTGCCCGGCGGCCTTATTGAAAACGTTTATCGTCTGCAACTGATCAATACGACTGAGTCTCCGATCAAGCTGGATTTGAATGCCACAGGTGTGCCAGGCCTGACTATCAATACTGCCGATGATGGGGCGGCAAGCATCGATGTCCCGGCAGCCGCCAATCGTTTGGTTCCGGTGGTGGTGCGGGCTCCGGCAAGTCAGCTTTCCTCCGGTTTATATAATATTGATTTGACGGTGGTTGGATACACTATGGACGGACGCGCGGTTATTGTCACCGAGCCGTCAAGTTTCTTCGTTCCCAAATAATCCAATTCAAGGTAGATGGCATGTCCGACAAAAATGCTGGCAAACCATGGTGGCGTGAACCCTGGCCATGGATTCTAATGGCCGGTCCTGCTTTAGCAATTATCGGCTGTATTATCACGATCGTTTTGGCTATGCAAAGCTATGGTGACCAAGCTATTTCCGATGGCGGCGTTAAAAGGGGTCTGGTAGTAACAAAGCCAGCGCTGCCCGCTTCTGCTGAAATTCTGGTTAAACAGCCTTGAGTATAAGGATCCGACTATGAGTTGGCGTTCGTTGATGTGGATTTTGTGGCCGTCTTTCCTGGTCGGCGCGGCTACCAGTGCCATAGTATTCGCTCTGATCGATCCGGTCGACATTACTTTTTTTGGCTATTTTCGGCTTAGCCCTCAGCTGACCTATGCCGGCGGGTTTTTCCTGTTCTGGCTAATGACCGCTTTGTCCAGCGCATTAAGCTTGTTCATGGCGCCGTCCAGCACTGCTGACGAGCAGATCGAAAGCTTCGATTAATCAAGGGCCGGTTTTTGCGATTGTGTTTTTGCTATCAGGCGCAATCACAGTCCCTGCCAGTTCCTGAAGGCCCTGGATATCCAGCAATTGCACTTCGCGCTGATGAATTCGAATCAAGCTTTCACGGGCAAATCGCGAAAAAAGGCGGCTTATGGTTTCTAAGGTAAGGCCCAGATAATTGCCGATTTCTTCACGGCTCATGCGCAACAGAAATTCGGTCGGTGAATAGCCCAAGGCAGTAAGTCGTTGCGATAAGTTAAGCAGAAAAGCGGCAAGCCGTTGTTCGGAACGTAGTAATCCCAGGGACATGACCATTTGATGGGAACGCTGGATTTCTTTGCCCATAAGGCGTCTAAGCTGCTGCTGCAATACGGGGAATTGTTGGCTTAGTTGATCTAGCTGTTCTATTCGAATTACGCAGGCCTCGCTGTCTTCCAGAGCAATAGCGTGCGAGAGCTGCTGGCTTTCAAGCAGGCCGTCCATGCCCGCTATTTCGCCCGGCAGCAGAAAACCGGTTATTTGGACTTGTCCGGCGGCATCTTCGAGTTGCGTCTTGATGGAACCGGAGCGTATGCCAAACACGGCATCGGTTTGGTCGCCCTGGCGGAACAGGGCTACGCCTTTGGGAATGCGAATGCGCTCGTTTACTACCGAATCAAGCTTGGAGATGTCTTCCTTTGACATCCCAAACGGCAGGCACAGGCTGTTCAACATGCACGTCGAGCAAAGTGTGGAGTTTGGGGTAATAGAAATTTTTCTTTGCATACACGTCCTGTGGGCGAGCGCTGCCAAAAATCATACATGTAGCGGAAGTCTGCCAAGCAATAGGCTGACATTGTACATTTTTATTTTTTCATTAAAGACTATAGGCTTGTAGGGTACCGTGAGTAAGTACGCTAACCATACAGCACATTAGCTTTTTAAGAGCAGCGCTTGCAGTTTTGCCCGGATTTCCGCAAGTTCGGCTGAACTAATGCGGCCATGATGGCTAATTTTACTATTGACCCAGTCGATGCTTTTTACCTGATCAGTCAGTACAACTGATGGCGGTTCGGTCGCTATAAGTACTTCGAACGGGTAGCCTTTGATGTGCTGCGTAATAGCGCAACATACGATGAGGCCGGTTTTTTTATTATAGGCAGATGGGCTCAGGATGACGGCTGGCTTGTAGTCCAGAGCTTTGCTTACGGGGGGCAGGGCGAAGTGAACTCGGATAATATCGCCCGTGTTCGGTAAGTAGTTTTTTGTCATGATGGTTCTGCCTGGGTCTCTGCCGCGCCGAAGTCGATTTCGCTGTGCACGTTTTTGGCCTTGATGCCGCCTAGCAGTTGCGCCAGAACATACTCTTCCGTGCGTACCGGCTCGACCACAATGCTGCCTTGCTCGACGCGGATGTCGATTACGTCTTCAAGATCCAGCTTAAGTGTTTTCATCATGGAGGATGGCAGCCGTATGGCTGCGCTGTTGCCCCATTTTTTTATAACCCCTCGCATGGCAGTCTCCTGGGTGGTTCGCATAACGTTTACCGTAGCAGTTTAAACGCTGTGTAAACAATTGTATATTGGGATTGTGTTGTCGGCATTAGTTATGCCTGGCCGGTCCTCTTATATAGGCAGGCTTTTGCATACGTTGTAGTTGCCGCCAAACATCGGCTGCGGCAGGGGGGCAAGTGGCAAGATTACAGGATCGGCGCACCAAATCCCTTGGCCTGAGCCTTGAAATTCGGCTAAATGACCGCACTTAATTATCATTCGAGCCAGTGCGCTCTCACTTCTTAGACGAAACCACTATGCGATTCGATAAATTAACAACTAAATTTCAGCAGGCTATTGCCGACGCGCAAAGCCTGGCTGTAAAACACGATAACCCTTACATAGAACCAGTACATGTTCTGGCGGCGCTGGTGGCTGATGCCGACAGCGGGACCGGCAGCTTGCTGGCCCGTGCCGGTGTGGCGGTAACCCGGCTGGGAACCGCGCTTAACACCGCGATTGAGGCCTTGCCCCAGGTGCAGGGGGCCGAGGCTAATATACAGGTCAGCCGAGACCTTCAGGCGGCCCTGGCGCGCACCGATAAAGAAGCCTCCAGCCGGGGCGACACGTATATCGCCAGCGAGTTGTTTTTACTCGCTTTGGCTGACGATAAAGGCGAGGCCGGGCGTATTCTGCGCGAGACGGGCTTACAACGCAAAGCACTCGAGACGGCTATTGATGCTGTGCGTGGCGGCTCCTCGGTGTCGGACGCCGAAGGCGAGTCCAATCGAGAAGCCTTGTCCAAATATACGACCGACCTGACTGATCGTGCCCGTCAGGGCAAGCTGGACCCGGTTATTGGCCGCGATGATGAAATTCGCCGCACTATTCAGATTCTGCAACGGCGCACCAAAAATAATCCGGTCCTTATCGGTGAGCCGGGCGTGGGCAAAACAGCCATTGTTGAAGGCCTGGCACAGCGCATTGTAAACAATGAGGTGCCCGAAACGTTGAAAGGCAAGCGCGTCCTGTCACTCGATATGGCATCGCTTTTAGCGGGCGCCAAGTTCCGCGGTGAGTTCGAAGAACGCCTGAAGGCGGTCCTGAAAGAGCTTTCTCACGATGAAGGCGGAACCATCGTTTTTATTGACGAGTTGCACACGATGGTCGGCGCGGGTAAAGCCGAAGGCGCCATGGACGCGGGCAATATGCTTAAGCCCGCGCTATCGCGCGGCGAACTGCATTGTGTGGGCGCGACTACGCTGGACGAGTACCGGAAATACATTGAAAAAGACGCAGCTCTTGAACGCCGGTTTCAAAAAGTGCTGGTCAACGAGCCGGATGTCGAGTCGACGATTGCCATTTTAAGGGGTTTGCAAGAGCGTTACGAGCTGCATCATGGCGTGCAGATTACCGATCCGGCTATTGTGGCGGCCGCAGAGCTCTCCAATCGCTACATTACCGATCGGTTCCTGCCCGATAAGGCCATTGACCTTATCGACGAGGCTGCTGCCCGCATCCGTATGGAAATCGACTCCAAGCCCGAAGTTATGGATAAACTCGATCGCCGTATCATCCAACTCAAAATTGAGCGTGAGGCGGTCAAAAAGGAAACCGACGATGCATCGCTGCGTCGACTCAAAGTTATTGAAGACGAGCTGGTCAGCTTGCAGCGTGAATACAACGATTACGAAGAAATCTGGAAGGCCGAAAAAGCGGCGGTCCAGGGATCTCAGGCGATCAAGGAAGAGATCGAGCGTGTACGGGGCGAAATGGCCGAGCTGCAGCGCAAAGGGCAGTTTGATAAGCTGGCCGAACTGCAGTATGGCAAGTTGCCCGAGCTCGAGGGGCGTTTAAAGGCGGCGGAAGCCAGCCAGCAAGACAACGTCGTCGAATCGGACAAGCCGCGTCTTTTGCGTACCCACGTAGGGGCCGAGGAAATTGCCGAGGTGGTTGCGCGTGCCACTGGTATTCCGGTAGCTAAAATGATGCAGGGCGAACGCGCCAAACTGTTGGGCATGGAGGATTTCCTGCATAAACGCGTCGTAGGCCAAAACGAGGCGGTTAGTCTGGTTGCCGATGCTATTCGCCGGTCGCGCGCAGGCTTGTCCGATGCCGCCCGGCCCTATGGCTCATTCCTGTTCCTGGGGCCGACCGGAGTCGGCAAGACCGAGCTTACCAAGGCGTTGGCGGATTTCCTGTTTGATTCTGAAGAGCACATGGTTCGTATCGACATGAGTGAATTCATGGAAAAGCATTCGGTATCACGCTTGATTGGCGCCCCTCCGGGATATGTGGGCTATGAAGAGGGCGGTTACCTTACCGAGGCCGTACGCCGTAAACCCTATAGCGTCATATTGCTGGATGAAGTCGAAAAAGCTCACCCCGATGTGTTTAATATTTTATTGCAAGTGTTGGATGACGGCCGGTTAACCGACGGCCAGGGGCGGACTGTCGATTTTCGTAATACGGTCATTGTCATGACCTCGAATTTAGGGTCGAACCATATACAAAGTATGGTGGGGCAGCCCTACGAAGTCATTAAGGAAGTAATCTGGGACGAGCTGAAAACCGCGTTCAGGCCGGAGTTCCTCAACCGTATCGACGAGGTTGTGGTGTTTCATGGGCTGGACGTCAAGCACATTGAGTCGATTGCGCGCATCCAGATCCAACGGTTGGCGAAACGCATGGCGCTTCAGGAAATGCGTCTTGAGGTGTCGGACGACGCTTTGGCACAACTGGCGCGTGTGGGCTTTGATCCGGTATTCGGTGCTCGTCCGCTAAAGCGTGCAATTCAGCAGTACATCGAAAACCCGCTGTCCCGATTGATACTCGAGGGTAAGTTCGGTCCTAAAGATGTTGTGCCGGTCGATTGGCAAAACGATAAGTTCGTTTTCTCAAGGACTCTGCAATAAAGTCTTTATAAGGTGCGTCAATGTTAAAAGCCCCTCGTTTGAGGGGCTTTTAACACATTGGAGCTTGCTGGCGGCTTATTCTATTTCTAAACCAACCGTGTATGTACTGTGTCGGCTTCGTTTGCTCTATCAATACTGATTTGGAAATGGAATTACAAGCCGTCAGGTGTTTTGCAGATCGAGTTCTTCTTTACCGTAAAACTTGACACCGATTTGAACGGCTTCACGACCTTGAGAGCGGCGATGGCGGTTAGTGTCGCGTAACGAGTATATGCAGCCGCAATACTCTTGCTGATAGAACTCTTCGCGCTTGCTGATTTCGATCATGCGCGCCGATCCGCCGCCTTTGCGCCAGTTGTAAGTCCAGTAGATCAGTTCAGGGTAGCGTGCGGCCGCGCGTTCGCCGCAGCCATTGATCTGATTCATGTCTTTCCAGCGCGATATTCCTAAAGAACTGGTAATGGTGTCGAATCCATGTTCGTGCGCGTAGAGCGCGGTACGCTCGAAACGCATATCAAAACATACGGTGCAGCGCTGACCTCGCTCGGGTTCGTTTTCAAGGCCTTTTACGCGCTCGAACCAATTGTCGCGATCGTAGTCGGCATCAATAAATTCGATGTTGTGTTCTTGGGCGAACCGAATGTTTTCATGTTTGCGAATTTCGTATTCGCGATCAGGATGAATATTTGGGTTGTAGAAATAAATAGCATAATCAATACCCGAGGCAGTCATGGCTTCCATGACTTCACCTGAACACGGTGCGCAGCACGAGTGCATTAGTACTTTTTTGCGGGACTCGGGTAAGGCGAGTTTGGGTCGTTGGATGTCGGTCATGGCATGCGGTGGCGTTCGACAGGCATTTCAAACGCTTGGTGTAAGAATAGAATGCTCTATTTTAGTCCCCAATCACGGTATTCCAAAGTGCACGCACCGTGGCGCGTTCCGTCTTGAGCTGATCTGACGGAATCCGTGCCTTTTCGGCGCCTTGAAGTCGCAGGGCATGTTGTACTTTACGAAAAACCCGATAGGCATCCGCCGATTTTGAAGCTAGTTCGCCCGGGATTAAGCCGGCTTCGGCTGCCAGGCGCAGCAAGGTTATGTTTCCCAGATTGTCGAGCAGTACAGGATGGTTCGCGGCATGGCACAGCACCAGATACTGTGTAGCAAATTCGATATCGACCATGCCGCCCTGGTCGTGTTTCAGATCGAAGTCGGCCGAAGAGTTCGGGTGTCCCGAGCTGATTTTCTGGCGCATGGTTCTTACTTCTTCTTTGAGGCGGGCCGGGTCGCGAGGCATTAACAGCACCTGGCGGCGAATTTCCTCGAAACGCGCGCCAATATCAGGGGCGCCGGCGGCAAACCTGGCGCGCGTTATGGCTTGATGTTCCCAGGCCCAGGCGTGCTTTAACTGATATTGCGAAAATGCGTCGAGCGACACGGCCAGCAATCCGGCGTCGCCGTCGGGACGTAAACGCAAGTCGATTTCGTAGAGCCGGCCCGAGGAAGTCATGGTTGCAAGCCAGGAGGTCATGCGCCGTCCTAGCTTGGCATAGATTTCACTTGCGTCTTCGCGCGTGTCATCGTAAATAAAGACCAGGTCGAGGTCGGATGCGTAGCCGAGCTCTTTTCCGCCAAGCTTGCCATAAGCAATAACTGCAAAGCGAGGCGGATCCAGCGTATCGGCCGGCTGACCTTTGGGTTGTACTAAAGGCCAGATGCGTGCGATGGTTTCCGTCAGCAGTACGTCGGCCAGGGCCGAGAGTTGGTCAGCCAGTTTCTCGACACTTAATACGCCTTCAAGATCTTGCGCCAAAAGCTGAAAGCTTACCTGGTGCTGAGCGTCGCGCATCAAATTCATTTGTTGCTCGATATCGGGCTTTCCGTCGGGTAGCAGGCATGCATCGAGGTCTGCACGCAGCTGCAGCTCTATTTGTGCGAAGTCGGGTGGCGCCAGCAAGGAACGCCATTCGATAAGGCTGTCGAGCAGTATCGGATATTGGCTTAAGTATTGGGAGGCCCAAGGGCTGGCACCAACGATGCGGGCTACCCGTGCCAGCGTTTCCGGATATTCGGCCAGCAGCGCCAAATAGGCGCTGCGCTGGGCAATATGTTCAATTAAGTTGAATAGCCGTATGGCGGTCTGTTGTGGCTGCGCAGTCTTGGCTGCGGCGCTGATGGCTGCAGGTAGCAAGGCTTCAACGCGGCGCCGGCTGGTGCTGGGCAGTGTGCGGATTCGATGGCTTTCCAGCAACGAGTCGATTCGGTGGGTTAATTGGTCTGTTTGTTCGCCAAGCTGTAGATGAATATGCTCGCTCAGGCTAGTGCAGTCGGATACATTGTTGCCGGCTGCGCTTTCTATTTCGTCGGCATCGCCCATGCCTGCAATCCGGAATGCATTTCGAAATGCCTGGGTTACAAAGGCGCGGTGCGTTGTCAGGGCAGCCTCAAATTCATCGGGGCGAAGCCCGAAGGCTTGAGCCAGTCCGTCGCGCAGTTCGGGATCGCGTGGCAGAAGGTGAGTTTGTTCGTCTTCACGGTATTGAAGTAAATGCTCGGTACGTCGAAGGAAAATATAGGCGGCCTCGAGTTGCACAGCATCGTCCGTGCTTACGATTCCTGCTGATCGCTGCCGGTGCAAGGCGGTAAGCAAGCCGCGTTGTTGCAAGGCTGGCTTGCGGCCGGCTCGTATTAACTGGGTAAGTTGCACTACAAACTCTATTTCACGAATTCCCCCTTCGCCCAATTTAATATTGTGTGTGGTGTCGACGCCGTTACGCGCCAGGGCGCGGCGTTGCCAGTCTTGCCGTATGCGTTCGCGCAGGGCGCGCAAAGCGGACAAGGCATCGAAATCGAAGTATTTTCGATATACAAAGGGAACGCGTAGTGCTTCGAGTTGTTTGAGTTGTGTTGACGGATCACTGCCAGGGAAGGCCTGGCAAGGGACGACGCGGGCTTTTAACCAGGCATAGCGTTCCCACTCCCGGCCCTGGCTGACAAGGTAGTTCTCGAGAGCATCCAGGCTCCATGCCAGGGGACCGGAGTCGCCATCGGGACGCAAACGTAAGTCGGTACGAAATACCTGGCCATATTCGTCGATTTCAGACAGAACAGGCATCATGCGCTGGGTGACGCGGCCATAAAACTCATGATGGCTCAGTTTACGTCGGCCCGTTGTTTCACCTTCTTCGCCGTAAAGCATGATCAGGTCGATGTCGGACGATACATTGAGCTCTTTGCCGCCCAGTTTGCCCATCGCAACGATGATCAGCTCCTGGGGGCGTCCCGTGCCCGGGTCAAGAGGTATTCCGTGGATGTTCGCCAGTTCCGTTGCCACGCTTTGATAGGCCTGCGCAATGGCCAGGTCGGCCAGCGCCGTCATTGCGCCAACCACTTCCTGCAAAGGTGCATCGCCATTTATGTCCCGTACCATCAATGTGTAAAAAACGCGCTCGCGCAGTTGACGAAGCATCCGGCGTACGTCGTGCAGTGCCAACGGCTGTGTCGAAGCCTCGTTTTTTAGCTCGTCGAACCAGGCTTGTATGGATTTTCGCGTTACAGGCTGGGTGACGGCATTGGCCATCCATTCCTGAAACGTGCTATTCGAACTAATTTTACGGCGCAGGGCGCCGGACCAGCGTAAAGAGGGTTCTAAGGGAGTGGTCTGAGGCATATGGGATACAAATAGTAAGGACGGCAAGTGGAATTTCAGGTATAAGTCTCGCAAGATACTGCAAATATCATCGTACTGGCTAATTTCCTTCTGTGTTTCGAACTTTCTCCCCTTTTCGCTTGCTGGGCCTTATAGCGCTTGCCGCTTATTTTTGTATTGCCGCGGTCTTGCTGGGGGTACGGTATTGGGTCCTGCCCAACATTGATCAATGGCGCCCGCATATAGCCCGTGAGTTGTCAGCGGCTTTGGATACGAATGTTGATCTGACTAAGGTGTCCGCTTCGTGGAAGGGGCTTAATCCCAGTCTGGAACTCAGTGGCGTCGTCTTAACCGATAATCGCCAGCGAGCTGTGCTTCGATTGCCTCACGTGCATGCCGTACTCGACTGGCGAAGTTTTTTTTACGGGTCGCCCAAGTTTTTGACTCTCGAGGCGACAGGCCTGGATCTGCGAATTCGCCGTGACGAAAATCGGCAGCTATGGGTATTGGGCCGTTCATTCGAGCTAGAGCAGAATTCGCAGCAGGAAGAGTTCAAGGCCGGCCACCCGGCATTTCAGTGGTTGCTTCAACAGCGCGAAATTATTTTGAATGATTCCATCATCCGCTGGAACGACGAGTTGCGCGGCGCGACGCCGTTGGTGTTGCGGCATGTCGATCTGAAGATCTACAGCAACCTGGATGAGCATCGCTTATCGTTGTCCGCTACCCCTCCGCCCGATTTAGGCAAAGCCTTTGATATGAGGGGGCAGTTCAAGATGAACCCGGGTAAACCGGCAACGACTGGAAGGCAGCCGTGGGACGCTCAGGTATACGTGCGCATCGATGGTATGAAGCCCTTGAACTGGCGCCCCTGGCTGGATATACCGGATAATCTTGACTCGGGCGAGGTGTCTGCTCAAAGTTGGCTTGAAGTCAGGCAAGGCCAGTTTGAGCGTTTCACTTCGGATGTCATTGTGCACAATGCGCACTGGACACTTGGGCCAGAGTCTGATTTTCAGGCAGACATCGCCAGGCTGTATTTAAGCGGTTCCTGGGATGAGTTCAAAGAAGTTTTTTCAGGTTCGCCTGCCGCGGCTTCCGCGACGCGGACTGATTCTTCGGCTATTGACATTCGCTTTCAGGCGCAGGCCCTGGCGCTGCGGTCGATCAGGCTTTTTCATTATCCCATCGCGTTCGATCAGGTAGGAATGTATGGGCAGCTTAGTCGGCAGGACAATCATGCCATAAAGTCGGTGTGGGATCAGGTGCGCGTCGTTAACAGCGATGTTGAAGCCGACCTGCAAGGTTCCTGGGAACAAGGGGGAAGCGGGGCTGCGGGGATTGCCGATATTAGCGGTATATTTAAGCGCGCTTCTATTGCGGCGATTAACGAGTATATGCCTGATAGCGTTAATCTTGATGCTCGCGAATGGATGGCTAAAGGGCTGGTCGCCGGTCAAATTCAGGATGCCCGGTTGTTATTAAAGGGCGATCTCGAGCATTTTCCGTTTGGCGAAAACCCCTTTCAGGGGGATTTTAGAGTCGAGGGAAGTTACTCGGGGGGGGTAATTGACTATTTGCCGCCTGAAAAAGGCGAAATGGGCTGGCCTCGCCTGACTGACATGACGGGCCGCGTGGCACTGTACCGAAGCGATTTGCGCGTACTGGCCGAGCAGGCAACCTTATGGCCAACCCCCGCAACGCCTATTCAGCTTCATCAGGTCAAAGCGCAAATTCCCAATATAGAACATGACTCGGTGCTGACCGTGCAGGGCAATACAGCGGCGCAGGGCGAGGCCTATATGGCGCTCATGACACATTCGCCGCTTGGTAAAATGCTGGACGGAGTACTCGACGGTGCACGGGGCAGCGGCCCCTGGCAGGTGCCGCTACGCCTTACTGTCCCTTTGCTTAACAGCCATGACAGTACTGTCCGGGGCGCCATCCATTTTGAAGGGGGCACGGTATCGCTTTCACCGGAAATTCCGCTCTTCAGCCAATTAACGGGTACTTTGAGTTTTTCCGATGTGGGGATTGCGGCCACTGACCTGAAAGCGAAGTTTATGGGTGGCGCAGTCGTGTTGAACGGCGATTTGGGAGGCATGGGGAAAGGGCTGCAGCTTCGCGGCCAGACCAGTGCCAAGGCCGTTTCGGAGCTTGTGGACTTAGAGGGCATGAAGCGCTTGGACGGCAGTGTTTCCTATCAGGCGTTATTGCAACGCACCAAGGCGGATAACTATGTGCTTAGTCTGAAATCTGATCTGCTTGGTATGGCGCTTGATTTTCCCGCACCTTTGGGTAAAACCGCAGCGCAGCGCATGCCCTTGCATTTTGAGTGGTCGGAGAATCAGAAAACATCTTCTTCGAGGCTGGACGCTACATTGGGCCCGACAGTCAAGGCTCGCTTTTTGCATCGTAAAAATGATAGAAGCGCATCCTATTTTGATAGCGCTGCCCTGGGAGTCAGCCAGAATCCCGACCTCTTGCCGGTCGGGTTGAATATCGATGTGCGCCATCCGAACGTAGATATCGACGCATGGAAGCAAGTGGTTGATGAGTTTTCAAAGCCGTTGGCGCCCGCTACGCTTAAACGCGAGCGCCCGTTACTGCCCGATGTACGGCAGTTTCGTTTACAGTCCGAGAAGGCGGTATTTCAAGGCTTAACTTTTGATCAGCTTACATTTACGGCCAGGCAGCCCGAACCGTTGCGCTGGCGCGTTGATATCAGTTCTTCGCAAACAGCCGGCACTATGTTTTGGCGGGAAGCCAGCGGGAAAGTGGCCGGGCAAGTCGACGCCAAATTTGATCGGCTGGCTTTGGGCGAGGACCCAACGGATGGTGTGAACCAAACAGATGTAAACGCAGCGGACGAGTTGTATGAGGATTTTTCGCGTTTGAACGATTACCTGGATATTCCCGCCATTAACCTCGAGATCAATAATCTGAAGCTGTACGGGCGAGATATTGGCCGTTTGTCCGTGCAGGGGGTGAATCAGTCGCGTGGCGAGCTATGGAAGCTTAACAAACTCAATCTAAGTAGTCCCGGTGCACAATTGGCGGGTAGCGGATTGTGGAGGCTAACAGGAGCTCAGCGCGGTCTGGCGCTTGATGCACAGATGCAAATAACCGACCTGGGTCAGTATCTTGATCAGATAGGCATGAAGAATGTATTGACAGGCGGCCGGGGTACTATCAATGGCAAGCTGGAGTGGCGTAATCTTCCCTGGAGATACAACAAATCAGATTTGAACGGCCAGCTCGATGTCGAGTTGAGCAGTGGTCGATTTATGACGCTTAACTCTCGCTCCGCGCGCTTGCTCGAGTTGTTGTCCTTGCAGTCTATACAACGGTTGGCAAGCTTTAAATTCAATCCGGCCAATCTGGCTAAAGATGGCTTTCCGTTTGACGATCTGCGCGGGAAGATCGACCTGGAGCGCGGGATATTAAATACTGCCAATTACCGGGTTACCGGACCCGTGGCTACGATTGTGATTGGCGGAGACATTAATTTGAGCACCGAGAAAATAGATCTGCAAGCCGTAGTTATTCCTAACCTGGATGTCAGCGGCGCAGCCATTGCGGCGGGTATCGCGGTGAATCCCATCATAGGCATTGGTGCGTTTCTGACACAATGGCTATTGAAGAGTCCGCTGGCCAAGGCCATGACTGTGCAATATCAAGTTGCCGGCGATTGGGATGAGCCGACGGTGACTGAAATTGCCCAGGTTCGAGACGCAAAAAAAGAGGGGCCGGATTAAACCTGGCCCCTCCGCATGGCGGTACAGTTTTCTGCTTAGCAGACGCCTTGCTGAAGCATGGCATCGGCAATTTTTACAAAACCGGCAATGTTGGCGCCATGCAGGTAATTGACTGACTGGCCTTCCGATCCGTAATGGACGCAATTTTGGTGAATGTCGCGCATGATGGCGTGCAATTTATTGTCAACTTCTTCACGCGTCCAGTGCAGCCGTTGGGAATTCTGAGCCATTTCCAGGCCCGACACGGCGACACCGCCCGCATTGCTGGCTTTGCCAGGTGCGTAAAGGATTTTTGCACTAATAAAGGCGTCAACGGCCGCCAGGCTTGTGGGCATGTTGGCGCCTTCGGCTACACAGCGTACGCCATTCTTGATCAGGGTTTGAGCGTCTTCCAAATCGAGTTCGTTCTGAGTAGCGCAGGGCAATGCCACATCGACGGGAACATGCCAGGGCCGTTTGCCGGGTTCGTATGTAAGATTGAATTCTTTGGCATAGGTTTCGATGCGTCCGCGACGTACATTTTTCAGTTCGATAAGCGCTGCCAGCTTTTCGGGGGTAAAGCCAGCCTTGTCGACGACGACGCCGTGCGAGTCCGACACGGTTACGACTTTGGCGCCAAGCTGCAGACATTTTTCAATGGCGTATTGTGCGACATTGCCCGAGCCCGACACTGAAACGGTTAAGCCCTCGATTGATTGACGCGCGTGTTT
>LNAP01005758.1_pt1 | contig 20011 bp, 18 predicted proteins | sample 602601 | NCBI WGS metagenome assembly LNAP01 (sample SAMN02440304, study PRJNA202911) | soil metagenome | biome: Subtropical and temperate rainforests or woodlands; isolation source: soil samples (1 kg each in a 20% v/v slurry with milli Q water) were... ...
CCAGACAGGACGGGGCGTGATTTAACGTGCTATCCAGTGTTGGGCTTCGCCGGACTCAGCCCAACCTACAAAAGAAACTCGCGCGTAAGGCGCGAAACAGATCTATCAGCCCACGCGGTAACGAAGAAAAACACCAAGAGCTGGTGCGCACAGCTCACCCTACAGATCACGCAAACCAATCACTCAACTCAATCCGGCAAATCCTGCCGAATCATCCACTGCCCCGCTGGCGGTACCACCCGACTCACCTTCAACTGCCGCACATTATCGCGATCCAACATCAAAATCTGCGGACTCACCATCCGCGCCACCGCCTGCTTCTCCAACACCCTTACCGCCAAATCCACCGCAATGCGCGCCTGCAGCACCGGCGAATCGGTCGGTGCCGCCAACACCTGCCCGTCAGCAATCGGCCCCAACAACCGCTCACTGGCATAAAACGAGATCACCGCAAAGTGATAACGCGGCGCACTGTTGTGCCGCAACCGAGAAGCAAAGGCCGCCGCCTCGGCATTACCCAGCACGTAATCCAGATTGGGCTCACGCGCCAACAAACGGCGAATCAGCGGCGCCTGCCCGGAGATATCCGCCGGCCCATAACCACCATGAATCAGCGTTACCGACGTGCCCTTCAAGGCCTCGTTTAACCCCGCTTCGGCATCCTTTAACCACGCCGCCCCTTCAGGCCCGGGAAACCAGCCCACCCGCACCGACCGTCCTTGGCTGTGCTGCAACAGGTAGGCAAACGCCACTTTAGTCATCTGGGCATAATCCACCCGCGCCTGGGCGCTGACGCCTTGGCAATCGAGACGGTTGGCCAAGTCGATCACTGGCACGCCCTTGGCTGCCGCGGCCTCAATCTGCGAACACAAGCCATCAGCACTGACGCCACCGACGATAAAGGCATCGGCGCCGCGTTCAGCACATTGCGCAAATTGCTCCCCTTGCACGGCGGCATTTTGATAGCCACCGGCATCGTAAATGCCCACGCGCACGCCCTGGCGTTCGGCTTCTTGCGATAGCCCCCACGACATCGCCCACCAGTAGCGGCCCATACCCTGCGGCAGCAACGCGCAGATCCGCCACGGGCGGCTGGCTTGGTTCTGCGGAAAATAGTTAAGCGCGCGCCCATCACTGACCACCGGGGCCGGGAACCATTCCTCGGCCAGCACCGGCAGGCAACTCAAAAAGCAAACCACCAAGGAGAAAATCACCCGCATCAGACAAAGCCTTGAGCACGTAGAGGAGCCAGACGGGACGACCGTACAAAGCGTGGCAGTCACCTTTGCATATTGCCAATGCGGCACGCACAAAGTTGCGCCTCAAGGCAGGTCAATACGGCCAATTGCGCGCATCCATACTGGCCACAAACCAGGCATCGGCTTAAAGTCCATGCAGCCCCGCTGCGAGAAGCTTATGTCTGTACAACCCGCTCTTGACGCCCGCACTGCCCGTTTGCTGCCCTGGATCGTGGCCATCGCCTTCTTTATGCAGACGCTGGACGGCACCATCCTCAACACCGCCCTGCCCGCCATGGCCGGTGAGTTGATGGAAGATCCGCTGCGGATGCAGTCAGTGGTGATCGCCTACATGCTCACCGTTGCCTTGCTGATTCCGGCCTCGGGATGGATTGCCGACCGCTTCGGCACACGGCGGATTTTCTTCGGCGCCATTTTGTTATTCAGCTGCGGTTCGTTGCTCTGCGCCATCAGTGAAAGCATCAACCAGTTGGTGGCCGCACGCGTGGTGCAAGGCCTTGGCGGTGCGCTGATGATGCCGGTTGGCCGGCTGGTGGTGCTGCGTGCCTATCCGCGTACCGAGCTGGTGCGGATCATGAGTTTTATCACCCTGCCCGGCCTGCTCGGCCCGCTGATTGGCCCAACCCTCGGCGGCTGGCTGGTGGAGTACGCGAGCTGGCATTGGATCTTTCTAATCAACCTGCCCGTTGGAGTGGTCGGCTGTATTGCCGTGTGGCGGGTTATGCCCGACCTGCGTGGGCCGCAACGCAGCCGCTTCGATACCGTCGGGTTTCTGTTGTTCGGCGCCGCCATGGTGTTGATCACCATCGCCCTGGAAGGCCTCGGTGAACTGCACCTGGCCCATATGCGCGTGATGCTGCTGTTGCTCGGTGGCCTGGCCTGCCTGGCGGCGTATTGGTTGCGTGCAGGGCAAGTGCCAGAACCGTTGTTCTCGCCCAGCCTATTCCGCACCCGTACCTTTGCCGTGGGTATTCTCGGCAATCTATTCGCGCGCCTGGGCAGCGGCTCGTTGCCATTTCTGGTGCCGTTGTTGCTGCAGCTGGCGCTGGGGTATTCGCCGGCGCAAGCGGGCATGAGCATGATTCCCCTGGCGCTGGCCGCCATGTCGGTAAAACCGCTGGCCAAATCCATCATCGACCGCTTTGGCTACCGCACCGTCCTCACCGGCAACACCTTGTTGCTCGGCGGCTTGTTGGCCAGCCTGGGCCTGGTCAGCGCGCAAACACCCTATGCCGTATTGCTGATCCAGCTAGGCCTATTGGGTGCGGTGAACTCCATGCAATTTACCGCGATGAACACCGTTACCCTGATCGACCTCGACGACGCCAACGCCAGCAGTGGCAACAGCCTGCTGTCGGTGGTCGTGCAGTTGGCGATCAGCCTGGGCATCGCCTCGGGCGCGGCGTTGTTGGGCGGGTTTACCAGTGAGATTGGTAAAGGCGATATCGACAGCGTACTGGGCGCGTTTCAGCTGACGTTCTTGTGTGTGGGCGTGCTGACGTTGCTGGCGGCGGCGATCTTTTTGCAGCTGTCGCCGGAAGATGGGCGCAAGGCCGGGCGGGTGACCACCGAGATTCAGGAGTAAGGCGCACTGACGTTGGTCGCAGACCCAACCGCCGTCATCCCCGCGCAGGCGGGGATCCAGAATGGCTCCGGGGAATGCATCCGTCTGGAAATTCTGGGTCCCCGCCTACGGGTAAATCGGGGAGCGGAGCTAGCTGTTGAAATAGCTGCCGTTTTTGGAGGGCAAGCCTGACCACAGCTCTTCCAAGCGCGGGAAATTCCAGTCCTCCGGCGATTCACGCCCAACGATTTTCTCGCGCCCGACCAACTTCGACAGGTCGATGATCTGCTGCGGAATCGGCGTCTTTGATTTGGCCATAAAAAACACTTTCACCCGTGGCGTCAGCAGCGAGCTTTCATGCTGTTCCATAACCACGCCCAGGCGCCCGCTCTCCAGACGCACCAAGGAACCGGTGGGGTAAATGCCGACAGATTTAACGAAGGCTTGAAACACCACTTGATCGAAGTGCCCCTTACTCCACTCGGCCATTTTGCGAATCGACTCGGCCGGGTCCCAGCCGTTTTTGTAAGGGCGATTAGAGGTGATGGCGTCGTAAACGTCGCAGACCGCGCCCATCTTGGCGAACAAGCTGATCTGGTCGCCGACCAGATGGTGCGGATAGCCGCTGCCGTCGACCTTTTCATGGTGGTGCAGGCATACGTCCAGCACGATGGCGCTGATGCTGCGGTTGTCTTTAATTAACGTCCAGCCAGCCATCGGGTGGTCGCGTATGGTGTTGAATTCGGTATCGGTGAGCTTGCCGGGTTTATTCAGGATGGCATCGGGGATCATCATCTTGCCAATATCGTGCAGCAGCCCGGCCATGCCGGCGTCACGTACCTGCTCTTCACTTAACTCCAACTGACGCGCCAGCGCGATCATCAGCGCGCAAACCGCCACTGAGTGCATATAGGTGTATTCGTTGGAGGTTTTCAGCCGCGCCAAGCTGATCATCGCATCGGGATTACGGCTCACCGACTCGCTAATCTCTTCCACCAGCTCAGTCACCCGCTCGGCATCAATGGCCTGCCCCATGCGCACCTCGCCAAACATGGCGACGACGGCGTCCTTGGAGCGCGCGCAGAGTTTTTGCGCGCGTTTGACTTCATCTTCCAGCGAAGCGCTGACGGGCTTGTGCCCCACCTGCGCGACCAGCAGTTGCTCGACCTCAGCCGCCACTTCAGCAGCACTTGACGATGTGCTGCCATCAGGCACGTCGAGGCCTTGGCTGGAGTCAATCCAGACCTCCTCAATGCCACTGTCGAGAATGCGCTGCAGGTCCTTTGCAGAGCTGAGTAAAAACTTGGCTTTCCAGAATGGATGTTCCATCCACGAACCACAAAATTCGTGGATAAACATGCCCTGACAAAGGTCGGTAACAGCAATTCGTTTCAGCACGGCAGGACCCGGCAAATACCTTGGGATAGGGTCGGGCGACAAGGCACCTCACCTGTGTGGAAGTAATACCAGCAAATAGCCACTTTTGCGCTGTGGTTTTTACAAATTACGCAGGTAAGCATCGCGCTCTTTAGTCGCAGCCCGTCGCCCCTTCAGCGCCCGCATGCCGTGCAGCACGGCGCCCCTGTTACACTGCACGCCATTTCCGTTTAGCAGGCCTGCACCGTGACCTCCACCGCGTTCAATTCGTTGCCCTTATCCGCCGCCATGTTGGCCAACCTCGAGTCGCTGGGGTACGCCGAAATGACGCCGATTCAGGCACAAAGCCTGCCGGTGATTCTCAAGGGCATGGACCTGATTGCCCAAGCCAAAACCGGCAGCGGCAAAACCGCCGCCTTTGGCATTGGCCTGCTTAACCCGCTCAACCCCCGCTACTTCGGCTGCCAGGCATTGGTACTGTGCCCAACCCGCGAACTGGCCGACCAGGTTGCCAAGGAAATCCGCCGCTTGGCGCGCAGCGCCGACAACATCAAGGTGCTGACCCTATGCGGCGGCGTGCCGTTTGGCCCGCAGATCGGCTCGCTGGAGCATGGCGCGCACATTATCGTCGGCACCCCAGGGCGCATTCAGGAACACCTGCGCAAAGGCACGCTAAAGCTCGATGGCCTGAACACCCTGGTACTCGACGAAGCCGACCGCATGCTCGACATGGGCTTTAACGACGCCATCACCGACATCATTAGCCACACCCCGGCCAAGCGGCAGACCCTGCTGTTCTCCGCCACCTACCCGTCCGGTATCAAGCAACTGTCCGCGGCAATCATGCGTGACCCGCAGCAGGTGCGCGCCGAGTCGCTGCATACCGACAACCAGATCGAACAGCGCTTCTACGAAATCGACCCCGACCAGCGCATGCAGGCCGTGACCAAGCTGCTCGCGCATTTCCGCCCGCAGTCGTGCGTGGCGTTCTGCTTTACCAAGCAGCAGTGCCAGGAGGTGGTCGACCACCTCACCGCCAAAGGTTTTTCGGCGCAAGCGCTAAACGGCGATTTGGAGCAGCGTGACCGCGACCAAGTGCTGGCCATGTTCGCCAACCGCAGTTGCAGCATTCTGGTGGCCACCGACGTGGCCGCGCGCGGGTTGGATATCGACGCCCTGGACATGGTGATCAACGTCGAACTGGCGCGTGATTCGGAAATTCACATTCACCGCGTCGGCCGCACCGGCCGTGCCGGCGAGAAAGGTTTGGCGGTAAGCCTGGTGGCGCCAGCCGAAGGGCAACGCGCGCAAGCCATCGAAACCCGTCAACAGGCGCCGCTGCATTGGGACCAGATTGATAACCTCAAAGCCCAGCCTGGCGGCCCATTGCAGCCGCCGATGGTTACCCTGTGCATTGGCGCGGGGCGCAAAGAGAAAGTGCGCCCCGGCGATATTCTCGGCGCGCTGACTGGCGATGCCGGCATCCCTGGCGACAAAGTGGGCAAGATCGCGATTTTTGACTATCAGGCCTATGTGGCGGTGGATCGCAATGTGGTAAACCAGGCCCTTAATCGCTTAAATAGCGGCAAGATCAAAGGCAAATCCATTCGCGTGCGCATGCTCTAAGGCCGGACGCGCTTCGTAGGGTGTGGTTACAAGGAGACGTAGGTGCGGAACATCCTAGTAGTCGAAGACAGTCCGCTGGTCTTGAAGATCCTCGAGCACCTATTCCGCCAGGAACCCAACCTACAGCCGGTGTTCTGCGCCTCCCTGGGTGAAGCCCAGGTGATGCTGGAAACCTCGGCCGACTTGTTCTTCGCCGCTATCGTCGACCTCAACTTGCCCGATGCCATGGACGGTGAAATCGTCGATCTGGTGCTCGGTTTCAAACTGCCCTGCATCGTCCTCTCCGGCTCGTATAACGAGCAGCGCCGCGATGAGCTGCTGCTCAAGGGCGTGGTCGATTACGTGCTCAAGGAAAGCCAGCATTCTTACGAGTACGCCTTCCGCCTGCTGCATCGGCTGGAGAGCAATAGCCAGGTGAAAATCCTGGTGGCCGAGGACTCCGACGCCACGCGCCATTTCATCCGGCGCATTCTCACCTCACACCTCTACCAGATCATCGATGCCGTCGACGGCAATCAGGCGCTGCAGATTCTTAAGGACCAGCCGGATATCGACCTGCTGCTGGTGGACCACAGCATGCCCGGCTTAAGCGGCTTTGACCTGGTCAAACTGTTGCGGCAAAAAATGAAACGCAGCGACTTGATCATTCTTGGCCTGTCCGCCGACACCAAGGGCTCGCTGAGCGCGCTGTTTATCAAGCACGGCGCGGACGATTTCCTGCGCAAGCCGTTCTGCCCCGAAGAGCTCAACTGCCGGGTGATGTCGACGCTGGAACGCCGCGACCTGATGCAACAGCTCAAGCAAGCGGCGCTGTTCGACTCGCTGACCAACCTCTACAACCGCCGCGCGTTTTACGAGCAAGGCACGCAGATGTGCAAACTGGCGCAACGCGGTGGCCAGGAGCTAAGCATGGCCATGCTCGACCTGGACTTCTTCAAAAAAATTAACGACGAGTTCGGTCACGCCAGCGGCGACACCGCGTTGGTGCTGTTTTCCCGCGCCCTGTTGCAGGTGTTTCCCGATGCCTTAATCGGCCGTTTAGGCGGCGAAGAGTTTGCCCTGCTTAGCCGTCAGGACGCCCCGGCGCTGCAAAGTGCGTTAGAGCAATTGCGCCAGGTTGCGATAGGGCTCAAGTATGCAACGGATGCGCCGCCGCTAAACTTCAGCGCCGGGGTCTTCCAAGGCGCCCCGGAAGACTTGGAAAGCCTGTTGCACCAGGCCGACGCACGCCTTTACCACGCCAAGCACCAGGGCCGCGGGCGCACGGTCAGTAGCTAGTCGTCTAGTTCACCGACGTCCTGACCGGAAGCACCGCTCGCCTCATCAACGGCGACAAAACCATGGGCGGCGTAAATCTTTGCGTAGGTGCCGTCCTCACGCATGGTCTGCATGGCCTTATCAAAACCGTCGACTATCTCTTGGGCATGGGGATGGCTGCTGCGCACCAGAATATGCAGGCCATTTTCACTCAGCGGCTTGGGCAGAAACTCAAGCTGCTCCTCAATGCTGCGCAGCTCGTATTGAAAGTAGTGGCGGGCCACCAGCTCATCTTCAAGGGTCAACTGCACCCGGCCAGCGGCGAGCATGCGCGCGCCCATGGCAAAGTCCACCACGGGCACCTTCTGCAATTGCGCAGCGGCGTCGAATTCAGCCTGGTAGGAATAACCACGCACCACGGCGATGCTTTCTTGGCCCAAGTCGCTCAAGGAGCGGAACTGCAGGTCGGTGCCCTTGCGCCTTAGAAAACGGATGCGGTTAACCAAATAGGGTTTGGAGAAAACCCCGTAGGTGGCGCGCTCCTGGTCGTACCAGGCACTCACCACAATGTCGTAGTCCGCCACCTGCAGGCCATGCAGCACACGGGCCCAGGGCACCTGAAAGTAAGAGCTGGAGTAACCGGCACGTTTTAGCGCGGTAATCACCAAGTCGCTGGATAAGCCATTGTTGAGCAGATTGACGTCGTTAAACGGCGGCCACGTATTCGCCACCAGGCGCAAGGACTCGGCATTCACCGATGCGCTACAGGCAAAAACCAGCCACAACATAAGGCGCGCAAATAACTTCATGCCTGCGTCTTCTTTAATCCGGCCCATGGATAAAACAGCTTAGTCAGGCCTAGGCCTACAACACCAGTGCCGATGGTGGGAAACGCCAAGTTTTCTACAACGCTTACGCTAAACTGCCGCCTGGTTAACAGGGGTCGATACTTCAGGAGTGCGCAGTGCAAGGTTCGGACGTGGTGATTATTGGTGCCGGCGCCGCTGGTTTGATGTGTGCGTTGCAGGCAGCCAGGCGCGGCCGTCAGGTATTGCTGCTGGACCATGCCAACAAGGCCGGGAAAAAAATACTGATGTCCGGGGGTGGACGCTGCAACTTCACCAACCTGTACACGGAGCCGAGCAATTTTCTTTCGCACAACCCGCACTTCTGCAAATCGGCGCTGGCGCGTTACACCCAGTGGGATTTTATTGAGCTGGTGAGCAAGCACGGTGTGCCCTACCACGAGAAAAAACTTGGCCAGCTGTTTTGCGATAACAAGGCCAGCGACATTCTCGACCTGTTGCTTAACGAATGCGACCAGGCCGGGGTTACGCTGCACCTGAACACGGCGGTCACCCAGATCGACAAAGCGGACAGCGGCTACCAGTTGCAAACCGGCATCGGCGCGCTCAGTTGCACGTCGCTGGTGATCGCCACAGGCGGTCTGTCGATTCCGACCCTGGGCGCCACCGGCTTTGGTTATCAGGTGGCCAAGCAGTTTGGCCACAGCCTGCTGCCAACGCGCGCCGGTTTGGTGCCGTTTACCATCACCGACCAACTCAAAGCGCTGTGCACCGAACTGTCCGGCACCTCGGTGGATTGCCTGGTGAGCTGCAACGGCGAAAGCTTCCGCGAGAATATTCTGTTCACCCACCGCGGCCTGAGCGGCCCGGCGATTTTGCAGATTTCTTCGTATTGGCTGCCCGGTCAGGCGGTGGCGATCAACCTGCTGCCAGACCATGACCTGCCGAGCTGGCTGGCGGAGCAACAAGCCGAGCGCCCCAACACCGAACTGAAAACGCTACTGGGCGACTTGTTCACCAAGAAGATGGCCACCTTGCTGGCCGAGCAGTGGTTCGACTCCAAGCCGATGAAGCAATACACCCATGCCGAGCTCGGCCAGATTGCCGAGCAACTGGCCAACTGGCAGGTGGTGCCGGCTGGCACCGAAGGTTATCGCACCGCAGAAGTAACCCTGGGCGGCGTCGACACCAAAGAGGTGTCATCCAAAACCATGGAGTCGCTGAAGTCGCCAGGGCTGTATTTTGTTGGCGAGGTGCTGGATGTCACCGGCCACTTGGGCGGTTTTAATTTCCAGTGGGCCTGGGCCTCGGGTTACGCAGCGGCGCAATACGTATGAGCAAGGCGTGACTTCGCGGCGCGGCGCGTGTCCAAACAAACGCCAGGTACAGGCGCTGCGCGCTGAGGGCCCAGGTTTTTTGTTAAACGGGTAACGCGCCGGCTCGCACTGTCCGGCTTATCCGCTCTAATCAACGTATCGCCAGTCAGGTTGTCTGCCCACGATGCCAGCTCCCACTATTCGCCAAACCCTGCGCCGCCTTTGGGCAGCGGATAAATTCAGCTACAGCCTGCGGGCCTTTATTGCCCTTACCGGGATCATGGCGCTGTGCTGGACGCAGGATGCCATGCACCAACTGATCCCGCTGTTTTTGGGGGTTATCGCCAGCGCCCTGTCAGAGACCGACGACAGTTGGCAGGGTCGCCTTAATGCCCTGCTGGTGACCCTGGCCTGCTTTAGCGTGGCCTCGGTAGCCGTTGAATTGCTCTTCCCGATGCCGTGGGTGTTCGCCGCTTCAATGGCGCTGGCCAGTTTCTGCCTGACCATGCTCGGCGCCCTCGGCGAGCGCTATGCGCGAATAGCCCAGGCCACCCTGATTCTCTCGGTGTACACCATGATCGGCGTGGATCAGCGCGATGGCGCGCTGGTCAACTTCTGGCACGAGCCACTGCTGCTGGTGGCCGGCGCCGCCTGGTACGGCCTGATCTCGGTTATTTGGCAGGCGCTATTTACCCACCAGCCGGTGCAACAGAGTTTGGCGGTGCTGTTCCGCGAGTTGGGGCGTTTTCTCAAGCTGAAATCGGCGTTGTTTGAGCCAATACGCGGCGCCGATATGGAGGAAAAGCGTCTGGCCCTGGCTAAGCAGAACGGCAAGGTGGTGGCGGCGCTCAACGCCAGCAAGGAGATCATTCTCAACCGGGTAGACGCGGGGCGGCCGGGGCAAAAAATCAGCCGTTACCTGAAGCTGTACTTTATGGCGCAGGACATCCACGAGCGCGCCAGCTCCTCCCATTACCTCTATAACGAACTGGCCGACGCGTTCTTCCACAGCGACGTGCTGTTCCGTTGCCAGCGCCTGCTGCTCCAGCAAGGCTGGGCCTGTCAGCAGTTGGGCCAGGCCATTCAACTGCGCCAGAGCTTCGACTACGGCGGCCACTCCAGCCAAGCCCTGGCCGACCTGCAAGCCTCGCTGGAACACCTGCGCATTCAAAGCAACCCGGCGTGGCGCAGCTTGCTGCGCTCCTTGCGCGCACTGGCCAGCAACCTCGGCACCCTGAACAACCTGCTGAGCAACGCCAATAACCCCGACGCCCTGGCCGAACAGCAAGACAACAGTTTGCTCGACCGCTCGCCACGTTCGCTCAAAGACATCATCGGCCGCATCCGCCTGCAACTAACGCCCACGTCGCTGCTGTTTCGCCACGCCCTGCGCCTGTCCATCGCCTTGAGCGTGGGCTACGGCATGCTGCACCTGATTCACCCCGAAGAAGGCTACTGGATCATCCTCACCACGCTGTTTGTCTGTCAGCCGAACTACGGGGCGACGCGTAAAAAGCTGATGCAACGTGTTGGCGGTACGGTAATCGGCTTGGTGCTTGGCTGGGCGCTGTTCGACCTGTTCCCCGGCGCGTTGATTCAGGCGATGTTTGCCGTGGTCGCCGGCGTGGTGTTCTTCGCCAACCGGGCCACGCGCTACATGCTGTCGACCGCGGCCATCACCTTGATGGTGATGTTCTGCTTTAACCAGGTCGGCGATGGTTACGGCTTGATCGTGCCGCGCCTGGTCGACACCTTGCTCGGCGCGCTGATTGCTGGCTTGGCCGTTTTTCTGATTCTGCCGGACTGGCAAGGCCGGCGGCTAAACCAAGTGGTGGCCAACACCCTGAGCTGTAATAGCCGCTACCTGCAGGAAATCATGCGCCAGTACGCCTCCGGTAAGCGCGACGACCTGGCCTACCGTTTGGCCCGGCGCAATGCCCACAACGCCGATGCCGCGTTGTCTAGCACCTTGGCCAATATGCTCATGGAACCAGGGCATTTTCGTAAGGAAGCAGACGTGGGTTTCCGCTTTCTGGTGCTCTCACACACCCTGCTCAGCTACCTATCAGCGCTTGGCGCGCACCGTGGCGAACCGCTACCCAGCGCCGCCGAGCCGAGCCTGATCAGCAACGCCGCAACCACCCTGGCCAGCAGCCTGGACGAAGTCGCGCAAAACCTGGCGCAGAAAACCCCGGTGGTGATTCACAGCGACGCCGAAGAAAACCTGGCTAAAGAGCTGGAGCAGTTGCCGGAAGAAATGGACGACCGTGAGCGCTTGGTGCAAAGCGAGTTGGCGTTGATCTGTCGGCAGTTGAGCCCGTTGCGCACGTTGGCGGCGCACGTGTTGCGTGATCCGGTGAGCATTAATACGCCCGGCTAACCGCACCATCTTGCCCGCGTAGGTTGGGTTGCACAGCAGGTGAAGCCCAACTATATCGGCGCCTGGATCCCCGCATGCGCGGGGACGACGATGGGCGCGCGGCGGTCTAGCGCAGCATATCCGCCAACGCATCAATCTCTTCACGGTGCACACTCAGCACCTGCAAGCCGCCATTAACGTCGAGCTGGTTATACGGAGGGAGTAATTTGCCGTAGCCGGTCAGGCTTTGCAGCGGCGGTAGATCGGTGGCGTGGTCAAAGCCTTTAAGGCGGTGATAGCGGGCCAGGTTGACCAGGTCAATGAGCTCCATCTGGTACGCGGTTTTCTCGGTCCAGTCGCCACTGTGGCGCACGATCTCAACCAACTCCTCATCGACCGCCCACTTGCGCAGCAACACGATACCTAGCGACTTGCTGTATTCCTGACAGAGCTTCAGGTACAGCTCGCGGGACGGTTCAACGTCGTCTTTCAACGCGGAAAAAATTGCCAGCGAGCCCAGCTCACTCATCAAGCTGGCGAGCAACGCCTGTTCGGGCTGAACGTGGCTGGCCCGTGAGGCGAGAAAGGCACAAATACAGGCCTGCAAAATCAGGCGCTCCCACGCCTCCTTGAACAGCTTTTTATGGGCAGCGCTGTGCAGGGTGAACAGGCTTTGAATGCTGTGAACCATGGTGATGCGGTCGACCTGGCCGACGCCTAATACCTGCATCACATCTTTAAGGGTTTTTGGACCACGACGGGTGCGCGTCAGCGCGCTGGAGGAATATTTGATCAGCAACGCAGCCAAGGCTGGATCGCGGCTGATTAATTTGCTCAAGGCTTCCAGGCTGATATCCGGGCTGCGCAAGGCACGGCGAATGTCCAAGGTAAGCGCTGGCAAACTGGGCAGTTGTTCCTCACCTGACATCAACTGCGAAACCACCTGCCTGTAGCGGGCGTACCCGCTTAACACTGCCGACATGAACCGTTACTCCAGCGCGGGATCTTATTTGCATACAGGCTAATCGCTATCAGCAGGTTTGCCCATTGGCGCCGGTCTGAAGTGCCGGGAATCTTTTCGCCCCTCGCCCCCACGGCAAGCAGGTTGAACCCGGAGTAAATCCGGGTAGTCCCACCCTTACGCAGCACTTCGCCACCGAGGACGCACCATGGAACGCAACAAGCATGACCTGCCCGCCCTGTTCGCACAGTTGGGTCTGGATTCGGAACCAGAAGCCATCGCGCAATTCATCGCCAGCCATTCGCCGCTGCCGGATGAAATCAAAGTATCCAAGGCCAGTTTCTGGTCGCCGTCGCAGCAAGCCTTTTTGCAGGACGAGATTCTCGATGACTCGGACTGGGCGCCCGTGGTCGATCAGCTCAATGTGCTGCTGCGTAAAAAAGTGCCTTAGCCGTCCGCCTGTGGCGTGCGCCCCACTTGGTCGCGCCAGGTGAGGTACACGCGCAAATCGAACTCCAACTGGTGATAACCCGGCTGCATATATTCGCAAAGCTGGTAGAAGGCTTTGTTGTGCTCGGCTTCTTTCAAATGCGCCAGCTCGTGCACCACGATCATGCGCAAAAACTCCGGCGCAGCGTCTTTGAATAGCGCTGCGACGCGAATTTCCTTTTTGGCCTTGAGCTTGCCGCCCTGCACGCGCGAGATTGCCGTGTGCAGCCCTAGCGCGCGGTGGGTGAGGTCCAGGCGATTATCAAACAGCACCTTGTCGATGCTCGGCGCGTTACGCAGATGCGCCTGCTTGAGTTCCAGGGTGTAGCTGTACAGCGCCTTGTCGCTTTGCACCGCATGCTTGCCCGGATAACGCTGCTGCAAATAATCCCCCAGGCGATTGCTGGCAATCAGCGCGCGCACCTGGTCTTGCAGGGCGGGCGGATAGGCTTGCAGGTATTTGAGTGTGGACATCGGTGGGCAATGGTTGGCGATAAGGGGCGGCCAGTTTAACGGAGAAACTCGCGCCTACGAGGAGATGCGTTGGCGGTGGTAGCGCGCGTATAAAAAAGCCCGCCATACCGGCGGGCTTTTTCTTAAGCGAGAAACGCTGTCGATCAATTGACCTTGGCGTTCAGCTCACCCGAGGCGTAACGCTGGAACATATGCTCGAGGGAGATCGGTTTGATCTTCGAGGCGTTGCCAGCAGTGCCGAAGGCTTCGTAGCGGGCGATGCAGACGTCGCGCATGGCTTTGACGGTTTCGCCAAAGAATTTGCGTGGGTCGAATTCGCTTGGGTTGGTGGCCTGGCGCCGGTGGAGGCCAAACGCAGGTCGGTGTCGATGTTGACCTTACGCACGCCGTGCTTGATACCTTCAACGATTTCTTCAACCGGTACGCCGTAGGTCTCTTTGATGTCGCCGCCGTACTGGTTAATGATCGCCAGCCACTCTTGCGGTACCGAGGAAGAACCGTGCATCACCAAGTGGGTGTTGGGGATGCGTTTGTGGATTTCCTTGATACGGTCGATGGCCAACACGTCGCCGGTAGGTGGCTTGGTGAATTTGTAGGCACCGTGGCTGGTACCGATGGCGATCGCCAGGGCATCAACCTGAGTCTTCTTAACAAAGTCAGCGGCTTCTTCCGGGTCGGTGAGCATCTGGCTGTGGTCGAGCACGCCTTCAGCGCCGATGCCGTCTTCTTCGCCGGCCATACCGGTTTCCAACGAACCCAGGCAACCCAGTTCGCCTTCAACCGATACGCCGCAGGCGTGAGCCATGGCGACTGTCTGTTGGGTAACGCTGACGTTGTAGTCGTAGTCGGTTGGGGTTTTGCCGTCGATGCCCAGCGAGCCGTCCATCATTACCGAGCTGAAGCCCAACTGGATGGAGCGCTGGCAGACGTCAGGGCTGGTGCCGTGGTCCTGGTGCATGCACACCGGGATATGCGGGAATTCTTCGATTGCCGCGAGGATCAGGTGACGCAGAAACGGCGCACCGGCGTACTTACGTGCACCAGCCGAAGCCTGCACGATCACCGGGGAATCGGTCTTGTCAGCCGCTTCCATGATGGCGCGCATCTGTTCCAGGTTGTTGACGTTGAAAGCTGGAACGCCGTAGCCGAATTCGGCGGCGTGGTCCAGCATCTGGCGCATGCTGATAAGTGCCATGGTTTAACTATCTCCCGGTTTCGCTAGTTAATCGTGCAAGCATTGTATAGGCGAAGAAGGCGCGCTGTTAGGCCCTCTTGCCGTTGAATCCTCAGCGGGCTTTACAGCCCCGACCAATCAAGTCGTTGTTGGCAACCCAGTAAACCAGGCCTTCTTGTCCTTTTATGTGAAAGGCCAAGACATCGCTGCTATAGAAAGCCCCGGTCTCGACAGGTTCCTGCTTGAGCCGATAAACAATGTCGCCGCCACCCAGGCGCACATCGACAGCGCTCTGATTGGCCTCGGCATAGCGCCACAGCACCTTGGCTTGGCTGTCGCAGGTCCACTGTGTCCACTGCTCGGTGGGCTGCGAGCTGGCACAACCAGCAAGCAATACGAGGGCCAGCAGGCCCATTACGCCTTTCATCCACACTCCTTATGGGTAAGCGTGCGCTTGCCCGGGTCTAGTCACTCGCAATCTTGCTCGTGACTGTCAGTTGTTTGCGGCTCGCCAGTGGTTTGCGATTCCACCCGCTGATCATTCTGGTTGGTCGGCAGACTGATCTGCGCGGGGCTCAATACCTCGCAGGCGCTGTGGGAGCCACCGCCGGCACAGCCGGTCAGCAGTAGTACAAACGAAGCGGTCAACAGGGCGGCGCGGTAGCGGTTCATGGCAGGTCTTCCTTTACGCGGGGGGCTTAATAGCAGTGACCTATCGGGCGCTGAAATAGTTGCTCTTGCGTAACTGAGGCGACCGCTTGGCGAGCAAGCTCGCGCCTACAGGGGAAACATGCCCCGTAGGAGCGAGCTTGCTCGCGACCTGCACCGCTTACGGGCACTCCTCCGTGGCTGCTGCCGGCTGATTGTCGCCTTGGGCTGGCTGCGGCTGGTGTTCTTCGTCGAAACGACGGTAGATCACCGCGGAGGTTTCTGCCCACCAGCTTGTCTGGTAGCAGCGCTCACGCTGTTGCTCGCTTTGCTCGGGCTTATCCGGCGTCACCTTTTGTGCCGGCGCGCTGCTGCAGCCCATCAGTACGAGGGCGGCGACAGCGGGCGCGCACAAACGGTAAACAGCCATCACGCTTTGGCGCGCTGCTCGAGCACTTCCACAGCCGGCAGCACTTTGCCCTCAACGAATTCAAGGAACGCGCCGCCGCCGGTGGAAATGTAGGAGATTTTGTCGCCCACGCCATATTTGTCGATGGCCGCCAGGGTGTCGCCACCGCCAGCAATGGAAAAGGCCGAGCTTTCAGCAATAGCCAGGGCCAGGGTTTTGGTGCCTTCGCCAAACTGGTCGAATTCAAATACGCCCACCGGGCCGTTCCACAGAATGGTTTTCGACGACTTGAGCAGATCAGCAAACAGCGCGGCGGTTTGCGGGCCGATGTCGAGGATCATGTCGTCGTCCGCTACATCCGCGATGGCTTTAACGGTGGCTTCGGCGGTCTGGGAAAATTCCTTGGCGACCACGACGTCAACCGGCAACGGCACGCTAACTTTGGCGGCGATGGCTTTGGCGGTGTCGAGCAAATCCGGCTCATACAGCGACTTGCCCACTGGGTAGCCAGCAGCAGCGAGGAAGGTGTTGGCGATACCACCACCGACGATCAGTTGGTCGCAGATTTGGCTCAGGCTGTTGAGCACGTCGAGCTTGGTCGACACTTTCGAGCCGGCGACGATCGCCGCCATCGGCTTGGCCGGCGCGCCCAGGGCCTTGCCCAGTGCGTCCAACTCGGCAGCCAGCAGCGGGCCGGCAGCAGCGACTTTGGCGAACTTGGCCACGCCGTGGGTCGAACCCTCGGCGCGGTGAGCGGTGCCGAAGGCGTCCATCACAAACACATCGCACAGGGCGGCGTATTGCTGGGCCAGCTCGTCGCTGTTCTTTTTCTCGCCTTTGTTAAAGCGCACGTTTTCAAACAGCACGATATCGCCAGGGGCCACGTCGACGCCGCCCAGATAGTCGGCCACCAACGGCACGTCGCGACCGAGGGCTTTGCTTAGGTAGTCGGCCACAGGCTTCAGGCTGTTTTCAGCGCTGAATTCGCCTTCGGTTGGGCGCCCCAGGTGCGAGCAGACCATCACTGCAGCGCCTTTTTCCAGGGCCAATTTGATGGTTGGCAACGAGGCAAGAATGCGCGCGTCGCTGGTGACCACGCCGTCTTTGACCGGCACGTTGAGGTCTTCGCGAATCAGCACGCGCTTACCTTTAAGGTCGAGGTCGCTCATTTTTTGTACAAGAGGGGTGGTCATGGCGCAGTCCTTCCCGGGCTGGTTGATCAAAAGGGTTTAGAAACAGGTGGAACGCTATTTGTTGCCACAGCGACGTCTAAATAATGCTGGGCCACATCGAGCATGCGATTAGCAAAGCCCCATTCGTTGTCGAACCAGGCCAACAGGTTTACCAGGCGTGGGCCGGAAACCCGGGTCTGACTGCCATCGACAATCGCCGAATGCGGGTCATGGTTGAAATCACAGCTGGCGTGCGGCAATTCCGTGTACGCCAGCAAGCCTTTCAAGGGGCCGCTTTCGGCAGCTTGGCGCAGCACGCGGTTGATCTCGTTGGCATCGGTGTCGCGGGCCGTCTGCAAGGTGATATCCAGGCACGAGACGTTCACCGTCGGCACCCGCACGGCTTTGGCCTGAATTCGCCCGCAAACGCTCAATTCCGCGGGCCAGGCCGGTGGACACTGGAATCACCGACTGAAACGCCGAGCGCGTGCGGCGCAGGTCTTCATGGTGGTACGCATCAATCACCGGCTGGTCGTTCATGGCCGAGTGAATGGTGGTGATCGATGCATATTCCAGACCCACCGCCTCGTTAAGCAACTTCAACAGCGGCACGCCGCAGTTGGTGGTGCACGAGGCGTTGGAAACCAGGGTTTCGCGGCCGGTCAAACGAGCTTGGTTAACGCCATAAACGATGGTGGCGTCGATATCCGCCTCGCTGGCCATGGGCTGCGAGAACAGCACGCGCGGCGCGCCGGCATCGAGAAAGCGCTGGCCATCGGCACGGCTGTTGTAGGCGCCGGAGCATTCCAACACCAGGTCGATACCCAATGCCGCCCAGTCGATACCTTCCGGCGTCGGGCTGCGCAGCACGTGCAGGTTGTCGCCGTTGATATGCAGGCACTCGCCTTCAATCCGCACCTCGCCGGGAAAACGGCCGTGGGTGGAGTCAAAGCGGGTGAGGTATTCGAGGCTGGCCAAGTCGGCCAGATCATTCAGCGCCACCACTTGGAAACCGGCTTTGCTGCCACGCGCAGCACGCAGCGGCCGATGCGGCCATAACCGTTTAGGGCGACTCTATAAGGGCGTTGGGACATGGGCAGGCTCACGTCGGATGGAGCGGAGGGGGTGTTGCAAACCTAACTCCCAACCCCCGTCATTCCGCATCGGCGGACCGCCGATGCGGAATGACGGGCTGGAGATAAGCGGTTGAGCCTATCAGCCTTCCAACAACTCGCCGGCTTGCTCGAGGATGTTCTCCACGGTAAAGCCGAAGTGTTCGAACAGCGCCGGCGCCGGGGCCGATTCGCCGAAGCTGGTCATGCCGATTACGCGACCTTCCAGGCCGACGTACTTGTACCAGTAATCAGCGTGGGCAGCTTCAATGGCGATGCGCGCGCCAACCTGTACCGGCAGAACCGATTGCTTGTAGCCGGCATCCTGGGCTTCAAACACGCTGGTGCACGGCATGGACACCACACGCACGTTGCGGCCTTGCTCGGTGAGCTTGTCATAAGCCTGAACGGCCAGACCGATTTCCGAACCGGTGGCAATCAGGATCAGCTCGGGCTCGCCGGCGCAGTCTTTGAGCACATAACCACCGCGCTCCACGTTGGCCAATTGCTCGGCGTCGCGGGCTTGGTGCGGCAGGTTCTGGCGGGAGAAGATCAGCGCGCTTGGGCCGTCTTTACGCTCAATGGCGTGCTTCCAGGCAATGGCCGATTCCACGGCATCGGCTGGGCGCCAGGTGTCGAGGTTGGGCGTGGTGCGCAGGCTGGTCAGTTGCTCGTCGGGCCGTCTTCACCGAGACCGATGGAGTCGTGGGTGAACACATACAGCACACGCTTTTTCATCAGCGCCGACATACGCACCGCGTTGCGGGCGTATTCCATAAAGATCAGGAAGGTCGCGCCGTACGGCACGAAGCCGCCGTGCAAGGCCACGCCGTTCATGATTGCGCTCATGCCGAACTCACGTACGCCGTAGAACATATAGTTGCCGGCAGCATCTTCAGCGCTCACGCCTTTGCAGCCTTTCCACAAGGTCAGGTTGGAGCCGGCGAGGTCGGCCGAACCACCAAGGAATTCCGGCAGCAGCGGACCGAAAGCGTTAAGGGCGTTCTGGCTGGCTTTACGGCTGGCGATGGTTTCGCCTTTGCTCGCCACGTCATGGATATAGGCAGCGGCCTTGTCAGCGAAGTCGGCAGGCAGGTCGCCGGCCAGGCGGCGTTTCAGCTCAGCAGCCAGTTCCGGGTGAGCGGCGGCGTAGGCGTCAAAGCGCTTGTTCCAGTCGGCTTCGGCGGCAGCACCCGCGGCTTTGGCATCCCACTCGGCGTAGATATCTGCCGGAATTTCAAAGGCGCCATGCTTCCAGCCCAAGGCGGCGCGGGTCAGGGCGATTTCGTCGCCACCCAGTGGAGCACCGTGGCAGTCTTCTTTGCCTTGCTTGTTCGGCGAGCCGAAGCCAATCACGGTTTTGCAGCAGATCAGGGTTGGCTGCGCGCTTTTGCGTGCGGTGTCGATGGCAATTTTGATTTCTTCGGCGTCGTGGCCGTCAACATTGCGGATCACTTGCCAGCCGTAGGCTTCAAAGCGTTTCGGGGTGTCGTCGGTAAACCAGCCTTCCACTTCGCCGTCGATGGAGATGCCGTTGTCGTCGTAGAAAGCGATCAGCTTGCCCAAGCCCAGGGTGCCGGCCAGCGAGCTCACTTCGTGGGAAATGCCTTCCATCATGCAACCGTCACCCAGGAACACATAGGTGTGGTGGTCGACAACGTCGTGGCCAGGGCGGTTGAACTGCGCGCCCAGCACTTTCTCGGCAATGGCAAAGCCAACGGCGTTGGCCAGGCCCTGGCCCAGTGGGCCGGTGGTGGTTTCAACGCCCGGGGTGTAGCCGTATTCCGGGTGACCCGGGGTGCGACTGTGCAGTTGGCGGAAGTTTTTCAGGTCGTCGATGGACAGGTCGTAGCCAGTCAGGTGCAGCAACGAATAGATAAGCATCGAGCCGTGGCCGTTGGACAGAATAAAGCGGTCACGGTCAGCGAACTCAGGGTTGCTCGGGTTGTGCTTGAGGTAGTCACGCCACAGCACTTCGGCGATATCCGCCATGCCCATCGGTGCACCG
>LNAP01003123.1_pt1 | contig 20001 bp, 24 predicted proteins | sample 602601 | NCBI WGS metagenome assembly LNAP01 (sample SAMN02440304, study PRJNA202911) | soil metagenome | biome: Subtropical and temperate rainforests or woodlands; isolation source: soil samples (1 kg each in a 20% v/v slurry with milli Q water) were... ...
GACAAGGACGACAACCCACTGAAAAACGCCCCGCACACCGCGGCGGAGTTGGTCGGCGAGTGGTCGCATCCGTATAGCCGTGAGCAGGCGGTTTATCCGCTGGACACTTTGATCGACGCCAAATATTGGCCGCCTGTGGGCCGTGTCGACAACGTGTTCGGCGACCGCAACCTGATCTGCGCGTGCCCATCCATCGAAGACTACGCATAACCCCCGTAGGAGCTGCCGCAGGCTGCGATCTTTTGATCTGGCTTTAAAAAATCAAAAGATCGCAGCCTCGTTGCACTCGTCAGCTCCTACAGGTGCCCCCCATTTCGAGAACAACAGAGGACTTTCACCATGTTCAGCAAGCAGGACCAGATCAAAGGCTACGACGACGAACTGCTGGCGGCGATGAATGCCGAGGATGCGCGGCAGGAGCACCACATCGAGCTGATCGCTTCGGAGAATTACACCAGCCAACGGGTCATGGAGGCGCAAGGCAGCGGCCTGACCAACAAGTACGCCGAAGGCTATCCGGGCAAGCGCTATTACGGCGGTTGCGAGTATGTCGACGTGGTCGAGCAACTGGCCATCGACCGCGCAAAACAATTGTTCGGCGCCGACTACGCCAACGTCCAGCCGCACTCCGGCAGCCAGGCCAACGCGGCCGTGTACCTGGCGTTGCTGCAGGCTGGCGACACCGTGCTGGGCATGAGCCTGGCCCATGGCGGTCACGGGCCAAGGTGAGTTTTTCCGGCAAGCTCTACAACGCCGTGCAATACGGCATCGACACCGCGACAGGGTTGATCGACTACGACGAAGTCGAACGCCTGGCCGTCGAGCACCAGCCGAAAATGATCATCGCCGGATTCTCCGCTTACTCCAAGACCCTGGATTTTCCGCGTTTCCGTGAGATCGCCGACAAGGTCGGTGCCTGGCTGTTCGTCGACATGGCCCACGTCGCCGGGCTGGTGGCCACCGGTCTGTACCCGAACCCGCTGCCCTACGCCGACGTGGTCACCACCACGACCCACAAGACCCTGCGCGGTCCGCGCGGTGGCCTGATCCTGGCCAGGGCCAATCCGGAACTGGAAAAAAAGCTCAACGCTGCCGTATTCCCCGGTGGCCAGGGCGGTCCGCTGATGCATGTGATCGCCGCCAAGGCCGTGTGCTTCAAGGAAGCGCTGGAGCCGGCGTTCAAGACTTACCAGGCACAAGTGATCCGCAACGCCCAGGCGATGGCGCAGGTGTTTATCGAACGGGGCTATGACGTGGTGTCCGGTGGTACCGACAACCACCTGTTCCTGGTCAGCCTGATCCGCCAGGGCCTGACCGGCAAGGACGCTGACGCCGCCCTGGGCCGTGCCGGCATCACCGTGAACAAGAACGCGGTGCCCAACGATCCGCAGTCGCCGTTCGTGACCTCAGGCCTGCGCATCGGCACGCCGGCAATCACCAGCCGTGGTTTCAAGGAAGCCCAGAGCATCGAGCTGGCAGGCTGGATCTGCGACATCCTCGATCACCTCGGCGATGCCGATGTCGAGGCCCAGGTCGCCCGCCAGGCTGCCGCTCTGTGTGCGGACTTCCCGGTGTACCGCGACTGATCACACAACACAAACCCCTGTGAAAAACCTGTGGGAGCGAGCCTGCTCGCGAAGGCGGAGTGTCAGTCGACATCTGTGCTGGATGTTCCACCATCTTCGCGAGCAGGCTCGCTCCCACAGTTCCGGTTCTTGTCTGACATACCTTGGGAGCATCTATGAACACAGTGCAAGTCGGCACAAAACTGCGCGGCGCGGAAAAAGTCGCGCGGATTCCAGTGAAAATCATCCCCACCGAGGACCTCCCGCGCAAACCCGACTGGATCCGGGTACGCATGCCGGCCTCCCCCGAGGTCGACCGGATCAAGCAATTGCTGCGCAAACACAAGCTGCACAGCGTCTGCGAAGAAGCCTCGTGCCCGAACCTGGGCGAGTGTTTTTCCGGGGGGACTGCGACATTCATGATCATGGGTGACATCTGCACCCGTCGCTGCCCGTTCTGCGATGTCGGCCACGGGCGCCCGAAGCCGCTGGATGTGGATGAGCCGACCAACCTCGCCGTGGCCATCGCCGAACTGCGCCTCAAATACGTGGTGATCACCTCGGTGGACCGCGACGACTTGCGCGATGGCGGCGCCCAACACTTCGTCGACTGCCTGCGCGAAATCCGCAAGCTATCGCCGGGCATTCAACTGGAAACCCTGGTGCCGGACTATCGCGGACGGATGGACGTCGCCTTGGCGATCACCGCCCTTGAGCCGCCCGATGTGTTCAACCACAACCTGGAAACCGTTCCGCGCCTGTACAAGGCCGCACGACCCGGCTCGGATTTCGAGTGGTCGCTGGATCTGCTGCAAAACTTCAAGCAGCGGGTACCACAGGTCCCCACCAAATCCGGGCTGATGCTGGGCCTGGGAGAAACCGACGAAGAAGTGATCGACGTCATGCAGCGCCTGCGCGAGCACGATGTCGACATGCTCACCCTCGGCCAATACCTGCAACCGTCGCGCAGCCACTTGCCGGTCCAGCGTTTCGTGCACCCGGACGTGTTTGCCTGGTTCGCCGAGGAAGGCGCACGCATGGGCTTCAAGAACGTCGCGTCCGGGCCATTGGTGCGCTCGTCCTATCACGCCGATCAACAACTTCATGGAGGTGCCGCCGATTTCAAGCCATGATGAAGTGACTTGTCATGCCATTACGCAGGCCCGACCCGATGCCATTTGTCGTTCAAACATTGCTCCCGCTCCTCAGCCTCGCCTTATCGGGTGTCGCCGCTGCCGAGCCCCGGCCCGAGCACATGGTGTATTTACGCACGATCGATCCGGGTATCGAACAGGACATTCGTTATGCCAGCGCCCACAACTTCACCGGGCACCCGCTCGAGGGTTATGAAGCGCCCGAGTGCTTGCTGTCGCAGGATGCCGCCAAAGCCCTCGCCCGGGTACAAACGGCACTGCGGGCGCAAGGCTATGGCCTGAAGGTGTTCGATTGCTATCGCCCCAGTCGCGCGGTCGCGGACATGGGGCGCTTCGCCACTGAGCCGGGCGATCCGCTTAAGGCCGAATTCTATCCACGGGTGGATAAGCAAGACTTCTGGCGCCTGGGCTATGTGGCGCGCGTATCGAATCACTCCAAAGGCAGCACCGTCGACCTGAGCATGACGGGACCGGACGCCCTGCCCGCCGACACCTGGACGCCATCTGCCACGCCAGTCGATTGCACGGCGCCTTATGGGCAGCGTTGGCACGACGGCGCAGTCGACATGGGCACCGGTTTTGATTGCTTCGACGAGCGCGCCCATACCGATTCGACGTCGATCACGGCGACGGCCATGGAAAATCGCCAGCGACTGACCCGCGCCATGGCGCAGGAGGGATTCACCGGTTACTCCGCCGAGTGGTGGCACTTCACCTATACCCGGGATGCGACATTGAACACCGTCATGAACTTCCCCATCACCCCGCTGGCACCATGAACAGCCTTGGCAGAATCTGCGCGTTGCTGATCCTGTTGCTGCCCTGTGCCGCAATGGCCCAAGGGCTCGACGGTAGTGGCCAGTTGATCGTGGTCACCAGCAAGCACTGGGACGACATCCAGGGCAGCGCCCAGCGTTATGAACGGCACGGGGACAGCTTCCAGAAAGTCGAAGCGCCGTTTGCCGTCGTGCTGGGAAAAAATGGCATGGGCTGGGGCAAGGGACTGCTCGACACCGGGCAACTTCAGGGGCCGGTGAAACAGGAAGGCGATGGAAAGGCACCCGCCGGGATGTTCAAACTCGGCAGCGCTTTTGGCTACGACGCTTCAAGTGAAACCCGCCTGCCCTACCTCGCACTGACCTCGACCATCGAATGCGTGGATGACAGCCGGTCCGCTCATTACAACGAATTGGTCGACGGCGCCACGATGGCCCAAGACTGGAACAGCTCTGAACGCATGCGTCGCCATGATGACTTGTACCGCCAGGGCATTTTCATCGAGCACAACACACCCGCATCCCCCGCCGCCGGTTCCTGCATCTTCTTCCACATCTGGCGTGGCCCCACACTACCGACGCGGGGCTGCACCGCGATGGACCCGATGGATATCGCACGCCTGCTCAGTTGGCTGGACCCACGCCAGTCCCCGCTGCTGGTGCAACTGCCCGAGACGCAGTACGAGCAGTTGCGCGAACGCTGGAACCTGCCTGCGCGCTGACCGCAAGCGAGCGCCTGGCCAGGCGGATCTTGCCCAGCGTTTCGACAAAGGGCGTGATGATCAGGCTGTAGACGGTCAGGTAACGGCCATGATCCGCTTCGCAGGTGCCGAAGCGGATGGGCTCCGGTTGCGTTTGGGTGACGTACAGCGTGCCGAACATCCAGTCCCAGAGTGACAGGTTGACCCCGAAGTTCTTGTTGAAGTGCCGCGGCGCATCGCTGTGGTGGACCTGGTGCTGGGCCGGGCTGTTCAGCACATGCTCGACCACAGGCCCGAAGGACAGCCAGACGTGGCTATGGCGCAGATTGGCCGCCAAGGCATTGAGGATGAACACCAGGTAGGTCACGCCGAACAGCGTATAGCGGCTGATCTCCCCGCCACAGGCGTACCAGAAGAGTCCGGCAAAGGCGCTGATGAACACGAGGTCAGTCAACCGCTCGACCACTTTCTCGAGGAAATGCACCCGACTGGCCGTGGCCGGGACCAGCACCGTCGCCGAATGATGGACTTTGTGGAACGCCCACAGGTAGCGCGAATGGTAAGCGCGGTGGGCCCAGTAATGGATGAAGTCCTGCAGCAGGAACACACCCAGGCCATAGAGCAAGGTCAGGACCAGGTGCTCCTCGACCTGCACCCGTGCACCCCACAGCTGAGTGAAAAAGCGGATGTAGTCACCGGAACGCAACACATAGGGGTCCACTAGCCCGACGATGGGCACCACCAGCACGACCTTGAGGATCGCGCGCACGAAGTAGTAGCGGTAATCGAGCAGCGCCGAGGGATGAAAATGCACACGGTTGCCGCCGATGAACTGCCAGAAGCTGTGCGCGTCCGTCAGCCCGCGAGCTCGACGCCAGCGGAACAGGCCGTAGGCAACGGAGTAGGAGATGAAAAGAAAGGCGACGCAGAGACGGCCATTGAGGTCGAAGAGCCCGAGGAACTGGTTGCTGACAGGTATAAATACCCACCTGGACAGGTATTGCTCGATCAGTGCGAGAACATCCATGAAAGGCTGCCCCCTGCTGAAAGTAGAGCGTTGTGTGTGGGATGGAAAAACGCGTGTCGCAGGAACACGGCGGGCCGGCTCCTGCGGGACATAATTGCGGATGTATCTTATTCAGGTCTTGGGATTTCGGCAACCTCTGGGCCAAACGTCACTTCACTTCACTTCACTTCACTGCTCAAGCCATACAGCTGCGGCCGTCGGTCCCGGTGCAGGTCATTGCGCGCACTGATGCGCTTGTTGCGTGCCTCGGCCAGGTTCAGGTTGGCCAGCAGCATCTGCTCGCCACCCTGCTCCGCCGGACCGGCCACCGGATAACCGTCGGCGTCGACGATCACCGAACCTTGCACCCAACTCACCCCGCGCTCAACACCATGACGGTCACAGGCGGCGATGAACATGCGGTTGACCGAGGCATTGGCCTGCACCCGCAAGACTTCCGCCGGGCGCTCGGATTGCGGTCGCGGGCCGTCGGGCCAGTTGACCGGCGCACAGAGCAGGTCGGCACCGGCCAGCGCCGGCAGGCGCACCCATTCGGGGAACTCCAGGTCGTAGCAGATCAGCATGCCGATGCGCCCGTGGACCGTTTCGATCACCGGCGGTGCGGCAGTGCCGGCTGTGAAAACTTCTTTCTCCGCATCCCACAGGTGCGCCTTGCGGTACACCGCGCGCAAACCCCGGGTATCGATCAGTGCCGCGCTGTTGGCCAGCTCATCCCCGGCCAGACGCTCGCAGAATCCACCGACGATGACCATGTTCAATTCACTGGCCAGCGCCTGCCACAGGCGCAAGGTCGGCCCCTCGGCGGTTTCCGCGAGGGCCAGTGCTTCCGCGCGGTCGGCAAACAGGTAGCCGCTCTGCACCAGCTCCGGCAACACCACCACCTGGGCACCCTGCAGGGCCGCCGAACGGATCGCGCGTTCGGTGAGCGTGCGGTTGTACGCGAGGTCGCCGATTTTCGGCGCCAATTGGCAGCAGGCGACCCGGATATTCTTTGCCGTGTTCAACGCACCGACTCCGTGGATGAATGGGTCATGGCGATAATCTCGTTTTCACTGATCGCCTCGATGACCCGGCGCTCGGCGGCCAGGTCGAGGGAGCGGCTGAGCAGGTAATAGGTCAGGCCCGAAACCAGCAGGCCCACCAGCCAGGCGATGTCCACGCCTTCCAGCACCCGTGCCATAGGACCGACGAAGACTTCCTTGCTGGCGGCGGCATCGTAGATGTAGAAGAACGGCACCATGGCGGCAAAGCCGATCAGGTAGGCCACGATGCCGCGAAACTGCCACGCGCCGTAGATGCCCTTCGGCGTGAAAAAATGCGGGATCGCGTAGCCGCCCTTGCGCACGAAGAAATAGTCCACCAGGTTGACGGCGGTCCAAGGCACGAGGAAGTACAACAGCAACACGAGGAAGGTGTTCAGCAGCGCGATGCCGTCACCCTTGATCGACAGCACGCAGGTCAGCAGGATGATGCTGATGGCACTGATCGACAGCACACGGGCGCGAGGTGTCGGGGTGATCTTGCTGATCGAATCGACGCCGGTCAGCAGCGTCAGCATGGCGCTGTAGGTGTTCAGCGCAATGATCGGCAGGAAGCCCGCCACCGACACCACCACCAACAGATTGCCCAGCCCGGGAATCATCGAGGAACCTACCTGGTTCAATGCCACCAGCGCATCCACCGCTTTCAGTTCCTGGGCGAGCCAGGCACCGAGGCCGATCATCCAGCTGCCCGACAGCGACGCGCCGATGAATATCGCCGCGATCAGTTTCGGCCGGCTGGTGTTTTTCGGCAGGTAGCGCGAATAGTCGGAAACATAGGGTGCATAGGAAATGTTGTAGCTGGCACCAATGGCGAACAGGGTAGCGAAGGCGATCCAGCTGAAGCCGAGGTCGCTGGCCGGCGTGACGCCCTCGGAACCCGCGCCGAACATCAGGGCGATGGTCACCAGGGCATACAACGGCAGCGTCGCCAGCAGCGCCCACTTGAAGGCTTTGTGCATCAGGTCGTGGCCGAAGATCGACAGCAGTGCGCCGATCAGTACCACGGTCACGGCGACGATGGTCGGGTCGATGCCGAACACATGCTCCAGCCCGTTCATGATCAGCGAGACGTTCACCACGTTGAAACCGACGAACACAAACATTGTCGCCATCAGCGCCAGGATCACCCCGCGATAGCCGAACTGGGCACGGGACTGGATCATCTGCGGCAGGCCCATTTCCGGCCCTTGCGAGCCGTGGAAAGCCATGAAGATCGTGCCGAACATGATGCCCAGCGCACCGGCCAGCAGGGTCCACAGCGCCGACAAGCCCAGGCTGGGGCCGACGAAACCGATGGAGATGGTGAAGAAGTGGAAGTTGCCGAGAAACCAGAACGGCCCCTGGCTGCTGAGTTTGGCGTGACGTTCGTTTTCCGGGATGTAATCGATCGAGTGGCCTTCGATGGCCAACCCGCCGCCCGCCTCGGTGGCGTGCGCAGAAAGTGGGGATCCTGACATACGATAGTTCCTATGCAGTAGATTGTTTTTATTTTGAGCGCAGTGGTCGATTCGACGTCCAGATCTGGCAAAACTCCAGAAAAAGCTGACGAAGACCCTGGTTTCCCTGCAATGTATGGCGTTGGCCGCAGCGATAAAATATCCAAGGCGCACTGTTCACATAGATCGGCGTCAATGTAATCGAGTATCGGGAGCCCCCATGCTGGGAACTGTAACGGAGCTGGATCTGCGCCTGATCCGGGTATTTCTCACGGTGGTCGAGGCTGGCGGGATCTCGGCGGCGCAAACCGCCCTCAATACCACGCAACCGACCATCAGCGCACAACTGGCGACGCTGGAGGCACGGGTGGGTTTTCGCCTGTGCGAACGCGGTCGCGGCGGATTTTCCGTAACGCCCAAGGGTGGTCAGTTCGTCGAGGCGGCGCGGCGCTTGCTGGCTGCCGCCGAGGGCTTCAGGGTTGAAGTGCAGCACATCAACCGCAAGGTCTCGGGCAACATCAATGTCGGCCTGCTGGGGCAGATCGACCCGGTAGCGAACAAGAAAATCGGCTTGGCCATTGCCCGCCTGAGGGCTCGGCACGAGGGCCTGTACTTTCACTTCACCGAGCTGTCTTCATCGCTGCTGGAAGAGAAAATCATCAACGGCCATATTGATCTGGCGATCGGTTATTTTTGGCATCGCTTGCCCAATATCGACTACTTCCCGTTGTTCCAGGAAACCCAGATCGCCTACTGCGCGCCGTCACACCCGCTGTTCGAGCAGGTGGGCGCGCTGACGCGCGAGGATGTCAGCCAGCATGACTGGGTCTGGCCCAGCCACCCCTTGCCGGAGATGCCGGCGCCGACCTCGATCGAACGCTTGACCGTGCTCACTGACAGCATGGACGGAGCGGCCCTGCTGATCCTGTCCGGCCAACACCTGGGCTTCCTGCCGCAGCATTATGCGGCCCGGCATGAACAGCTCGGGCAGCTGCATCCACTCAATCCGCAATTGCTGCGCTACGAGGTCGGCTTCCACGCGGCGGTGCGGCATTCGGCGCGGCAGCGGGAGCTGGTCAGTGCGTTCCTCAATGAGCTGATCGATATCTTCAGCGCACCCTTGTAGGAGCGAGCCTGCTCGCGATGGACTTCAGAGCGCCTCGGGGTGTCAGGTTTCCAGCGTTATCGTTAACGTCCATCGCGAGCAGGCTCGCTCCTACAGGGGGGTGGTGTTATCAGAAGCGGATTTCAGCGGCAGGGACCACGTCGATCCGCGCCACCGAACTGCTCAGGTCGGCCCAATCCTTGTTGTGTTCGGCAATGATGTCTTCGGCCGTGGTTTTGCCATTGTCGACAGTGGAATGCGCGTCGGCGGCCAACACCACGTCGTAACCCAGTTGATGCGCCTGGCGCAGGGTTGCATTCACGCAGTAATCGGTTTGCAGGCCGCAGATGACCAGGCGATCGTAGTCTTGCACCGGCACCAGTTTCTGCAGGTTGGTCTGATAGAACGAATCACCGGTGGTTTTACGTACGCGATGATCCTCGGGCGCAGTGTGCAGCCTTTGCGCCAATTGCCAGCCTGGAGCGCCATGCTTCAACAGGTCGCCCTCTTCTTCGTGCTGGATCAGCACCACTGCCACGCCGGCTTTTCTCGCCCGGGCACTCAGGCCATTGATCGTTTCAATGACGCGCTGGATCTCGAAGCACTCGTACTCGCCGGAGCACAGGGCCTGCTGGACGTCGATGATTAACAGTGCGGTGGTCATGGTACCTTCCTTGATGAGTTGAAAAATCAGGGGACGCGTGCGCCCCCCATTCAAACACAACCATCAGTAACCCAGCGACAACCCGGTATTACGCCGTGGATCGTTGGCCCCGTAGAAACGGTTCTTGCCCACCGGCTTGCCCTCCAGCGACGGAGCCCCTACCAGGATTGCTGCCAGGTGGTTGGCGTCCTGGGGACCGGCAAACTTGTGGCCCCAGCTTTCGAGGATCTTCACCGTGTCGGGACTGGTGGTGAAGGTCTCCAGGTTGGTTTCCTCCGGCAGCCATTGCTGGTGGAAACGCGGCGCATCGACCGCTTCCTGGATGTTCATGCCGTAGTCGATCACGTTGAGCATGGTCAGCAGGGTCGCGGTGATGATGCGGCTGCCACCGGGGGTGCCGACCACCATTACCACTTTGCCGTCCTTGGTGACGATGGTTGGGCTCATGGACGACAACGGCGCCTTGCCGGGCGCGATGGCATTGGCCTCGCCCTGCACCAGGCCGTACATGTTCGGTACGCCGACTTTCGAGGTGAAATCATCCATTTCGTCGTTGAGGATGACCCCGGTCTTGCTGGCCATGACCCCGGCACCGAACCAGTCGTTGAGGGTGTAGGTCACCGATACCGCGTTGCCCCATTTGTCGACGATGGAGTAATGGGTGGTGTTGCTGCCCTCATGGGGCGCCACGCCGGGCTTGAGATCCTTGGAGATGCCGGCCTTTTGCGGCTGGATGGCTTCGCGCAGCTTGGTCGCGTAGTTTTTGTCGAGTAAATGCGCGATCGGGTTTTTCACGAAGTCCGGGTCGCCCAGGTAGCTGTTGCGGTCCACATAGGCGTGGCGCATCGCTTCGATCTGGTAGTGCATGCCCTGGGCCGAGTGGTAGCCCAGGTCCTTCATCGGATAGCCTTCGAGGATGTTCATGATCTGGCAGATCACCACCCCGCCGGAGCTCGGTGGCGGTGCCGAGACCACATGGTAGCCGCGATAGTCACACTCGATGGGTGCCAGCTCGCGAGTCTTGTACTTGTCGAGGTCGGCCTGGGTGATGATGCCCTTGTTGGCTTGGCTGGAGGTGACGATGGCGTCGGCCACCCAGCCCTTGTAGAAACCGTCGGCGCCTTTCTCGGAGATTTCCCGCAGGGTTTTGCCGAGGTCTTTCTGTACCAGTTTCTGGCCGACCTGCATCGGCTCGCCATTGCTCAGGAAGATCGCGCCGGAATCCTTGATGTCCTTCTTGAACACGTCGGTGGCGTACTCCAGCAACTCGACATCGCCCTGCTCCAGCACGAAGCCGTCTTCCGCCAGCTTGATCGCCGGGGCGATCACTTCCTTGCGCGGCTTGGTGCCGTATTTGGACAGCGCCAGCTCCATGCCGGACACGGTGCCCGGCACCCCGACGGCCAAGTGTCCGCGGGTGCTCAGGTCGGGGACGACGTTGCCCGCCTTGTCCAGGTACATGTCGGCGGTAGCGGCCAGCGGGGCTTTTTCACGGAAGTCGAGGAAGGTCTTACGACCGTCGGCGAGTTGAATGGTCATGAAACCGCCACCCCCCAGGTTACCGGCCGCGGGATACACCACCGCCAGCGCGTAACCCACTGCGACAGCGGCGTCGACCGCATTGCCGCCGTTCTTCAGCACATCCACGCCCACATGACTGGCCAAATGCTGGGCGGTGACCACCATGCCGTTTTCAGCCGCGACCGGGGCCACAGAGGCCGCATGGGCCATCAGGCAGCTGAGCGCCAACGAGGTCGCAATCAGCGATTTGGCAAAAGGTTCGTACTTCATGAGTCGGTCTCTTTTTGTTTTAAAGTAGGAAAACGCTTCAAGAGCAGTAGGCAGTATGGTCGGGATTGCATATTGCGCCTCCCCGGCGAGGCAGTATGCTTAACACCTGTTCAGCAATTCGGCGATGCGTGCGGCATGACCTACACCTACATCACCTTGGCATCACCCGTCGGCGAGTTGAAGCTGGTAGCGAACGATTGCCGTCTGGCGGCCATCCTCTGGGAAAATGACAAACCAGGCCGGGTGCGCCTCGGCCCGATGGATGAAGCGCCGGACAACCCGGTCCTGATGCGCACTGCGCAACAGTTGCGCGAATACTTCGCGGGCACACGCCAGGCGTTCGAGCTCGACCTTGATTTTGCCGGGACGGAATTTCAGAAGAAGGTCTGGAGGGCCTTGTTGACCATTCCCTTTGGCCAGACCCGCAGCTACAGCCAGATCGCCGAGCAGATCGGCCACCCGAGCGCGGTGCGGGCAGTGGGTGCGGCGAATGGCAGGAATCCGATTTCGATCATCGCGCCCTGTCATCGGGTGATTGGCGCGTCGGGGAAATTGACCGGGTTTGCCGGGGGGCTGGAGGCGAAGCAGACGTTGCTCACGCTGGAAGGCGGCCAATGGCCCGAAACCGCGCGCCTCCCGGGCTTTTGATCTTGTAGGAGCTGCCGCAGGCTGCGATCTTTTGATCTTGTTGTTTAAAAAGCAAAGTCAAAAGATCGCAGCCTGCGGCAGCTCCTACAGGACTACATCACGCCGGTGTAGAAAGCTGCGCCTTGTATTCCTTTTGATACTGCGTCGCCAGCGACTCTTTCTGCTTGTCGTCAAGCAACTTGCCCGCCATCTGGAAGAACTTCTGCTCCTCTTCTTCAAGGTGGTGATGGACCTTCTCGGACAATTTCTTCGCCGTCGCCAGCCAGGCCGGGCTGGACATCTCGGTGCTGTCCAGTTCTTCCATCATCTCATCCATCTCGTGGTGCTCGGAGATCGCGTGGCGACTGAGGTCTACGCCATTGTCGAATTCCATCAGCGGGATGTAGAAATGCCGTTCTTCAGCGGTTTCGTGAGCCTGCAGTTCTGACTTGAGCTGCTTGTATGCGTCGACGCGCTCAGGGGTATCGCCGCTGGTGCGGATCAGGGCTTTGGCGTAGGTACGCTGGCGCTCGTGGCTTTCGCGCAAGGCTTCGAAAATATTCACGGAATGTCCTCATCAGTCGCACTCGGGAATGGCGCGTCACAACAAGTGACCTCTGCGCACTGGCGACGGTTCCACTGGCTGAGGGTCATGGAACTATGGCGGCAACCACGATAGGCTGCCGATTCACTGCCATAAGGACATTGCCATGAACCTGCGGATAGAGTTCTCGCCCACCCCCACGGAAGAAGAGCGCCAGGCCATCCTGATGCCGCTGCGCGCCTACAATGCCTCGAAGGCCGACGGCGCCGTACCCGAGCATATCGCCCTGCTGGTACGTGACGAAAACGATGTGATCCTTGGCGGCCTTTACGCCAGGTTGTTCTACCAGTGGATGTTCATCGACCTGCTGTCGGTACCGGAGCAGGCCCGGGGACAGGGCATGGGCACGAAGCTGATGCAGATGGCCGAAGACCTGGCGCGGGAGAAAAAATGCGTGGGAATGTGGCTCGATACCTTTGAATTCCAGGCACCGGAGTTCTACAGGAAATGCGGCTACAGCGAGATTGGGCATATCGCCGACTACCCGCCGGGGTACAAGCACTTCTTCTTCCAGAAGCGCCTGGACTACTGATCACAACGCGAATCCCTGTAGGAGCTGCCGCAGGCTGCGATCTTTTGATCTTCGACGGACTTGAGATCGAGAAAAAACAAGATCAAAAGATCGCAGCCTGCGGCAGCTCCTACAGGGCATGCATCAACCCATCAGATCAGAGGCAGGTGGCCAGTGCCGCCAAGCGGCGCTTGGCGACGAAGTCGTCTTGCTGAGCGTAGTAACTCAATACGGTGCCCGAGGCATCGGTGGTCACGTCGACGAACGACTCGGCCGAGCGGGTATAGACGGTGGTGCTCCCCTTCGCTCCCGGCTCCAGGTACGCCGCAGCATCAACGCCGAACACCGCTTCGTCCTGCCAGGAATACTGCACGCACTGGGCGACGTCCTTGGCCGGCTTGTCGGAGTTCAAGGTCTTGTACGGGGCCTTGGTACGAGCATCGTTCATCGCCGAGCCCGCGCATCCCGCCAGCAAGGTAGCGGCCAGCGCCACCATCAGAATTCGCATTGCATTCACTCATGAGGAAAAAGCGGACTGTATCACCGCGGCAGGGCGTATCGTTCTGCTTTACTTCATTAAAACCGCGACATCGCGTGACGATTCGCGCACCCTGTCGAGCCAATAGCGCTGTATTACACCTTTCACTGGACGCCCCATGACACCCAACGCCGAGTTTTACAAACCGACCACTGAATATGCCGACAAGCTGATCAGCCAGATCGGTCAGACACCGTCCTGGATCGCCAAGCGAATCGGCGTCACCGACAAGCGCATTCGTTACATCCTTGAGGGCGAAAGAACCGTCAAGGGTGAAACCACGCCGATCCAGATGACCTATACCGAGCAGTTTGCACTCGAATGTCTGGCGGCAGCGGCCAAGGCCAGCAAGAAGCAGTCTTCGTAATTCGTACTCAAGGAGCGACCATGGCGGCACCCGAGCAACAACACGAACTGGCGCTGGAAAAGTTTCTCGACCAACGTCCCGAACTGCGCATCGAGCTCGACCACCTCAACCCGCTGCTGGCCCAGGCCAAGGGCGAGACCCTCGCGCAGTTTCGCGATGATCGTTTACACGAGGCCTTTGAAGCCGAAGCCGAGCGCCTGGGTTTGTTTGCCTGGGAGCTGACACTGCAATTGACCGCCGCCACTCCTGAGGACTATCAGGCCAAGCGTCTGGAAGTGCACCGGGAAGTTGCGCAAATGGCCGGCATGGACTGGCTGGAGTATTGCGACCTGTACGGGATACAACCGTAACCTTTGCTGAGGATCACTGCATCGATGCTGCCCACCGCCTCGAAGACCCACGCCAGCCCCGGACACCTGCACACGCAGAAATGGCGTGGGCGCATCGGCCTGAGCCTGGTGGCCATGCTTTCGGTGCTGGCCGGCATGACTGACGCGATCGGTTTCATGGCCAGTGGCGATTTCGTCTCGTTCATGAGCGGCAATACCACCCGGATGGCCGTCGCCATCAGTGCCGGCGACCTTGGGTTGACCCTGCGCCTGGTGATCCTCATCGCCACCTTCATCTTTGGCAATGCGCTGGGCATTATCGTCAGCCGCCTGAGCAGGCGCCGGTCACTGCCCTTGCTGTTGTGCATTGCCGCCCTGCTGTGCGCCGCCGCGGCCTGGCCCTATGACTCGCAATTGCCTGCCCTGCTGGCAGCCATCATCGCCATGGGCATGCTCAATGCCGCCGTGGAAGAGGTCAACGGCCTGCCGGTCGGCCTGACCTATGTGACCGGAGCCCTGTCGCGCTTTGGCCGCGGACTGGGGCGCTGGATGCTCGGCGAGCGCCGCAACGGTTGGCGCGTGCAACTGATCCCCTGGACCGGCATGTTCGCCGGCGCGGTACTCGGTGCCGTGCTGGAACATCATTTCGGGCTCAAGGCGCTGTTTGCCAGCGGCCTGCTGGCGGCTGCGCTGGGAGTGCTGTCACTGAAGATCCCGCGGCGTTGGCAGTTGGGCTACATGCCGCGCTGATTTTTTTGCTGCCTGTGCGGGCCTCTTCGCGAGCAGGCTCGCTCCCACAGGTTTTGCGGTGCAGCTGTGAACTTTGCCATCACACAAATCCCTGTGGGAGCGAGCCTGCTCGCGAAGGGGCCCACACCGGTAACATCGATTTAGCCCCTGCGCCGATAAAGCTTTATCATGGCCGCAGTTTCGCTGATCGAGTCCGCCATGAAGTTCGCCATCGCCGTATTTTCCGCCGCCCATGCGCCCTCTTCGCGCCGCGCCTTGCTGTTCGCCCAGGCGCTGCTTGCCGGCGGGCATGAGATTGTCCGGCTGTTTTTCTACCAGGATGGCGTTTACAACGCGTCCGGCAGCGTGGTCACACCCCAGGACGAGCTGGATGTGCCCCGGCAATGGCGCACCTTCGTCAGCGAAAACCAACTCGATGGCGTGGTGTGCATCGCCGCCGCCTTGCGCCGTGGCGTGTTGAACGAGGAGGAAGCCAGGCGCTATCAGCGCGAGGCTGTCGCCGTCGGCGCGCCGTGGGAATTGTCCGGGCTGGGGCAGTTGCATGACGCCGTGCAGGATGCCGACCGCCTGATCTGCTTCGGAGGTGCGTGAAATGGCCAAGTCCTTGCTGATCATCAGCCGCCAGTCGCCCTGGTCCGGTCCAGGCGCACGCGAGGCGCTGGACATCGTGCTGGCGGGAGGCGCCTTCGATCTGCCGATCGGCCTGCTGTTTCTCGACGACGGCGTGTTCCAGCTCGCCCCTCATCAGCACGCCAAGGCCCTGCAACAGAAAGACCTGAGCGCCAACCTGCAGGCGCTGCCGATGTTCGGCGTCGAAGAACTGTTTGTCTGTGCCGACAGCGCTGCCGAACGTGGCCTGGACCCAGGTGCCCTGGCACTGGAGGAAGCCCGCGTGTTGGCCGCCCACGAAATCACCGCACTCATTGACCATTACGACCAGGTGATCACCCTCTGATGTCGACTTTGCATGTGTTGTCTCATTCCCCGTTCGGCGACGACCGCCTGAACAGCTGCCTGCGCATAATCGGCGCCAACGACGCATTGCTGCTGTGCGGTGACGCCGCCTATGCCCTGCAGCCGGGCAGCGCCCCTTTCACGGCGCTGAGTGCGCGCGGCCTGGCCCTCTACGTGCTGGCCGAAGATGCCCAGGCCCGGGCTATCGAAGTTCCGGGTTGGGCTACGGCTGTCGATTATCCGGCCTTCGTCGAACTGTCGATCCACCACGCCAAGGTCAACAGCTGGTTATGAATGTATTGACGGTCGGCGCGCGCGCCATCGAGCTGGACAAGGACGGTTTTCTGCTGGAGCTCAGTGACTGGTCGGCAGACGTCGCCAGTGCCCTGGCCGCCGCCGAAGACATCGAGTTGAGCCCCGAGCACTGGGAAATCCTCGAACTGTTGCGCAGCTTCTACGCCGAATTCCAGCTGTCGCCGGCGACCCGGCCGCTGATCAAGTACACCGCATTGAAACTCGGCCCGGACAAAGGCAACAGCCTGCACCTGAACCGACTGTTCAAAGGCACCCCTGCCAAACTCGCCGCGAAACTGGCGGGCCTGCCCAAACCGACGAATTGCTTATGACGTTGACCCTCGAAACGCCTGCCGAGCACCCGTTCGCCCAATTCGTGCGCATCCTCGGCAAAGGCAAGCGTGGCGCCCGCGACCTGACGCGTGAAGAAGCCCGCGCCGCCATGGGCATGGTGCTTGACGACCAGGTCGAGGACACCCAGCTCGGCGCGTTCCTGATGCTGTTGCGCCACAAGGAAGAAAGCGCGCAGGAAATGGCCGGTTTTACCGAGGCCCTGCGCGAGCGCTTGCAAGCGCCGGCACTGGCGGTCGACCTCGACTGGCCGACCTATGCCGGCAAGAAGCGTCACCTGCCGTGGTACCTGCTGGCCGCCAAGTGCCTGGCGCAGAACGGTGTGCGGGTGTTCATGCACGGTGGCGGCGCGCACACCGCCGGTCGACTCTACAGCGAACAACTGCTCGATGAACTGAACATCCCGTTGTGCCGCGACTGGCAGCAGGTCGGCACAGCGCTGGACAACGGCGGCCTGGCCTTCATGCCGTTGGTGGATTGGGCGCCGCAACTGCAGCGCATGATCGACCTGCGCAACACCCTCGGCCTGCGCTCGCCGATCCACTCCCTGGCGCGCATTCTCAATCCGTTGGGCGCCCGTTGCGGCCTGCAAAGCATCTTCCACCCCGGCTATCAGGCGGTGCATCGCGATGCCAGCGGCTTGCTCGGCGACACTGCGATCGTGGTCAAGGGCGATGGCGGTGAGATCGAGATCAACCCCGACGCCGACAGCCACTTGTACGGCACCACCGGTGGCGAGAGCTGGGATGAGGAGTGGCCGCAACTGTCGAGCCAGCGCCACGTCAAACCCGCCAGCCTGGAACCGGCGCACCTCAAGGCGGTATGGCGCGGCGATGTGGTGGACAGCTACCCGCAAATGGCCCTGATCTCGACCATGGCCCTGGCGCTGCGCGGCCTCGGCCAGAGCCGCGAGCAAGCGTTCGAGACTGCCCAACAGTACTGGGATGCGCGGGACAAATCGATTTAATCGATCATAATCCATTAATATTTGCGCTTTTTTATCGAACCTATGAGCTTAGACTCCTCTCCAACGCTTATCGATTGAGGAGACTTGGACATGGGTTTGTTAGTTGAAGGTCGCTGGCAGGACAAGTGGTACGAAAGCAAGGACGGCACGTTCCAGCGCGAACAGGCGCAGCGTCGCAACTGGGTCACCGCTGACGGCCAACCGGGCCCCAGTGGTGTCGGTGGTTTCGCCGCTACGCCAGGGCGCTATCACCTCTACGTGTCGCTCGCCTGTCCCTGGGCCCATCGCACGCTGATCCTACGCAAACTCAAGGGCCTGGAAAGCCTCATCGACGTGTCGGTGGTCAGCTACCTGATGCTGGAGAACGGTTGGACGTTCGACAAGTCCCACGGCTCCACCGGCGACAAACTCGATCACTTTGACTTCATGCACCAGCGCTACACCGCCGACACCGCCGACTACACCGGCCGCGTCACGGTGCCGGTGCTTTGGGACAAACAACAGAAACGCATCGTCAACAATGAATCGGCGGAAATCATCCGCATGTTCAATGGCGCCTTCGATGAACTGACCGGCAATGACCTGGATTTCTATCCGGCACCGCTGCGCGGCGAGATCGACGCGCTGAACGAGCGAATCTATCCGGCCGTGAACAACGGCGTATACCGCGCCGGGTTTGCTACCTCGCAAACCGCCTATGAGGAGGCCTTCGATGAACTGTTCGCAGAACTGGATCGCCTGGAGCAGCTGTTAAGTGCCAATCGCTACCTGACCGGCGAGTACCTGACTGAAGCGGACATCCGCCTGTTCACTACGCTGATTCGATTCGACGCGGTCTATTACGGTCACTTCAAGTGCAACCTGCGACGCATTGCCGACTATCCGAACCTGTCGAATTGGCTGCGGGAGATTTACCAGTGGCCAGGGATTGCCGAGACGGTGGATTTCACCCATATCAAGCATCACTATTACGGCAGCCACAAGACCATCAACCCGACGGGGATCGTGCCGAAAGGGCCGCAGCAGGATTTCACCACGGCCCATGATCGGGAGCGGCTGAGCGGGAAAGGGGTTTGGCGCAGGGCCTGAAAGCTGATCGTTCCCATGCTCCGCGTGGGAATGCATCCCGTGACGCTCCGCGTCACAGCGTTAGAAGCGGAACGCAGAGCGTCCCTGGCGGCGTTCCCACGCAGAGCGTGGGAACGATCGGTTGCAGAGATTCAGACTTGTGATTGAGCCCCTTCAAACCACGCCAGTTTCTCGCGCAGTTGCACCACTTCTCCCACGATCACCAGCGTCGGCGCATGCACTTCATGCTCCGCCACCAGCCGTGGCAGGTCCGCCAGAGTGCCGGTAAACACCCGCTGATTGACCGTAGTGCCCTGCTGGATCAACGCCGCCGGGGTATCCGCACCGCGACCATGCTTGATCAACTGCTCGCAGATGATCGGCAAGCCCACCAGCCCCATGTAGAACACCAGGGTTTGCGCCGGGGCCACCAGATCGGCCCAGGGCAAATCGGTGGAACCGTCCTTCAGGTGCCCGGTGACAAAGCGCACCGACTGCGCATAATCGCGGTGAGTCAGCGGAATCCCGGCATAGGCTGCGCAACCACTGGCCGCCGTGATCCCCGGCACGACCTGGAACGGGATGCCATGGGCAGCCAATTCTTCGATCTCCTCGCCACCACGACCGAAGATGAACGGATCACCGCCCTTCAATCGCACCACACGCTTGCCTTGCTTGGCCAGGTCCACCAATTGCTGGTTGATCTGATCCTGCGGCACTGCATGATCAGCACGACGCTTGCCGACGTAGACCCGCTCGGCGTCGCGACGGCACAGTTCGAGAATCGCTGGCGCCACCAAGCGGTCGTACAGCACCACGTCAGCTTGCTGCATCAGACGCAGTGCCTTGAACGTCAGCAGGTCGGGGTCACCTGGCCCTGCGCCCACCAGATAGACCTCACCGGTAGCCACTGGCGCTTCGCCATCGATTTTCGCCTGGAGCAAGCGCTCGGCTTCACCGCCCTGCCCGGCCAGTTGCCGATCGGCAATCGGTCCCTGGAAAACATCTTCCCAGAACGCCCGACGCTGCTGCACATCCGGAAACAGGCCTTTGACCTGATGACGGAATCGCGCCGCCAGCCCGGCCAGGTGACCGTAGGTGGAAGGAATCCAGGTTTCGATCTTGGCCCGAATCAAACGCGCCAGCACCGGCGCATCGCCGCCGCTGGACACTGCAATGATCAACGGAGAACGGTCGACGATGGCCGGGAAGATCACGCTGCACAGGGCTGGCGCGTCCACCACATTGACCGGTACGCAACGCCGATGGGCATCGGCGGAGACTTGTGCGTTCAGCGTTTCGTCGTCGGTGGCGGCAATGATCAGCCCGCAACCGTCCAGATCCGCCTCGGCGTAGCCACGTAGCAGGCACTCGCCACC
>LNAP01017303.1_pt1 | contig 20000 bp, 23 predicted proteins | sample 602601 | NCBI WGS metagenome assembly LNAP01 (sample SAMN02440304, study PRJNA202911) | soil metagenome | biome: Subtropical and temperate rainforests or woodlands; isolation source: soil samples (1 kg each in a 20% v/v slurry with milli Q water) were... ...
GATGTCCCTCGGCGAGGAGGAGGCGGCCGAAGTGTTCAAGCACTTCTCGCCCAAAGAGGTGCAAAAGCTGGGCGAGACCATTGCGCGCATGCGTTCGGTGTCGCGCGACAAGGTGGACATGGTGATCAACCGGTTTTCCAACGCCGCAGCGGCGCAAAGCCTGCTGGTGTCCGACACCGGAAACTATGTGCGCGCGGTGCTCAAGCGGGCGCTGGGCGATGACAAGGCCGGGTTGCTGATCGACCGCATCTTGCAGGGCGGCGATGTCTCGGGCATTGAAAGCCTGAAGTGGATGGACCCGCTGTCGGTGGCCGAGTTGCTGCGCAATGAGCATCCCCAGATCGTGGCGGCCATTTTGGTGCACCTTGATGCAGACCAGGCCGCTGCCGTGCTGATGAATTTCACCGAACGCCAGCGCAGCGAAGTGCTGCTGCGCGTGGCCACGCTCGAAGGTATCCAGCCGACCGCGCTGAAAGACCTGAACGAGGTGCTGTTCAAGGTGCTGGCGGGGGGCGACAAGATTCGCAAAAGCTCGTTGGGCGGTGTCAAGGCGGCGGCCGAGATCATCAACATGCTGGGCGGCAACATGGACAGCGTGGTGCTCGAGTCCATCCGCGGATACGACCCCGATCTGGCCCAGAAGATCATGGACAAGATGTTCATCTTCGAGGATGTGCTCAAGCTCGATGACAAGGCCATCCAGTCGGTGCTGCGCGAAGTGGCGTCGGAGACGCTGATCGTGGCCCTCAAGGGCGCGGTGCCCGAATTGCGCGAGAAATTCCTCTCCAACATGTCCACCCGTGCGGCAGAGGCCTTGCGCGAAGATCTGGAGTCGCGTGGCCCGATGCGCCTGTCGGAAGTGGAAGCCCAGCAAAAGGAAATCCCGCCTCTCTGACGAGGGCCAGATCGTGATTGGCGGTGGTGGCGGTGATGATGCCTTCGTCTAACCAGCGGGTGTATTCACGCTTCATCCCCAGCGAAGAGGTGGGGGATTTCACCCACTGGAAATTCGGTGCGGTGGATGGCTCTGGCCTGGTAGAGCCCGCGCCCGACGCCGAGGCCGTGCCAGAGTTGCCGCCTGCACTTGACGAGGCGCAGCAGCAGGCCCTGATGCAGGCGGCCTGCGATGAGGCTTATGCGAGGGGCGTGGCCCAGGGCGAGGCGCAGGCCGCGCTGGAATGGCAGCGCCGCATGGACGACTACGTGGCGAACCAGGGCCAGGAAGCGGCCCAGCGGCTCAACGCCGTGGTCCAGTCGCTGCAGGCCTCGCTGGCCGACATGCAGCAGCACATGGCGCAGGACATGCTGCACCTGGCCAGTGACATTGCCCGCCAGGTGCTGCGGCATGAGTTGTCGGTCAACCCGAACGCGGTGCAGCCGGTGGTGCGCGAGGCCGTGGGCATGCTGGTATCCGAGGGGCGCCCGGCGTTGGTGCGCCTGAACCCTGCGGACATGGAAACGCTGGCAGCGCCGTTGCGCGAAGAATGGGATGGCGCCGCCGTGCAGTGGATGGCGGATGCCGCGGTGCCGGCTGGCGGCTGCCTGGTGGAGTCGGCCGGCACGGTGGTGGATGGCAGCCTGGACAAGCGCTGGCAGCGGGCCGTGGCGGCGCTGGGGCTCGATTCTGCGTGGCAGGACGGCGGGGATGGCGATGACCACTGAGACCCGTTCTGCCTGGGCCGATTTCATGAAAGACGCCCGTGAACGCGTGCAGGCCCCAGTTCCGTTGGAAACGCGGGGCACGCTCACGCGCCTGACGGGCCTGGTGCTGGAGGCCGCCGGCATCCGCGTGCCGGTGGGCTCGCAGTGCATGGTGCAGATGCCGGCCCATCCTGGCCGAGGTGGTGGGGTTTTCTGCCGACCGGGCCTTTTTGATGCCCGCCGGGGATATCCATGGCCTGTCCAGTGGCGCCAGCGTGGTGCCTGCGGCGCCCTACATCCCCGTGCCGCGTCTGGGCGAGCCACCGCGCCCGGTGCACCGCGCCGGCGTGCTGCGGCTGCCCATGGGCGATGGGCTGCTGGGCCGCGTGGTGGATTCGCAAGGCCTGCCGCTGGACCACGGCGGCCCGGTGCAGGATGTGGTCGCCGAGCCCATGGACCGCCGCCAGATCAATGCCATGGACCGCGACCCGGTGCGCGAACCGCTGGACACCGGCGTGCGCGCCATCAACGCGCTGCTGACCGTGGGGCGGGGGCAGCGGCTGGGCTTGTTTGCGGGCTCGGGCGTGGGCAAGAGCGTGCTGCTGGGCATGATGGCCCGCTACACCCAGGCCGATGTGATCGTGGTGGGGCTGATTGGCGAGCGCGGACGCGAGGTCAAGGAGTTTGTCGAAGACATTCTGGGCGCGGATGGCCGCGCACGCTCGGTGGTGGTGGCAGCCCCGGCCGATGCGCCGCCGCTCTTGCGCATGCAGGGCGCGGCCTATGCCACGGCGGTGGCAGAGCATTTTCGCGACAAGGGCAAGCATGTGCTGTTGCTCATGGATTCGCTCACCCGCTACGCCATGGCCCAGCGGGAGATCGCGCTGGCCATTGGCGAGCCACCGGCCACCAAGGGCTATCCACCATCGTGTTTTGCCAAGTTGCCTGCGCTGGTGGAGCGCAGCGGCAACGGGCTGCATGGCGTGGGGTCGATTACGGCGTTCTACACCGTGCTGTCGGAGGGCGACGACCAGCAGGACCCCATCGCCGATGCGGCGCGGGCCATTCTGGACGGGCACATCGTGCTGTCGCGGGCGCTGGCCGAAACGGGGCACTTTCCGGCCATTGATATCGAGCAGTCGGCCTCGCGGGTGATGCACAACGTGGTCTCGCGCGAGCACTTTGACGTCGCAAGGCGTTTTCGTGCGGTGTATTCGCGCTACCAGAAAAGCCGCGATCTGGTGGAGGTGGGGGCGTACATGAGCGGCTCCGATCCGGCGCTGGATGAAGCCATCCGCCTGCAGCCCCAGATGGCTGCCTTTTTGCAGCAGGACATGTTCGATGCGGCCTCCATGGAGCAAAGCCTGCACGCCATGGCCGCAGTGCTGGGCCGCTGACGCAGGGGGCGCAATCGGCATGTCAAACCTCAACGCTCTGGCGGTTGCCGTGGACGTGGCCTTGCGCAAGCGCGATGAGGCCCGGCGGCTGTTGCAGGACGCCCAGGGCGCGCAACAAGCCGCGCAAGACCAGCTGAACCAGCTGCAGGGCTACGCCCGGGAGACAGAGGGGCGTTGGGGCATGCGCGCGGACGCCGCAGTGCAGCCCGAGGTGATGTTTCACCACTACCAGTTCATGGACCGCCTGGGCCATGCTGCGGGCTTGCAGACGCGTGTGGTGGGTGAACACGCCAGCCGCGTGCAGGACGCCACCCGCAACTTGCTGGACGCCGAGTTGCGCCTGGCCAGTTTGCGCAAGGTGGTGGAAAAGCGCCAGCAGGACCACGAACGCCAGCAAATGCGCCGCGAACAAAAGCAAACCGATGAGCGCGCCTCGATGCAGGTGCGCAATGCGATCAATGGCCCGCGTGGCCAGGAGTATTGAAAATGGAACCAACACCCATCTCTGCCCCGCAAGGCAGCCAGGGCGCCCAGGGTACCCAGTCCGCGCGTGCAAAAGCGAGCGCGCAGCAAGCCGGTGGCCCGTTGGACCCTTCGGAGCAGGGCGGTTTTATGGCTTTGCTGGCGTCTCTGGACAGCGCGGGACCGGGTGACGTGCCGCCTTCCGATCTTGTGGTTGTGGACAGCAGCGCACATTTTTTGCCTTCAAGCTCAGACAGTACGGTGGACGGCAGCGTGGTGCATCCTTCTCTGGTGCCAACGGACCCCGCATCCATGGCAGCCTGGCAGGGGCTGCTGGCGCCTGGGAGTGCACCAGGGACTGCGGTGGCAACGGCAACGGCAGGCGGCGGCGGGAGTGAGCCAAGTCTGGCGGGTATAACCGGTCCCGATGGGCTGCCAGCCGCCGATGGGCTGGTGGCGCAGACGGCGATGCTCGATGGTGCTGCGGAAGTGGGGGGGATGAAGCCGCCAGGCGGTGCCGTGGCGGGCTACAGCCGCATGTTTTCGCGCATTCAGAACGCGTTGTTGCAAGGGGGTGAGTTGCCGGGTTCGGTGGCTGCCGCCTCGGCAGGCGTCATCGGGGCAGAAAAAAAGCAGGCCTTGGTGGCGGCTGTTGCAGCACAGGGCGCTCAGGCCGTCACGGATTCGCGCGCGCTGGGTGGGTCTTTGGCCGATGCAGGGTCACGCGACGGACGCGAGTTGCCGGGTGGGCAGGGTGGCACTGCACAAGCGTTCGCTCTGGAAGCCTTTACTGAAAGCCGGGTGCCTCAGCGCGCAGGCAGCGCCACCAGCGGTGAGGTGGGTGGCCGCCCTTCCGCAGAGGCCGCTTGGGGTGACTGGGGAACTGTGCACACGGGCCCGCAGACGGAGGGTGTGGAGGGCGCAGCCGCGTTTGCGGACCCGACGCAGGCGGGGGCAGAAGAGCAGGTCGCGGACCAGGTGGCCTACTGGGTGAACCAGAAAACGCAGAACGCCGAGATGACACTGGACCGCGATGGGCAACCGGTGCAGGTGACAGTGTCGCTTTCCGGCAGCGAGGCCCATGTGACGTTTCGCAGCGATCAGGCGCAGACCCGCGAGTTGCTGGATGCGAGCATGTCGCAATTGCGCGATTTGTTGCGCGACGAAGGCCTGGTGTTGTCGGGCACCACGGTGGGAACCACGGCGCGCGACGGCGCTTCGCCCAACGATTCTGGACAGCGCCAGGGCCGGGAAGGTGAGCGGCGCGCGCAGGTGGTGGCGTCCGTGTCGGCTGCCGTGGCACCAGTGCGGCGCCCCGGCGGTGCGCCTGACCGGGCCGTGGACATTTTTGTGTGATGCCCTGGCCCCTGGAGCTGGGGGTGCGCAGGCAGGAGGAGCGCTTATTTTCGATATGGCCCCGCTGAGTTCTTGGCATGAGGTGGCGGAATGCCGGGGGTTTGGGCTTTTATTCTGGCTATTATTGGCCGGTACCTCGCCTAATAATGGGCTTGCAGTGGATCGTGCGTTCTTTCGGGCGCGGACGCTGCATGCTTTCTACCGCAAGGAATTTTCAACGTGTCTGCCACCACTCCCGCTGCCGCACCAGTCAAGGTGAAAAGCAAGAAGCTGATCGTGATCGGCGCTGTGCTTGTCTTGCTGGTCCTCGTGGGGGCTGGCGCCGCGTGGTTCCTTGCCAGCCGGTCTCATGCCGAGGAAGACGACGGTTCGGCGCCCGAGCGCAAGGAGGCGGTCAAGGTGGTGCCGACGTTCCTGCCCATGGAGAACATGGTGGTTAATCTCGCCGACCCCGGTGGTGATCGTTTTGCGCAGATCGGCATCACGCTGGAAGTGGCGGACGCCAAGACGGCCGAGCAGATCAAGCAATACCTGCCCAGCATTCGCAGCGGCATTCTTTTGCTGGCGTCACAGCGCACCTCGGAAGAGCTGCTGCAGCGCGAGGGCAAGGAGAAGCTGGCCTCCGATATCTTGCGGGAAGTGTCCCGTCCGTTGGGTTACTCGGTGTCGTCGGCCAAGCCCCGGCACGAGGTGCAGGATGACGACGCGGACGAGCCCGCCGCGCGCCGCAAGGTCGAGAAGAACCCTGTGCAGCGGGTGTTGTTTTCCAGCTTCATCATCCAGTGAACTGGCAAGGATTTTTCCATGAGTGATTCATTTCTATCCCAGGAAGAGGTTGACGCCCTTCTGGAGGGGGTCACCGGAGAGAGTCAGAAATCGGTGGAGGAAGTCGCCGAGGCGGGGGCTGTCCGCAACTACGACATCGCCAGCCAGGAGCGTATTGTTCGTGGCCGCATGCCGACGATGGAAATTGTCAACGAGCGGTTTGCACGCAATTTCCGCATCGGGTTGTTCAACTTTATCCGGCGCAGCCCCGAAATCTCGGTGGGCACTGTTTCGGTGCAGCGCTACAGCGCCTTCCTGCGCGAACTGGCGGTGCCCACCAATTTCAACATTGTGGCCATCCGGCCTTTGCGTGGCAGTGGACTGATCGTGTGCGAGCCTTCGCTGGTGTTCGGCATCATCGACACACTGTATGGCGGTGTGGGCAAGTTTCAGACCCGGATTGAGGGGCGAGACTTTTCCCCCACCGAGCAGCGCGTCATCAACCGGCTGGTGGATGTGATTTGCGCTGAATACAAGAAGGCGTGGCACGGTATCTATCCGCTGGAGCTGGAATACCAGCGTTCGGAAATGCAGCCCCAGTTTGCGAATATCGCGACGCCCAGTGAAATCGTGGTTTCCACGGCCTTCCAATTGGAGATCGGCGATCTCTCGGGCGCCATCCATATCTGCATGCCCTACGCCACCCTGGAGCCGATCCGGGATGTGCTGTATTCGTCCACGCAGGGTGACTCGATCGAGGTCGATCGTCGCTGGGTGAAGGTTCTGACGCGCGAGATCCAGTCGGCGGAAGTGACCCTGGTGGCAGAACTGGCGCGTGCAGATGCCACCGTGGAGCAGTTGCTGGCCATGAAGCCCGGCGATTTCATTGAGCTGGACCGGGAACCCCGTATTCGGGCCTCCATTGGTGGAGTGCCTATTGGCACCCACAACTCCAAATATGCGATTCGCATTGAAGAATGCCTGCGCAATGCGGACATGAGCTGGCTGGGAGAAAAAGATGTCCACTGAAGGCAATAACGACGGCAAAGACAACGCGGACGATCCGTTTGCCGGCTGGGCCGAGGCCCTGGAAGAACAAAAGCGCACCGATGACAAGCCCGGTGATGCGGAGCAGGGCGGGCCGTTGTCCGGCGAACCGGTTCGTCCGTTTTCGGGTGGCGGTGACGGAACGGTCAACGACATCAACATGGTGCTCGACATTCCCGTGCAGCTGTCGGTGGAACTGGGGCGTACCAAGGTGCCCATCAAGTACATCCTCCAGTTGGCGCAGGGATCGGTGGTGGAACTCGACGCGCTGGCGGGCGAGCCCATGGATGTGTTGGTCAACGGCTACCTGATTGCGCAGGGCGAGGTGGTGGTGGTCAATGACAAGTTTGGCATTCGTCTCACCGATGTGGTAACCCCATCGGAACGCCTGCGGCGGGTCAGCCGTGGATAGTGCCGGCATGACCCAGACGCTTGTCATCGTGGTGCTGTTCGTGGCGGCCATGGCGGCCTTGCCGTGGCTGGTGCGGCGAGTGCAGTTGCGCCATGCGGCGGGCGGTGCTCCGGGAGGCGCTGCGTCTCGCGTGCTGTCCGCCGTGGCGGTTGGTCCGCAGCAGCGTGTGGTGACCGTGGAGGTGGGGCCAGAAGGGGCCCGCGCCTGTCTGGTGCTGGGGGTGACAGCCCAGAACATTACCTGTCTGCATGTCGTGGGCGCCCCCGCTGCCGCTCAGGAGACTTCTGTGGCCTCGTTTGCCGGTGCCATGGCGCTGGCCGCACAAACCCCAGAAAAGGCTTCGCATGTCTGAATCGGCTGGCGGATGCCGAGGCAGAGCGGGGGGGGCATCGCGCCCGATGGCATGGCTGGTAGGATTTGCTGCGATGGCCATGGTGCATGTGCCGGCTATCGCCCAAAGTGGAGGATCGTTGCCTTTGCTTGTGGGATCGGGCAGCGCGGGGACCAGTTTTTCGGTGCCTATCCAGACATTGCTGTTCTTCACGGCGCTGTCGTTTCTGCCTGCGGTGCTGCTGATGATGACGGGATTTACCCGCATCGTCATCGTGCTGTCGCTGTTGCGTCAGGCCCTGGGGACGCAGTCGGCCCCGCCCAATCAGGTCATCATTGGCTTGTCGCTCTTTCTCACGGTTTTTGTCATGGGGCCCACGCTGGACCGCGTGTACAAGGACGCCTATGTGCCCTACACCACCAACGCCATCAGCTTCGAGGCGGCGCTGGAAAAAGCCGAGGCACCGATGCGGGAGTTCATGCTCAAGCAGACCCGGCAGTCCGACTTTGCGCTGTTTTCCCGCCTGGCGCGGCTGGACGCTGCAGTCACCGCCGAAACCGCTCCCCTGCGGGTGTTGGTGCCAGCCTTTGTGACGAGTGAGCTCAAGTCCGCATTCCAGATCGGATTCATGATCTTCATCCCATTTCTGGTGATCGACATGGTGGTGTCCAGCATCTTGATGTCCTTAGGCATGATGATGTTGTCGCCCGTGCTGGTGGCATTGCCGTTCAAGCTCATGCTGTTTGTTCTGGCCGATGGCTGGAATCTGCTGATTGGCTCGCTGGCGGCCAGTTTTGTGACCTGAGGACTCCGTTGTATGACCTCTCAACTGGTTTTAACGATGGGGCGCGAAGCACTCACCCTGCTTTTGATGATCGCCATGCCCGTGCTGGGTGTCGTGATGGCGGTCGGTTTGGTGGTTAGCATCTTTCAGGCCGTGACACAGATCCATGAGGCCACCCTGGCCTTTGTTCCCAAGCTCATCGCCGCCATGGTGGTCTTTGCGGTGGCAGGTCCGTGGATGATCAGCACGCTGGTGGACATTGAATCGATACCGTCCGTGGTGGCCTGATGTGGCAGACAGCTTGCGGACGGTGAGGACGCCGCGCCAATTCACCCGCCATGGTGCGATGTCGCCGGGCTGTGCGGGCGGCGGGTGTGTTCCAGCGCCGGTGGCTGGCCGCTTGCGGGGCATGCCCGTGTTCCATGGCTGGACGGTGGATTTTTCGTGATTACCTTCACCGAGGCGCAGCTCGTGGCCTGGATTTCGCCCATCCTTTGGCCCTTTTTGCGCGTGCTGGCCGTTTTTACGGTGGCGCCTGTTTTCTCGATGCGTGCCATTCCCATGCGGGTGAAGGTGGGGCTGGCCTTTCTGGTCGCGCTGTGCGCGCAGGCGGTTTTGACCAACCAGCCGGTGATCAGTGTGAACGGACGCGAGGCCCTGGGGGCCGTGGCGCAGCAGGTGGTGGTGGGCCTGGCCATTGGGTTTGCGGTGCGGCTGGTGTTCACAGCCGTGGAGCTGGCGGGGGAAATCATTGGTCTGCAGATGGGCCTGAATTTCGCTTCGTTCTTCGACCCGGCGAGCAATGCGCAGGTCAGCGCGGTCGCGCGATTCTTCGGGAATATGGCAACCTTGCTCTTTGTGGTCATCAATGGGCACCTGATGGTGTTGATGGCCGTGGTCAAGAGTTTTGACAGTTTCCCCGCCGACGGGAATTTCCTGCAGGCGCTGGGGCAGATGCACCTGCACGAACTGGGGGCCTCGCTGTTTTCCAGTGCTTTGTGGATTGCGCTGCCAATGATCGCGTTGCTGACGTTTGTCAACCTGACCCTGGGCATTATTTCCCGCGTGGCCCCGCAGATGAATATCTATGCGGTGGGTTTCCCGGTAACCCTGACGGTCGGCTTGCTTGGCATTGCCGCCACTTTGCCCATGCTGGAGCAGCCGGTGCTGGCGTTGATGCAGCAGGTCATGGATCTATTTGAGGTTCAGCGGTAGTCAAACCAGCTCGTTGCGGATGGCGTAGACCGTCAGTTCCGCGTTGTTGGAGAGCTTGAGTTTTTCGAGAACCCGGGAGCGATAGACACTGACGGTTTTGGGGCTGAGCATCAGTTCTTCGGCAATGTCCGACAGCCTGCGTCCCGAGGCAATCTTGACCAGGGTTTGTAACTCGCGCTCGGAGAGCGCGGCGTGTGGCACCTCGGGCGCAGGCTGGGCCAGGCTTTCCGCCAGCATCTGGGCCACTTCGGGCGTCAGGTATTTTCGCCCCTGCACCACGGTGCGCACGGCGGCAATGAGCTCGACCGGATCGCTGGCCTTGTTGGCATATCCCTGCGCCCCGGCACGCAGGCAGCGCAGCGCATATTGGTCTTCGGGATACATCGAGACCACCAGCACCTTGATGCTGGCGTGGGTCTCGCGCACACTGGCCAGCACTTCCAGGCCGCTGCGGCCGGGCATGTTCAGGTCCAGCAGCAGCACATCGCAGGGTGTGGAGCGCAGCACCTCGCGCAGCTCCGAGTACCCTCCCGCTTCGCCGGTGACAAGGATGTCGGGGGCTTCTGCCAGCGTATCGCGTATGCCACGGCGCAACACAGCATGGTCATCACACAACACAACATGAATCACTGGGACTCTCCTTCATCGGATGCATTGTCGCGCGATGCGATAGGAACGGAGAGAATCACGCTGGTACCTTTGCCGGGCTGGCTGCTGATGTCCAACCAGCCGTTCACGGTGCGTGCCCGCTCCAGCAAGCCCTTCAGGCCAAACGCCTTGGGTTTGTCGCGCATGGAGGGCTCCATTCCGCAGCCGTCGTCAGCAACTTCCAGCGTCAGCACGCCTTCACTGTCTGCCAGGTCGATGTGGACTCTTTGTGGGGCTGCATATTTGGCGACGTTGGTCAGTGCTTCCTGGGCGGTCCGATAGGCGACCAACTGCACTTCGGCCGGTATGTTTGCGACTGCGCTGCTCATACGAAGCACCGTCGAGACGCCCGTGCGCCGCTCGAAACTGCTGGCCAGCCACTGGACAGCGGCGGCCAGGCCCTGATCAAGGATGGGCGGGCGCAAGTTCATCATGATGCGCTGGCTGGCACCAATGGCATGCTGCAGCATGTCGGCCGCAGCCGCGGCATGTTCCTGGATCGCAGTGTCATGGGTGTGGCGCCCGATCCAGGCGATATCAAAGCGCACGGCTGTGAGGGCGCCACCGATATCGTCGTGGATTTCCCGCGCTCCCGTTCGATGGATGTTTGCAGGTGCTCGGTCAGGTCTGCCAGGTGGCGCTGGGACGCGGCCAGTTCGGCTATGGCGTGTTCGCGCATCCTCCTCGCCTCGTGGACCTCGATGGCGCGCGCCATGACGTGGGGCAGGCGCACCATGTCGTCTTTGGATAGGTAATCCGCGATTCCGAGTCGCATGGCGTCGACGGCCGCTGTTTCCCCGATGGCCCCGGAGAGCAGGACAAAGGGAGGATGTTGCGGCAATTGCGCAACATGCCGCCATGCATCCAGGGCTGTAAAACCAGCCAAGTGGTAGTCGGCCAGGATGATGTCGAAAGGCTCGCTTGTTGTCAGTGTCTGGAAGGCATCCAGCGTATCCACATGCTGGAGCGTGAATGTCATTCCCGAGCGGCGCAATGCAGTCTTGGCGAGCCCGTGATCGGCAAGAGAGTCTTCAAGATGAAGGATTTTCAGGGGATGGTCTGGTATTGCGTTGACCATAGGGGCGCTATCATAGGATACATATTGGAACAAATAGTGTTATCTCGCGGAAGGCATGCGGTACTAAGCGCCAGACGAGCAACGCCGTGTTGGGTGAAGGTCTGGTGTTTGGCGACAGATTCTGCGGGAGTTGCTTTTGTGCGTGCTTTGCAATATTTGCCGGGATGGAAGAACGATGCAATCTACGCTCACACCCTCCGGAGGACCCGGAGTGCAGGTTCCCGTCATGGTCGCGGCGGAACTGCAGGACTCGCTGCTGGTGGTCATGCACGACTTGCATCGGCTCGAAGGGTTGCTGACCCACGCCACGGACAATTTGCTGGAGCGCTTTGGAGAGGCCAATGCCGCCTTGTCCGATGTGGCGATCGCCGGTGCGCCCGAATTGATGGCTGCACGAACCGCATTGCGCAGGGCCGTGACCGAGTTGCAGTTTCAGGACATGGCGTCGCAGTTGATCTGGCATACCACCAAGGTGCTTCAGGGTTGCGCCTTTCGGCTTGCCTCGGAAGCCATGGGCCATGAGGACGGTGAAGAGGCGGCGCCATTTGCCGAAATGGCCCCTGACCGCCCCAATCCTGTGACCCAGAGCGAAATGGATGCGGGTTCCGTCGATCTGTTTTGACGTTTACATCGCTGGTTAACCTATACATTCAAGTCAGTTGGAGCCTTACATGCAATCGATCCTTGCCGTAGATGATTCACCTTCCATCTTTTACCCTCACGGGTGCTGGCTACCATGTGGTGGAAGCCGTGGATGGGCAGGATGCCCTGGAAAAGGCGGAAATCCACGACATCCATCTGGTGCTCGCGGACCAGAACATGCCCCGACTCGACGGCATCGGCCTGACACGCAAGCTGCGTGAGCACCCAAAATTCAAGACCATTCCCATATTGATTCTGACCACCGAATCCAGTGACCAAATGAAACAGGCGGGCCGTGCTGCGGGTGCCACGGGATGGCTGGTGAAGCCATTCGATCCGAGCCGATTGATCGAAGTGATTCAGAAAGTCATCCGCTGATTCGTCTGGACAGGGGAAAGCAAGACAACAGGAGCCTCCATGGCGGAAACCTACCAAGAAGGATCGGGGTCTGGTGCAGATTTTGATCTGAGCCAGTTCTATCAGATTTTTTTCGAAGAAGCAGGTGAGAACCTCGATCAGATGGAGCACATGCTGCTTAATCTGGATCTGGTCCATGCCAACGACGAAGAGCTCAACGGCATTTTCCGGTGCGCGCACTCGATCAAGGGCGGCTCGGCCACGTTCGGGTTTGCCGATGTGGCCGAATTGACGCACCAGATGGAGTCGTTGCTGGACCGCCTGCGGCGCCACGAGCTTCAACCGATCCCGCAAATGGTGGACGTATTGCTCGAATCGGCGGACGCATCGCGCAGTCTGCTGGCGCGCCACCAGGCGGGAGAGCAGGGCGAGGCGTCTGGTGCACCGCATCAGTGAACTGGCGGCAGGCCGGGTGCCGGGTGACGCCGCGCCAGCACCCGCAGTGGCACCGGCACCCGCACCCGCTCCCGCAGTGGTGGCAGTCGCCGCAGCGCCCGTGTCGGTGCTGGCGCCAGCGGTGCTGCCCGGTCAGCCGCGCCAGCTGCACATCCAGATCGGGCCGCTGGAGCGCCCCGAGCAGGCGGATGCCATCAAGGAGCTGTTCCGTGACATCCCGGGTCTGGGGTCCATCAGCGACTTGCCCAATGCCGACCCTGCCACGCGCCGATTTGCCGTGGAGACCACATCGACCAACGACGATCTGCTGGACCTCTTTGCGTTCCACGTCGCCAAGGAGCAGGTGGCCATCAGCGATGCCGCGGCGACAGGTGCTGCCGCGGCCGAGACGGCCGCGCAAGGCGGTGATGCCGCCGAAGTGCCTTACGGGTTTTTTCAGGACGCGCCCGGAGCCCCTGTCAGTGCATCCGCAGCCCCTGTTGCGGCGGTGCCAGCAGCCACCGGGGCCAAGCCCGTGGCGCCCAAGGCAGCCGAGCCCAGGGTGCAAAGCCAGGCCCAGATGGAATCGACAACGATCCGGGTGGCCGTGAACAAGGTCGATCAGCTGATCAACCTGGTGGGTGAGCTGGTGATCACCCAGGCCATGCTGGCGCAAAACAGCCGAGGTCTTGATGCTGGCGCCTACCAGCAATTGCTGGCGGGACTGGCGGATCTCGACCGCAATACCCGTGATCTGCAGGAATCGGTGATGTCGATCCGCATGATCCCCATGTCCATCGTCTTCAGCCGCTTTCCGCGCATGCTGCGCGATCTGGCGAACAAGCTCGGCAAGAAGGTGGACCTTGTGACGCTGGGCGAGGCGACTGAGCTGGACAAGGGCCTGGTGGAAAAAATCACCGACCCCTTGACCCACCTGGTGCGCAACAGCTGCGACCATGGCATCGAAATGCCTGCCGAGCGCCTGGCCAAGGGCAAGCCGGAGCATGGCACCATCACCCTTTCGGCCTCCCACCAGGGTGGTTCGATCGTGATCGAGGTGCGCGACGATGGCAAAGGGCTGTCGCGGGAAAAGATCCTGAGCAAGGCGCTGGAGCGTGGCATTGATGTGTCCGAGCACATGAGCGATGCCGAAGTCTGGCAGCTTATTTTTGCACCGGGCTTTTCCACGGCCGATGAGGTGACCGATGTGTCCGGTCGAGGCGTGGGCATGGACGTGGTCAAGCGCAACATTGCGGCGCTCAACGGCTCGGTCGAAATCGATTCGGCCGAAGGCTACGGGATGAGGGTGTCCGTGCGGCTGCCGCTGACGCTGGCCATCATGGACGGCATGTCGGTCGGCGTGGGTGACGAGGTCTACATTCTTCCCTTGTCGTCGGTGGTGGAGTCGTTCCAGGTCAAGGCCGAAGATGTCAGCACTGTCGCGCAAGGGTCGCAGCTGGTCAAGGTGCGGGACGAATACATGCCCGTGATTGCGCTGGAAAAGATATTCCAGGTGCCCCGCTTCGACGCCAGCAAATCCAGCAACATCATGGTGGTGGTGGAAGCCGATGGCAGCCGTGTGGCTCTTCTGGTGGACGAGTTGCTGGGCCAGCACCAGGTGGTGGTCAAGAACCTCGAATCCAACTAAATGTATCGGGGGCCACGATTTTGGGCGACGGCACCGTGGCCCTGATTCTGGATACCGGCGGGCTGGTGCGGCGAGCACGCCACTAGGTTATAGCGCCTGCGCAGATCGTCGCGGGCGCTGTCATGAAAGGAAAGATCACCATGAGTGTGATGGGAAAATCAGAAGAAACCACAGCGTCCGGTGCCCGGGAGTATCTGACGTTCAGGCTGGACCAGGAAGAATACGGAATCGACATTCTGAAAGTGCAGGAGATTCGTGGCTACGAGCCCCCCACCCGCATTGCCAATGCGCCCCCATTCATCAAGGGCGTGGTCAATTTGCGGGGTACGATAGTCCCCATTGTGGACATGCGCATCAAGTTCAACTGCGCGCAGGCAGACTACAACACCTTCACGGTGGTCATCATTTTGAATCTGCGCCAGCGGGTGGTCGGCATTGTGGTGGACTCGGTCAGCGATGTCATGGAACTCGCGTCCGGCAGTGTCCGTGCAGCCCCCGATATCGAAAGCGCGATTGACAACAGCTGCATCCTTGGCCTGGGCTCGGTGGGCGAGCGCATGCTCATCCTGTTGGATATTGAGAAACTGATGTCCAGTGTGGACATGGGGCTGGTAGCTGCCGACGATTAGAACGGGCGCATCGCTCAATCGGTGGCTCAGAGTCTCAGGCAACTACAGGCCCGTGAAATGCTTCACGGGGCTCCATGGAGCGAACAGGACTTCCCGTTGGAACCACACATGTCCCAGACCACCAGCACTGCATCTTCGACGCGAACGCGGACACTCTCCAGCAAGGCGGATACTGCCATTGGGGCAACGGCGGCATCCGGCCCTCTGTCGCAAGGGCGCGAATTTGTCTGGACCACAGCCGATTTCGCGCGCGTTCAGGGACTCATTTACCAGCGTGCCGGTATCAGCCTGCACGACGGCAAGCACGCGATGGTGTACAGCCGGCTCTCGCGCCGACTTCGGGAGACGGGGCACACGAGCTTCAACGAGTACCTGAGCTGGCTTGAAGCCCACGACGGGCCCGAGTGGCAAGAGTTCGTGAATGCCCTGACTACCAATCTGACGGCGTTTTTTCGTGAGCAGCACCATTTCGAAATTCTGGCCGCGCATCTGAAAAGCAAGCCTTCCGGCACGCCGTGGCGTGTCTGGTGCAATGCCGCCTCCACTGGGGAGGAGCCCTATTCCATTGTCATGACCGTCTTGGAAACGCTCGGCCCGAATGCGCCCTTCCAACTGACGGCCAGTGACATCGACTCTCGTGTTCTGGCAACGGCGGCGCAAGGTGTCTATCGTCTGGACAATGTCAAAGGGCTGAGCCCTGAGCGTCTTCACCAATTTTTCCTGCGTGGCAAGGCGGGCAATGAAGGCATGGTCCGCGCCAAACCAGAGATGCGCAAGGCAATCGAGTTCATGAGCGTGAACCTGATTCGCGATGACTGGCCGTTCGTGGTCTTCTGCCGCAACGTCATGATTTATTTTGACGCCCCGACCCAGCGCAAAGTGCTGGAGCGAATTCACCGGGTGCTCAAACCCGGCGGAATGCTGTTCGTCGGTCATGCGGAGAACTTCAGTGAATCCCGCGACCTCTTCACCCTGCGCGGCAAAACGGTGTACGAACGGCGTTGAGCGCATCTGCTATGCCTTGCAATTTCCGTGACCAAATAATGATCCAACGCGATTGAGCCAGCGGTCTTTCCGGGATATCTTTCCATGGCGTTTGACACCACCGAGCGGCGGCGCGCGCCGCGCATTGCTCCCTTGAGCGCAGACATCTACGCCACTGCTGGCGCGTCGGTCGCAAAAGCGTCTTCCCTGGACGCGTTGAAGGCTCGGGCACGCAAGTCTGGTGAGGCATCGTTCTTTTATCTGGATCACCACTTCCAGCACAACGCGGTGAAGGTGTTGCCGGGTGAGTATTTCGTTTCGGACGAGAGCATGGTCATCATGACCGTGCTGGGGTCCTGCATTGCTGCGTGTCTTTGGGACAGCCGAGCCCGTATTGGAGGAATGAACCATTTCATGCTTCCAGACGGAGATCTGGCGGATGTCTCAGGCCGCTATGGGTCTTACGCGATGGAGTTGCTGATCAATGAAATGCTCAAGCTGGGTGCCAGGCGCGAGACGCTGCAGGCCAAGATTTTTGGCGGTGCCCAGGTGATGCACAACTTCACCACGATGAACGTGGGTGAGCGCAACACGAATTTTGTATTGAACTATCTCCAGACCGAGCGTATTCCCATCATGTCCGAGGACGTGCTGGATATTTATCCGCGCAAAGTGGTGTTTTTCCCCGTGACTGGCAAAGTCATGGTGAAGCGGCTGGCGCATACCCATCCCGAAACGCTCGTGGCCCAAGAGGTGCGCGGAAATGCGGCCATTGTCGCGAAGACCACATCGGGCGGGTCGGTGGATCTGTTTTGAGGAAGGCGTGAGGGAATGAACAGGAAAATTCGGGTGGTGGTAGTGGATGATTCGGCGCTGGTGCGTAGTTTGCTGGCCGAAATCATCAATCGCCAGCGGGATATGGAGTGTGTCGGCACGGCCAATGATCCATTGGTTGCGCGGGAAATGATCCGCGAGCTAAACCCTGATGTGATCACGCTGGACGTGGAAATGCCGCGCATGGACGGCATTGACTTTCTGGGTCGATTGATGCGTTTGCGTCCCATGCCGGTGGTGATGATTTCCACACTGACCGAGCGCGGCGCTGAGGTCACTATGAAGGCGCTGGAACTGGGTGCCGTGGATTTTGTGGCCAAGCCCCGTGTGGGTTTGGCGAATGGCATCAATGAACTCGCCTCCCTGATCGTCGACAAGATTCGCGTGGCAGCGGTGGCACGGGTACGCCGTGCCGCGCCACCGCCACGCCATGCGGCTGCAGCATCAACCTCCGAGGTGGCACACCCCGCGCCAGCAGCGGCGTTGCTGGGGCGACTGTCGACAGAAAAACTGATTTGCATCGGTGCCTCGACGGGAGGCACGGAGGCGATCCGCGAAGTGCTGGTGCAGATGCCGGCCGATTCACCCGCGATTGTGATCACCCAGCATATGCCGCCTGGCTTTACCACCAGCTTTGCGGCGCGGCTCCATGGTTTGTGCCAGATCACGGTCAAGGAGGCCGTCAATGGCGAGCGGATCTTGCCGGGGCATGCTTATATCGCCCCTGGTGGCACGCAGTTTCATGTGGCGCGCAGTGGCGCCAATTACGTGGCGGTGGTGGACGATGGCGCTCCGGTCAACCGACACAAGCCCTCGGTGGAGGTGCTCTTCAAATCGGCAGCGACCGTGGTGGGGCGCAATGCGTTCGGGATCATGCTCACCGGTATGGGCAACGATGGCGCGGTGGCGATGCGGGAGATGAAAGATGCAGGCAGCTACAACTATGTGCAGGACGAGGCAAGCTGCATCGTGTTCGGTATGCCGCGCGAAGCGATTGCGCATGGTGCGGCAGACGAGGTGCTGCCTTTGAACCAGATCGCCCCCGCGTTGATCACCCGCCTGCGCGGGGCCACCAATCGCCTGCACCATCGCATCTGAACCAACCAAACCGCACTGCGGCGCGTGCGCTTTGCGGCTTGTTCGCGGGAGTTCAGGAAGAAAGCACTGACCAGCGCTCCAGTGCAGCCATCAGCTGCTCCTCGATTTCCCCTTCGCGTGCATGGAGTGCGGCGGCTCGGGCGGCGTCCTGGCTGTACAGCGTGCCGTCGGCCAGCGTGTCCTGCAGGTTTTTTTGCTCGGCCTCCAGATCGGAAATCTGTTGTGGCAACTGGTCCAGTTCACGCTGCTCTTTGTAGCTAAGCTTCTTTTTTGATAGCTGCTCGGGCTTGCCTGATAAGCGCTCGGGGGTGATTTTGCTTGAAATATTTGCCGCGCTCTCCCTCGGAGCAGCGGCAGACGCTGACAGGGCTCGGCTTCGCTTGGATTGAATCAGCCAGTCTTGCACGCCGCCCTCGTATTCACGCCAGTTGCCATCGCCTTCGAACGCGATGGTGCTGGTCACCACGTTGTCCAGAAAGGTGCGATCGTGGCTCACCAGAAATACGGTGCCATCGTAGGATTCCAGCAGGTCTTCCAGCAAGTCCAGCGTGTCGATGTCCAGGTCATTGGTCGGCTCGTCGAGCACCAGGACATTGGCCGGACGCGCAAAAAGACGCGCCAGCAAAAGCCGGTTGCGCTCTCCGCCGGACAGAGACCTCACGGGTGAATGCGCCCGCGCTGGGGAAAACAGGAAATCGCTCAGGTAGCTTTTGACGTGCTTGCGCTGTCCACCAATTTCAATCCACTCGCTGCCGGGACTGATGAAGTCTTCCAGGGTGGCATCCAGATTGATGGCGTGCCGCATCTGGTCGAAATATGCCACTTGGAGGTTCGCGCCCTGGCGTATCTGTCCCGCATCGGGCTGAAGTTCGCCCAGGATGAGCTTGAGCAGGGTGGTTTTTCCGGCCCCGTTCGGACCAATCAGCCCGACCTTGTCGCCGCGCAGGATGGTTGCGCTGAAGTTGCGGACAATGGTCTTGTCGCCGAACGCCTTGCTGACCCCGGTCAGTTCGGCCACGATCTTGCCCTGGTAGCCATTTTGTGAGCCCGTGGCAACGTCCATCTTGACGCTTCCCACCACATCCCGTCGCGCTTCCCGGCGCGCGCGCAGGTGCTCCAGCCGCGTGATCCGGCTTTGGCTGCGGGTGCGCCGCGCTTCCACGCCCCGGCGGATCCATACCTCTTCTTGCGCCAGTAATTTGTCGGCCTTGGCAGAAATGACGGCCTCTTGTGCGAGTTGCTCTTCCTTTTGCACAAGGTATTGGGCGAAGTTGCCCGGATAGGAGCGCAGTTGCCCTCGGTCCAGCTCCACAATTCGCGTGGCCACCCGGTCCAGAAAGGCCCGATCGTGGGTGATGGTGACAACGCTGCCGGGAAAGTCGAGCAGCAGGTCTTCAAGCCATTCGATGGAGTCCAGATCCAGATGATTGGTGGGCTCGTCCAGCAGCAGCACATCGGGCCGTGCCACCAATGCCTGGGCTAGGGCAACGCGCTTCTTGGTGCCTCCGGAGAGGGTGCCTACGACAGCATCCGGATCGAGATGTAGGCGTTGCAGCGTCTCTTCGACGCGCTGCTCCCAGTTCCAGGCGTCATAGGCTTCAATCACGGATTGCAGCGTGTCCAGATCAAGCCCCTCCGCCCCAGAAAGATACTGGTCTCTGACAGCAATCACATGCTGCAAACCTTCGGACGCCGCCTTGAAAATGGTGGCTTGCTGATCAAGGGAAGGCTCCTGCGCCACATAGGCGATGCGCACTCCTTGCTGTACCTGCAGGGTGCCATCATCTGGCTTGGCCAATCCCCCCAGAATTTTGAGCAGCGAGGACTTGCCAGCGCCGTTGCGTCCGATCAGCCCGATGCGCTCCGCGGTTTCAAGGGAAAAGCCGGCGTGATCCAGCAATGCGACATGCCCAAATGCAAGTTGGGCGTCCAGTAAGGTGATAAGTGCCATGGTGGAGCTGATTATCAGGGGGCGCCACCGGTTCTTTGATGGGGGCGGCAGTCACCCATGGTGCATCGAAATCATTTTCGCTGCACAACGAAGTTGAGAGGTGCCTACTTTGACAATGCAGATGTAGGTAGTTGGATGGCGAGCTGATAGGGGATTGGCTTCCCAGGAATTTCCATGCTATAGTCACAGGCTTCGCTGTTCAGAGGCGCCCTTTGGGTCTGTTCTGGGTAGCGAGGCAAGAGGGTTTAGCGAGAAGTTGGGGTTTTGGTTGATGCGGGGTAAAAAC
>LNAP01000156.1_pt1 | contig 19996 bp, 22 predicted proteins | sample 602601 | NCBI WGS metagenome assembly LNAP01 (sample SAMN02440304, study PRJNA202911) | soil metagenome | biome: Subtropical and temperate rainforests or woodlands; isolation source: soil samples (1 kg each in a 20% v/v slurry with milli Q water) were... ...
GATCGGCCGCCTGCTGCACGATTCGAAGATGATCTACGAGGACCATCTCGAAGCGATCACCCGCGACTCCAAGAAGGTCGGTACCACTGGCGAAGACGTCGATCTGGCGTTGCTGGTCGATGGGCTGCAGGCCGAGCGCGAGCAGGGCATCACGATCGATGTCGCCTACCGCTATTTCTCTACCGCCAAACGCAAATTCATCATTGCCGATACGCCCGGCCATGAGCAGTACACCCGCAACATGGCTACCGGCGCCTCGACCTGCGACCTGGCGATCATCCTCGTCGATGCCCGCTACGGCGTGCAGACCCAGACCAAGCGCCATAGCTTCATCACCTCGCTGCTGGGTATCAAGCACATCGTCGTCGCCGTTAATAAGATGGATCTGATGGATTTCGATCAGTCCGTTTTCGAGCGCATCAAGGCTGATTATCTGAACTTCGCCGAGCGCATCGACTTGCAACCGTCTTCGCTGCACTTCGTGCCCATGTCGGCGCTCAAGGGCGACAACGTGGTCAATCGCTCGGAGCGCGCGCCTTGGTATGAAGGCCAGTCGCTGATGGAAATTCTCGAAAGCGTCGAGATTGCCGGCGACCGCAACTTCGAAGATCTGCGCTTCCCGGTGCAGTACGTCAACCGTCCCAACCTTAACTTCCGCGGCTTCGCCGGCACGCTTGCCAGTGGCATCGTGCGCAAGGGTGATGAGGTGACGGTGCTGCCGTCCGGCAAGCGCAGCAAGGTCAAGTCCATCGTCACCTTCGATGGCGAGCTGGAACAGGCCACGCCGGGCGAGGCGATCACCCTGACGCTGGAAGATGAGATCGACGTGTCCCGTGGCGACATGCTGGTTCACGCCGACAACCAGCCACGCATCGCCGACGGCTTCGAGGCCATGCTCGTATGGATGGGCGAAGAGCCGATGCTGCCGGGCAAGAAATATGACATCAAGCGCGCCACCAGCTATGTGCCGGGCTCGATTGCCAGTATCACCCATAGTGTCGACGTCAATACTCTGGAGCATGGCGCGGCGAGCAGCCTGCAGCTCAACGAAATCGGTCGCGTCAAGGTCAGCCTGGATGCGCCGATTGCCCTGGATGGCTACGCACAGAACCGCACCACTGGCTCATTCATCGTCATCGATAGGCTCACCAACGGCACCGTTGGCGCGGGCATGATCATCGCTGATCCGCTTGCTCATGGTTCTACCGGGCATCACGGTGCGCTGGCTCACGTGACCACCGAAGAGCGCGCGATCCGCTTTGGCCAGCAACCTGCCACTGTGCTGTTTACCGGGCTGTCCGGTGCCGGCAAGAGCACGCTGGCCTACGCTGTGGAGCGCAAGCTGTTCGACATGGGGCGGGCTGTTTACGTACTGGATGGCCAGAACCTGCGTCACGACTTGAACAAGGGTCTGCCGCAGGATCGCGCCGGTCGCACCGAGAACTGGCGCCGTGCCGCTCATGTGGCACGCCAGTTCAACGAGGCGGGTCTGCTGACCCTGGCTGCATTTGTCGCGCCGGATGCCGAAGGACGCGAACAGGCCAAGGCGCTGATTGGTGCTGATCGGGCCATTACCGTCTATGTCCAGGCCTCACCGCAAACCTGCCAGCAACGTGACCCGCAAGGTCTGTATGCGGCGGGCGGCGACAACATTCCCGGCGAGTCCTTCCCCTACGATGTGCCGGGCAATGCCGATCTGGTGATCGACACCGAGTCGCTGACGGTGGAAGAGGGTGCCAAGCAGGTCATTGATCTGTTGCGTCAGCGTGGTGCGATCTAAGAAGTCGCGGTAACAAAAAACGCCCTGCAGATGCAGGGCGTTTTTGTTTATAGCGGTTGCTTTGCTTGTATAGGAGGCGCGCCCTCGCGGCGAACGCAGGCTATCAGCCTGCCGATATCGCCAGCTATCAGTCGCGAACCACGTACTTAATAATCTCCACCACCTGCTCGGTGGTGGTAGCCCAAGCCATGGCGGCTGCGTCGACTTCCTTCAGGGGATGCACGATGTCGTCGCCATGGAGCGTCACATAAGGCTTGCTCAGGGCTGCGCAGTAACCGGCGTCGAATGCGGCGTTCCATTGCTTGTACTTATCGCCGAAGCGCACCACCACTAGATCGGCTTGTTGAATCAGCGTCTTGGTGCGGATCGCGTTTACCTTGGACGACTTATGGTCGCGCCAGAAGCCATTGGGCTCGGCGCCCAAGCAATCGCCGGCGGCATCGCTGGCTTCATGATCCGTTACGGCGGAAGTGAAGACTACATCCAGTTCGGCGGCCTTTGCGCCGCGCTCGATTTCAACGCGCCAGTCGGTATGGATTTCCCCGGACAGGTAAACGGTAAAGGGCATGGTTCCTCCTGAAAAATCGGTATCGCCTGCGACATGGCTCGCGGCAAGAAGGGACCGATGCTAGCCCAGCAGGCTGCGTGAGGGCCAGCAATCCCCCGATCAATGCCTTACGTAGGTTGATTAGCTGAAGGCGTAATCCGACGTTCGAGTGGGTGGGTGCGGTTGCGGTGTTGGGGCGCCTTTGGCGATTCCATCATACGGAAAGCGTTTCGCCGGACCGATCCGCCGCAAAAAATTGGCATCGCCGCCTCAAACGGCAGAACGCCCCGCACGAAGGCGAGGCGTTTAGTTTGCAACGGCGGAGACAGTAGGTTCGCGGGGAACGACGGATTACGCTTCGCTAATCCATCCTACGAATCGATCCGCCTTACCGCGTTTATCTCGCGCCGCAGCTAGCTGGACGAACAGATTCTGGTAGATCAGACTCGCAGCTCCAATTTCCGTTCGCAGCAGTGTAAATGAAGTCCACTTCCCCTCCGGAAATCAGATCATTGACACCAGCGGTCTTGAAAACAGCTGTTAGAGTGCAGCTGTCTGTGCCGTCTGCGGCCGCAGTGATCTCTTCGACATACTTACCGGACAAGGTAAAACCGTTTGCAGTGTTAAGTGCGCCCGCTGGAGTTGCGGCAACAGGGGGGGTGGCGGCGCTATCACCAGCAGTCGCGTCAGCGGTGCTACACGCAGTTGCCAGGCCAGCAGTTCCAGCAATATCGATTACAGGCGTTTTCAAACCACCCAACAGATTTAGAGCCTCAGAGACCTGGGCGCGAGCCGTGTAGTTCTGATACTGCGGCAAAGCAATCGCCGCCAGAATGCCGATAATCGCCACAACGATCATCAGTTCAATAAGCGTAAAACCCTTCTGCATCTGAGCTTTCATGTTGTATCTCCTTAAAGTGTTAAGGCTGTGAGCCTGACAGACCTAAAGCAGTTGGCGTGCCAGCTCTCGCTCGTCGTGAGCGCAGCGGCCAATACTGTGAAGTGCCTCAACCTCTTGCTGCCACCGAGAGCTGTCCCCCGAGCGCAACCCGCTTCTCTTGGCCCCATGCACCGATACCAAGTCGCGATATTGCACTTCAACCTGTCTCTTCGCGGGCTATATGTGACCAAGAACGTCACTTGCCGCCGCCCTTGTTTGCAGCCACCAGCATCTACGCTATAAGGCGGGCATAGATTGGAGCGAGGCCGCCATGAGCGAAAATATTTCCCTATCCGGATTGGCACGGCAGATGGTCGTGGCCGGCGTGTTGGACGAAAAAACGGCCCAGCAGGCGCAGGCCCAGGCGATTCGTAGCAAAACACCCTTTGTCACCTATGTAGTGCAGAACAAGTTGGCTAAAGGTCGCGCCATAGCCGAGCTTGCGTCCGACCAGTTCGGCATCGCATTGCTGGATTTGTCCGCACTGGATAAAGAGTCGCTACCCAAGGATCTGATCAGCGAGAAGCTGGCGCGTCAGCACCGTGTTCTGCCGCTCTCCCGGCGCGGCACCAAGCTCTATGTGGCCATCTCCGATCCGGCCAATCACCAATCCATTGCCGATATCCAGTTCAGCACCGGTCTGAGCATCGAGTCGATCCTGGTGGAAGACGACAAGCTGGGTGAGGCCATCGACAAGCTGTACGAAAGCGGCACCACCGGACTGGACGATCTGGGCGACGTCGATCTGGGCGGCATCGACGTCGAGTCCGTCAGTGATGATGCCAAAGGCGGAGAGGAGGGTGAGGCCGCCGATGACGCCCCGGTAGTACGCTTCGTCAATAAGATGCTGCTCGATGCCATACGCGGTGGCTCATCGGACCTACACTTTGAACCCTATGAAAAGGCCTACCGGGTGCGCCTGCGTACCGATGGGGTGCTGCATGAGGTGGCGCGGCCCCCGGTCCAGCTGGCGCCGCGCATTTCCGCACGATTGAAAGTCATGGCTGGCCTGGACATCTCCGAGCGCCGCAAGCCGCAGGACGGCCGGATCAAGATGAAGCTGTCCAAGACCAAGGCCATCGACTTCCGCGTCAACACATTGCCGACCCTCTGGGGCGAGAAGATCGTGATGCGGATTCTCGATCCGTCTAGTGCACAGATGGGCATCGATGCACTGGGCTATGAAGTGGACCAGAAAGAGTTGTACATGAATGCCCTAAAGCAGCCGCAGGGCATGATTCTCGTGACTGGCCCGACAGGGTCAGGCAAGACGGTATCTCTCTACACCGGCCTGAATATTCTCAATACGGTGGACGTGAATATATCTACTGCCGAAGATCCGGTGGAAATCAACCTCGAGGGCATCAACCAGGTCAACGTCAATCCTCGTCAGGGGATGGACTTCTCCCAGGCGTTGCGCGCGTTTCTACGTCAGGATCCAGACATCATCATGGTGGGTGAGATCCGCGATCTGGAGACCGCTGAGATCGCCATCAAGGCGGCGCAGACGGGCCACATGGTCATGTCGACGCTACACACCAACAGCGCCGCGGAAACCCTGACCCGTCTTCGCAACATGGGGGTGGCCGCGTTCAATATTGCGACCTCGGTCAACCTGATCATCGCGCAGCGACTGGCACGCAAGCTTTGCAACAGTTGCAAGAAGGAGATCGAACTGCCGCGCGATGCGCTGTTGGAAGAGGGCTTCCCTGCCGACAAGATCGGGACGTTCAAAATCTATGGCCCGGTCGGCTGCGACAATTGCAAGGGTGGTTACAAAGGCCGTGTCGGTATTTATGAAGTGGTTAAAAACACGCCGGCGTTGGCCAGGATTATCATGGAGGACGGCAATTCCATCGACATTTCCACCCAGATGCGTAAAGACGGCTTTAACGATCTGCGTACTTCGGCTCTAGTTAAAGCCATGCAGGGCGTGACCAGCCTGGAAGAAGTGAACCGGGTGACCAAGGACTAACATGGCGCAGAAAGCGATAAAGACCAGTGTATTCACCTGGGAAGGTACGAACAGGCAGGGCGCAAAGCTCAAAGGCGAGCTGAGCGGTGTAAGTCCTGCACTGGTTAAAGCACAACTGCGCAAGCAGGGCGTCAACCCGCAAAAGGTGCGCAAAAAGTCGGTGTCGCTGTTCAGTGCCGGAAAAAAGATCAAGCCGATGGATATCGCGCTGTTCACTCGGCAAATGGCAACGATGATGAAGGCCGGCGTGCCGCTATTGCAGTCCTTCGACATCATCGGTGAGGGCTTTGACAATCCGAATATGCGCAAACTGGTGGATGATCTGAAACAGGAAGTCGCCGCGGGTAATAGCTTCGCAACCGCACTGCGCAAGAAGCCTCAATACTTCGATGATCTCTATTGCAATCTGGTTGACTCGGGCGAGCAGTCCGGTTCGCTAGAAACGCTGCTTGATCGGGTGGCAACCTACAAGGAAAAGACCGAGGCCCTGAAGGCCAAGATCAAGAAGGCGATGAATTACCCTATTGCCGTCGTATTGGTTGCAATCATTGTTTCGGCGATCTTGCTGATCAAGGTGGTTCCGCAGTTTCAGGACGTCTTCGCAAACTTCGGCGCGGAGCTCCCGGCGTTTACATTGATGGTGATTGGCTTGTCCGAAGCGCTGCAGGCCTGGTGGCACGTGGTGCTGCTCGTCATGTTTGGGGCGGCTTATGCTTTCAAGACTGCCCACGGCAAATCGGAACGTTTCCGCAATGGGTTTGACCGTTTTTTGCTCAAGATCCCAGTGGTCGGCGATATTCTCTATAAGTCTGCGGTGGCGCGCTTTGCGCGCACGCTGGCCACTACCTTTGCCGCCGGTGTGCCGTTGGTCGATGCATTGGACTCGGTGGCCGGGGCGACCGGCAATGTGGTGTTCCGCAATGCGACCATGAAGGTCAAGGCTGATGTATCCAGTGGTATGCAGCTTAACTTTTCGATGCGCACTACCGGCACCTTTCCCAGTATGGCGATCCAGATGACGGCGATTGGCGAGGAGTCCGGCTCTCTTGATGAGATGCTTGCGAAGGTGGCGACGTTCTATGAAGACGAAGTCGACAATATGGTCGACGGGCTGACTGCTCTGATGGAGCCAATGATCATGGCGGTGCTTGGTGTGCTGGTCGGCGGTTTGATCATTGCCATGTATCTCCCGATTTTCCAGCTGGGTGCCGTCGTCTGATTATGATGTTGATCGATTATCTGGCCAGCCACGTGCTGGCCTTTGTTTTGTTCGCTGCTTTGCTGGGCTTGTTGATCGGCAGCTTTCTCAATGTCTTGATTTATCGCCTGCCGATCATGATGCAGCGTGAGTGGCGCGCGCAGGCGCTTGAGTATCTCGAGTGCCCGCCGGAGCCGGTCCGTGAGCGCTTCAATCTGCTGCTGCCAAGCTCGCGGTGCCCGCACTGTGATCATCAGATTCGCTCTTGGGAGAATATCCCCTTGCTCAGCTGGCTGGCCTTGCGTGGCAAGTGTTCGTCATGCCGGGCGCCGATCAGCAGTCGCTATCCCCTTGTGGAGTTGGCGTGCGGCCTGCTTTCTGGCTATGTCGCTTGGCATTTCGGTTTCACCTGGCAGGCAGGAGCAATGCTGTTGCTGACCTGGGGATTGGTGGCGATGAGCATGATCGATATCGATCATCAGTTGCTGCCCGATTCGCTGGTTCTGCCGCTGTTGTGGCTTGGCCTCATCCTGAACAACTTCGGTTTGTTCGTATCGCTTGAAAGTGCACTGTGGGGAGCGGTAGCGGGATATCTGAGCCTGTGGTCGGTTTATTGGCTGTTCAAGCTGGTCACCGGCAAAGAAGGTATGGGCTATGGCGATTTCAAACTGCTTGCGATGTTAGGAGCTTGGGGGGGGTGGCAGGTGTTACCACTTACCATCCTATTGTCGTCGGTGGTTGGGGCTGTTCTTGGCACAATCCTGTTGCGGGTGCAGCGCGCCGAGAGCAGCACGCCCATCCCTTTCGGTCCCTACTTGGCGATCGCCGGCTGGATCGCGTCGCTTTGGGGTGACCGGATTACCGAGAGCTACCTCCATTTCGCGCGCTTCTAAGTCGGACACCATTGCTGAGTCGAAAGCCGTTCCGCCGACTTGTACTCTTAACGAAAGACGTTCTGGGCTTGCGCTTCGCAGGCTGAGTAGTTACTACTGCGCGTCCTGTTTTTAGTCTGGGTGTGGTTGCAATGGAACCCTGGATTCTCGGGTTGACTGGCGGCATAGGTAGTGGCAAGACCGCGGTGCTGGATCGCTTCGCCAGTCTGGGCGTACATGTCGTCGATGCCGATCAGGCGGCGCGCTGGGTGGTCGAGCCCGGGCGGCCAGCCTTGCTGCAGATTGCCGAGCGCTTCGGCTCAGGCATCTTGCTCGCGGACGGCGCTCTGGATCGAAAAGGGCTGCGTGAGCGTATATTCGATAACCCGGCCGACAGGCAGTGGCTGGAACAGCTGCTGCATCCTCTGATTCGAGCTGAGATCGCCAGGCATCTTGCCTTGGCTGAGTCGCCTTACGCCATCATGGCTTCTCCGCTGCTGATCGAGTCAGGGCAGTACCGTCAGGTCAATCGTGTGCTGGTTGTGGACGTTCCTGTGTCACTCCAGGTTGCGCGCACGGTGGCACGTGATCAGGTCAGTGAGGAGCAGGTGCGGGCGATTCTCAAGGCGCAGGCCAGTCGTGAAGCGCGCCTGCAACATGCCGATGATGTGCTGGTAAATGATCGAGATCTGTCGTGGCTAGGGGCGGAGGTCGAGCGATTGCACCGCTTTTATATGACGTTACGAGGAGGGCAGGTATGACCGCTGCGATAGTTGAGTGTCCGACGTGTGGAGCGCCGGTAGAGTGGGGGCCGCAAAGCCCAAGCCGGCCGTTCTGTTCCGATCGTTGCAAGCTTATCGATCTTGGCGCCTGGGCGTCGGAAGCGCACGCGATTCCGGGCAATGAACTCGAGGATGATCTGTTCTCCGGTGACATGCCTCCGCGCGAGCACTAGCGCTTTGACGCTACTTGTCTTCTTTCCATGGCGCCTGCAGATAGCGGCTTTGATTGAAACTTTCCATCCAGTCCGGGTAGAAAACCACCAGAGCGGTAATCGCTGTGCCGTTGATGAAGGCTTCGGGGAACATGACCAGCCATAGGTAGCCGGCAAAATCCGCCAGCCAAGGCGGCATCGGGTAGCGACCATCTAGTAGCAGTACGCCGAGCGATGCCAGGATGCACGCCAATGCGGCGAGCGCCGCTGGAAAGAATCCAGCGAAGAAAATGAAGACGAACAGGTTGCGGGGTTGGGCGCGTTCTACGAGTCGCGCGCATACAACCGTGACCAGCACTGGGATCAGTACCAGCAGGATGCCGTTCATGCCCAGGGCTGCAACTTGTTGATGACCTGTCAGTGTCAGGCCGACCTGGGCGATGAGGGCGGCGATGATTGCCAGTGGCCAGTCCAGTAGCAAGGTGACGGCTGTCAGTCCGATGAAGTGGAATGAAAGGCCCGAATCGAAGTCCCTTCGCACCAGCCAGAGCAGAAAGATCGAAAGCATTGCGCCGAACAGCAAGTGCTGACGGCGAGTATCACTGAAGAGCTCGACCCAGGGAGCTCGCCAGGTCGCCCATAACAGCGCGATCACATAGATTATCCAGCCTGCCAGCAGGCTGGATGGAGCAAGCAGGTGGGCGGCGATCATACTAGTGATTCCTTTGTACCCGTTGTTGCCGGCGCGCAGCCGTCGGTGCTTCTCGAAGGGGCTTAGGGGGCTGGATTCGGCTGTTCTGTGTGGATCGCTTCAATTCTGGCTAGCACTTCACTCGAGAGCGTAATTTCGGCGCTACGGATATTCGACTCAAGTTGCTCTAGTGATGTCGCGCCGATGATATTGCTGGTGACGAAGGGTTGCGCTGTGACATAGGCAAGCGCCATCTGTGCTGGATCCAGTCCATGCTCGCGAGCCAGTTTAACGTACCGAGAACATGCGGCTTTGGCCTGGGGGTTGTTATAACGTGCGAAGCGTTGAAAGAGCGTGAGGCGCGCGCTGGCAGGACGAGCACCGTTCTCGTATTTGCCGCTGAGCATGCCGAATGCCAGTGGCGAGTACGCGAGTAGGCCGCATTGTTCGCGGATGCTGATTTCCGCCAGGCCAACCTCGAAACTGCGATTGAGCAGGTTGTAGGGGTTCTGTATCGCAACCGAACGCGGCAAGCCGCGAGCTTCGGCTAATTGCAGGTATTTCATCGCGCCCCACGGCGTTTCGTTGGACAGGCCGATGTGGCGGATTCTGCCCGCTTTAACTTCGGCATCGAGCGCTTCGAGAGTTTCTTCCAGTGGAGTGAAGTCGCCTTCTTGATGTCGGTAGCCCAGCTGCCCGAAAAAGTTGGTTCTGCGTTCCGGCCAATGCAGCTGGTACAGGTCGATCCAGTCGGTCTGCAGGCGCCGAAGGCTGTTATCGAGCGCGGTGCGTATCTGTTCGCGATTGAATTTGGGTTGACCGTCGCGAATGTGTGTAATGCCGTTGCCAGGTCCCGCGATCTTCGTGGCTATGATCCAGTCGGCTCTGTTGCCCCGGCTCTGGAGGTAATTTCCTATGTATTGCTCAGTGGTTGCGTAGGTTTCCGGGCGCGGCGGCACCGGATACATCTCGGCCGTATCTATGAAGTTGATGCCGGCAGTCTTCGCCCGGTCGATCTGGGCGAATGCCTGGGCCTGGTCGTTCTGTTCTCCCCATGTCATGGTGCCGAGGCACAGCGAACTGACTTTCAGATTTGTGCGGCCGAGTGAGCGATATTCCATGCAATACCTCGCGTGATCTGAGACTGAGTGCCGAAGAGCTTAACGAAGACGGGACGGCTTGTGCTCATGAGAGCGTTCGACGTATCCGAAGTGCCCTGGATGTCACGCTGGCAGATATCTGGAGTGAGGCTCGCTGTTTGGTGGGCTGTGCCTGCTTGAGAGCGGGTGTAGCGGAATTCGATAACTATAAATGTCGGTTGCTATTTTGCTGGTAATCAGGATAATTCCGCAGCCTGTCGCCGGGGATGCCTAGCCCGTCGACGCAAGCCAAAGGTAGGGGATGCCTAGCCTACCGAACCACTGCCGTGGCGGACGCGCTGACCCGAGCCCCCGATAGCGTCTGTTTCCGGCTGCCCTGGCCTTGCCAGGGCGAGCACCATTCAGTAAGATTCGCCGTCTTATTTTCAGGGCGGCCCCTGAGGCTATAACGAATGAAGACATTTACTGCTAAACCGGAAACCGTCAAGCGCGACTGGTTCGTCGTCGACGCTGCCGGCCAGACCCTGGGTCGTCTGGCAACCGAAATCGCTAGCCGCCTGCGGAATACACCCCTCACGTGGATACTGGCGATTACATCGTCGTGATCAACGCTGAGCAAGTGCGTGTGACTGGTGCCAAGACCACAGACAAGGTGTACTACTCTCACTCCGGTTTCCCGGGTGGCATCAAGTCGATCAGCTTCGAGAAGCTGATCGCCAAGGCGCCCGAGCGTGTGATCGAGACCGCGGTCAAAGGCATGCTGCCAAAGAACCCGCTGGGTCGCGACATGTATCGTAAGCTGAAGGTGTACAAGGGTGCCAGCCACCCGCACACCGCTCAGCAGCCCCAAGAACTGAAGATTTAACGGAATAGTTCATTATGTCGGCGACTCAAAATTACGGCACTGGCCGTCGCAAGACTGCAACCGCGCGCGTCTTTCTGCGCCCGGGTACTGGCAAGATCTCCATCAACAACCGTGAGCTGGATAACTTCTTCGGTCGCGAAACTGCCCGCATGGTTGTTCGCCAGCCGCTGGAGCTGACTGAGACTGTCGAGAAGTTCGACATCTACGTCACCGTTCTCGGTGGTGGTGTCAGCGGTCAAGCCGGTGCCATTCGTCACGGTATCACTCGTGCTCTGATCTCGTATGACGAAACCCTGCGCAGCCCGCTGCGTAAGGCTGGCTTCGTCACTCGCGACGCTCGTGAAGTGGAACGTAAGAAGGTCGGTCTGCGCAAAGCGCGCAAGCGTCCGCAGTACTCCAAGCGCTAATTCGCGCTTTCAAAGAAACGCCCAGTTTCGTTCGGAGCTGGGCGTTTTTTTTTGGGGTGCGTTTTTATATGGCGGTGCGACAGTGTGTCGCGCGCTGGAAAGCCTGAAGGCCGGGCATTAGGGCTTATGTGACAGGCTATTACCTTGTCAGAAGAAGGCCTTTTCTTTACCATTTGGCGAATTTTTCGCGGCCCAATTTTACGTGGTACATGCCTGCGTCAAGCAGGCCATAAGAAGCTGATGGGAGACGACTGAATGAGCAATGACGGCGTGAATGCAGGCCGGCGTCGCTTCCTTGTGGCCGCCACTTCGGTGGTGGGCGCTGCAGGAGCGGTGGGTGCTGCGGTCCCGTTTGTGGGATCGTGGTTCCCGAGTGCCAAGGCCAAGGCGGCCGGTGCGCCGGTAAGGGTAAATATCAGCAAGATCGAGCCGGGGCAGCAGATGGTCGCCGAGTGGCGCGGTCAGCCGGTATTTATCGTGCGTCGGACCGACGAGGTCCTCGGAAATCTGGAGAAGGTTGCCGGCCAGGTAGCCGATCCTGAGTCCAAGGCTTCCGAGCAGCCTGCTTATGTCGATCCGAAGAACCGGTCGATCAAGCCCGAGTTGCTCGTGGTGGTCGGTCTGTGTACTCACCTCGGCTGTGCGCCGTCCTTCCGTCCTGAGGTGGCTGCGGCCGATCTCGGTGCTGATTGGCTTGGTGGGTATTTCTGTCCTTGCCATGGTTCCAAATACGATATGGCCGGTCGCGTCTATAAGTCGCAGCCAGCTCCCTTGAACCTGCCGGTGCCCCCGCACTCGTACGAGACCGATAATGTAATCATCATCGGTGTGGACCAGGAGAACGCCTGATGAGCAAGTTCATGGAATGGGTCGACGCCCGCTTCCCCGCGACCAAGATGTGGGAAGACCATCTTTCGAAGTACTACGCCCCCAAGAACTTCAACGTCCTGTATTTCTTCGGTTCGCTGGCGCTGCTCGTACTGGTCAATCAGATTCTTACCGGTATCTGGCTGACCATGAGCTTCGAGCCTTCGGCTGAGGGCGCGTTCGCCTCCGTCGAATACATCATGCGCGACGTTGAGTACGGCTGGATCATCCGTTACCTGCACTCCACGGGCGCGTCTGCGTTCTTCGTGGTGGTCTATCTGCATATGTTTCGCGGGATCCTCTACGGCTCCTATCAGAAGCCGCGCGAGCTGGTGTGGATCTTCGGCATGATGATCTATCTGGCGCTCATGGCTGAGGCCTTCATGGGCTATCTGCTGCCTTGGGGACAGATGTCCTACTGGGGTGCCCAGGTAATCATCTCGCTGTTTGGTGCCATTCCGGTCATCGGTGGTGACCTGACCCAGTGGATTCGCGGTGACTACCTCATCTCAGGCATCACGCTGAACCGCTTCTTCGCGTTGCACGTGATCGCGCTGCCAATCGTCATTCTTGGCCTGGTCGTTCTGCACATCCTGGCGCTGCACGAGGTTGGCTCGAACAACCCGATGGGTGTCGATATCAAGAAGACCAAGGATGAGAACGGCGTGCCGCTCGATGGTATCCCGTTCCACCCGTACTACACCGTTAAGGACATTGTCGGTGTCGTGGTGTTCCTCTTCGTCTTCTGTGCGGTCGTGTTCTTCTTCCCTGAGATGGGTGGCTATTTCCTTGAGAAGCCGAACTTCGAAGTGGCGAACGCGTTCAAGACTCCGGCACACATTGCTCCTGTTTGGTACTTCACTCCGTTCTACGCGATTCTGCGTGCGGTGCCTGACAAGCTGCTTGGTGTTATCGCCATGGGGGCGGCGATCGCAGTGCTCTTCGTGTTGCCCTGGTTGGATCGAAGCCCGGTCAAATCCATGAAGTACAAGGGTTGGATGAGCAAAGTAACGCTGTTGGCGTTCTGTGTATCCTTCATCATTCTCGGCGTGCTTGGCGTACTTGCACCGACTCCCGAGCGCACTCTGCTCGCGCGGATATGTACTGCTATCTACTTCGGCTACTTCATCCTGATGCCGTTCTATACCAAGCTCGAGAAGACCAAAGTGGTTCCGCAAAGGGTGGCTGGCTGATGAAAAAGCAATTTGCTGCATTGATTCTTGCAATCCTGCCGGTCTTTGCCTCCGCTGCAGGGACCGAGGTGCACTTGGATAAGGTCGATATCGACCTGACTGACAAAGCGGCCATGCAGGACGGGCTGAAGACTTTCGCCAACTACTGCATGGGTTGTCATAGCGCGCAGTACCAGCGTTATGAGCGTGTTGCCACTGACCTCGGTATTCCCGAAGAGGTCATGATGGACAACATCGTCTTTGCTGATGCGAAGTTTGGCGATCACATGAAGATCGGCATGAAGCCTGATGATGCCAAGGTCTGGTTTGGTGCCGCTCCGCCGGACCTGACCCTGGTTGCTCGCGTTCGCGGCAACGACTGGCTGTACACCTACATGCGCAGTTTCTACGAAGATCCGGCCCGCCCTTATGGCGTCAACAACACGGTCTTCCCGAACGTGGGTATGCCGCACGTGCTGGCTCCGCTTCAGGGGCGTCGCGTCGTGGGCTGTAAGCAGGTGCAGGTGGTCGAAGACGGTCGCAAGCAGTTTGATCCTCTGACCGGCACGCCGATCACTAAAGAGGCATGCGATCAGATGGTCATCGAGCCTGGTACCGGCACGCTCTCCGAGGCCGAGTACGACGAGAAGATCAAGAACCTGGTGACCTTCCTTGCCTATTCGGCAAACCCGGTCAAGCTGGAGAGTCAGCGCATCGGTACCTATGTGCTGCTGTTCCTGGCGGTGTTCTTCGTGTTCGCTTACCTGCTCAAGCGTGAGTACTGGAAAGACGTTCACTAAGCTGCACGTTCCAACTGTTGTACCCTGCGCGCGCCCTCTGGGCGCGCGTGTTTTTTCTGCTTCAAGATAAAAGAGTGAGAAAGGACCTATGGCTGCAACCAATCGGTTGGGCTGCTACTCCGATCCCGCCGACCACTATTCCCATCGCGTTCGTCTCGTGCTCGCAGAGAAAGGCGTCAGTGTGGACATACTTGACGTCGAGGCGGGGCAGTGTCCGGCCAAGCTGGCCGAGGTGAACCCGTATGCCAGTGTTCCGACGCTGGTGGATCGCGATCTGGCACTGTATGAGCCGAGTGTGATTCTGGAGTACCTGGAAGAGCGTTACCCCCATCCCCCTTTATTGCCGGTGTATCCGGTTGCGCGGGCGAATACTCGCCTGCTGGTTCATCGCATTCAGCGAGATTGGTGTTCGCTGGCCGACCGTATCCTTGACCAGCGTACCGCTGAGCCGGAGCGCGCGCAGGCGCGCAAAGAGCTTCGTGAAAGCTTGACCGGCGTGTCGCCGATATTCGCGGAAAAGCCGTATTTCATGAGTGACGAGATCAGTCTCGTCGACTGCTGCCTGTTGCCTATCCTCTGGCGTTTGCCCAGACTCGGTATCGAGTTGCCTCGAGCTGCCAAGCCGTTGCTTGACTATATGGAGCGCAGTTTCGCCCGCGAGGCCTTTCAGGCCAGTCTTTCCGCCGTCGAGCGCAACATGCGCTGAGAGAGGGTTCCCATGAATTCAAGTCGCCCCTATCTAGTCAGGGCGCTCTACGAGTGGATCGTGGACAATGATTGCACGCCGCACTTGCTGGTCAACGTCGATTATCCCGGCGTGCAGGTCCCTGCCGGGTTCGCCAGTGACGGGCAGATCGTGCTGAACGTTGCGCCAAGCGCCATACGCCACCTGCACATGGATAATGAGGCGATCAGCTTCGAGGGGCGTTTCGGTGGCGTTGCTCACTCGTTGAACGTACCGTCCGCTGCTGTGATGGCCATCTATGCCAGGGAAAATGGGCAGGGCATGGTGTTCGAGATCGAGCCGACGCCGCCGGACGACGATGCGCCAAGCGAGAGCGGTGGTGACGACGCGCCGCGGCCGGGCGGACGTCCGAGTTTGAAGGTGGTCAAGTAGGCGAGCGCGGCGCCCGGGCCTATCGGGCGCCAAAGTCGGTCAGTCGATGTATTCGAACAGTTTGACGATACGCTGCACGCCACTGACGCTCTGAACGAGGTTGGTTGCGCGGTTGCCTTCCTGGCGGGTAACCAGGCCCAGCAGATAGACAATGCCGTTTTCGGTGATCACCTTGATCCGCGAGCCCGGCACGCTGTTATCTGCGAGCATCTGGGTCTTGATCTTGGTGGTCAGCCAAGAGTCGTTGCTGCGTGCCAGTGCAGAGGAGGGCTGCAGGATCTGCAGTTCATTGTGGACGCGCTTGACGCGCTGCACGCTGCCTGCAGCTCGTTCGGCCGTTTCCTTGAGTTCTGCGCGCGGAGTCTGTCCGGCCAGCAGTACGACGCCGTTGTAGCTCGCTACGACTATGTGCGAGCCCTGATCAAGGTCGGGGTGGGCCTTGGCGATATTGACCGCAGCCTTTGTCTCGATCAGCGAGTCGTCGATCTTGCTGCCGATGGTGCGGGTGCCGCGGTTATCGGCAATTGGATCGTCGCGGGTTGCGGTCAGTACCGAACTACAGCCGCTGACGGCCAGACACAGGCCTAGGGCGATAACAGGCAGGCGGGGCACGTTCATTCCTCACTTCCGAACAATTGGTTGTCGATCAGGTCGCACAAGCAGTGGATAGCCAGCAGGTGCACCTCCTGGATGCGGGCGGTTACCTTGGCTGGTACGCGGATTTCGACGTCTTCTGGCAGCAGCAGAGACGCCATGCCGCCGCCGTCCCGTCCAGTCAGTGCCACTACCAGCATCTCCCGGTCATGAGCTGCCTGGATGGCCTGGATCACGTTGGCGGAATTGCCGCTTGTAGAGATCGCTAGCAATACGTCGCCTGGCTGACCCAGGGCGCGGATCTGCTTGGAGAATACTTCGTTGTAGCTGTAATCGTTGGCGATCGAGGTGATCGTCGAGCTGTCTGTGGTCAGAGCGATGGCGGGAAGGCTCGGCCGCTCACGCTCAAACCGGTTGAGCAGTTCGGAGGAGAAATGCTGCGCGTCGCCGGCGGAGCCGCCGTTGCCACAGGTAAGAATCTTGCCTTCGCTAAGAAGGGCATTGACCATCGCCTGGCCGGCCTGCTCGATGCTCGGGGCCAGGATTTCCATGGCCTGCTGCTTGGTTTCGATGCTGGCCTGGAACAGTTGGCGGATTCGGGTTTGCATGTCCATTGTGTTCGACCTTAAAGGTTGCAAGCGCCTCCGGCTATCGCGCCGGTATGCGCTTGCGGTTCGCTAGGGCTGGGCGGCATCGTGCAGCAGTCGCTGCGTAATGAATCGTTCAGCTATCAAATGCGTTGCGGATCCAGTTCAGATTCTCGGTCTGCCCGGCTGATGTGATCGCAACGACGTCGAAGCGACAAGGGCTCCGGGCCCATCGGCTTTCCTTCTGCAGGAAGAGCTGGGCAGCCTTGATCAGCTTCTGCTGCTTGCGCGCATCGATGCTTTCAAGGGCGCCACCCCAGGCGGCGTAGCGCCTGTAGCGGACCTCGACGAATACTACTGTATCGCCGTCGAGCATGACCAGATCAAGCTCGCCGCTGCGACAGGACCAGTTGCGCGTCAGCAGGCGCAGGCCCTGATCGCACAGGTGACGCAGCGCGAGTGCTTCGGCAGAGCGTCCGCTGCTCTGGCTGTCGCTCATTACTGCATGTTGTCCAGGCGCTGGATCTCGCCGTCGCGGAACTCGGCCCATGGAAGCTGACGCTCGATGCGCTGCTGCGGGTTCAGGCTGAGCGTGCCGGAGAGGCCGTCGAGTTGAGTATCCGGAAGTGCCAGCAGTTGATTCAGCCGCGGCGCGAGAAGGTAGGCGTCCGCACCCATTGCGTACAGTCGACCCAAACTGCCGCCCGCCTGCGGCCATTTCTGCTCGACTTCCTGGCGCAATGGAAGTTGGTCGTTCAATAGCCAAGGGGTTTCTGCGAAACGAATGCCTTCGAGGTCGAGGTATTGGGTGCGATCGTGGCTGGCCGCATGCAGGTGAGAGGTGGCGTATACCGGAAGGTCGCCCGCATATTGGAAGATCAGGGTGGGTCGGACTTGCTGGGCCTGCTGCGGAGTGGCTGCCAGGAACAGGAAGTCGACGTCCTGCCGGCGAGTGGGCTGGTTGCTCGTCGAGGCGTCAGTGATGCTGCTGACCCGTCCGCCACGACTCTCGCTATTGCGCAGTTGCAGCAGATCGGCGATCTGGTTGGCGAGTTGCACGGGCTCGGCCAATGGCTCGGCTGCAACCAGTGTTCCGCCGGCTTCTTCCCAGCTCTGGCGGAAGGCATCCAGAATCCGCCCGCCCCAGTCTCCGCGAGGAGCCAGTGCGATGGCGCGGCGATGGCCGTCCGCCCATGCGCGGCGGGCGACCTCGCGGGCTTCGTCCTCGGCAGCCAGGCCGAACTGGAACAGCTGGGGTGGGGTGCTCTGACCGGCGTCACTGTAGTTCAGGGCGAGTGTCGTGATCGGCAGCTGATCCCTCTCGGCCAGTTGGCGCACCAGATCCTTTTCCAGCGGGCCCACGACCAGCTGTACGCCGGCAGCCTGGGCTTGTCGGTAGAACTCGTCGATGGAGGTCATGCGGGTGCTGTCATAAAGCTCGATGCGCAGCGCCTGGCCGGATTGCTGCGCGTGCAGGTGTGCCGCGAGGAAGCCGTCACGCAGGGCGCGAGCGACGCTTGCCAGCTGGCCGTCCATGGGGAGCAGCAGTGCAATGTTGTTCAGGGGCTGATCGGCCAGCTCACGAAGTTTCTGCAGCGGCTCAGGGAGCTGTTCTGCGGCAGGGTGCTGGGGGTTTTGTGCAATCCAGTCGCCAATGGCGCGCTGTTGCTGGGCAACGGTGCCGGCGCGTTTCAGTGACAGCGCCAGCGACTGCCAGCCGGCGAGATCGTCATCTGCCGCGCCTTGCAGTTGCTGCTCGGGAAGTGCGGATATGAGTTTCCAGATGGCTTCGTGGTTGGTTCTGGCTTGCTCGCCACTCAGGAGTGGAGCAGTGAAAACCCGTTCGCGCGCAGCGGCGAGGGGCTTGTCGGTCGCCTCCAGCGCTTCCGCCCGCGCCAGCTGGCTACGAACCTGCTGCGCCACTGGTAGCTCGCCCAGGCGTTCAAACGCAGGGCGCTGCAGTGCTTGCTCGGCTTGTTCCGGTTTGCCATCGGCTAGTGCGATTTCGGCCTGCAGTGTCAATGCGAAGATCTGCTGCGCTGGTTTCAGTGTATCCAGCTGAACCTTTTCCAGAATGCTGCGAGCCTGGGCATGGTTGCCCTGTTGGATGCTCTGGTCGGCGGCGGCCAGGCGCAGCTGTACGGCTTGTTCGGGGTCGCTTTGGTCGGCTTTCTCCAGCAGTTGCTGGGTGGAAGCCTGTGGTGTGCGAGGCAGTTCGCCCAATGTCGAAGAGGGAGAGCTGGCGCAAGCTGCGAGCATGATTGCGACGCACAGGAGTAGAAGGGGGCGTAAGCAAGCCATTGTTTGATCGTTCCTGAAAGCACTGGCGAGTGTTGGCGGATTGTACCCAAGCGCTGAAGTGGCGGCGATGTTGCGGCGGTGAATCGGGCTACAATGCGCATTTCCGTGACAGAGGTAAGCCCTTGTGACTGCCAGCGGTGGTGCGAATTCCGGAATGGGGACGCTTTATGTCGTCGCCACGCCGATCGGCAATCTGGAGGACATCAGTGCCCGAGCGCTGCGGGTGCTGCGAGAGGTGTCGCTGATAGCCGCGGAGGATACCCGTCACTCGTCTCGGTTGCTCGCGCACTTCGGTATTCAGACGCCGCTGGCAGCTTGCCACGAACATAACGAGCGTGAAGAGGGGGGGCGATTCATCGGGCGGTTGCAAGGTGGAGAGGATGTCGCGCTGATCTCCGATGCGGGTACGCCATTGATTTCCGATCCGGGATATCACCTGGTGCGCCAGGCGCGTGCCGCTGGGGTTGCAGTGGTGCCGGTGCCGGGTGCTTGTGCGCTGATCGCCGCACTGTCGGCGGCTGGGTTGCCCTCGGATCGATTCATCTTCGAAGGCTTTCTGCCTGCCAAGGCTGCTGCACGATGTGCACGGCTCGAAGCGCTGAAAGAAGAGCCACGCACTCTGATCTTCTACGAAGCTCCGCACCGCATACTGGAATCGCTTGGCGACTTTCGAGATGTGTTCGGTGGCGATCGAATTGCCGTGCTCGGCCGAGAGCTGACCAAGACGTTCGAAACACTGAAAGGGCTGCCGCTGAGCGAGTTGCACGCGTGGGTCGAGGCCGACAGCAATCAGCAGCGCGGCGAGTGCGTGGTGCTTGTAGAGGGTTGGCATGCTCCGCTAGACGAGAGCGCGGTGAGCGCAGAGGCGCTCCGGGTGCTCGATCTGCTGTTGGCAGAAATGCCGCTCAAGCGGGCGGTCGCAATCGCAGCCGATATTTCCGGTGTGCGCAAGAATCTGTTGTACCAGGCGGCGCTGGAACGCAAATAGGAAGTGGGCCTGGGCCTCGTGCCGCCTGGTGAGCTTGCAGGCAGCGCGTTGCGGCGATACTCTGGCGCCTGGAGAGTCGATCGGACAGTCGCTGTCTCTTTTTGTTCCGCAAAAAGGGAGGGAGGAAAGTCCGGGCTCCATAGGGCGAAGTGCCAGGTAACGCCTGGGAGGCGCGAGCCTACGGAAAGTGCCACAGAAAATAACCGCCTAAGCACTTCGGTGCCGGTAAGGGTGAAAAGGTGCGGTAAGAGCGCACCGCGC
>LNAP01013016.1_pt1 | contig 19987 bp, 17 predicted proteins | sample 602601 | NCBI WGS metagenome assembly LNAP01 (sample SAMN02440304, study PRJNA202911) | soil metagenome | biome: Subtropical and temperate rainforests or woodlands; isolation source: soil samples (1 kg each in a 20% v/v slurry with milli Q water) were... ...
TCAAACGTCAGCCCGCCATCCGCCGTGACCGGCACGTTCATGAAGAAGTTGATGTTCGGTCCGATGTCGCCCTTGCCCAATCGCCCGTCGTGGACGCAGGCTCGCAGGTAGTTGTCGCGGCAGCTGTGCATGTAGCGTTTCTCCAACGCATAACGCACGGTGTTGCTCTCTTGCGCGCAAGCGCCGCCGAGGGTGTCGTGACGGCCGCAGGTGTCGGCAACGATGGTCAGCATCGGCTTGCCGAGGTTGGAATAGAGCACGCTGCCGGTGCTCAGGTAGACGCTGTTCTGTCGGCGCAAGGTGCGTTGCACGTCGTAGCGCTCCTTTGGGTTGGCGACGCTGTAGAACAAGGTGTCGACCGCCTGGTTGCCTTCCAGGTCGAGGATGCGCAAGGTCTGGCCGGCCTTGACCTCCATCAGCCATGGTTCCCCGGCGGGGATGGTGGCGCGGTAGATCGCGGTTTCGGGAAGCTGTTGAGCAGTAGCGATTGCGAGTGACATGGCAGCGATCCTCAGGCGAACAGACGGTCGGTGTTGATGAAGCCGCGCTCGTTTTCCGGGCGCGAGGTGCGGCAGTGTTCGGCGACGCTGGCGTCAGCGTTCATCCAGCTGAGTTTCAGCGGTTTCGGCGCGTATTCAGGTGAAGGGTCCATCGGATGTTGCAGCGCGGTGAGCACCACCAGCGTGTCCATCGGCGCATACAACTCGATGTAGTCGCCGGCCCTGGAATGGCCTTCGACGAAGTGGAAATGTCCGGCCTCATCGACATTCACGCGGCTGAACAAGTTAAGCGTCATCAGCAGGTCGGACAGGCCCAACCCCCACTTGCCCAATTCCACCAACAGGTTGTCGGTGCCGTTGCGGAAGAAGCCGTTGCGCAGTTCCTGATAGCGCCCCACGCCGTATTTATCCGCGACCTCTTCAGCGCAGAGCACACCGCCGAGGCTGTCGCTCCAGCCGCAGGTGTCAGCGGTAATGGCGGCCAGCACGCGGCCCATGTCCGAATAGAGGCAATGGCCGGTGGTGAGCTTGGCGGTGTGTTGGCATTTGAGGCTGTCGGGCAGGTTCAGGCGTTCGGTTTTTTCGTTGGCGTTGAGCAGCGTCAGGCTGACGTTGGCACCCGGTCAGGCGCAGCAGTTGGCCGCGTTTCAGGACGAAGGAGCGATGGCCGCCGCCGGGGAGCATTTCTTCGGCGAAGGGCGGGAACAGTTGAGTCGAATCAGTCATATGAAAAGTCCTCTTAAGCGGTACGAAGCGTGCCTGCCAGGTCAGCCGGCAAGGCGTCGACGGCGGCGGCGCGATGGGCGCGGCGGTCGCTGTTCAAAGGGATGTCGTAAGTGATGCGCGCGCCATAGGCGCCGGGGGCGTGCGGGTCGAGACGGACCTTGTCGAACACCAAAAGGCGAGTGCCGAGGCTGAAGCCTTCGGACAGGTCGTGGGTGACCATGAACACCGTCAGTTGCGTCTCGCGCCACAGCTCCAGCAGCAGGCCGTGCATGTCCTTGCGGATGCCCGGATCGAGGGCACCGAACGGTTCGTCGAGCAGCAACACCCGAGGTTTCATGATCAGCGCCTGGGCAATCGCCAGTCGTTGTTGCATGCCGCCGGAGAGTTGTGCCGGGTACTTGTCCAGCGAATGGCCGAGGCCGACTTTGTGCAGCAGCACTGAGGCTTGTTCGCGAGCGTCTTTTTTAGCGCTGCCGAACAACCGCCCGAGCAGCGGCGAGCGCGGCAGTTCGAGGCCCAGGGCGACGTTGTCCAGCACCGTTAAATGCGGGAACACCGAGTAGCGCTGGAACACCACGCCACGACTGGCATCTGGCTCGCCGGCCAAGGCCTGGCCATCCAACAAAATCTCGCCGCGACTGGCGCGTTCCTGGCCCAGCAATAGCCGCAGGAAGGTCGACTTGCCGCAACCCGACGCACCGACCAAGGTGCAGAATTCACCTTCGTTGACGTTCAGGTTCAGCCCTTCGAGCACCACCTGATCGGCGTATTGCTGCCAGACATTTTTCACTGTGATGAAGCTCATGCGCGGGCCCCCTCATACCAAGGGAACGCCCGTTGGGTCAGGCGTTTCAGGCCCCAATCCATCAGCCAGGCGAGCAGGGTGATCCACACCACGTAGGGCAAAATCACATCCATCGCCAAGTAGCGGCGCACCAGGAAAATCCGGTAGCCGAGGCCGTCGGTGGAGGCGATGGCTTCGGCGGCGATCAGGAACAACCACGCCGAGCCAAGCATCAGCCGCAGCGAGATCAACAAACGTGGCAACAGTTGTGGCAGCACCACGCGCAGCATCAGCGTCCAGGTCGAAGCGCCGAGGGTCTGGGCCTTGATCAGCAGCTCGACGGGAATTTCCCGGGCGCGTTGCTCCAGATCACGGGCCAGGCACGGGGTGATGCCGATCACGATCAGCATCACTTTCGACAACTCCCCCAAGCCGAACACGATGAACAGAATCGGCAGAATCGCCAGCGGCGGCACCATCGACAGCACTGTCAGTAACGGCGACAACGGCGCGCCAAACAGTGGCAGCGTACCGGCGGCGATGCCCAGGCACAGCCCGGCCAGCGCGCTGATGCCAAGGCCGATGGCCAGGCGCCGCAGGCTGGAGGCGGTGTCTTGCCAAAGTAAATAGTCGCCAGTGCGGGAGTCGGCGGTGAACGCCAGGCGTTTCACCGCGTCGGTCATCTGCACGGCGCTCGGCAGCAGCTTGTCATTGGGGTTGTCCGTCAGCCGCTCAGCCGAGCCCATGAAGTAGGCGAACAGCACCAGGGCGAACGGCAGGATCACCAACAGCAGGCGACTCGGGCGATCCGGGTGGCGATTGATCAGGCGCATGGCCAGGTCCTCCTGATTACAGCTTCGCGTCGGCGGCCATCTGCACGTAGGTCGGGTCGAAGCGCAGCTTGAGGTTGGTCTTGTCGCCGCTGGTCACGCCGTTGGCGAAGGCCATGCCGACCGCGCTGGTGTCCTTGGCGCCTTCACCGAGCAAGCCGTGCTGGAACGAAAACTCGGCGACTTTGCGCATGGTTTCCGGCAATTGCTTGCTGGTGGTGAACGCCAGGGCTTCTTTGGGGGTGGCGAACAATTTGGTGGTATCGAGTTGCGACTGGAAACCAGCCAGATCGGTGCCCGAGGCTTTGGCCATGTGTTCGAGCGCGGTTTTGCTGGCGGCGTTTTTCGCATTCATCAACTCGACCACTTCGAACCAGGCGCCGGTCAGCGCTTTGCCCAGGGCAGGGTTGTCTTTGAGGGTGGCGCTGTTGACCACCATCATGTCCATGATTTCGCCGGGGATCTGGCTGGAGTTGAACACTTCGGTCACCGCAGGCTTGGCCTTGATGTCCGAAAGCATCGGGTTCCAGGTGGTGACGGCGTTGACCTGATCGGTGTTGAAGGCCGCCGAGATGTCGGCGTCGGAGGTGTTGACCACTTTCAGGTCTTTCTCGGTGAGATCAACCGAATCCAGCGCCCGGGCCAGCAAATAGTGGGACACAGAGAGCTCTACCAGGTTGACGTCCATGCCTTTGAGGTCGGTGACTTTCTTGCCGTCGCCCTTGAGCACAATGCCGTCGTTGCCGTTGGAGAAATCGCTGACGATCAGCGCGGTGCTGTCGACGCCGCCGGCCGCCGGAATGGTCAGCGCGTCCATGTTGGTCATGGTGCAGCCATCGAACTGGCCGGCGGTGTATTGGTTGATGGATTCGACGTAGTCATTGAGCTGCACCACATCGATCGTGATGCCGTACTTTTTCGCCCATTTGTCGACGATGCCTTGGCTGCCCGCATATTCCCACGGCATCCAACCGGCGTAGATGGTCCAGCAGACGCTGAAGTGGTCTTTCTGTGCGGCCTGGGACGAGACGCTCACGAAGGCTGCGAAAGCAGCGGCGAGCAGGGCGGGTAAACGAAGCTTGAGCATGGGTGGTTCTCCAGTTGATCAAGGGCGGGCAGGAGTCAACGCGGCACCGTGAACGGTGGCTTGTCTCCCGGGCTTTTATCCCGCCGTGTAACCTCAACTGGAGGTCGCCAACTCTCGGACCAGCCACTCGCCTTAGCGAGCCGGAACCCTAGTCAGCCATTGCAAATTGTGGTGCTGCGAACCTGTGATGACTCCTGCACGTCTTTGTTAAAGCGAGAGCCGTGCCAACTCCGCTCGAGCGCTCTAGCGTGGGCGTTTACGCAATTGGCGCGCTCGCAAGAGGTGGCGGCGTTGCCTTGTGATGGTGCATGGGTGCACCGCAATGGATCGGGCCGGCCGCTGATCTGAAGGTCCAGGCGGTTCGGCACTCGGCGCAGCGTTGCCAGTCAAAACAGGTGTCAGCCGGCGTGTTCCGGCTGTGGTCTTTCAGGAGGCCGCCATGTTTCGTCGACTGTTGTTCGGTGTTGTACTCGGTCTGGGATTGTCCGGCTGCTACTACTACTCCGGGGGCTACGATGTGTATTCCGCGCCTTATTACTATCCCGGCTATTCGCCCTATCCCTACTATTACGGCCCGCGCCACTACCACGGCCCGCGCTTTTATGGTGGCTATCGTTACTACTATTGGGGTGGGCATTCGCCACGTCATTACCGAGGTGGATATCGTGGTGGCCACCATTAATCAGCGGATGAATGGATGAAAAACCTTTCATCGGTGACTTGTTTCAATCTGTTTCGCGAACGCACCAGATTTGGAAAACGATGTCTGATCTTTCGACAGTCACCGAATAATTGACTGTCGCCTGCCAGCGTCGCTGGTGTGGCTCACTCGCGGTCCAGGAGGCCGCCATGTATCTGCGAATTCTTCTGATTGCTGTATTGGGATTGTCTCTTGGTGCATGCGTGCCCTATTCCGATGGAGGAGCCAGCTATTACCGTTCCGAGGTCTATACCTCGCCAGCCTATTATTCCGGTGGCGGGCCTTACTACTCAGGTGGCGGCGGTTACTACACGCAACCTCGCCGGTACTACGCACCGCCAGCGCGGTATTACCAGCCAACGCCGCGGTATTACCATCAGCCGCGGGTTTATCAACCGGCACCACGCTATTACCAGTCGTCGCCACGAGCCGATTACCGGGCTCATCAGAATCGCGGCTGGGATGGCCATAACCGTGGCGGTTGGGATGGCCGCAACCGCGGTGGACGGAGCAACGACTATCGCGGACATGGCGGACGCGACAACCGTGGTGGACGAGGCGACCACAACAGTCGCGGCGAGCACAATGGACGAGGCGGCCACCGTTAAACACTCATAAAAAAGCGGCGCACAAAGCGCCGCTTTTTTATGCCCGGATTTCAGTATTCCTACAGATCGGCCAGAGGATGCCGGCCTTCCCAGGCCTTGTGGAAATGCGCTTCTACCACTGCATCCGGCAGGGTATTGATGTCTGGCCAGTGCCAATGGGGTTTTTGATCCTTGTCGATCAACCGTGCGCGCACCCCTTCGCTGAACTCAGGATGACGGCAGCAGTTGAGGCTCATGGTGTATTCCATCTGAAAGACCTGCGCCAGCGACATGTGCCGGGCGCGGGCGATCTGCTCCCACACCAGATGCGCGGTCAGGGGTGAGCCTTCGCTCATGGTTTTCGCGGCACGGCTGAGCAGCAGATCGGTGCAGTCCCGCAACTGGCTGATGGCCTTCCAGGCGCAGCGCACGTCACTGACATCCAGCAGCTCATCGATCTGTTGGCGACGTGGCAGCCACTGGGCTTCGGGCATCTGCGCGAGGGCTTCCTGCTGCAAGGCCTTGAGCAGGCTGTTCAGCTGCATTGGCGTCTGTTCCTGCCAATTCAACTGCAGCAGGCCTTCCATCAGATCTTCCTGTTGTTCATCGAGCAGAAAACGGTCGGCCAGGTCGAGATCGATCGCATCGCGACCGTTCATATGGGCGCCGGTCAGGCCGAGAAACAATCCGAGCTTGCCGGGCAGCCGCGACAGGAACCAGCTGGCCCCGACATCCGGGTACAAACCGATACTGATCTCCGGCATCGCCATGCGGGTGCTCGGCGTGACAATCCGGATGCCCGCCCCTTGCAACAGCCCCATGCCGCCGCCGAGCACATAGCCATGCCCCCAGCAGATCAGCGGTTTAGGATAGGTGTGCAGATTGAAGTCCAGGCGATATTCCGCCGCAAAGAAAAGCGCGGCCAGCGGCGGCACCTCGCCGGGATGGGCACGACAGGCTTCCACCAGGCTGCGGACTTCGCCGCCGGCGCAAAAGGCTTTGGTACCTTTGCCGCGCAGTACGACGCAGACGATTTGTGGCTCTTTGGCCCAGACGTCCAGTTGATCGCGCAAGGCGTTGATCATCGGCAAGGACAAGGCATTCAGGGACTTTTCGGCATCCAGGCTGGCGACTCCGATGCGTGCGCCGTCGGTGCCAGTGAGTTCTTCGAAGTGCAGATTCATCGTGACCTCGATCAGGAATTTGAGCGTTCAGTATGATCGTTATGTAGGAAAGTGCCGGATCTGCGTCAGATCAATTGACAAGCGTGATGGGCTTTCCTAGGGTTCGCCCCATTGTTTTTGCCGGATGTAACCATGACTGCTGATCGAACCGAGCTGGAAGGAGGCACTGCGTGCCGAATTCGACCAGCCCTACATGGCAGAGTTGCGCAATTTCCTGCAAGAGGAGCGCGCGGCAGGCAAGGAAATCTACCCGCCAGGACCGATGATTTTCAACGCGCTCAATTCGACGCCGCTGGATAAAGTCAAAGTCGTCATCCTTGGCCAGGACCCGTACCACGGTCCGGGGCAGGCCCACGGCTTGTGCTTTTCGGTGCAACCAGGCGTACCGGCGCCGCCGTCGCTGGTGAACATCTATAAAGAGTTGAAACGCGATCTGAACATCGACATCCCGACCCACGGTTGCCTGCAAAGCTGGGCTGACCAGGGCGTGCTGATGATCAATACCACCATGACCGTGGAGCGCGCCAACGCCAACGCGCACAAGGACAAGGGCTGGCAGTTTTTCACCGATCGGATCATCGAAGTGGTCAGTGAACATCAGCCGCATCTGGTGTTTATGCTGTGGGGCGCCCATGCCCAGAGCAAGCAGAAACTGATCGATGCCACCAAGCACCTGGTGCTGACGTCGGTGCATCCGTCACCGCTGTCCGCCTATCGTGGCTTCCTTGGATGCGGGCACTTCAGTCGAACCAATAAATATCTTGAGCAGAATGGCGAGACGCCGATCGAATGGCGGTTACCACCGGTCGCGTAATGATCGTTCCCACGCTCTGCGTCCCATCCAAAGCCGAACGCGGAGCGTCCGTTGAGGCATTCCCACGCGGAGCGTGGGAACGATCAGGTTAGGGGGAGTCGGGCACCCGATTCCAATACTTGAACAACGGCTCCGCCAGAAACAACACAAACAACAGCCGCATCACCTGCATCGCCGTCACCAACGGCACCGACAACTGCAATGTCTCTGCCGTCAGGCTCATCTCCGCAATCCCGCCGGGCATCATGCCTAACGTCAGCGAACGCAAATCCAGATGCGTCAGCGCACTCAACCCCAATGCTGCCAGCGTGGCGATCAACATGCTCAGCCCCGTGCCAATCAAGGTCCGCCCCATAAACGACGGCGCACGCCGGAAAAACTGCCGATTGAAGTGACATCCCAACCCGCTGCCAATCAGCCATTGGCCGATCTGGCTGCCGCCGTTGGGCAAGCCGATGTGCAGGTCCCAGCCGATACTTACCGCTGCACTCACCAGCAACGGCCCGAACAGCCACGGATTGGGTTGACGCAGACGCTCCCAGAGCCAGGCGGCGAGGGCGCCCGCCGGGAACAGAAGCGCCAGCCAGCGCCAGTCAACGGAAGTGGCATGGGACAGCGGGGCACCGTCACCCAGCCAATACTTGAACGCCGCCGGCACACACAGCACCACCACCAACACCCGCAGACTTTGCCCCGCCGCCACACGACTGAGCACCGCGCCGTTACGCGCGCCGAGGTTGACCATCTCCCCGGAGCCGCCGGGCATGCTGGAAAAGAACGCGGTGGCGCGATCTTCACCGGTACGCCGCATCAACCAGACCCCGACCACCGCCGAGAGGCTGGTGACCAAAGCACCGAAGAAGATCAGGCCGAAGTGGCTCAGGACCTGCTCCATCACCACCGGGGTGAAATGCAGGCCTATGCCGATGCCGACAATCCACTGGCCGCACTTGCGGCCGCCAGGGATTTCCGCCAATTGCCAGGGTGTCAGGCAACGCACCAGGATGATCGCCAGCAACGAGCCGACCATCCATGGCAGTGGCCAGCCGATCTGGCTGGCCAGGTAACCGCCCAGCAGACCGACCAGCGGGGTTCCCCACCAGGCTTTGAAGGGTGTTCGATCAGACATCGGCGATAACGCGCCGGGCGACCGAACGTTTGCGCCAGATTCGCAGGATCGGCATGAACAGCATGATTGCGGTCAGTACCCAGACACCGAAGGTGATCGGGCTCGACCAAAGGATTTCCAATGCACCATTGGAGATCGACAGGGCGCGACGCAGGTTCTGCTCCATCAGGCCGCCAAGGATGAAACCCAACAGAACCGGCGACAATGGGAAGTCCAGCTTGCGCAGGATGTAACCGAAGATGCCGATGCCGATCATCAGGAACAGGTCGAAGGTAGTGGCATGCACCGCGTAGACGCCGATCCCGGTGATGATCGCAATCACGGGCACCAGCGCCCAGTTCGGCACGGCCAGGATGCGCGTGAAGATGCGGATCATCGGGATGTTGAGGATCACCAGCATGATGTTGGCGACGAACAACGAAGCGATCAGGCCCCAGACAATGTCCGGTTGCTGTTGGAACAACAGCGGGCCCGGGGTGATGTTGTACAGCGACAGCGCGCCGATCATCACCGCCGTGGTACCGGAACCCGGAACGCCGAGCGTCAGCATCGGCACCAGGGCACCGCAGGCTGCGCCGCCGATGGCAGTTTCCGGCGCCGCGAGGCCACGCATGTCGCCTTGGCCGAAGGTGCCATTGGCGCCGGCGATACGTTTTTCGGTCATGTAGGCCACAGCGCTGGCCAACGTGGCGCCGGCACCCGGCAACACGCCCATGATGAAACCGAGCAGACCGCAACGGATGTTCACCAAGAAGACAGCCGAGGCTTCCTTGAAGTTGAACATCATCCGGCCGGTCGCTTTCACCGCTTCCTGGCCGCGATGGGTTTTTTCCAGCAGCAGAAGGATTTCACTGATGGAGAACAAGCCGAGAACCAGCACAACGAACTGAATGCCGTCGGTCAAGTGGATGTTGTCCCCGGTGAAACGGTACACGCCGCTGTTGGCATCGATCCCGACAGTCGACAAAAACAAACCGATCAGCGCGGCGATAAAAGTCTTCAGTGGTCGATCGCCGGCCATGCCACCAAGACAGACAATCGCGAACACCATCAGCACGAAATACTCTGCCGGTCCAAAGGCAATCGCCCATTTCGCCAGCAGCGGGGCGAACAGCACCATGCCGCAAGTGGCGATGAACGCACCGATGAACGAACTCCACGCCGACAGCGACAACGCTACACCGGCCAGACCCTTGCGGGCCATCGGGTAACCGTCGAGGGTGGTCATGACGGTGGACGCTTCGCCTGGAATGTTCAGCAGGATCGAACTGATCCGGCCGCCGTATTCGCAACCCAGGTACACCGCCGCCAGCAGGATCAGCGCCGATTCCGGCGGCAGACCGAGGGCGAACGCAATCGGAATCAGCAACGCCACGCCGTTGATCGGGCCCAGGCCTGGCAACAGCCCGACGACGGTGCCGATCAGGGTGCCGCACAGAGCGGTCACCAGGTTGTACGGGCTCAGCGCGACGCCGAAACCCTGACCCAAATAGCCAAGAGTATCCATATCAGTTCTCCAGAACGTCGAGCACGCCCAGTGGCAGTGGCACGTCCATCACTTTGTCGAACAGCAGATAAAGACCGATAGCCATCAGGCTGATGATCACCGTGCTGGGTAGCCAGCGGCCGCCATACAGGCGTGCCATGGGGATTCCAATCAGAATGCTGGCGACGATGAAACCGAGGGGTTCGAAGGCCCCGGCAAACACCAGCAACAGCAGTACGCAGATGCCGATCTTGATCAGGGTTTCACGGTCCAGTTTCGGGTCATCGTCACTGTGCACAATCGGTGTCGGACGAAAAACCATGTACAGCAAACCAAGGCCCATCAGGCCGAGCATCAATAGCGGGAAGGCTCGCGGCCCCACCGGTTCGTAGGAAAAAGACGCTTGATACGGCCACGCCATCAGCGCCAGGCCAACACAGACCAGCAACAGCGCTGAAGCAAAAATGCGTTGTAAGAGCATGGGAAACTCCTGTGCCGCGGCCCTCCAGAACGGGGGCCGCAGCCGCTAGACAGAGGCGATCACTGAATCAGGCCGAACTCTTTGGCCAGCACTTTGTAGTCCGCAACCTGCTTCTTCACGTAGGTGTCCAGCTCCGGGCCGGTCATGGCGAACGGGAACAGTTCACGCTGATCGCGCAACGTGGCGAACTCCTCGGAAGCCAGCAGCTTGTCGAACGCGTCTTTCCACCAGGCGTAGTCTTCGTCGCTGACCTTTGGCCCGAGGTAGAAGCCGCGAACCACTGGCCAGACGATGTCGTAGCCTTGCTCTTTGGCGGTCGGAATGTCTTTCATTTCCGGCTCGTCCAGACGCTTCTCGGAGAACACGGCCAGCAGGCGCATGTCGCCGCTCTGGATGTGCGGCATGGAGTCGGAGATGTCGGTGCTGCCGACCTGAATGTGGCCGCCGAGTAGCGCAGTGGCGATTTCACCGCCGCCTTCGAGGGCGACGTAACGCAGGTCGCGCGGGTTGATCCCGGCTGCCTTGGCGATCAGGGCGGTTTGCATCCAGTCCTGGCTGCCGACGGTGCCGCCGGAGCCGATCACCACTTTGCTTGGATCTTTCTTCAATGCCTGAACCAGATCGTCCAGGGTTTTGTAAGGCGAATCGCTTTTCACCGCGATGGCGCCATAGCTTGTTCCAACGGCCGCCAGCCAGCGCACGGCGTTTTCATCAAAACGGCCGAATTTGCCTTGGGCCAGGTTCAGCAGCGAACCGCTGGACCACGCCACCAGCGTGCCGGCATCGGCCGGACGCTGGGCGACCACCGCGTTGTACGCTACCGCGCCGACACCGCCGGGCATGTAGGTCACGCGCATCGGTTTGGTCAGCAGTTTCTGATTCACCAGCGCGCTTTGCGCCAGTTTGCAGGTCAGGTCGAAACCGCCGCCTGGCGAGGCCGGGGCGATGCATTCCGGGCGTTTGGGTTCGGCGAGCAATTGGCCGGCGAAAAGCAGGGCGCTGGCGGTGAGAGCAACTTTACGCAGTGACAGGTTCATTCAAGTCTCCTTGGAGTTTTTGTTATGGACGTACTGAATTACCAAAGGGCAACGCTATAGCTCACCAGCAGACGCACTTCATCGGCATCGCGAGCGGAATAGTTGGAACGGTAAGTGGCATTGCGCAGGCGCACAGCGACATCCTTGAGCGCGCCGCTTTGTACGACGTATTTGATTTCGGTGTTGCGTTCCCACTCTTTGCCTTCGTCGCCGTTCTTGAGCTTGATGTTGTCACCGCTCAGGTAACGACTCATGAAACTCAGGCCGGGAATGCCGAGTTTGGCAAAGTCATAGTCGTAGCGAGCCTGCCAGGAACGTTCTTCGGCGCCGGCAAAGTCGTTGATCTGCACGAAGTTGACGAGGTACGGGTCACTGCCATCGACATAAGGGAAGGCACTGTCGCCGGACATGTGCTGATAGCCGGCGCTGAATTTATGCCCGCTCAAGGCGTAGCTCACCAGCCCATTCAGGGATTGGTTGTCGATGTTGCCGCCCCGGGCTGCGCCTTCGTCGTCACTGATAGCCAGGCGCAGATCGGTGCCTAACGTGCCGGGGCCGAACGGTTGCGAGGCGACCACGCCAAGGAAATGCTGGTTATAGACTTCATCGAGTTGAGCGAAGTGGTAGCTGCCGATGATTTTGTCGGTGAACTTGTAATCCACGCCGCCAAAATCAAAGTGCTTGCCGGCCACGGTGCCAGCGAAGCGGCTGTTCTTGTTGTTGAGGGCGATGTCCTCGAAGTTGGTGCTGTCCCGGTCCTTGGCTTTCTCCAGGCGCCCGCCGGTGAAGGTCAGGTTCTTGATCTCCTTGGAGGTCAGCAGGCCGCCTTCAAAGGTCTGCGGCAGAATGCGCCCGTCGTTGGCCTTGAGTATTGGCAATTCCGGAATCAGGCTTCCGACTTTCAGTTCCGTGTCGGAGATTTTCATTTTGCCGGTCAGGCCGAGCTTGGAATATTCATCCGCCGCGCGCCCGTCGTCATGGGTCGGCAACAGACCGGTGCCGGTGCGATCCGGACTAGAATCGAGTTTCACCCCCAGCATGCCCAGCGCATCGACACCGAATCCCACGGTGCCGTCGGTGTAACCCGATTGCAGGTTGAGCATGAACCCCTGGGCCCATTCGTCCCGCTTGGATTGCTGGGCGCTGGTACCGTCGCGAAAGTCGCGGTTGAAATACATGTTGCGGGTTTCGAAGGTTGCCGTACTGTCTTCGGGCTCAACGGCGAAAAGCCGGCGAGGGCGGCGGCGCTGGCAAGGGCGGTGTGGCTGAGACGGGAAAAGCGAGCAGGCGGGCAAGCCTGGAGCTGCATGGACAGCATCTTGAAGTACTCCGTTTTATTGTTCTTATTGGCGAAAACGCTTCGAGGCGTTTTTCGTACGCTATGTGCGGTAGCGACGGCAGTCGAAACTGTCCGTGGCTGGACTCTAACCGGCCAACCTTTCGCTAACCTTTCAGAAGACTTTCACGGTTTTCGGGCTTCACAGCGGCGGTTGCGGCTGTAAACTCCGCGCCAAAGAATGGCGTCGGCCATCCCTGAATGAGGTAAGGATCCATGCGTGTTCTGCTCGTCGAAGACCATCTGCAGCTGGCCGAAAGTGTCGCCCAGGCGCTCAAGAGCACCGGGCTGACCGTGGATGTGCTGCACGACGGCGTGGCGGCCGACCTGGCGTTGAGCAGCGAGGAATACGCGGTGGCGATCCTCGACGTCGGTTTGCCGCGCATGGATGGCTTCGAAGTGCTGGCGCGCCTGCGAGCGCGGGGCAAGAACCTGCCGGTGTTGATGTTGACCGCCCGCAGCGACGTCAAGGATCGGGTCCACGGCCTGAACCTCGGCGCTGACGATTACCTGGCCAAACCTTTCGAACTGACCGAACTCGAAGCCCGGGTCAAAGCCTTGCTGCGCCGCAGTGTGCTCGGCGGCGAACGCCTGCAGCGCTGCGGCGTGCTGGCCTATGACCTGGACACCCGGCGCTTCACCCTCGGCGAAGAGTTGTTGACCCTGACCTCCCGCGAGCAGGCGGTGCTCGAAGCCCTGATCGCCCGTCCGGGCCGGGTGATGAGCAAGGAACAACTGGCCTCGCAAGTCTTCGGACTGGACGAAGAGGCCAGCCCCGACGCTATCGAGATCTATGTCCATCGCCTGCGCAAAAAGCTCGACGGCCAGCCGGTCGTCATCGTGACTTTCCGCGGTCTCGGCTACTTGCTGGAAAGCCGCGATGCATAAGCCCAGCAGCCTGCGTTGGCGGTTGCTGTGGAATCTGGCGTTGTTGCTGGTGGTGTTGATGCTGGCCAGTGGTTTGAGCGCTTACTGGAACGGTCGCGAAGCGGCCGACACCGCCTATGACCGGACCTTGCTCGCCTCGGCGCGGACCATCGCGGCGGGCGTCTCCCAACGTGACGGTACGCTGAGCGCCGACGTGCCCTACGTGGCCCTCGACACCTTCGCCTACGACAGCGCAGGGCGGATTTTTTACCTGGTCAACGACATCAATCAGAAGCTGATCTCCGGTTACGAAAACCTTCCGCCACCGCCGCCGGGAACGCCGCGAACCGATGACTATCCGGCACTGGCGCGTTTCTATAACGCCAAGTATCAGGGGCAGAACGTCCGTGTGGTGAGCCTGCTCAAACCGGTGAGCGAACCGAACATGAACGGCATGGCGGAAATCCGCGTGGCGGAAACCGATGAGGCGCGGGTCAGCATGGCCCGCAGCCTGGCGGCGGACACGTTGCTGCGTCTGGGCATGCTGGCGGTGGGTGCGTTGTTGTTGGTGTGGTTTGCGGTCAGCGCCGCGTTGCGTCCGCTGGAACGCTTGCGCACCGCGGTGGAAGAGCGTCAGCCGGACGATCTGCGGCCATTACCGTTAGTGGAAGTGCAGCACGAGTTGTGGCCCTTGGTGCGTGCGCTCAATCACTTTACCGAGCGCCTGCGCGGGCAGTTCGAGCGTCAGGCGCAGTTCATCGCCGATGCCGCCCATGAACTGCGTACTCCCCTGGCGGCGCTGAAGGCGCGACTGGAGCTGGGGTTGCGCTCGACCGAACCCGAAACCTGGCGCAGTACATTGGAAACCGTCGCCCAAGGCACGGACCGTTTGACCCACCTTGCCAATCAATTGCTCTCGCTGGCACGGGTCGAAAATGGCGCCCGGGCCATCGCCGAGGGTGGCGCGCAGTTACTTGACCTCAGTCAGTTGGCTCGCGAACTCGGCATGGCCATGGCGCCGCTGGCCCACGCACGTGGTGTGGCGCTGGCGCTGGAAGCGGATGAACCGGTGTGGTTACGCGGCGAGCCAACGCTGTTGAATGAACTGTTGAGCAATCTGGTGGATAACGCACTGGCCCATACACCGTCGGGGGGCAACGTGATTCTTCGGGTCACGGCACCGGCCGTGCTGGAGGTCGAGGACGACGGCCCAGGCATTCCTCTTGAAGAACGCGATCGGGTGTTCGAGCGCTTTTACCGGCGCAACCAGCAGGTGGCTGGTTCGGGGTTGGGACTGGCGATTGTTGGCGAGATCTGCCGCGCACACCTGGCTCAAATCAGCCTGCACGATGGCGAGCAGGCGGGGTTGAAGGTGCGGGTGAGTTTTATCGCCGGGTAGGTTGCTGAAACACCTGTGGCGAGGGAGCTTGCTCCCGCCGGGCTGCGAAGCGGCCCCAAAACCATTCACCGCGTTAATTCAGATAAGCCGTATTTATCGGGTTTACGACTGCTGCGCAGCCGAGCGGGAGCAAGCTCCCTCGCCACAGTAATCAGTAAAACATCGACCGCGACTCTTCCAGATCGCGGCACATCGCCTCGTTCTCCGGATCAATTCCCAGCTTTTTGAACGCCGGCACGCTGAATGCGTCGATACGGGCGAGGGGATGGTCGGTGTCCTTGTGGCAATACAGGCTGGCCACTTGCACCAGATCGACATAGTCGACCCGCTCTGACTCTCGATTGAAGTCCAGATAAAGCCCCGGCACCTGTACCAGCATTTCCGGAAACTCCCAGACCCTGAGCAGCTTGTCGCCAAGCAGTGGATGAATGTGATCGATCACATGATTGAGGCTGACCGGGTCAGCCAGCAGTTCATAGTGATCTTCGGCGTAGGTCAGGATGGGCAATACACCGATCTGATGCACCAGTCCGCCAAGGGCTGCCTGGTCGGGCTTGAGTTGCGTGTAGCGGCGGCACAATGCATAGCTGATCCCGGCGATTTCCAGGCTTTTGCGCCAGACATCACGCATTTTGTGTTCCACCACTTCGGAGCGGGCATGGAAAATCTGTTCCATGACCAGGCCGATGGCCAGGTTGCTGCTGTAATTGATGCCCAGTCGAGTGATTGCCGTGTGCAGGTCAGTGACTTCCTGGGTCGCACGCAGCAGCGGGCTATTGACCACCTTGATCAGACGCGCCGACAGCGCGGTATCGCGGCCGATCACTTTGCTCAGGGTGCTGACACTGATTTCCGGGTCTTCGGCGGCCTTGCGAATCTGCAGGGCCACTTCCGGTAACGTTGGCAGAACCAGGTCATCGTTATCGATGGCCTCAGGACCTTTTCCGCCAGCTCGCTCATTTCGTTTCTCTAGGTATTGCGACAAATGCTGCTGTTAACGCTGGATTTCGCGATCGCGATCCAGTTCGTAAGGCAGGTCGAGCAGGTGCAGGGCTGGCCCTTCGAGCGCGCCCAGATGGATATCACCTCCTTCTGCTGCTTCGGCTTGCAGCACGGCCAGGAGTTCAATGTTTTGCCCGGCGTTAGCGGCCAGCACCACTTCGCCGATAGAGCTGCCGTGGGTAGGGGAAAACAATTGGGTGCCAGGTTCAGGCAACTCGTTGGCGTCCAGTGCCAGGCGATACAAGCGACGCTTGAGTTTGCCCAGATACTGCATGCGCGCGACGATTTCCTGGCCGGTGTAGCAACCTTTCTTGAAGCTCACGCCTCCCACGGCTTGGAGGTTGAGCATCTGCGGGATGAACAACTCGCGAGTGCTCGGCATGACCTGACCGATCCCGGCGCGAATCTGGCCCAGCAGCCATTGATTCAGAGCGCCTTCGGTCAATACGGCGGACAGCTTGCCCTTGATAAGGTCGGCCTGGTCGGCGGCGACCCAGAGTTCGGCGCGGTACGGCGAGACGCGAATGGCGATCAGGCCGTCATTGCGCGCGACGCTATCGGTGTCAGCAGGAAGATCAAGACCGAGGCTGATCAGTGCCGCATCGCCATGGTCGATGCCGAAGCGGACCCAGGCTGCGCTTTCGTCGGTCAGTTTGGATTTGGAAAATACGGCGTACTTTTTCAGGTCCGCCAGTTGCGGTTCCAGCAGTTCGCTGGCCATGGCCATCAGAACGCCGTCGCCTTCGAGCAGGATGCGGAAACTCGACTGCATCCGGCCTTTCTGCGTGCAGCGGGCGCCGAGGCTGGCCTGGGTGTCACTCAGGTAATTGAGGTTGCAGGTCAATTGGCCTTGCAGGAATTTGCCGGCATCCGCGCCGCGTACTGCGAGAACGCCTTCGTGAGACAGGGTGCAGAAAAAAGCAGAATCGGCCATGGGTCATCGCAGGGTAAAGAGTCTGGGGGACATCATAAGGGGGCGCTCTTGAAATGGGTAGTTCACAAAGGATCGTTGGTGGCCGACCAAAGCCGAGTGTCCGACTCTGCCTGGGGCTGTATACTTGCCGCCTATTTGAGGAGCGCTCCATGGTCGAAGATGTTGAACTGAATCGCCTCTACTGGCACAGCCGCCGCGGCATGCTTGAGCTGGTACCGTTCGTCAAAGAGGTCTATCCGCACCTCAACGATGTCGACCGCGATTGCTACCGCAAGCTGCTCGAATGCGAAGATCAGGACATGTTCGGCTGGTTCATGGAACGCGCCGAATCGGAAGATCCCGAGCTTCAGCGCATGGTTCGCATGATTCTGGATCGTGTCCAGCCAAAGTAATGCGTTCGAATGCCGCTGGCATGCCTCGCGGCAGTTGCTGGCGGCGTATCTTCTGGCCCAGCTGTTCGCGCTGGGCTCGCTGTGTCTTCTCTCTCTACCGGTCTGGGCCAGTCTGCTCGGCGCTTTTTGCTGTCTGGCTCACGGCGCCTGGGCGCTACCGCGACAGATTCTGCTGACACACCCAAGGGCATTTCGCGGCTTGCGTCGCAATGCCGATGGCTGGCAGTTGTGGAATCAGGAGGCGGGTTGGCAATCGGTGCAGCTACGACCGGACAGCCTGGCGCTACCTTTGCTGGTTGTGCTGCGTTTTCGCCTGCGGGGTGAACGACGGGTCAGGGCGATTTGTGTGCCCCGTGACTCGCAGGCGGCGGATCTGCATCGGCGCCTGCGGGTTCGGTTGACGTTCAGTCGACGTAGGTGGGCGGCACCAGAATAGTGTCCAGGGCAATCGGCAGCATGTTCGGGTAGTCGAGGGTGTAATGCAGACCGCGACTTTCCTTGCGTTCCATGGCTGACTGGATCATCAGTTCGGCCACTTGGGCCAGGTTACGCAGTTCGATCAAGTCCCGACTGACCTTGTAGTTACTGTAGAACTCGTCGATTTCATCCAGCAACAGACGCACGCGGTGCTGCGCCCGTTGCAAGCGCTTGTTGGTGCGCACAATGCCGACGTAGTCCCACATGAATCGCCGCAGTTCGTCCCAGTTGTGCGCGATGATCACGTCCTCATCGGAGTCGGTGACCTGGCTCGCATCCCAGACGGGAAGGGCAACCGGAATCGAAACCTGCGGCAGTTGCTCCAGAATGTCCGCCGCCGCCGAGCGCGCGTAAACGAAACACTCCAGTAACGAGTTGCTGGCCATACGGTTGGCACCGTGCAGGCCGGTGAAGCTGGTTTCGCCAATGGCATATAGCCCAGGCACGTCGGTGCGCCCCTGCTGATCGACCATCACGCCGCCGCACGTGTAGTGCGCCGCCGGAACCACTGGAATCGGTTGTTTGGTGATGTCGATGGAGAATTCGAGGCAGCGTTCGTACACCGTCGGGAAGTGAGTCTTGATGAACGCTTCCGGCTTGTGGCTGATGTCCAGGTAGACACAATCGACGCCCAGGCGCTTCATTTCATGGTCGATGGCCCGGGCGACGATGTCGCGTGGGGCCAGCTCGGCGCGAGGGTCGAAGCGTTGCATAAAGCGTTCGCCGTTGGGCAGCTTCAGGTGTGCGCCTTCGCCGCGCAGGGCTTCGGTGATCAGGAAACTCTTGGCTTGCGGGTGATACAGGCAAGTGGGATGGAACTGGTTGAATTCCAGATTCGCCACCCGGCAGCCCGACCGCCAAGCCATGGCAATGCCATCACCGCAGGCGCCGTCGGGGTTGCTGGTATAGAGATAGACCTTTGCTGCACCGCCCGATGCGAGGATCACAAAGCGAGCGGCGTAGGTGTCGACTTCACCGGTCCCGCGATTGAGGACGTAGGCGCCGAGGCAGCGATCACCTTCAAGGCCCAGGCGCTTTTCGGTGATCAGGTCGACCGCGACCCGTTGCTCCAGCAGTTCGATGTTCGGTCGTTGCCTGGCCTTGTCGAGCAAGGTTCTGAAAATCGCTGCGCCGGTGGCATCGGCGGCATGGATGATGCGCCGATGGCTGTGGCCGCCCTCGCGGGTCAGGTGGAACTCGAAACCGCCATCTTCGGTGCCGGACTGTTCATCGCGCGTGAAGGGCACACCTTGGTCGATCAGCCATTGAATCGCCTCTTTACTGTGCTCGACGGTAAAGCGCACGGCGTCTTCGTGGCACAGGCCGCCGCCAGCGTTGAGGGTGTCATCGACATGTGATTCAACGGTGTCGGTGTCATCCAGGACGGCTGCGACGCCACCCTGCGCCCAGAAAGTCGAGCCATTGGCGAGGTCGCCTTTGCTCAGTACGGCGATGCGCAAATGACCGGGCAAGGTCAGCGCAAGGCTCAAGCCGGCAGCACCGCTGCCAATTACCAGAACATCGTGTTGAAACTGTTGGCTCATTCAAAGCGACCCGGGTCGGGGTTGGCGCAAGACAGCTGGATCGGCGAGTCAAGACAGCCACACAGCCCACTAGTATATAGAGGGGGGGAGCGGCACAATAGCGAGCACACATGGCATTGTGAAACTACTGTGACGGAAAATACCTGACGCTTCGTCGGATGGTTTTTCGGCTGGCTCGGCGACAAGACGACTGTATCAGCGATTTAACAGTCTTTTTCTATTCACGGTTGCACAATGTCAGTCTTGCACAGCTATAAATATTTGGAACTTTTGCCAAAGGCCCGGGCTCAATAGACCGTTGCCTGATTCAAGGGACAGTATCGGCTTCAGCGCGGGATCTGTGATTTTTGATCCTTGTCGGTGAATCCGATGACAAGATTATTCGCGCAGCCGGGTTAACCCGCGCTGCGCTTTTCGTGCGTGCCAAATCAGAGCCCGCAGGAAACTTGCTTGGAGGGGGAGAACTTTTGCGAAAAGCCCGAGTCTATGTTTGCAAGTCTGGTCGTTTAGTTATGCAAGTCTCCTCCGAGCTTATCGAGGAGTGTTCATGCTAACCCAGGAAGAGGATCAGCAGCTGGTCGAGCGCGTTCAACGCGGCGACAAGCGAGCTTTCGATCTGCTAGTGCTGAAATACCAGCACAAAATTCTCGGGTTGATCGTGCGTTTCGTGCACGACACCCATGAAGCCCAG
>LNAP01002156.1_pt1 | contig 19984 bp, 17 predicted proteins | sample 602601 | NCBI WGS metagenome assembly LNAP01 (sample SAMN02440304, study PRJNA202911) | soil metagenome | biome: Subtropical and temperate rainforests or woodlands; isolation source: soil samples (1 kg each in a 20% v/v slurry with milli Q water) were... ...
ACCGGCACCGGCCGGCTGCTCGAAGTGCTGGCGCCCAAGGTCGAACAGGCCGTCGGCGTCGACCAGTCGCGCGAGATGCTGGCGCTCGCCCGCGCCAACCTCGCCAAGGCCGGCATCGACAATGCCGACATCCGCCAGGGCGACATGTATGCCCTGCCCTTCGAGGCCGATGGCTTCGACGTCGTCACCATCCACCATGTGCTGCACTATGCCGATGATCCGGCGGCGGCCCTTGCCGAGGCGGCGCGCGTCGTGCGCCCGGGCGGCATCGTGCTGGTGGTCGATTTCTCGCCGCACGATCTGGTCGAACTGAAGCGCGAGCACGCCCACGTCCATCTCGGCTTCGCCGACAACCAGGTGCAAGGCTGGCTGAAGAGCGCGGGACTTAACCCGCTCGAGCCCCTCCACTTCCCCGGACGCCGGATCATGACCGGCATCTGGCGCGGCGAGCGCGAGCTGCCGGCGCGCACCGCCGCACGTCATGCCACCCATCCCGTCCACGGAGTTTCGCGATGAGTCCCGATACCGGTCCCCTTGGCGGCCCCTACAGCGTCTCGAACGCCGAATTTCCCGCGCGCGCACCGCAGCGCCTGAAAGTCTCGTTCGAGTTCTCGCCGCCCAAGACCGAGGCTGCGGAGCGCACCCTGTGGGAGACCGTGACGCGTCTGGTGCCGCTCCAGCCGACGTTCTTTTCGGTGACCTACGGCGCCGGCGGCTCGACGCGCCAGCGCACGCACGAGACCGTCGCGCGCCTGAAGAAGGAGACCGGGGTCGATGCCGCGGCTCACCTCACCTGCGTCGGCGCCACTCAAGGCGAGATCGACGAGATCGCCCGCGCCTATTGGGATGCCGGCATTCGCCACATCGTGGCGTTGCGCGGTGACCCGCCGGGCGGCATGGGCGGCAAGTACAGCCCCCATCCCGGCGGCTACGCCAATGCCGCGGAACTGATCGCGGGCCTGAAGAAGATCGGCCCGTTCCAGATCAGCGCCGCCTGCTATCCCGAGAAGCATCCCGATTCGGCGGACGCCAGGGCCGATCTGGAGAACCTCAAGCGCAAGGTCGATGCCGGCGCCGACCGCTGCATCACCCAGTTCTTCTTCGAGGCCGATGATTTCCTGCGCTTTCGCGACAGTGCCGCTGCCGCCGGCGTGAACGCGCCGATCGTGCCGGGCATCATGCCGGTCTCGAACTTTCAGGGCATCACCAAGATGGCCGGCCTGTGCGGCGCCAAGGTGCCGACGTGGCTCGCCAGCCTGTTCGACGGCCTGGACAACGATGTCGAAACCCGCCGCATGATTGCCGCCACCGTGGCGGGCGATCTCTGCCGCCGCCTGCGCGACGAAGGCGTCGACCAGTTCCATTTCTACACGCTGAACCGCGCCGACCTCACGTTCGCGATCTGCCATTTGCTGGGAGTACGTCCGCAATGACCCTTCGACAAAGCTCAGGGCAGGCCCGCGCCGAGAAAGCCGAGCTGCTGCGCGAGATCGGCAGCGAAAGAATCCTGGTCAAGGACGGCCCCTACGGCTCGATGATCCAGAGCTATCGCCTGGACGAAGAGGGCTTCCGCGCCGGCCGTTCCTTCAACCACGACCAGAAGGGCAACAACGACCTGCTGAACCTGACGCGGCCCGACGTCGTGGGCGAGATCTGCAAGGCCTATATCGATGCCGGCGCCGACATCCTGGCCACCAACACCTTCAACTCCAACGCCATCAGCTTGAGCGACTACGGCATCTCCGGCATGACGCGCGAAATCAACCTCGCCGCGGCCAAGCTGACGCGCCAGTGCGCCGACGAGGCGACGGCGAAGAACCCCGACAAGCCGCGCTTTGTGGTCGGTGCTCTCGGCCCCACCAACAAGACGCTGTCGGTGTCGCCCAACGTCAACGATCCGGGCTACCGCGCCGTTACCTTCGATGAGATGAAGGGCATCTACCGCGAGCAGATCGACGGCCTGCTGGACGGCGGCGTCGACTTCATCCTGATCGAGACGGTGTTCGACACGCTGAACGCCAAGGCAGCCCTCGTCGCCGCCGACGAGGCGGCCGAAGCGCGTGGCGAGGAACTGCCGGTCATGGTGTCGATGACCCTGACCGACCTCGCCGGCCGCAACCTGTCGGGCCAGACCGTCGAGGCGTTCTGGCATTCGGTGCGGCATGCCAAGCCGCTCACCATGGGGCTGAACTGCAGCTTCGGCGCCACCGAGCTGCACCCCTATGTGAATGCCCTCAACCCGCAGGTCGAAGGCATGCTCTGCGTCTATCCCAACGCCGGTCTGCCCAACGAGCTCGGCGCCTATGACGAGCCGCCCGAGATGACCGCCAAGCTGGTCAAGGGCTGGGCCCAGAACGGCTGGCTGAACGTGGTCGGCGGCTGCTGCGGCACGACGCCGGCGCACATCAAGGCGATCGCCGAGGCGGTCAAGGACGTGAAGCCGCGCCAGTGGCATGCCCTGCCCCCGGCACTGCGGCTCTCCGGCATGGAGGCGGCGAGTTTCTTCTGATGTCAGACGTAGAAAACAGCGTACAGCGCGCCACCTTCATCAATATCGGTGAGCGCACCAATGTCACCGGGTCGGCCCGCTTCAAGAAGCTGGTCCTGGAAGGCGACTACACGGCCGCCGTCGAGGTCGCGCGCCAGCAGGTCGAGAGCGGCGCACAGATCATCGACGTCAACATGGACGAGGGCCTGTTGGACGCCGAACTGGCCATGGACACGTTCCTGAAGCTGATCGCGGCCGAGCCCGACATCGCCCGCGTGCCGATCATGATCGACAGTTCCAAGTGGAGCGTGATCGAGGCCGGCCTGAAGTGCGTCGCCGGCAAGCCGATCGTGAACTCGATCTCCATGAAGGAGGGCATCGAGCCCTTCATCGAGCATGCCCGCAAGGTGCGCCGCTACGGCGCCGCGGTCGTGGTCATGGCGTTCGACGAGAAGGGCCAGGCCGACACCAAGGAGCGCAAGGTCGAGATCTGCGCCAAGGCCTACGACGTCCTGGTGAACCAGGTCGGGTTCCCGGCCGAGGACATCATCTTCGATCCGAACATCTTCGCCGTCGCCACCGGCATCGAGGAGCACAACAACTACGGCGTCGACTTCATCGAGGCGACGCGCGAGATCAAGCAACGCTGCCCCAACGTCAAGATCTCGGGCGGCGTCAGCAACCTCTCCTTCGCCTTCCGCGGCAACGAGCCGGTGCGCAAGGCCATGCACTCGGTGTTCCTGTATCACGCCATCCAGGCGGGCATGGACATGGGCATCGTCAATGCCGGCCAGCTCGAGGTCTACGACCAGATCCCGCAGGAGCTGCGCGACGCCTGCGAGGACGTGATCCTCAATCGCAATCCCGAGGCCACCGAGCGGCTGCTCGAGCTCGCGCCCAAGTACAAGGGCAGCGGTGAGGTCGCCGAGACCCAGGATGCCGAATGGCGCAGCTGGCCGGTCGAGAAGCGGCTGGAGCACGCGCTGGTCAAGGGCATGGACCAGTTCGTCGTCGAGGACACCGAGGAGGCGCGCAAGCAGATCGCGCGGCCGATCGAGGTCATCGAAGGGCCGCTGATGGCCGGCATGAACGTGGTCGGCGATCTCTTCGGCGCGGGCAAGATGTTCCTGCCGCAAGTGGTCAAGAGCGCGCGCGTCATGAAGAAGGCCGTCGCCCACCTGCTGCCCTACATCGAGGCCGAGAAGACCGCGACGTCACGGCCCAAGGGCAAGATCGTCATGGCGACGGTCAAGGGCGACGTCCACGACATCGGCAAGAACATCGTGGGCGTGGTCCTGCAGTGCAACAACTTCGAGGTCATCGACCTCGGCGTCATGGTGCCTTTCCAGGAGATCCTGAAGTCGGCCAACGACAACAAGGCCGACATCATCGGCCTGTCGGGACTGATCACGCCGTCGCTCGACGAGATGGTGACGGTGGCCGAGGAGATGACTCGCCAGGGCTTCCATCTGCCGCTGCTGATCGGCGGCGCCACGACCTCCAAGGTGCACACGGCGCTCAGGATCGCGCCACGCTACAACGGCACGACCGTCCATGTGCTCGACGCCTCCCGCGCGGTCGGCGTGTGCACGGCGCTGGTGTCGGAGTCGGGCGCGCAGGCCGCCGATTTCGCCGCCAAGGTCGCCACGGAATACGAGGCGATCCGAGTCGAACGCGCCGGCGGCACCAAGGAAAAGGTCATTCCGCTGCAGGCCGCGCGCGCCAACGCCTTCAAGATCGACTGGTCGTCCTACACGCCGCCCAGGCCGGCGGTGAGCGGCACGCGCGTCTTCGCCGAGTATCCGCTGCACGAGCTGGTCGAGCGCATCGACTGGACGCCGTTCTTCCGGGCCTGGGAACTGGCCGGCAACTACCCGGCGATCCTCGAGGACAAGGTCGTGGGCGAAAGCGCGCGCAAGCTCTACGCCGATGCGCGCAAGATGCTCGATCACATCGTGCGCGAGAAGTGGCTTACGGCCAAGGGCGTGGTCAGCTTCTGGCCGTGCCGGCGCGACGGCGACGACGTCGTGCTGTTCGAGGACGACACCCACACCAAAGAAATTTCACGGCTCTACTTCCTGCGTCAGCAGATCGAGAAGCGCGCGCCGCGCGCCAACATGTGCCTGGCCGACTTCATCTCGCCCAAAGCGGACTGGATCGGCGGCTTTGCCGTGACGGCGGGCCACGGCATCGAGCAGCACCTGGCGCGCTTCAAGGCCGACCATGACGACTATTCCGACATCATGCTGAAGGCGCTGGCCGACCGACTGGCCGAGGCCTTCGCCGAACGCCTGCACGAGCGCGTGCGCAAGACCCTGTGGGGCTACGCGCCCGACGAGGCACTCTCCAACGAGGAGTTGGTGCGCGAGAAGTATCGCGGCATCCGTCCGGCGCCGGGCTATCCCGCCTGCCCCGACCACAGCCAGAAGCCCGAACTGTTCCGGCTGCTCAATGCCGGCCAGAACGCCGGCATCAGCCTGACCGAGAGCTTCGCCATGATGCCGACCTCGGCAGTGTCGGGTTACTACTTCGCCCATCCCGAGGCGGCGTATTTCGGCGTCGCCCGCATCGGCCACGACCAGGTCGAGGACTATGCCAGGCGGCGTGGCTGCACGATCGAGCAGGCGGAGAAGTGGCTGAGGCCGAACATCGGATATTAGCGGAGCGCGGACCTCCAGGTCCGCCTCATGAGCATGGGCGGACCGGGAGGTCCGCGCTCCGATGAGCTACGCCCTCGTCCTGGCCGTCGGCTTCGTTGCCGGCACGGTGAGCGGCATCGTCGGCACCGGCGCCACCGTCATTCTGCTGCCCGTGCTGGTCATCGTCTTCGGGCCGCGCGAGGCGGTGCCGATCATGGCGATCGTCGCGCTGATGTCGAACTTCGCCAAGATCACCTCGTGGTGGCGCGAGATCGACTGGAAGGCGGTCGGCGCCTACGCGGTGGGCGGTGTTCCGGCGGCAGCACTGGGCGCGCGTACCCTGCTCATCCTGCCGGAGAACACCGTCGAGGTCGCGCTCGGCCTGTTCTTCCTCGCCATGGTTCCCGGACGCCGTTGGCTGGCGTCGCGCAATCTGACGATCGGACTGGGCGGGCTGGTGATCGCCGGCGCCGTCATCGGCTTCCTCACCGGCATCGTGGTCTCGACCGGACCGCTCAGCGTGCCGACCTTTGCCGCCTACGGGCTGGTCAAGGGAGCGTTCATCGCCACCGAAGCCGCAGGCTCGCTTGCTCTCTACATCAGCAAGGCGCTGACCTTCCGCCAGTTCGGGGCATTGCCGGTCGACATCGTCGTCAAGGGCCTGATCTCCGGCTCCTCCGTCATGGCCGGCACCTACCTCGCCCGCCTCATCGTCGAGCGGCTGAGCGTGGCGGCCTTCCAGTACATGCTGGACATCGTGATGGTGATCTCGGGGCTCGCCCTCTTGTGGCAGGCACTGAGCTGACTGCGATTTCCCTTGCTTTGAAGAACCAGGGAGCAAGTCTCGCTTGCGTTGCAGGGCTTTGTGCCATACTCGGGCGACGTAAGGAGATACGATACCCATGAAACTGATCGCCAAGGCCGCCGTCGCGGCAACTCTCGCCGCGTCTGTTGCCGGCTGCACCATGAGCCAGTCCTCGCCGCAGCAGCTCAACACCACCAACGCCAATTCCCGCATCTACATCGGCTCGCTGAGCTGCAACGTCGGCGGCAGCACCGGCTACATCCTGGCCTCGCAGAAGAGTCTCGACTGCGTCTTCCTCAACAAGGAAGGCACCGAGAGCGCCCACTATGTCGGCACGATCGACAAGGTCGGCATCGACATCGGCTACACCCGTGCCGTCCACACGATCTGGCGCGTCTATTCGCTGGGCAACGTGCGTGGTCCGAACAACCTTGGCGGCACCTATGCCGGCGAGCAGGGCACGGTCGCGGCCGGTGCCCAAGCCGGCGGCAACTGGATCTATGGCGGTCCCAACGCCGAGGTCGGCATGCTGGCTTCGGGCGTCGTGAAGGATGCCGGTTACAACCTGGCGACCGGCGTCGCGGCGATGACCATCAGGCTGAGGCAGTAGCCTTCGATCACGCCGTCGCCGGTTGCAGGGCGCAGCCGGCCACGGTGACGCGATGCATGAGCCGGCGCTCGCCGCTGTAATCGTTGGCGGCGTAGTGCCAGGTCGCCCGGTTGTCCCACAAGGCGATCGAACCCTCGCGCCAGCGGAAACGGCAGGTGAATTCCGGCCGCGATGCGTGGCGATAGAGATGCTCCAGCAACGGCCGGCTGTCCTCGGCCGACCAGCCCTCGAAGCGCAGCGTGAAGGCCGAGTTGACGTAGAGCGACTTGCGGCCGCTCAGCGGATGGCGGATCACCACCGGGTGCACGACGTCCTCGCCCACCAGGTGCTGGTTGGCAAAGCGGCTGGCGCCTTCGGGGTTGGCCGCATTGACGCCCTTGGCGCCGAAGATATGCGCCGAGCCGTGCACCGCCCTCATGCCTTCCAGAGTGCGCTGCAGGCCGGGCGATAGCGTCTCGAAGGCGCGATACATGTTGGCGAACAGCGTGTCGCCGCCCTCCTCCGGCAGTTCGCGCGCCAGCAGGATCGAGCCCATCGCAGGCTCGGGATCGTAGCTGTGGTCGGTATGCCAACCGCCGCCGATGTTGGTCTTCTGCTCAGGCTCCTTGCGGACCTCGGCGATCTCGGGATAGCCCTCCACCGCCTTGAAGAAGCGGTTGACGTCGATCGGCGCCCAGCGGCGCGCGAACTCGAGGTGCTGTTCCGGCGTGAGCTTCTGGTCGCGGAAGAAGATGACGCCGTGTTCGGTGAAGGCCGCCTGGATCTCGTCCCATTGGCGATTGCTCATCGCCTTGACGTCGACGCCCAAGATCTCGGCGCCACAGCCGCCGGTAAGCTTACGCACCTGCACCGTCTCGTATGGCATGACCCTACCTCCTTGGTGGAGATTACCGTGTTTGCACGCCGAGCAGCAACAACACCACCGACAAGGTGAAGACGCTGGCGCCCGTCGAAATGACGACCGCGTTGGTCGCAAGCCCGACTCCCGTGCGGTAAAGCTGCGCTACCAGATAGACGTTGGCGCCGGCCGGCAGAGCGGCGTTCAAGGTGGCCACGGTGAGCCACAGCGGATCGAGCGTGAACAGATAACGGCCGACCGCCCAAACCATCAGCGGCATGACGGCGAGCTTCACGGCGGCTGCAACGGCCGCCGGCTGCCAGTGCTCCTTCAGCCCGACATGGGCGAGCGAGGCGCCGGCCATGATCAGGCCGCAAGGCGGCGCCGCCAGCGCCAAGGCCTGCAGGACCTTGTCGATCACGACCGGCATGCCGAGGCCCGGGATCAACGATGTCAGCTCGGCCCAGGCGAGCCCGGCGAAGATCGAGGGGATCACCGGGTGCTTCATCATCATCAGCGCCGCACCGCCCAGCTTGGCCAGCAGCCGCCCACCGCCGCCGCCCGAGCCGATCTCCAGCAGGAACGAGCAGAGCGTCAGCATGATCAGCGAGTTGACGCTGATGATCATCAGGAGCGGCACCAGGCCTGCCTCGCCGAAGGCATAGGTGATGAAGGGAATGCCGATGCCGACGCCATTGGAGAAGGTGCCGGACAGGCCGAACACTGCCTGGTCGCCGAGTTTCATGCCGAGCGCACGACCAAGCGGCATCAGCAGGAGGTAGAGCAGCAGGCCGGTGCCGAAGAACACGACAATGATGTCGAGTTCGAGCGCCTCGAGCCGCACCTTGGCCATCGAGCGGAACAGCAGGGCGGGAAACAGCGAGTAGAAGGCGACCTGGGTCAGGCCGCGCAGGCCGTCGGCCGTCAGCAGCCAGCGACCGAGCGCCCAGCCGACCGCAACCGTGCCGAAGACCGGCACGATGATGTCGATGATGGCGCTCATGCGCTAACGCTGAGATCGATCAATCAACCCAACCTCATGCTGAGGAGCGCGCAAAGCGCGCGTCTCGAAGCATGGGCAACGCGCACCTTGTCTGCAGCCCACCCTTCGAGACGGCCCTTCGGGCCTCCTCAGGGTGAGGTGGTTTTGGTTCAACCCGCCGCTAAGCCGCCATGGCGAGGTTGCTGTAGCGCGTCAGGTGATGCTGCTGGTTGCCGAACATCAGGTCGATCATGGTCAGCCGCTTGAAGTAGTGGCTGACCGAGAGCTCGTCGGTGACGCCCATGCCGCCGTGCATCTGCACCGCGCTCTGGCCGCAGAACTTGCCCGACTTGCCGATCTGCACCTTGGCGCCCGAGGCCGCCTTGCGGCGCACGACGGAATCCTTGTCGTCGATCTTGAGCGAGGCCATCAAGGTCATCGAGCGCGCTTCCTGGGCGTTGGTGAAGCAGTCGACCATGCGATGCTGCAGCACCTGGAACTTGCCGATCGGCACGCCGAACTGCTTGCGCGTCTTGATGTATTCCAGGGTCGCCGCGTTGATCGCGTCCATGCAGCCCGTGGCCTCGGCGCACAGCGCGACGATGGCGTGATCGACCGCATCCTCGACCACGCCGAAGGCGTCATCGACCTTGCCCAGCACGGCGTCGGCGCCGACCGACACCTTGTCGAAGGTGAGCTCCGAGGCGCGCAGCGCGTCCTGGGTCGGGTAGTCGCGACGCGTGATGCCCTTGGCCTTGGCGTCGACCACGAAGAGCGTGAGCCCTTTCTCCTCGCGCGCGCTGCCCGAGGTACGGGCGAGCACGATGATGTGGTCGGCCGACGGCGCGTTGTAGACGACGCCTTTGTGGCCCGAAAGCGACCAGCCGCTGCCTTCCTTGGTCGCCTTGAGCGAAACATCGGCCAGGTTGTAGCGCGACTGGCGCTCCAGCCAGGCGAAGGCGAACTGCTTCTTGCCCTCGATCATGGGGGCGAGCAGCGCTTCCTTCTGGGCCTTGCTGCCGGCCTTGGCGATCATGCCGCCGCCCAGCACGACGGTCGGCAGGAACGGCTCCAGCACCAGGCCTTTGCCGAACTGCTCCATGACGATCATGGTCTCGATCGGCCCGCCGCCGTAGCCGCCGTCCTCTTCCGAGAAGGCCATGCCGAGCCAGCCCAGCTCGGCCATCTGCGTCCAGTTCTCGGGCAGCCAGCCTTTCTCGGTGGCGGCGATCTTGCGCCGGTTCTCGAAGGTGTACTTGTCGCGAACGAAGCGCTCGGCAGCATCCTGCAGCTGCTTCTGTTCGTCGGAAAGGGACAGGTCCATTTGTTCTTCCTCCGGAAAATTCGTTGTGCGGGGCCCGCTGTCATCCCGAGCGAAGCGAGGGACCTTTGGTGTTGCCTAAAGGCCCCTCGCTTCGCTCGGGGTGACAGCGGTGCTCGCCGCGACGGTCCTGTTTATAGCCCGAGGACCATCTTCGACACGATGTTCTTCTGAATTTCGTTGCTGCCGCCGTAGATGCTCGTCTTGCGGAAATTGAAGTAGCGCGGCGCAGCGGGCGGCGCATGGTCGGGGCCGACCGGCGTCTCATTGGTGTCCTGGAACAGCATGCCGGGCTGGTAGGGCGCGGCATACTCGCCCACCGCCTCCATGGTGAGCTCGGTGATGCGCTGCTGGATCTCCGAACCGCGGATCTTGAGGGTCGACACCTCGGGGCCCGGGGCGCCGCCCAACGCCATGGTCGAGAGCGCGCGAAGCTCGCTCATCTCCAGCGCCTGGACCTGCAGGTCGAGGTCGGCGATCTGCGCGGCGAAGGCCGGATCGTCGGCCATCGTGGCACCACCTTGCGGCTCAGCGCGGGCGATGTCGCGCAGCGAGCGCACGCCGCGCTTGGAGGACGGCACCTCGGCAATGCCCAGCCGCTCGTTGGCCAGCAGGAACTTGGCGCAGGTCCAGCCCTCGCCTTCCTTGCCGATGCGGTTCTCGACGGGGACCTTCACGTTGTCGAGGAACACGTCGTTCACGTGATGGGCGCCGTCGAGCATGACGATGGGCCGCACCGTGATGCCCGGCGTCTTCATGTCGATCAGCAGGAAGGAGATGCCCTCCTGCGCCTTGGCGTCGGGGTTGGTGCGCACCAGGCAGAAGATCCAGTCGCCCCAATGGGCGAACGAGGTCCAGGTCTTCTGGCCGTTGACGACGTAGTGATCGCCCTCACGCACCGCGCGGGTGCGCAGGGAGGCGAGATCGGAGCCCGCGCCCGGCTCGGAATAGCCCTGGCACCACGACACCTCGGAACTGCGGATGCCGGGCAGGAAGCGTTCCTTCTGCTCGTCCGTGCCGAAGGTGTAGATCACCGGCCCGACCATCTTGGGGCCGAACGGGATGATGCGCGGCGCGCCTTCTTCCGCCAGCACGTTCTCGAACAGGAAGCGCTGCGTGACATCCCAGCCCGGACCGCCGTACTTCTTGGGCCACGTGTAGGCGAGCCAGCCCTGCCGACCGAGCGCCTTCTGCCATTGGATGTGATCGTCCTTGTCGTAGTGCTTGCCGGAGAAGGTCTTGGCCTTGGTTGCCGGCGACAGGTTGGCGCGCGCGAAAGTGCGGACTTCGTCGGCGAACGCCTTGTGTTCGGGTTTGAGGGCGAGGTCCATTTACAGTCCCAACACCATCTTGCTGATGATCCCTTTCTGGATTTCGTTGCTGCCGCCGTAGATCGTGGTCTTGCGCGTGTTGAAGTAGCGCGGCGCCGCGAGATGCGCATAAGCCGGCCCGACCGGCTCCTCGTTCGAGCCCTGCCACAGCAGGCCCGGCAGATACGGCGCGGCGTACTCGCCGACTGCTTCCATGGTGAGCTCGGTGATGCGCTGCTGGATCTCCGAGCCCCTGACCTTGAGGCCCGACACTTCCGGCCCGGGCTGGCCGCCATGCGCCATGGTGGAGAGCACGCGCAGCTCGGTGTATTCCAGCGCCGTTACCTGGATTTCCAGATCGGCGATCTTCTCGGCGAAGCCCTGGTTCTCGATCAGCGGCTTGCCGTTCTCCTGCTCGACGCGGGCGATGTCCTTCAGCGCCTCGACGCCGCGCTTGGACTGCGGCACGGCGGCGATGCCCAGCCGCTCGTTGGCCAGCAGGAACTTGGCGCAGGTCCAGCCCTCGTTCTCCTTGCCGATCAGGTTGGCGACCGGGACCTTGACGTTGTCGAAGAAGACCTCGTTCACCTCGTGGCCGCCGTCGGCCATGATGATGGGCTTCACGGTGATGCCCGGCGTCTTCATGTCGATCAGCAGGAAGGAGATGCCCTCCTGCGGCTTGGCCTTGGAATCGGTGCGCACCAGGCAGAAGATCCAGTCGGCCCAGTGACCCATCGTGTTCCAGGTCTTGGACCCGTTGACGATGTAGTGATCGCCCTGCTTCTCGGCCTTGGTGCGCAGACTCGCGAGATCGGAGCCCGAGCCCGGCTCGGAGTAGCCCTGGCACCACCACACGGTGCTCTTGCGGATCGGCTCGAGGTACTTGGCCTTCTGCTCGTCATTGCCGAAGGTGTAGATCACCGGGCCGACCATCTTGGTGCCGAACGGAATGATGCCCGGCGCATATTCCTCGGCGCAGATGTTCTCGAAGATGTAGCGCTGCGCAGGCGTGAAGCCTGGCCCGCCATGCTTCTTGGGCCATGTGTAGACCAGCCAGCCCTGCTTCCCGAGCGCCTGCTGCCAGCGCATGTAGTCGTCGCGGATCAGGTGCTTGCCGTTCTTGACCTTGTCGCGGATGTCGGCCGGCAGGTGGCTGCGCACGAAGGCGCGGACTTCATCGGCGAATTTCTGCTCTTCAGGTGTGAAAGCGAGGTCCATGCAACCCTCCCGGATAGGGCTTTCGTTTGCGTCGGAGTTTAGCCGCGAGGCCGGTTGGGACAAGCACGATGGAGCCGGATCGCGGCTTGATCCGCCGCGAAGCGGAACAACTTTACGTAAGTCCGGCGTTACGTCAGATCGGGCTTCACGCCGGATTTCCTGGCGTAAGTTTCCGGCGACAAAGCGAAAGCCAGTCCCTGCCAGTCCGGCGCGCGGCTCTCCAGGCTGAGCCGGTTGCCGCGGGCGATGTCCCGGAACCGCCGTAACGCCGCGCGGTCGTCGAGGGATGCCGTGTCGACGCCGAGATGCTGGGCGAAGAGCCGGCAGCGCAGATCGCGTGCAAGAACGGCGTCCCAGACCGAGGCGTTCATCTCCGTGTGACCGGCCAGCGAAAAGGGATGGAGGTTGCAGGAGCCGACGGTGGCCCAGACATCGTCGATCAGCATCATCTTGGCGTGCACGTAAGCGGCGCGACGCGTGCCGGCGTGATGCTGGGCGAGCCCGGCCAGAGTGAAATTCTCGTGACGGCCGAGCGTCTCGATGCCCCAGAACCGCGCAGCCTGCTGCGGATCGTGCCGCGCCTCGTAGACATACTGCTCGGCAATCGCGGGCACGAGCATGACGACGTCGACGCCGCGTTCGACGGCGGCCAACAGAGGGCGGGCGACCTCCGGCATCGGGATGGCCTGGTTCTGGATGTAGATCGTGCGGCGCGCCGCATCGATCGCGCGCTGGTACTGCTCAAGGATCGACCGCTCGACGCGCGCGGCAACGTAGCGGCTGGGATCGAGCATGCGCTGGATTTGCACCGTGCTCGTCCCGCACGGCTCGCCGGCACAATCGGTATAGGAAAGCTCGTCGCTGGCGTCGCACATCCAGTTGCCATCCAGCGCGTGACGCTCGCTGGCCTCGTTCCAGCGCTCGACGAAATTGTGCCGAACATCCGTCGCCGACGGCCCGGTCACCTCGACGTAGACGTCGTGCAGGCGCATGGCGACGCTGGTGAGGTTGAGGCCGCCAACGAAGGACGTCTCCGTCGGCTGGCCGGCATCGATCACCCAGCTCTTCTGATGCTGGCAGAAAACCGTCGCCGCCCCATCCCACCGGATCTTGAAGCGCGAGCCCCGCTTTTCAAGCAGCGCACGATGCTCGGCCGAGCCGCCGAACATGCGAGGACTGGGCGCTGTCTCGGGGTTGGGACGCCATATGAGCAGCCGCACGTCGACGCCGCGCGCGACGGCCCGGTCGAGCACGTCGAACAGCGGCTCCTGTCCGTGCGGCAAGAGAAAGTCGTCAGAGTAGAAGGCCACGGTCAGCCAGACGCTGTGGCGGGCACTGGCGATCGCCTCGCCGATGCGCCGCATGATCTGCGGCCCGTCGATGAAGGCCTGCACGCGATTGCCCGGCCGCGCCGGGTAAGGGCCCGACGTCGTGCCGGGAATGTAGGCGCCGTCAGCCGCCGTCACGATAGAGGTCACTGGGCCATCGGTCCCGGCACGAGCAGAGCCTTGTCGGCCTTCAGCCTGGCGATCTCCGCGTCGCTCACGCCCGCCTCGCGCAGGACCTCCTCGCCGTCGCCGCCGATGCGTGGGGCGTGGCGGCGGAACTCGACCTTGGTCTTCTCGAAATCGAGGGGGCTGGCGAAGGTCGTGATCGGCCCTTCGGTCGGATGCTCGCGCTCGGTGAAGAAGCCGGTCGCCTTGAGATGCGGGTCGTCGAACAGCTCTTCGAGGGTGCGCACGGGCATCGCCGGGATGTCGGCCTTGTCGAAGGCTTCCAGCCACTCCTCGGTCGGACGATGCTCCAGCAGCGAGGCCAGCACCTGGTAGAGCTCGCTGAAATTCTTGGCGCGTTCGTTGCGGTCGATGAAGCGCTGCTCCTTGCAGAGGTCGGGCCGGCCCGCGAGCTCGAAGAAGGTGAGCCAATGCGCGTCGGTGTAGGGCAGCGCGCAGATGTAGCCGTCCTTGGTTTTGAAGGGATGGCGGAACTTGTTGATGATGCGGTCGTAGCCCATGGCGCCGCGCTCGGGCGTCCAGGTGGCGCCGAACAGGTGCTCGGTCAGCCAGAACGAGGCCAGGGTCTCGAGCATCGGCACCTCGATCATCTGGCCCTCGCCGGTCTTCTGGCGGTGATAGAGCGCGCCCAGCACGGCGATGCAGAGATGCAGGCCCGTGGTCTTGTCGGCGATCAGGCTCGGCATGAAGCGCGGCGGCAGGCCGTCGACGCGCGACTGCAGGGACGCGGCACCGCTCACGCCCTGCACCAGGTCGTCGAAGGCGGGCTTGTGGCCGTACGGGCCCTTGCGCGCATAGCCCAGCGAATAGGCGTAGATGATCGAAGGATTGACCTTCTTCAGCTCCTCATAGCCCAGGCCCAGGCGCTCGATCGCCTGCGGCCGGCTGTTGTGGATGAAGAGGTCGGCCTTCCTGACCAGCTCCTTCAGCACGGCACAGGCGGCGGGCTTCTTGAGATCGAGGCAGAGCGACCGCTTGTTGCGATTGGCCGCCATGTAGATCGGCCCCATGCTCTTGTCGCGCCCCATCGATCCGCCCGACACGCGCAGAAGATCGCCTTCCGGCGGTTCGACCTTGATCACGTCGGCGCCCATGTCGGCCAAGTGCTGTGTGGCGAACGGCCCCAGCAGCACGGCCGTCAGATCGATCACACGCACGCCCGCAAGCGGTCCCGGCATTTGACGCCAACCTCTTCCTGTTCCCTGCCAACAATGACGCGATCGGACGGCAAAGCAACAACACCGCGCGTTCAGCGCTTGCAGTTCAGAACTTCGCGGCTTCGCCGGACTTCTGTGCGCTTGGTCACGTTCGCCTTCGTACATTTTCTTAGGCCGCCGGCAAGAAAATGTCCCTTCGACAGCGCCGTGCCACTTCACCATTTGGACCTTAGAGAAACGCGCTGCCCGCCGGAGCAATCTGCACGGAGTCGGTACGATGAACAGCCCTGATCGCAAGAAGATCCTGATCGTCGGCGGCGGCGTCGGCGGCCTCACCGCCGCTCTCTGCCTGCACCGCGCCGGATGTGAGCCGAAGATATTCGAGCAGTCGCCCGAGCTGCGAGAGCTCGGTGTCGGCTTCAACGTGCTGCCGCACGCCATCAGCGTGCTCGCGGGCCTCGGCCTGCTGCCGGAGCTCGACCGCGCCGGCATACGGACTCGCGAGCTGTTCTATTGCAACCGCTTCGGCCAGACGGTCTGGCAGGAATTGCGCGGCACCGACGCGGGCTACGACGTGCCCCAGTTCAGCATCCACCGCGGCAAGCTGCAGGCGATCCTCCATCGCGCGGTGCTCGATCGTCTGGGGCCGGCCTGCATCCATACCGACCACAGGCTGGTCGGCTTCGTCGAGAAGGACCGCGTCGTGGCATCGTTCGAGAGTCGCCAACGTCGCGCGGACACCAAGGTCGAGGGCGACGCCCTGGTCGGCGCCGACGGCATCCACTCGATGGTTCGATCGATCCTCTATCCCGGGGAAGGACCACCGATCTGGAACGGCACCATGCTGTGGCGTGGCGCCACCGAATGGCCTGTCTTCCAAGACGGCAGGACGATGTTCATCGCCGGCGGCAATGCCGCCAAGTTCGTCTTCTATCCGATCCACATGGACCCGGCGCGGCCGCAGATGCGCTTGACCAACTGGGCGATCATGGCGCGTCTCAGCGAAGGCCAGGTGCCGCCTCCCCGGCGAGAGGACTGGAACCGCATCGGCCAGCGCGAGGAGGCGCTGCCGTTCGTGCGTAACCAATTCCGCCTGGGCTTCCTCGACCCGGCGGCGCTGATCGAGGCGACGGCGACGTTCTATGAATATCCCAACTGCGACCGCGATCCGCTGCCGCGCTGGTCGTTCGGCAGCGTGACCCTGCTGGGCGATGCCGCCCATCCGATGTATCCGGTGGGCAGCAACGGCGCGAGCCAGGCGATCGTCGACGCGCAGGCCCTCGCGCGTCACCTCGAGGCTGCGTCCTCGGTCCCGGCAGCCTTCGCCGCCTACGACGAGGAGCGCCGGCCGGCCATGGCGAAGATCGTGGTGGCCAACCGCAAGGGTGGTCCCGAGGGCGTCATCGACCTGATCGAATCGCGGGCCCCGGACGGCTTCGACGACATCGATCGCGTCGCCAGCCGCGCCGAACGCGAGGCGGTCGTGCGCGGCTATGCGTCCATGGCCGGTTTCACGCAGGAACAGGTCAACCGCCCGGGAACTGCGCGCTTTGGTCCGACATGACAGCAGCAATTCCGCCCTCGGCGTGGTAGTCGGATCGGCCATCGCGAGGAGCTGAGTTGCAGGATGCCCGGAGCGCTTGAAGGTCTGCTGGTGATCAGCGTGGAGCAGGCGGTCGCCGCCCCCTATTGCGCCGCCCGCCTGGCGGATGCCGGCGCGCGCGTGATCAAGATAGAGCGGCCGGAAGGTGATTTCGCCCGCGCCTACGATGCCTATGTGCATGGGCAGTCGAGCTATTTCGTCTGGCTGAACCGCGGCAAGCAGTCGGTCACGCTCGACTTCAAGGACAAGGACGATCTCGCGCTGCTGCATCGCGTGATCGCCAAGGCCGACGTGCTGATCCAGAACCTGGCGCCGGGCGCCGCCGAACGTGCGGGCTTCGGCTCGGCCGCGATGCGGGCTGCGAACAAGCGGCTGATCACGGTCGATATCTCGGGCTATGGCGAGCACGGCCCCTACCGGAACCGCCGCGCCTACGATTTGCTGGTGCAGGCCGAGAGCGGACTCGCCTCGATCACCGGCACGGCTGAAGGGCCGGGCCGAGTCGGCATCTCGGCCACCGACATCGGCACCGGCATGTACGCCCACGCCGCCGTGCTGGAGGCGCTGCTGGCCCGCCAGAAGACCGGCGAAGGTCGCGCCATCGCGGTCTCGCTGTTCTCGGCCATGGCGGAGTGGATGACCGTGCCGGTGCTGGCCAAGGACTACTCCGACTACGACTGGCCGCGGCTCGGGCTCACCCATCCCTTCATCGCGCCCTACGGCGTCTACCAGACGGCCGACAAGGTGCCCGTCCTGATCTCGATCCAGAACGATCGCGAGTTCGAGCGCCTGTGCCACGGCGTGCTCGACCGGCCGGGCCTGGAGAAGGATCCGGACTACGCCACCAACAAGGCGCGCAACGCGCGGCGCGACGACACCAACGCCATCGTCCAGAAGAGCTTCGGCAGCCAGGGCTTCGCCGAGCTTGCGGCCCGGCTCGACGCCGCGCAGATCGCCTGGGCGCGCGTGAGTTCAGTCGACGACCTGTCGAGCCATCCGCAGCTGCGGCGCGTCAGCTTCGGCACGAGCAGCGGCGAGGTTTCGATGCCGGCGCTCGCCGCCTCATGGAACGGCGAGCCCGAGCGGCTGGGCGACGTGCCGACCGTGGGCCAGCATTCGGAACAGGTGCGGCGCGAGTTCGGCGCCTGATGGCGCGCCTGCTCACGGGCATCCGGCTTTCCAGCTACGGCGCAGCATACTTCTTCGCCGCCGGTGCCTTCATGAGCTACTGGCCGGTGTGGCTGCGCGACCGCGGAGTCGAGGACGCCGAGATCGGCACCCTGTTCATGAGCCGCCAGATCATGAGCGTCGCTTCGACCCTGGCGATCGGCTGGCTGGCGCATCGCATCGGCGGCACGCGCGGCCTCATCCTGGCGCTGGCGAGTGCCGCCATCCTGCTGGTGATCGGCTACCAGTTCTCGCACGGCTTCCTCGCCATCCTCCTCGTGAGCCTGGTGTGGGGCGCGGTGTGGGCGCCGACCATGGCGCTCTATGACGGCGTCCTGGTGACCGAAACGAAGGCGCGCGGCCTCAACTACGGCAGCCTGCGCGTCTGGAGCTCGGCGGCCTTCATCCTGGGCGTCGTGATCTGCGGCGCGGCCGTAGACCGCAACGGTCCATCCTGGGTGCTCTATGTCGGTTTTGCCGGCATCGTGCTGCTCGTGCCGGCCGCGCTGCTGCTGCCGTCGGCCGAATCGCACCATCAGGATGCAGCGAAGCATGCGCCGTTCGGCATCCGCGACCTGCTGACCTCGCGCCCCTTCCTGCTGTTCATGGTCGCCACCGGCTTGTGCCAGGCCAGCCATGCGGTGCTCTACAGCTTCGGCACCTTGACCTGGCGTGCCGCCGGCATCGACGACGTCACCATCAGCCTGTTGTGGGGCCTGAGCGTCGCCGTCGAGATCGTGCTGATGCTGTTCAGCGGCGTTCTGCTGGCGCGGCTCGGCGTTTGCGGCATGATCGCCCTGGCGCTCGGCTGCGGCATGGTGCGCTGGCTGGGCATGGCCTTCACGACCGAGCTGTGGGCGCTGGTGCCGCTGCAGGCGCTGCATGCCGGCAGCTTCGCCGCCTGCCATCTCGGCGCCATGGCCTTCATCCAGCGCGCGTTACCGGCGTCGGGCGCGGCGCTGGGCCAGAGCGTCTATTACGCGATCGGCACGGGGGCAGCCCAGGCGGTCATCTTCCAGATCGCCGGCGTGCTCTACGGGGCCTACGGCCAGAAGGCGTTCTTGGGCATGTTCGTCGTCAGCGCCGTTGGCATGGTGGCTATCGTGGCGCTGGTGCGTCAGTGGAAGGGCGGGCTGCTCGTCGGCAACGCCACTGGCTAGAGCCGGTGGGACTGCCCCATCAGCAGAGCCGCCTTTGGAATGTCGATAGTTACGATAGTTAAGATATTGGACTCGCCCTCATCGGCGGAGCGGAGGCCGGCTGCCCGTCCGGACAGCACGCGACCGGACGGGCAGCGCGCGGTCTCCGGCCGCAGCCGTTTGGTCTCAGATCTACGATGCAAAGAGCGAGACGCAACGCAACGCAACAGGGCAACTATATAACTACGGTAAGCTTTTTTCAATAACTTCGGTTAACTATAGACAGTTTCGCCTTTGCGAATTTTGGCGCTCCAGAAGACACCATACCTGGGAGCCGAGCGGGCAAAGACACCATTCCCTGTGTCGCTGAATGCGAGTGCCAGCACTGCTTTCAAGGCGCTCATGATGGCGAACCGCCTTCTTCGCTTACTCTAGGCCTGCGGCGTCTCGGCCGGCTCGGTGGCGTTCATCGATGGCCGCCGCGCCACACGGTCGTACCAGGCCGCCAACATCGGGGCGACGCCGCGCCATTCGTCGCCGTAGCGCCAGCTCTCATAGCCGCAGGCGACGGCGGTCGTGATCTGGGCAAGATCGAATGTGTCGCTGAAATGCGGCACGCGCTTCTCGAGAGCGGCAAAGCAGCGGAGCTCGCGGTCCTTCATCTTGCCGATGAAGTCGTCTGACCGTTCGCCTTCGGACCTCAGAAGCTCGGCCCGCCGCAAGATGTGGGCTTCAATCATGCCGCAGGCGATCGACATGTCGGCCAGCGCACGCCACCGCGCCGCGCCCTCGCGCGCAAGCAACCGGAAGCTGCCCAGCTCGCCGTTGATGTAGTCGCAGATCGAATGGGAATCGGTCAGGGTGAAGTCGGCCGTGACCAACGCCGGGATGCGCACGACAGGCGTGGCCTCGAGGAACTCGGGCCGGTGCTCGACGGCCTGGGTCGCCCATTTGTGCGACCACTTGGTCTGCACGAACTCGAAGCGGTCCTCGATTCCCAGTTCGAGGATCGCGACCCGAACCCTCCTGACCCAAGGGGAGGCGGGCGTAACGAAGAGGCGCACGGCAATTCTCCTGCTACGACAAGGTGGACAAGTCCAATGCCCCGAGTCGACCGGGGTCGGCAACCACGTCGATCGCCGCGATCCTGTCGCCGGCGAACGTCAGGTTGAGCACCAGCAGCAGCCGGCCTT
>LNAP01003240.1_pt2 | contig 19979 bp, 18 predicted proteins | sample 602601 | NCBI WGS metagenome assembly LNAP01 (sample SAMN02440304, study PRJNA202911) | soil metagenome | biome: Subtropical and temperate rainforests or woodlands; isolation source: soil samples (1 kg each in a 20% v/v slurry with milli Q water) were... ...
CAACAGGGTCAGGCTGGCGCAACCTATCCATCCTGTGGCGCGGCGATGGCCGCGCAGGCTGCTGTTCAAGCTCAGCCCCAGCAACACCGCCAGGCATGCCGCGACAATTCCCGCCTCGGGCCAGAACCCCGCCGGCAATGGCAGGCGGAAAGCCGCGCCGGTCGCCCAGCCCGGCAGCAGGTACGCGACTGTCCAACCGGCCGCCGCGAGAATGCTGACCAGGGCAAAGCGTGGGAACGGCATGTCGCACATGCCGGCCACCATCGGCAGCATGGGGCGCAACGGGCCGATGAAACGTCCGACCAGCAGGCTGGCGATGCCGTACTTGTGGAAGTAGGTCTCGGCGCCGTTCATCCATTCAGGGTGATGCCGCAGGCCGGGCAGGCGCCGGATGTTCTGGTGGAAATGGCGTCCCAGGAAGTAGGACACCCCATCGCCCACCAGGCCGCCGAGAAAACCCAGCAGCAGGGTTTCACTCAACGACAGCGCACCGTTGCCGGCCAGCACGGCAATGGCGAACAGCAGCACGGTGCCGGGCACGATCAAACCGGCAATGGCCAGGCATTCCACGCACGCCACGATAAACACCGCCGCCGCCAGCCATTGGGGGTTCAGGGTCAGCCAGCCGGTGATGCTATCGAGCCATTGGCCCATATTTCTTCACTCCCTCGTCACCGTTTCAAATCAAAAAATAGTCGCGGCCTTCGACCTGGCCCCGGCGCAGCGGGTTCCGCGTGCAATAAGGCGCATAGCCTGCATCGACGAAGCGGTACATCAAGTGTTCGTCCCGGCCGCCGGGAATGCCCAGGCGGGTGGTCTGGATAATGTGCGTCGGCACCTGGCCGACGTCTTCTACATAGAGCCGCTCCTGGTCGAAGCGCTTGGCATCCCACATCGGCACTTTCAGGCCCAGCGCCTTGCACAATAAGGTCTGGCCGGCGCAGAGCTTCTGCGAGGCGCGCGGCCTGCCATTGGCGTCCGGGGCAGCATCTGCGCCAAACTGGCCGGGCCGGAGGTCTCATCGACCCAGGGATAGGCGGATTTGATCAATACTGCATTGCCCGGGCCCTGGGCGCTGAAGTTCAGCGAATCGCCGCCACGGGCGTAGTACATATAGATATGACCGCCATCCAGAAACAAAGCCTTACGCTTTTCTGTGTAGCCCAGTGAGGCATGGCTGCCTTTTTCGGCCACGTAATACGCTTCGGTTTCAATAATCCGCGCCGAAAGCCAGAGATCGCCGACCCGATGACGGATGATTTTGCCGAGCAATTCCCGCGCAAGCAGTTGTGCATCGCGGTCGAAGAAGCGGTCGGGCAGGGCGCTGGCAGGGAGTTGGGGGGTGAAACTCGACATGGCCTTCAGGGTTAATACGGCTAAATGTGACGGAATAATAACAACTCCTACCTTAATTACGGCTGAACCCCAGGTTTTTACAGTTCATTTCGACCATCCGCCCCTCACCGCTGTCAGTCGGGCGGCGTCACAGCTATAATCTGCCGCTTTCCTCTTTGCCAAGACTCCCTGACCATGACTGAGTCCGTTCTTGACTACATGACCCGCCTGGGTCGCGCTGCCCGTCAGGCCTCGCGGTTGATCGCCCGTGCGAGCACCGCGCAGAAAAACCGTGCCTTGCTGGCCGCCGCCGATGCTCTGGATGCTTCGCGCTCCGAGTTGACCGCCGCCAACGAACTGGACCTGGCCAACGGCCGCGCCAATGGCCTGGAACCGGCGTTGCTCGACCGCCTGGCGCTGACCCCGGCGCGTATCGACGACATGATCGAAGGCCTGCGTCAGGTGGCCAAGCTGCCTGACCCCATCGGTGAAATCCGCGATATGCGTTACCTGCCGTCCGGCATCCAGGTCGGCAAGATGCGCGTGCCCCTGGGCGTGATCGGCATCATCTATGAGTCGCGCCCGAACGTGACCATCGACGCTGCGAGCCTGTGCCTCAAGTCTGGCAACGCCACCATCCTGCGCGGCGGTTCCGAGGCGATCCACTCCAACCGTGCGATTGCCGCCTGCATCCAGCAGGGCCTGGCCGTGGCCGAATTGCCGGCCGAAGTGGTGCAAGTGGTGGAAACCACCGACCGCGCCGCCGTCGGCGCGCTGATCACCATGCCGGAATTCGTCGACGTGATCGTGCCGCGCGGTGGCAAGAGCCTGATCGAACGCGTCAGCCGTGATGCCAAGGTGCCAGTGATCAAGCACCTGGACGGCGTCTGCCACGTTTACATCGACATCGCCGCCGACATCGACAAGGCGATCCGCATCGCCGACAACGCCAAGACCCACCGTTACGCGCCGTGCAACACCATGGAAACCCTGCTGGTGCACGCCGGCATTGCCGATCGCGTGCTGCCGCCGCTGGCTGCCATCTACCGCGACAAGGGCGTTGAGCTGCGCGGTTGCGAGCGCACCCGTGCGCTGCTCGGCGCGGACGTGATCGAAGCCACCGAGCAAGACTGGTACACCGAGTACACGGCGCCGATCCTGTCGATCCGCATCGTCGACGACCTGGATCAGGCCATCGAGCACATCAACAAATACGGCTCCAAGCACACCGATGCCATTGTTACCGAGCATTTCAGCGATGCCCGGCGTTTCCTCACCGAAGTGGACTCCGCTTCGGTGATGGTCAACGCCTCGACGCGTTTTGCCGACGGCTTCGAGTATGGCCTGGGCGCGGAGATCGGTATCTCCACCGACAAGCTCCACGCACGCGGCCCGGTTGGCCTGGAAGGCCTGACCAGCGAGAAGTACGTAGTGTTCGGCGACGGGCATGTGCGCGCTTGATGGGTAAACGCATCGGGTTGCTCGGCGGCACCTTTGACCCCGTGCATATCGGCCATTTGCGCAGTGCCCTGGAAGTCGCGGATGCCCTCGCGCTGGATGAATTGCGCCTGACCCCCAATGCCCGGCCGCCGCACCGCGATACGCCGCAGGTGTCAGCGCAGCAGCGCCTGGAAATGGTGCGCCTTGCCGTAGCTGGCATACCGCCGCTGGTGGTGGACGACCGCGAGCTCAAGCGCGATAAACCGTCCTACACTGTCGACACCCTGGAACTGATGCGTGCCGAGTTGGCCGCGGACGACCAGTTGTTTCTGCTTTTGGGCTGGGACGCATTTTGCGGCCTGCCCTCTTGGCATCGCTGGGAGGAACTCCTCCAGCATTGCCACATCCTGGTTTTGCAACGCCCGGATGCCGACAGCGAACCGCCGGATGCCTTGCGCAACCTGCTGGCCGCGCGGTCGGTAAGTGACCCCTTGGCCCTGACCGGGCCGAACGGGAATATTGCATTCGTCTGGCAGACCCCGCTTGCGGTGTCCGCCACCCAGATCCGTCAACTGCTGGCCAGCGGGAAGTCGGTACGTTTCCTGGTGCCGCCTACATCGATGCGCACGGGCTTTACCGTGCGTCGAACTGAAAAGGCGCGCTTGAACGCACGAACAGTCGTGCAGCGAGCGCCCGAACATACGAGCAAAACGAGTTTTATATGACGAACAAAGACGTAAGCAAAGTTAAGCGCAAAGGCACCTTCAAAAGCGCGCCACTGCCGGTTGAAGCCCACGTTGGCCCGGAACTGGCTGGCGAAGAGCTGGTGAAAGTCGCCGTGGCGGCCCTGGAAGACGTCAAGGCCCAGGACATCCAGGTGCTGGACGTGCGCGACAAGCAGAGCATCACCGACTTCATGATCATCGCCACCGGTACCTCCAACCGCCAGATCGGCGCGATGCTCGACAAAGTGCGCGAAGCCGTCAAAGCCCAGGGCGTGAAGCCGCTGGGTGAAGAAGGCAAGGGCGACAGCGACTGGGTGCTGCTGGACATGGACGACGTGATCGTTCACATGATGACCTCCAACGCCCGTCAGTTCTACGACCTGGAGCGTCTGTGGAAAGGCGCCGAACAGAGCCGTGCCGCTGATGGCAAGCACCACAGTCCGGAAGTGGGCCACGCGCACTTCGACAAGCTCAACAAAGACCAGGAATAAGGAACGGCTGTGCGCCTGCGTCTGATCGCTGTCGGTTCACGCATGCCCAAGTGGGTGGAAATGAATATGCCAAGCGTCTGCCCGCCGAGCTGTCGCTTGAGCTGGTGGAAATTCCGCTCAATACCCGGGGCAAGAACGCCGACGTGGCGCGCTTTATCCGTCAGGAAGGCGAAGCCATGCTGGCCAAGGTCGGTCCCAACGAGCGCATCGTCACCCTCGAAGTCCACGGCAAGCCCTGGAGCACCGAGCAATTGGCGGTGGAACTGGATCGCTGGCGCCTGGACTCGCGCACCGTCAACTTCATGGTCGGCGGCCCCGAGGGGCTGGCGCCGGAAGTCTGCGCGCGGGCGGACCAACGCTGGTCGCTGTCGGCGCTGACGTTGCCGCACCCGTTGGTAAGGATTCTGATCGGTGAACAGCTGTATCGCGCCTGGACAGTTCTGTCCGGGCACCCTTACCACAAATAGTCTGCGCCCCTCCCGATGACTCAGCCGATCCGCATCAAGGACCACGAGAAAGACGCACGTCTGGTGCGCTCGCGCGTGGTTTTTGGCGCGATCATGGTAGTGACGTTGATCGGGGTGTTGATCGCGCGCCTGTATTTCCTGCAGGTGATCCAGTACGACTATCACTCCACTCTGTCGGAAAACAACCGGGTGCATGTGCAGCCGATTCCGCCGACCCGTGGCCTGATTTTCGACCGCAACGGCGTGGTGGTCGCGGATAACCGGCCCAGCTTCAGCCTGAGCATGACCCGCGAACGCTCCGGCGACTGGCAGCAGGTTCTCGATGTGATCGTCGACGTGCTGCAACTGACCCCGGAAGACCGGGCGATCTTCGAAAAGCGCATGAAACAGGGGCGTCGGCCGTTCGAGCCGGTGCCGATCCTGTTCGAGCTGACCGAAGAGCAGATCGCCCGGATCGCGGTGAACCAGTTCCGCCTGCCGGGCGTGGAAGTGGTGGCGCAGTTGGTGCGGCATTACCCGCAAGGGCCGCACTTCGCGCACTCCGTCGGTTATATGGGGCGGATCAACGAGAAAGAGCTGAAAAGCCTCGATCCGGTCAATTACAGCGGCACCCACCATATCGGCAAGACCGGCATCGAGCGTTTCTACGAGCCCGAGCTGCACGGCCAGGTGGGTTACGAAGAGGTCGAGACCAACGCCCGCGGCCGTGTGTTGCGGGTGCTCAAGCGTACCGATCCGGTGCCGGGCAAGGACATTGTGCTGAGCCTGGACATCAAGTTGCAGGAAGCGGCCGAGATGGCCCTGGGCGGGCGCCGTGGCGCGGTGGTGGCGCTGGACCCGAGTACCGGCGAAGTCCTGGCCATGGTCAGCCAGCCCAGTTTCGACCCCAACCTGTTCGTGACCGGGATCAGCTTCAAGGCCTACGCCGAGCTGCGCGATTCCATCGACCGGCCGCTGTTCAACCGGGTGTTGCGCGGCCTGTATCCGCCGGGTTCGACGATCAAGCCGGCGGTAGCGATTGCCGGCCTGGACGCGGGCGTGGTCACGGCGTCGAGTCGCGTGTTCGACCCCGGCTACTACATGCTGCCTAATTACGATCACAAATACCGTAACTGGAACCGCACCGGTGACGGCTATGTCGACCTGGACACCGCGATCATGCGGTCCAACGACACCTATTTTTACGACCTGGCCCACAAGCTGGGGATCGATCGCCTGTCGGCCTACATGGGCAAGTTCGGGTTGGGTCAGAAAGTCTCCCTGGACATGTTCGAAGAATCCCCAGGCCTGATGCCGTCGCGCGAATGGAAGCGTGCCACCCGCCGCCAGGCGTGGTTCCCCGGCGAGACTCTGATCCTGGGCATCGGCCAGGGCTATATGCAGGCGACACCGCTGCAACTGGCCCAGGCCACGGCGTTGGTGGCCAACAAAGGCATCTGGAACCGTCCGCACCTGGCCCGCACCATCGAAGGCGAAAAGCCGGTGGATGAAAACCCGATCCCGGACATTGTGCTGCGTGACCCGTCGGACTGGACCAAGGTCAACCACGGCATGCAGCAGGTGATGCACGGCGCCCGGGGCACGGCGCGCAAGGCGGCGATCGGCGCGCAATATCGCATTGCCGGCAAGAGCGGTACGGCCCAGGTGGTTGCGATCAAGCAAGGCGAAAAATATGACCGTTCCAAAGTCCAGGAGCGCCACCGCGACCACGCCCTGTTTGTCGGCTTCGCTCCGGCGGACGACCCGAAGATCGTGGTCGCCGTGATGGTCGAGAACGGCGAGTCCGGTTCGGGCGTCGCCGCGCCGGTGGTCCGTCAAGTGATGGATGCCTGGCTGTTGACCGACGACGGCAAGCTCAAGCCCGAATATGGCGGCCCCCCTTCAAGCACCGAGGTTACGGCCAGTGAAGAGTAATTTTGACCGCATCCTCTCCAGTGAGGATGTGATGCGTCGCCGCGCGACGTTGCTGCAGCGCATGCACATTGATGGCCCGTTGTTGATCCTGCTGCTGACCCTGGCGGCCGGCAGTCTGTTCGTGCTGTATTCGGCCAGCGGCAAGAACTGGGACCTGCTGATCAAGCAAGCGTCGTCGTTCGGCCTGGGCTTGTTGTCGATGGTGGTGATTGCCCAGCTGGAGCCGCGTTTCATGGCGCGCTGGGTGCCGCTGGGGTACGTCGCCGGCGTGTTGTTGCTGGTGGTGGTGGACGTGATGGGCCACAACGCCATGGGCGCGACCCGCTGGATCAACATTCCGGGGGTGATTCGCTTCCAGCCGTCGGAATTCATGAAGATCCTGATGCCGGCGACCATCGCCTGGTACCTGTCCAAGCGCACCTTGCCGCCGCAACTCAAGCATGTGGGGATCAGCCTGATCCTGATCGGCGTGCCGTTCATCCTCATCGTGCGCCAGCCGGATCTCGGTACATCGCTGCTGATCCTGGCGGGCGGTGCATTCGTGCTGTTCATGGGCGGCTTGCGCTGGCGCTGGATTCTCAGCGTGCTCGCCGCTGCCGTGCCGGTGGCCGTGGCCATGTGGTTCTTCTTTATGCATGACTACCAGAAGCAGCGGATTCTCACGTTCCTCGACCCGGAGAGCGACCCGCTGGGCACCGGCTGGAACATCATCCAGTCGAAGGCGGCGATCGGTTCCGGCGGTGTCTTTGGCAAGGGTTGGTTGATGGGCACCCAGTCGCACCTGGACTTTTTGCCCGAGAGCCACACCGACTTCATTATTGCGGTGATGGGCGAAGAGTTCGGCCTGGTGGGCATTTGCGCGTTGCTGCTGATCTATTTACTGTTGATTGGGCGTGGCCTGGTGATCACCGCGCAGGCGCAGACGTTGTTCGGCAAATTGCTGGCGGGCTCGTTGACCATGACTTTTTTTGTTTACGTTTTCGTCAACATCGGTATGGTCAGTGGCCTCTTGCCGGTGGTTGGGGTGCCGTTGCCGTTCATTAGCTACGGCGGAACTTCGCTGGTGACATTGCTGTCAGCGTTTGGGGTTTTGATGTCGATTCACACGCATCGCAAATGGATCGCACAGGTTTGAATAAGGTGAAGATGTCAATGCAAGTATTGCGCGGCTGGGCGACTCGGCATGCGTCCTGGATGAGCCTGATCGGGCTGCTGGGCGCCATGCACGAAGCGCAGGCCGGTGACTACGATGGCTCACCTCAGGTCGCCGAATTCGTCGGTGAGATGACCCGTGACTATGGCTTCGCCGGTGAACAGCTGATGGGCGTGTTCCGCGAGGCCCAGCGCAAGCAGGCGATCCTCGATGCCATCTCCCGCCCGGCCGAGCGCGTGAAGCAGTGGAAGGACTATCGCCCGATGTTCCTGACCGACGCCCGCGTGGCCCGGGGCGTGGACTTCTGGCGCCAGCACGAAGCCGCGCTGGCTCGCGCCGAGCAGGAATACGGCGTGCCTGCCCAGGTGATTGTCGCGATCATTGGCATTGAAACCTTCTACGGGCGCAACACTGGCGGTTACCGGGTGATCGATGCCTTGTCGACCTTGAGCTTCGATTACCCGCCCCGCGCTGAATTCTTCCGTAAGGAACTGCGTGAATTCCTGCTGCTGGCCCGCGAAGAGCAGGTCGACCCGCTGACCCTCAAAGGCTCCTACGCCGGTGCGATGGGCTTGCCGCAGTTCATGCCGAGCAGTTTTCGCGCCTACGCGGTGGATTTTGACGGCGACGGCCATATCAATATCTGGAGCAACCCGGACGATGCCATCGGCAGCGTGGCCAGCTACTTCAAGCGCCATGGCTGGGTGAGCGGCGAACCGGTCGTCAGCCGTGCCGACGTGAGCGGCGAGCGCGCCGATGAAGGCCTGACCCAGGGCATCGAGCCGGCCAAGACGGTCGGGGAGTTGCGGGCGCTGGGCTGGTCAAGTCATGATGCGCTGCGCGATGATATGCCGGTCACGGCTTTCCGCCTGGAAGGCGAAAACGGCCCTGAATACTGGATGGGCCTGAAGAATTTCTACGCAATCACGCGTTATAACCGCAGTGTGATGTACGCCATGGCTGTGCATCAACTGTCTGACATGCTGGTCCAAGCACGGGGCAACAAGTAATGCGGGCATCGCCGTTGAAAAAACCGCTCAAGCTGGTGGCGTTTGCCGCGTTGTCCTTGCTGGTTGTCAGTTGCTCCACCAGCCGCGCGCCGACGCAAAAGTCCGGCGGCACCGCTATTCGTTCCCAGCCGGGCCTGGACATCAACCGCGCGCATAAAGACGGTGCGCCGTGGTGGGACGTCGACGTGTCGAAAATCCCGGATGCCACGCCGACCCTGCACACCGGTCCGTACAAGGCCAACCCCTATACCGTGCTGGGCAAGAGCTACTTCCCGCTGCAGGACTCCAAGACCTACGTGCAGTCGGGCACGGCGTCGTGGTACGGGACCAAGTTCCATGGCCAGAACACCGCCAATGGCGAGGTCTACGACCTGTATGGCATGAGCGCGGCCCACAAGACCCTGCCGCTGCCCAGCTATGTGCGCGTGACCAACCTGGACAACAACCGCACGGTGATCCTGCGGGTCAACGATCGCGGGCCGTTCTATTCGGACCGGATCATCGACTTGTCCTACGCCGCCGCGAAGAAACTCGGTTATGCCGAAACCGGCACCGCGCGGGTCAAGGTCGAAGGGATCGACCCCGCGCAATACTGGGCCCAGCGTGGCAAACCGGCACCGTTGATGCTCAACGAGCCGCAGGCCGCGCAACCGCAAGTCACAGCCTCGACCGGCAAGATCGAGCAGTGGACGCCACCCGCGCAACAGCACGCGCCCGACACGGTCGTGGTGCCTCGCGCCGCACCGGGTGCTTCGGCTGCCGGTGGGCAATACCTGCAGGTGGGCGCTTTCGCCAACCCGGATGCGGCAGAGCTGTTAAGGTCCAAGCTGAGCAGTATGGTCAATGCGCCGGTCTTCATCAGTTCCATCGTGCGTAATCAACAGACCCTGCACCGTGTGCGTATGGGCCCGATCGGTTCGCCGAGCGAGGTCGCGCAAGTGCAGAACAGCGTGCGCCTGGCCAACCTGGGGCAACCCAGCGTGGTCAGCGCCGAATAAACCGTAAAGGATTGATGGTTCAGGTCCGTGCGCGGGCCTGGGCCCTGGTTGTTGGCTCGTTGAACAATAAAACCCAGGGGCAAGGGGTGAGCAGGCAACCGAACACGCGACAGACTGGTAACGGGCTGTCTGAATAAGTTTTGCCCGCGAGGGCAAGTTTCCATACGTAATTTCGAGAGACGGATGAACATCATCACCTTAGCCAAACGCACGTGCCTGCTTATCTCGCTGATCATCACCCCGGCCGCCTGGGCGGTTGAAATGGTGCCGGCTTCACCGCAACTGGCCGCCAAGGCCTGGGTCCTCATGGATGCCGCCAGTGGCAACGTGCTGGTGGAAAACAACGGTGACCAGCGCCTGCCGCCTGCCAGCTTGACCAAGCTGATGACAGCCTATATCGCGACCCTGGAAATCCGTCGCGGCCAGATCGGCGAAAACGACCCGGTGACCGTCAGCGAAAACGCCTGGCGCACCGGTGGTTCGCGGATGTTCATCAAGGTCGGCTCGCAGGTGACGGTCAGCGACCTGCTGCACGGCATCATCATCCAGTCGGGTAACGACGCCAGCGTCGCCCTGGCCGAGCACATCGCCGGCAGCGAAGACGCGTTCGCCGACATGATGAACAAAACCGTGGCCGACCTGGGCATGACCAACAGCCACTTCATGAACCCGACCGGTCTGCCAGCACTACTCGTCGGCTCACGACATGGCGATCCTGGCGCGCGCGATCATTCGTGTCGACCCGGTCCACTACGCGATCTACTCCCAGAAGGAATTCTTCTGGAACAACATCAAGCAGCCTAACCGCAACCTGTTGCTGTGGCGCGACAAGACCGTCGACGGTCTGAAAACCGGCCACACCGAAGAAGCCGGCTACTGCATGGTGTCGTCCGCCGTGCGTGATGGCCAGCGCCTGATCGCCGTGGTCTTCGGCACCAACAGCGAGCAGGCCCGTGCGGCCGAGACGCAAAAACTGCTGACCTACGGTTTCCGCTTCTTCGAAACCCAGACCTTCTATCAGAAGGGTGCTGAACTGGCGACCGCGCCGGTATGGAAAGGCACGACCTCGCAAGTCAAGGCCGGCCTGGCTGAAGACCTGACCCTGACCATGCCTAAAGGCCAGCTGAAAAAGCTCGCGGCCAGCATGACCATGAACCCGCACCTGGTTGCGCCAATCGCCAAGGGCGACGTGATCGGCAAGGTCGAAGTGAAGCTGGACGATAAAGTGGTACACAGTGCCGACCTGATCGCCCTGGATGCCGTCGACGAGGGTGGTATCTTCCGCCGCGTGTGGGATAGCATCCGCCTGTTCTTCTACAGCTTGTTCAACTGATAAGTGTGCACCTGCAAAGCCCCGTGTTGATCCGACGCGGGGCTTTGCCCGTCGCCACGGCTTACGCTTACGAGGCCGTTACGCCATGACCGATAAAGAAGTAAAGGCGCCAAAGATCGAATTCCCGGTGACGGATTATCCCGTCAAGGTGATCAGCGATACCGGTGTGGGCAACAAGGACAAGATTCTCGACATCGTGCGTAAACACGCGACGATCAACGACAACCGTGTGGATGAACGTTCGAGCACCAACGGTAAGTACACCACGATCCAGTTGCACATCGTTGCGACCGGTCAAGACCAGCTTTACGACATCAACAGCGAACTGCGGGCCACCGGCTTCGTACATATGGTGCTGTGATGCCACAGGTCCTGGGCTTTCGCGAGCTCGGCCGGATGGACTACGAGCCCGTCTGGCACGCGATGCAGCGCTTCACCAACGAGCGCGGCACCTCGGCACCCGATGAGATCTGGCTGGTGGAACACCCGCCGGTGTTCACCCAGGGCCAGGCCGGCAAGGCCGAGCATCTGCTACTTCCGGGTGATATTCCGGTGGTGCAGGTCGACCGAGGGGGTCAAGTGACTTACCATGGGCCCGGTCAACTGGTGGCGTATCTGCTGCTGGATGTGCGCAAGCTGGGGTTTGGCGTGCGCGACCTGGTGAACCGTATGGAGGCTTGCCTGATCGAGCTGTTGGCCAGTTACGGCGTGAGCGCCGTGGCCAAGCCCGATGCACCCGGTGTGTATGTGGATGGTGCGAAAATCGCTTCCCTGGGGCTGCGCATTCGCCACGGTTGTTCGTTTCATGGCCTGGCGTTGAACGTGGACATGGACCTGGCGCCGTTCCGGCGCATCAACCCGTGCGGTTATGCCGGGTTGGCGATGACCCAGTTGAGCGACCACGCCACACCGATTAAATTTGCCGAGGTAAGTACCCGGCTGCGTGCGCAGCTCGTCAAACACCTCGACTATGCTGAGCAGACGACCCTTACGGGCGGAATCGACTGATTATGACTACTGATGCAGTGCAAACCATGATCCCGACGCTGGACGTCACCGAACGTCCGGCCCCGGCCCCGCGTGCCAAGGTGGAAGCCGGCGTCAAGCTGCGCGGCGCCGAGAAGGTTGCACGCATCCCGGTCAAGATCATCCCGACCACCGAACTGCCGAAAAAACCTGACTGGATTCGCGTGCGTATCCCGGTCTCGCCGGAAGTCGACCGTATCAAGGCGTTGCTGCGCAAGCACAAGCTGCACAGCGTGTGCGAAGAAGCGTCCTGCCCGAACCTGGGCGAATGCTTCTCCGGCGGCACTGCCACGTTCATGATCATGGGTGACATCTGCACCCGTCGTTGCCCGTTCTGCGACGTCGGCCACGGCCGGCCGAAGCCGCTGGACGTCAACGAGCCGGAAAGCCTGGCCATCGCCATCGCCGACCTGAAACTCAAGTACGTGGTGATCACCTCCGTCGACCGCGACGACCTGCGTGACGGCGGTGCCCAGCACTTTGCCGACTGCATCCGCGAAATCCGCAAGCTGTCGCCGGACGTGATGCTCGAAACCCTGGTGCCGGACTACCGTGGCCGCATGGACGTCGCGCTGGAAATCACCGCCGCCGAGCCGCCGGATGTGTTCAACCACAACCTGGAAACCGTGCCACGCCTGTACAAGGCGGCGCGTCCAGGTTCGGACTACCAGTGGTCGCTGACCCTGCTGCAGAAATTCAAGCAGATGATGCCGCACATCCCGACCAAATCCGGCCTGATGCTCGGCCTGGGCGAAACCGACGAGGAAGTGATCGAAGTCATGCAGCGCATGCGCGAACACGACATCGACATGCTGACCCTCGGCCAATACCTGCAACCATCGCGCAGCCACTTGCCGGTACAGCGTTTCGTTCACCCGGACACCTTCGCCTGGTTCGCCGAGGAAGGTTACAAGATGGGCTTCAAGAACGTCGCGTCGGGCCCGCTGGTACGTTCCTCGTACCACGCCGATGAGCAGGCCAAGCTGGTCAAGGCTAGCCTGATTTCGTAATACAGATCTGCGCAACACCGCAGATCCAATGTGGGAGGGGGCTTGTCCCCGATGGCAGTGTGTCAGTCGCTACAGGTACTGGCTGATTCAGCGCTATCGGGGGCAAGCCCCCTCCCACATTTCGTTCCGCGTCATATAGGGAGAATCAGGGATGACCAGTCGACTAGCCGCCGCCGTACCTGCATTGCGTTCTGAAGCCACCATCGGCCTGATCGCACCCGCCGGCCCTGCCGCGCTGGACGTGGAAAAAGCCGGGCAATGGATGCGCGCCCGTGGCTATGAGCTACGCATCTTCCCCGGAGTATATGAACGCGACGGCTACCTGGCCGGCAGCGATGACGTGCGCTTGCGCGACCTGCACGCCGCCTTCGCCAACCCTGATATCGATGCGATCTTCTGCCTGCGCGGCGGCTACGGCACGCCCCGCCTGCTGGACCGCCTGGACTTCGACCTGCTGCGCGCCAACCCCAAGCCTTTCGTGGGTTACAGTGATATCACTGCGTTGCACCTGGCAATCAACCGCTATGCCGGTTTTGTGACCTTCCACGGCCCGATGCTGAATGCCGACCTGCTCGGCGACAAGCAGCCCCCCACCGAGTCGTCGTTGTTCAACATGCTGCGTGGCCAGGTGGGTGCAGGCAGCGTGCTGGCGCACCCGGTGGCCTACCCATTGACCACGATCGAGCCCGGTATCGCCTGTGGGCGCTTGCTCGGCGGCAACCTGTCGATGATCGCGGCCATGATGGGGACGTCCTACGAAATCGATGCCGAGGGCATCATCCTGTTTATCGAAGACGTCAACGAGCCGATCTACCGCATCGACCGCTTGCTGACGCATCTGCGCCTGACCGGCAAGCTGGCCCAGGTAGCGGGTGTGTTGGTGGGGGACGTGGCGGGGGTGGATAGCACCGGGCTGGAGCGGCTGCTGAAGCAGACCTTCGAACCGCTGTGCATTCCGGTGCTGTCTGGCTGGCGCAGTGGGCATTGCGATCCGAACCTGACGCTGCCGATGGGCGCGCGGGTGCGGTTGGATGCGGGGGAGCAGCGGGTGGTGTTGGAGCAGGATGTGGTGTTCAACCGCTGAATCTGTCGTCTGCTAAACCGCTATCGGGAGCAAGCTCCCTCCCACATTTGACTGCATTTCAAAGGATGTACGCGGTCAAAATGTGGGAGGGGGCTTGCCCCCGATAGCGGTAGTCGCCATAAGCCGATCTAACGGTTCTGCAACGACTCCAGCAACTTCACCGTCGGATAACCATCCGCCGGCCAGCCCAGTGACTGTTGCGCCGCACGGATCGCCTTGCGCGTGTTGGCGCCGATAATCCCGTCCGGGTTGCCCGCGTCATAGCCATTGCTGCTGAGTACGGTCTGCAGGTCGATGCGCTGGGAACGACTCAGCGGCAGTTCATCTTTCGGCCAATCGCCACGAATCACACCACTTCCGCCGAACCGTTCCGACAGCAGGCCCACGGCCAGTGCGTAGGACGACGAGTTGTTGTACTTGAGGATTGCGCGGAAGTTATCCAGCACCAGGAACGCCGGGCCACGGTAACCCGCTGGCAGCAGCAGGGCGGCGGAGAGCTGGTCGACGTTAGGCGGCATGCTCGCTCCCGGTGGCAGCTGGATGCCCAGCTTCAGCCAGTCGGCGACGGTCTTGCGCACGCCACCGTCGGCCAGGGTGTAATCGAAGTTGGCCGGCAGTTGTTTGACTTCGAAACCCCACGGCTGGCCTTTCTGCCAGCCGGAGCTTTGCAGGTAATGCGCGGTGGAGGCGAGGGCGTCGGCCGGGCTGTTCCAGATATCGCGGCGACCGTCGCCGTCGAAGTCCACGGCGTGGGTGTTGTAGGTGGTCGGGATGAACTGGGTCTGGCCCATGGCGCCGGCCCACGAACCGCGCATCTGGTCGGCCTGGATATCGCCGTGCTGGATGATTTGCAGCGCCGCAAGCAATTGCGCCTGGGCAAAGGCCGGGCGCCGGCCTTCGTAGGCCAGGGTCGCGAGGGAACGGATCACCGAGTTATTGCCCTGGAACTGACCGAAGTTACTTTCCATGCCCCACACCGAGACCAGCGCCTGGCGGTCGACGCCATAACGTTGCTCGATGCTTTGCAGGATGTCGGCGTACTTGACCAATAGTGCCTGGCCATTACGCACACGTACTGGCGACAGGGCGCCGTCGAGGTATTCCCACACCGGGCGGGAAAATTCCGGTTGGCTGCGGTCGGCGCGGATCACCGCCATGTCCGGGGTGACGTTGGCGAAGGCGATATCAAACACGGCTGGGGTAATGCCGGCCTTCAAGGCTTGCGCACGGAAACCGGCCTGCCATTCGGCAAAGGTCTGGGTGGGCTGGATGTCCAGGTTATCCACAGCCAGCGGGGCCACGACAGCGGGCGCTACGACCGGTGCGGTCGACAGTGTCGGCAAGGGTTGAGCATCTGCGGCGGTAGGTTTTTCCGCGCAGGCGACAAGCAGAATGAGGCTGGAGGCAGCGATCAATTGGCGAAGGTGCCAACGACGGGAAAGACTAGAGGGCATGCACAGGTCCAGGGATTACAAATCAAGTGCTGACCTTATCATGCCGGAGGGGCGCTTGCCTTCAGGCGGCCAGAAAGTAAGAAGCCTCCCAGCTATTAGACTGGAAGGCTTCGCGGCGGTAGCTGCCTTTGCCCTTGCCGGCGCGTTCCTGACGGCTGCGGAACAGTGGCTGGGCGATGATGGATTTGGCCTTGTTGGGGCCATGCTTAGATGGCTTTTTGCTCATGGTCGTTACTCTCTTCAGGTGGGATGCAGCGGTGCAAATCATCTGCCGAAGTCTGGCCGCTGTAAAGCCCGACAAGTTTTTTGAAATACAAATGCAGCCAACATGTGGGAGGGGGCTTGCCCCATCCCGCATTGGTTTTGCGGTGTTTTTAAGAGGGGGGGTTATTCGGCAGGTAATGTCAGGCGCTGGCCAGACATCAGCAGTGACAAACGGCTCAGGCTCATCCACGGCGAACCCGCTGCCTGGCCCTTGATTTGCGCATCGATGCGCTGGGCTTCGAGCAACAGTTGCGCCCAGCGTTGCGCCGAGTGCCGCTGCAGGGCTTTGCTCATCAGCGGTTTGCGCTTGTCCCAGACCGGCGGTCTGGCTTGGCTGAAGCATTTGTCCAACGGCGTGCCCTGGCTGTATTGCAGCGCAATATTGGCCAGTACCCGCAACTCGCGAGCCAGCGCCCAGAGAATCACCGGCGGTTCCACGCCTTCACCGCGCAACCCTTCGAGCATGCGCAGGGCGTGTGCAGGCTCGCCGTTGAGGATGGCGTCCACCAGCCCGAACACGTCAAAACGCGCGCTGTCAGCCACCGCGCCTTGTACGGTTTCGACGGTGATCTGCCCGTCTTCGGCCATCAGCTTGAGCTTTTCGATCTCTTGGGCGGCGGCAAGCAGGTTGCCTTCGACCCGGGCGGCGATCAGTTCCACGGCGTCCTGCGTGGCCGACAGCCCCGATTGGGACAGGCGCTGACGAATCCACTGCGGCAACTGATTGCTGTCCACCGGCCAGATCTGGATGAACTGGGTCTGTGCCCCTTCCACCAGCGCTTTGCCCCACTTGGTTTTCTGCGCGCTGCCGTCGAGCTTGGGCAGGCTGATCAGCAACACCGTGTCTTCGGCAGGCCGCGAACAGTACTCGATGAAGGCCGCCGCGCCCTTGTCGCCGGGCTTGCCCGACGGCAGGCGCAGTTCCAGCAGGCGTTTTTCGGCAAACAGCGACATGCTCGCGCCGGCTTGCAGCAGCGTGCCCCAGTCGAAACTGGCGTCGGCGCTGAACACCTGGCGTTCGTCGAAGCCTTGCTGGCGCGCGGCGGTGCGAATGGCGTCTGCCGCTTCCTGGCACAGCAACGGGTCATCGCCGCTGACGATATAGACAGGCGCGAGAGCACCTTGCAGGTGTTTGGCGAGTTGGGCGGGGGCGAGTTTCATAGGCGCGATGAACGGGGCGCCTGGGGCGCCCCGTCTGGCTTAGTCTACAGGGACTTCAACAGGCGATTGTTTCGGCGTGTTGTTTTCGTACTCTTGCGCGGCTTTCAGGGCGTCGGCGTCAGCCTTGGCCTTGTTGTCGGCGGTCTGTTGCAGCAGTTCCAGTTTTTCCGGCGTCAGCTGTTGCAGGCGCAGCATCACGCGTTGGACCAGCTCACGACGCATTTCTTTGCGCACCTGGGTCATTTCCGAGTCCGAGCCCACCAGGTTGTTGCCATCGTGGCTCACGACCTTTTGCACTTCGATCTTGTCACCCATCAACGGCAGATGGTCGCGGCCCTGCATTTCAAACGTCAACGAAGTGATCAGCTCGATATCGGACGCACGGCCAGCGCTGGCGTAGCTGAGGTTACGCTGGGTTTCTTTCTCGTCGGCCAGGAACAGCTTGTAGGTCGCGCCGGTGTAGACGTGTACGCCACTGTTTTTCAGGGTGTCGCGCAGTTGCACAACGGTTTCGCCGTAGGCGTTGCGGGCGCTGACGTCCAATTCCTTGATGGTCAGTTCATTGGTGCCGGTACCGCGCAGCTGGAAGCCGCAAGCGCTCAGCAGCACAGCAAGGCCCATCACCAGCAAATTGCGTTTGATCATTTTATTGCTCCCCTTGAAACCATGCGGGCCTTATCGAGGCCCTGAAGGTTTAGTTCGGCGCAGCGCTCAAGCCCTGCGCCCGATCCGATTTAGCTGGCGACGATATTGACCAGTTTACCCGGCACGACGATCACTTTGCGGATCGTCAGGCCTTCGGTAAAGCGCAGCACGTTCTCGTTGCAGCGCGCGGCCGCTTCGACGTCTTCGCGGCTGGCGCTGGCCGGCATGTCGATCTGGCCGCGCAGTTTGCCGTTGACCTGGATCACCAGCTGCAGCGTGTCCTGGACCAGCGCGCTGTCATCCTGCACCGGCCAGCGGGCGTCAATGACGGCTTCGCTGTGGCCCAGGCGGTGCCACAGTTCGTGGCTGATGTGCGGCGTGATCGGGGCCAGCAGCAAGGTGACCGTCTCGAGGCCTTCGTGAACCAGCGCACGCTCCTGTTCGGTGGCTTGCGGGGCTTTTTCCAGCACGTTCATCAGCGTCATCACCTGGGCGATGGCGGTGTTGAACTTGTGGTTCTGGCCCACATCCTGGCTGGCTTGCTTGATGGCCAGGTGGGTGCTGCGGCGAATGGCTTTCTGCTCGTCGCTCAAGGCGGCCACATCCAGCTTGCCCGGCAGGCCCTGGCTGACATGGGCATGGGCCAGGCGCCAGACGCGCTTGAGGAAACGGTGCGAACCTTCGACGCCGGAGTCGGACCATTCGGCGCTCATGTCCGGCGGCGAGGCGAACATCATGAACAGGCGGCAGGTGTCGGCGCCGAACTGGTCGATCATCGACTGTGGGTCGACGCCGTTGTTCTTCGACTTGGCCATCTTCTCGGTGCCACCGATTTCCACCGGCAGGCCGTCGGCGATCAGCTTGGCGCTGATGACCTTGGCTTTGCTGTCGCGCTCGAGCTCGACATCCGCCGGGTTGAACCAGGTGTAGCTGCCATTGGCTTCGCGACGGTAATACGTCTCGGCGATCACCATGCCCTGGGTCAGCAGGTTCTTGAACGGCTCGTTGGAGCTGACCAGGCCTTCGTCGCGCATCAGCTTGTGGAAGAAGCGCGCGTACAGCAGGTGAAGAATGGCGTGTTCGATACCGCCGATGTACTGATCCACCGGCAACCAGTGGTCGGCCGCCGATTTCTCGACCAGGCCACCCTCGTAGTGCGGCGAGGCATAACGGGCGTAGTACCACGAGGACTCGACGAAAGTGTCCATGGTGTCGGTTTCGCGCTTGGCTGGCTGGCCGCATTTCGGGCAGCTGCACTCGTAGAACTCAGGCATGCGCGCCAAAGGCGAACCGGCGCCGTCCGGCACCACGTCTTCCGGCAGGACCACCGGCAACTGGTCTTCCGGCACCGGCACGTCACCGCAGGTTTCGCAGTGGATGATCGGGATCGGGCAGCCCCAGTAACGCTGGCGGCTGATGCCCCAGTCGCGCAGGCGGAACTGGGTGCGCGAGGCACCGAGGTTTTTCTTGATCAGCGCGACTTCGATGGCGTCGAAGGCACCGGCGAAGTCCAGGCCGTCGAACTCGCCGGAGTTGATCAGTTCACCGTGCTCGCCGTAGGCGTCTTGCCACGGGGCCGGGTTGGTGTCGCCCGAGCTGGTGCGTACCACGGATTTGATCGGCAGGTTGTACTGGGTGGCGAATTCGAAATCGCGTTCGTCGTGGGCCGGCACAGCCATTACTGCGCCATCGCCGTAGTGCATCAGCACGTAGTTGGCGACCCATACCGGCAATTTTTCGCCGGTCAGCGGGTGCTCGACGAACAGCCCGGTCGGCAGGCCTTTTTTCTCCTGGGTGGCGACGTCGGCTTCCGCCACGCTGCCGCCTTTGCATTCGGCGATGAACGCCTGCAGCTCAGGGTTGTTCTGTGCGGCCTGGCTGGCCAGCGGGTGTTCCGCGGCCACGGCGACGTAAGTCGCGCCCATCAGGGTGTCCGGACGGGTGGTGAAGACTTTGAGGGTACCCGCTTCGCCGATCGAATCGACGTTGTACGGGAACTGCACTTCCATGCCCTTGGACTTGCCGATCCAGTTGCGTTGCATGGTCTTGACCTGTTCAGGCCAGCCCGGCAGGTCGTCGAGGCTCGACAAGAGTTCATCCGCGTAGGCGGTGATCTTGAAGTAGTACATCGGGATTTCGCGCTTTTCGATCAGCGCGCCGGAACGCCAGCCGCGCCCGTCGATCACTTGCTCGTTGGCGAGCACGGTCTGGTCGACCGGGTCCCAGTTCACGGTACCGTTCTTGCGGTAGATCACGCCTTTTTCGAACAGGCGGGTGAACAGCCATTGTTCCCAGCGATAGTAGTCCGGCTTGCAGGTGGTCACTTCGCGGGACCAGTCCACCGCCAGGCCCAGGCTGCGCAGCTGGGTCTTCATGTAGGCGATGTTTTCGTAGGTCCACTTGGCGGGCGCTACGTTGTTCTTCATCGCGGCGTTTTCCGCCGGCATGCCGAAGGCGTCCCAACCCATG
>LNAP01003680.1_pt1 | contig 19977 bp, 20 predicted proteins | sample 602601 | NCBI WGS metagenome assembly LNAP01 (sample SAMN02440304, study PRJNA202911) | soil metagenome | biome: Subtropical and temperate rainforests or woodlands; isolation source: soil samples (1 kg each in a 20% v/v slurry with milli Q water) were... ...
GCAAGGTCGGTGAACTGCTCGACCTCTTCTCCGCGCAGGAATGCGCCAACTATCTCAAAAATTCAGGCTATGTTTCCGTATAAAAACAGCACGCTCTAGGGCGTGAATGAACGCCGTCGCCACATCCTAGGTCGTCGTCCCCGCGAACGCGGGGACCCATAACCCCAGGGAGGGGTTATGGTGCGAGCTGGTCACGACGAGTCTTCGTCAAACACCTTCCTGTGGCTATGGATCCCGGATCTGCGCTTCGCTTGTCCGGGACGACAACGGTTATTGAGGCGCGGGCTTGCCTCGCTTCACCGGATCACCACCCACATCCACCCCCGCATTCCGCAGCAGCACCTTCGCCGCGTCCTTCGCCGCACGCGCCATCGCGGGATCGTCGCGCACGAGGTCCTGCGCGATCGCGCCGTCGACCAGCAGCACGAGCTGGGTGGCGAGCGCGTCCGCATCGGCAACGCCGAGTTCGGTCAGCCGGTCGCGAAACCAGACGCGGCGGCTTTCCTTGAAGGCGATCGCGATCTTCTTCACCGCGCGGTCCTTGGGGCCGAGCTCGGCCACTGCATTCACGAACGGGCAGCCGCGAAAATCCTTGGCCGCAAAGCGCCGCTCCAGCGAATCGAAGGTGGCAAGGATCTGCTCGGCCGGGGGCTTGTCCGAGGGGCGGGCGTGGGCAAAGCGACGCTCCAGATACGCCGCGATCAACGTGTCCTTGGAGGGGAAGTGGTTGTAGAGCGTGCGCTTGGAGATGCCGATCTCGGCCGCGATGGTGTCGACGCCGATGGCACGAATGCCCTGCAGATAGAACAGCCTGTCGGCGGTCTCGAGGATCCGCTCCTTCATGGTCTGTGGGGTCGGCGGGGGAGCCATGCGGCAACGAGCATCCTGTTGGCTTGACAGCGCCTGCCATTCATAGCCTAAGTACACAGGTCTGTGTAACCAAAATCAACGGCATTTGCAGACGCCGGCGCGCGCGCCGCGCCCACGAGGGAGAATGAAATGCCCCTGTTGCAGGTCCTGCGTCCGACCTTGCCCATCCTGATCGGCGCCTCGATCATGCTGACGCTGAGCATGGGGCTGCGGCAGAGCCTCGGCATTTTCATGCAGCCGCTGACGCACGACATCCATCTTTCGATCTCGGATTTCACGCTGGCGCTGGCCGTGCAGAACCTCGCCTGGGGCTTTCTCCAGCCGCTCGCCGGCGCGATGACGGTGCGCTACGGCTTCCGTCCCATCATGATCGTGGGGTCGCTGATGTACATCGCGGGCCTCGTTCTGATGACGACCGCGAACGGGCTCGTCAGCATCATGATCGGTGCCGGCGTGCTGATCGGGACGTCGTTGGCCTGCACCGCGGCCGCGATTGCGATGTCGGTGGCGGCACGCGCGGTGCCGGAAACCGTGCGCTCGACCGTGCTCGGCATCGTCTCCGGCGCGGGCTCGCTCGGCGCGCTGCTGTCGGCGCCGATCGGGCAGATGCTCAACGAAGGATTTGGCTGGCGCGTCGGGCTCGCCGGCTTCGTCGTCATGTCGGTGCTGATGATTCCCGCTGCGTGGTATGCGGGGCGCATCGACCGGATTCCGCTGCCGAAGCCGTCCGCCGACGACATCGGCGATGCCACCGCGGCGACGGCGGCGCGCACCGCGTTCGGCAATGCCTCCTTCGTGGTGATGACCTGCGCCTATCTCGTCTGTGGCATGCAGTTGGTGTTCCTCACCACGCATCTGCCGTCGTATCTCGCCATCTGCGGCCTCGATCCGATGCTGAGCGCGCAGACGCTCGGCATGATCGGCGGCTTCAACGTGCTGGGCTCGCTGTTCTTCGGCTGGGCCGGCCAGCGCTGGAACAAGCTTGCGCTGCTCGGCGGAATCTACGTGCTGCGCTCGCTGGCACTGGCCTGGTATTTCATGTTGCCGGCGACGCCGTTCTCGACGCTGCTGTTCGGCGCGATCATGGGCTTCCTGTGGATGGGCGTCGGCCCGCTGGTCGCAGGCGCAGTCGCCGAGATGTTCGGCCTGCGCTGGCAGGCGATGATCCAGGGCCTCGCCTTCATGAGCCACCAGATCGGCAGCTTCCTCGGCGCCTATGGAGGCGGGGTGCTCTACGACGCGCTCGGCTCGTACACGATGGCCTGGCGCATCGGCGTCGCGCTGGGGCTGGCCGGCGGCATCGTGCAGGTCGCGTTCGCGCTGATCCGGCCGTCGCATCCGCCGGTGTTGAGGACGGCGTAGGCGGGGAGGGTGCTCATAGGTGCCGGCTTTCAGAGCCGAAGCAACGTTCATGACAGATTTCGAAGCTCATCCACACCGGTTGGCGGCTTTGTTCGCCACCCGATGATGAAAGCGCGCTTGGCGAGCCCCTTCTGAACGCGAGCTATCTGGGTCTGCTCTTTGTCGAGCCGCAGCCGCAACAGAGGATCGCGGGTTCCCGAGACGGAGAGGCTCTTGTTGATGACCCAGCCATACGGTTCGACGCCGGCACGCCGCAAATCATCCTGAAGGGAGGCGGCCTCGGAAACCGGCGTCGTCTCCGGCAGCGTCACCAGGATCACCTTGGTGTGGGTCGGATCCTGGAGCCGCATCAGCGGGGTAACGATACGTCCCGCACCGGTCGGTGCAAGTTGGCTCGTCATCTGGCGGTGATAGGCGCCGGTCGCGTCCAGCAGAAGGAGGGTGTGGCCCGTCGGCGCCGTATCGAGCACCACGAAGGCGCTCCGGGCTTCCGCAACGACGTGCGAGAAGGCATGGAAAACAGCGACCTCCTCGGTACACGGCGAAGCAAGATCCTCGAGCAGCAGGGCCTTACCCTGCTCGTCGAGGTCACGGCCACGGCTCGCCAGTATTTTCGCGATATACCGCTCCGTCTCGACCCTAGGGTCGATCCGGTCGACCGTCAGACCTGGCATGACGCCATCGACGACGAAACTGACGTGGGCCGCGGGATCGGTCGTGCTGAGATGGACGGCATGACCCCGCTTCGCCAACCCCACCGCGATGGCGGCAGCGATCGTCGTCTTTCCGACGCCGCCCTTGCCCATGATCATGATGAGGCCGCGCTTGCCCTGGGCCATGTCATCGACCAACCGGTCCAGGCCCGGCAGGTCGACCGGTTCTGTATTTGACTCGCTGGATAAAACCGGGGGCTGATTGGAGGGCGACAGCAGCGCCCTCAGAGCCGTTACGCCCACGATATCGAAGCCAAGCAGGGGAATTTCGTCTCGCGGCAGCTTCTTGAGCGACGCGGGCATGGCGGCAAGCGCCTCGTCCTGATCCCGCTCGAGCGCAACTGCGACGACATCGGTTCGGTCCGTGGCGTGGAAGCGCCCGTTCACCACGAGAATCTGGTTCGAGAGATTGAGCGCATCAAGTTCGCCCGATGTTCTCGCCGCCTCACGAATCGCGCCCCGATCGGCGCGGGTGACCAAAATGATGGTGGTCTGTCTGGAATCACCCAGGGCCTGAAGCGCCTTACGAAATCGGTCCTCCTGGATCTTCAGACCTGAATGCGGGCCGAGGCAGGACGCGCCCCGATCGTTGTCCTTGAGAAAGCCGGTCCATGCCTTTGGCAGGCTCAGGAGCCGAAGCGTGTGGCCGGTCGGAGCGGTATCGAATATGATGTGATCGAACCCCGCTATATCGCCGTCCAACAGTCCCACGAACTCGTCAAAGGCTGCTATTTCGGTGGTGCAGGCGCCGGAGAGCTGCTCGCGCACAGTCGATCGCTCGCCAGCTGTAACCTCCGGTGCGAGCTGTTCGAGCACTCTCTTGCGATAACTCTCGGCAGCGGCCTCGGGGTCAATATTCATCGCCGAAAGTCCGGTCACGTTGGGCACCGGCGTAGGGCGATCGGTCAAGGTGACTTCGAGCATCTCGTCGAGGTTCGACGCAGGGTCCGTGCTGACGATGAGAACGCGCAGTCCACGGTCCGCGAGGCCAACAGCCGTGGCGCACGCAAGAGAGGTTTTGCCGACTCCACCCTTTCCAGTGAAAAACAGGTATGGAGTCGTGGCGGTCAACGCGCGAAAGTGGGGCATCATAGGCTGTCCTACGGCCGGAGCGGTCATATGCCTGGTCTCATATTCGAACAGGTCAGGAGTTGAGTGCGTCGTAAACGATGCCCAGGATTACGCTGTAAGTCAGGAGCATCGCCAGCGAGAACAGTGCTGGCGAAATGCCAAGTCCAGCCTGCTGTGCGAAAAATCCAAGCCCGATCATGGGAAAGAACACCAGCCCCATCATCGCCCATCCGAGCACGCCGTATGCCATTCCCTTGATCGCTCCGATATTGCCTGGCAACCATCGATAGAGATGTCCAAAGGCGAGGCTGACGAAGGTTGAGCCATTCAGGAATGAAAGTAGCCACGGCACCACGGGATGGATTGCTGTTCCGGTCACATGGCTCAGCGTCGTCTGGAAACTTTCGTAGGGCTGGAATGATGGAAGCAGTCCAGCCCAGGACTTGAAGTACATCAGCAGCGAATGCGCGATGCTTCCGCACAACCCCGCAACAACTGCCTTCCAAATCCTGTTGCCTGAAGGCATGCGAGGTCGCCCATTTTCGGGAGTGGCTTTCCGTCGCTGCTACACGTCGCGATCATGGGCTCAATTCGGTCGAGGGCGTCAATCTCGTCTCGGCAAGTACGGCAAGTGCATGTCGGTTCCCGACGACGACGATCGGAATGGCAATGAACCCGCTGACCAGAAGCAGCCAATCCTGCCGAACGTCCAGTAAGATAGCTGCGCTCCCGCCGATGATTGACCAGATGAAGGGGAAGCATGGTGCGCTCCTGCCCGATGGTTTGAGCGTAGAGGACTGCGTTGCTTCGCTGCTTGATGAGGATCAACGTGCCCTGGGGGGCAACGCGTGGCCGAGGCGTGCCACGGAGGCTGCCCGTCGCAGCCGCCAACACCGGTATTGCGGACGGCTTAGCGGGGATGGGTGGTCGCTTTCGACGGCTTGAGAGCTTACAGCGGATGCCGCGCTGTTTGGCCGTGACGGGCCGCCTGTGACCCGGAGCAGCTATCGGCCACTTCGCGCCAAGAAAACCACAGAAGGCTCCACCTCGATGAGGAACTCCTCCTTGGCGAGGCTTGGCACTCCAATCCAGGTTGTGCACGGTGGGTTATCGCCGAACGCCGCTTTGAGGGCGACGCTAATGGCCGTACCCTCGTGCATGTGGCTTTGCTTGATGTAGAGCCGCAACGCACCGACCTGATCGAGCTCCGCACCAACCGTCGCCAGCGCAACGCCAAGATTTTCGAGACTTTTGCTGAGTTGACGACCGATATCGCCAGCTCCAACGACGTTCTGATCTGCGTCCCAAGCGACCTGGCCGGACACATACACGACATCGCCGAATGGTGTGGGGACGGTAGCAACCTGCGCGAAACCGTAACGCGAGCTATCGAAGATTCCGACAGGAACATGTACCATTCGGCTCATGATGGCTCCCCTAGCCAGAGCGCCAGCCAGCGGCGCCGCCATAAGTAGAGCAGAAAGCCAGCAAAGGGAAAATCGGCTCGTAGCCCATTAATGGCATCGATATGCAGCAGACTTGCGTCAAAGTTAGGATGTCGCGACCTTCACCTTGACCGCAACGGGCAGCGGTAGGCGCAGCCCCCGGGCCAACGCCGGACGTCGCGATTTCGGCTGTCTCTCCGGCAGCTTTCCGAAATGCGAGACGGTCTGCATCAGCGCGTATCTGACGGCTGGCTCGATCTTCGCGCAGATGAGCCAGCAGATCAGGACAAGCATGCCCAGCGCGATCCATAGGGCCGAGGTGGCATCAAGGCCCGCATCGACCAGAGCGCGGATGATGGCGGTGCCAATGACGTTGTGGGTGAGATAGAGCGGATAGGTGATCAGCCCGAGCGTTCTCAGATAGGCCGGTGCTTCAGGAGAAGCGGTGCCTGCCGGGCGCCTGTTTCGCTTCGCGGCAAGGGGCAATGAGGAGCACCGCGGCCGCCCAGACCATGATCGGCACGAAGGCTGATTGATCAGAGATGGCAGGGATGGACGTCAGGAAGAAATCGGCGAAGAAGTAAATTTCCGCGGCGCCTGAAAGACACGTGATCGCAATGGCGATTTGTTCGAGCGCCGTCAATTCTCTGTTCGCGGAAATGAACAGCCAGATTCCCAGCGCGAAGAAGCAGCCATGCGTCAGCAGGAATGCGGCGCACGGCACCCGAAACATCAGGATGACTAGATAGGGCAGGTCGGATGGCGTCGTGCAGGACATCACCAGCAGCGCGACGGCATTGAAGATCGCGCTGTAGATGGTGAGGCCGAATGCGAGGTGGCGCAAGGTGATCTTCTGAGTGAGCATCGCGCAAAACACGAGTCCATAGAACGCGGTCTCGGCGGCCAACGTCCAGTAGACCTCGTCCAGCCATTGGCCTGTGACGCCCTTCGGCACCATCAGCATGGCGTGAATGTAGGGCAGGATGAATTCGGATGCCGGTCCACTGCCGAAGAGAACCAGAACGAGGAAGGTTGCGGTGGCGCACACCCAGACGGCCGGATAAAGCCGGAGTGCGCGGCCAAGAAGAAACTCGCCCGGCGAAGCCTGGCTCGCGGAATTCGCGATGACGAAACCGGAGATGACGAAGAAGATCTCGACGCCGACCCAGCCGAACCATGTGAAGGGCGCGGCTGACGGGTAGAGAACATCAGCGGCGACGGTGCGCTCGAAACCCGGCACGCCAATCGAAACCCACGCCCATGACCAGAACATCTGGTGAAAAATGGCGACTCCAAGGGCAGCCCCGAAGCGCAGCGGATCCAGCAACGGCAAATGGCTCTTCACGGGAATGGACCAGATTCATGCAACGATCCCGTCGGAGATAGCGAAGCCGGTCGCGGCGCTCTGCGAGATGGGTCACACTTGGTTCACTCGCTGGGGACGCAGCTGGCCGAGCTCTCGTGCCCCGGACGCAACGCAGCGTCACTTCGACGATGCGCTGCAGAGCAGAGGCCCATGTGTCCAGAGTGTGCCGTGTGGCTTTCTGGGTCCCGGCTCTGCGCAGCAGCGCCATAGCGTGTCGAAGACGCGCGTGAACGCGCTGGTAGCGCTGCAGCGCGTCCGGGACACGAGAGAGCTGAAGCTCAACCGCACCAGAAGGCTTGCGGAGAGGACGAACTAACGCGTGCGTCCTGACCGCTTGAGATCGGCGACCTTAAACCTGTTGCCGGCAGCCAGGCTGCTGCAAATCCAGTGGGCCTTGTTCCGGTTTTCGCCCAGGAACGTCTTGGTCTCGACGCAATCCATGTAGGATTTATGGGTGATGGTGTCTCGGCATGTTGGCGAGAAAGGCCCATACTCTATGTTGCCGCCCGACTCGCTGCATCCAATCCACGGCTCCTTTCCATGTGGGAAGCTTGATGCACAGCCCCCATTGCAGCTGCTGGCAACTTTCTCCAGGCTGGCAATCCTTCCCATCACAGAACCTGGGGCATACGACGGCGTCCGTGTAGCCGACGACGACACTCGAGCGGGTGACGCCGTCCGGCGCGATGAGACTCCGGTGTTTGTCGTCTGCTCCACCCGATGTGGCTTTGCCGCCGGCGCAGCGACGGTGACGGGAGGTAGCGTGGCGGCGGAGCCGGTTGGGATTTGTGACGCGGCCGGGCCGCACAGAACGGTCGTTGACAGAAAGGCGAGGGTCGAAGGCACGACGAGGCTCGATGGCAATCTCATGACTGTGTCCTTCCCGATGTCGGGACGGAACAGCCGTCCCGATCAATGCACGATATCATGCATTGCGAGCAAGGCAATCGTGGGTTGTGTTCAGCAACACGCGCGTGAACGCGCTGTGGCGTTGCCGCGCGCGGGGATACGGCCAAAATAAAAACGGGGCCCGCGAGGGCCCCGTCAAAGTCCGTAATGTCCCGCGATCTTACTTGATCTTGGCTTCGCGGAATTCGACGTGCTTGCGCGCCACGGGATCGTACTTCTTCTTGACCAGCTTGTCGGTCATGGTGCGCGAATTCTTCTTGGCAGTGTAGTAGAAGCCGGTGTCGGCCGAGGACACGAGCTTGACCTTGATGGTGACCGCTTTGGCCATGTTCAGAACCTCAGGAATGAAGGGAATCTGGAGCCGGCCAAACGGCCCGCGTTGGCCGGCAACCTAGCCAGAAACCGCCTGATGTCAAGGTTTTAGGGGCCAAAAACCACCCAAATCGGCCCGATCAGACCTCGAAGAACCGATTTTTGGGCCGCGGCAGGCCCAGATTCTCCCTCAACGTGGCCCCTTCATACTCCTTGCGGAAGATCCCGCGCTTTTGCAGCTCCGGGACGACCTTGTCGACGAAATCATCGAGCCCCGCGGGCAGGAACGGGAACATGATGTTGAAGCCGTCGGAGCCGCGCCCGACCAGCCATTCCTCCATCTGGTCTGCGATGGTTTTCGCCGTGCCGACGAAGGCGAGCCCGCCATAGCCGCCGACGCGCTGGGCGAGCTGGCGCACGGTGAGTTTTTCACGCGCGGCGAGGTCGACCATGCGCTGGCGGCCGCTCTTGCTGGCGTTGGTCTCGGGGATTTCGGGGAGCGGGCCGTCCGGATCGAAGCCGGAGGCATCAGTGCCGAGGATGACGGAGAGCGACGCGATGGCGCTGTCGTAATGCACGCGGCTGTCGAGCAGCGCGCGCTTCTCCCTGGCCTCGTCGACGCTGTCGCCGACCACGACGAAAGCGCCGGGCAGGATCTTGAGGTGTTCAGGATCGCGGCCAACCTTCTCCATGCGGCCCTTGATGTCGGCGTAGAGCTTTTGCCCGTCGGCGAGGCTGCCGCCGCCGGTGAACACGGCTTCCGCGGTCTCCGCCGCAAGCTGCTTGCCGTCCTCGGACGCGCCGGCCTGCACGATCACCGGCCAGCCCTGCACGGGGCGGGCGATGTTGAGAGGGCCGCGCACCTTCAGATATTTGCCGTGGTGGTCGAGCGTGTGCATTTTCGCGGGATCGACGAACAGCCCGCTCTCGACGTCGCGCACGAAGGCATCGTCGGCGAAGGAATCCCAGAGGCCGGTGACGACGTCGTAGAATTCGCGGGCGCGCTTGTAGCGCTCGGCGTGCTCCATGTGGTCGTCGAGGCCGAAATTCAGCGCCGCGTCAGGGTTCGAGGTGGTGACGATGTTCCAGCCTGCGCGGCCGCCGCTGAGATGGTCAAGCGAGGCGAAGCGCCGCGCCACGTGATAGGGCTCGTCGAAAGTGGTCGAGCCCGTCGCGATCAGGCCGATCCGTTCGGTGACGGCGGAGAGCGCCGACAGCAGCGTGAACGGCTCGAACGAGGTCACGGTGTGGCTGCGCTTGAGCGCGTTGATCGGCATGTTCAGCACGGCGAGGTGATCGGCCATGAAGAAGGCGTCGAACTTGCCGGCCTCGAGCTTCCGGATCAGCGTCTTGATGTGACTGAAATTGAAATTGGCGTCGGGCCAGGCCCCGGGATAGCGCCAAGCGCCGGTGTGGATGCTGATCGGGCGCATGAACGCGCCAAGCTTGAGTTGCCGTTGTGCCATCGCCCGGTGTCCGTTGTGGGTGTCGTTCAAGGACACATAGGCGCGCCGGGGAACTCCGCCAGCCGGCTGGACGGGAGGATTATTTCGTTTTTCGGCGGGCGCTCAGCACATTCCTGTCATTCCGGGGCGCGCGCAGCGCGAGCCTGGAATCCATCCCTCGGCAGTCTCTGTGGCCCGATGGATTCCGGGCTCGCCGCTTCGCGGCGCCCCGGAATGACGGGGGAGAGAGGGGCCAGGGAGCGACCGCTCAGCCCAAAATATCCTTCTGCATCTTGCCGCCGTAGAAATGGAAGAACGGCACCGGCGCATCGTGGCGGAGCGGGCCGGTTGCCAGACGCGTGTCGAGCTCGTTGAGCACGTTGCGCGTCATCGGATGAAGATCGGCGAGCGGTTTCGAGCCGAGCTCGACCCAGACCAGCTCGACCAGCTCCGCATCCGCATGGATCACGCCGTCGACGCGGTGGGTGATCGCGGAGGCATCCGCGGTGAAGAAACGCGTGTCGAATCGCTTGACGCGGCCGGGCGGGGTGATGGCGCGCGCGATCAGGAACAGGCTGGACGGATCGGGCAGCAGGCCGGCATCCGCAAACGGCTTCCAGTTGCCGTCGAGCTTGGGCACCAGGCCCTCCGCCTTGCGCCCGAGGCAGAGGCCGGTCTCTTCACAGGCCTCGCGGATCGCGGCAATCGCCAGCGACTTTGCGCGCGAGGGCGGCGTTTTCGGACTGCCCTTGGCGAGATTGGCTTCCAGCTCGTACGTGATGGGGGCGGCGACCGGGACGCGATAATCGGCCTTGTCGACACGGCCGCCGGGGAAGACGAATTTTCCGGGCATGAACACCACCTTGTCGTGGCGCTTGCCGACGAGGACCTTTGGAGTCGTGCCGCTGCGATCGACCAGGATCAGGGTCGCCGCATCCTTCGGGCGGAAATAGGGATGGTGGTCGGCTTCCTTGCCCTCGTGGATCTTTGCTTTTTCCGCCTGCGCAATATCCGTCATGTCCTCACCCAAACTGCTTCTTGCTTATTTTGCCTACACCGGCGGAATACCATCCGGAGGGTTGTCGTCAAAGCCGTGCATGCGCAGAGCCCATTGCAATCCGACCACGGCTCCCTTCACCGGCTGCAGCAGCGCCAGCGAGGCAACGAACGTAAATGGCAGATAGGCCGCGAAGCTGATCCAGACCGGCGTCGTGTAATTGGTCTCGATCCAGAGAATGGTCGGCACCACGATGTGGCCGACGATGACGATGACGAGATAGGCCGGCAAATCGTCGGCGCGATGCGGCGTGAAGTCGAGGCCGCACTCTGAGCAATTGTCCGCTGTCTTCAGGAAGGCGCGGAACAGCTTTCCCTCGCCGCAGCGCGGGCAACGGCCGCGGAAGCCGCGCTTCATCGCCGTCCAGAGGTCGCGCTTCTCGACCAGCCCGGTCTCGCGCGTCCAGATTTTTGGGGCCGTGCTCATCGTCACCATGCCTTACCCTTCTGGCCTCCGCCTTTTCCCTTGTTCTTGCCCTTGTTCTTCTTCGGCTTGCCGGATTTCGGCTTCGGCGGCTTGCGTTTTCTGTCCGGGCTGCGTCCGGGCTGTGCCTTGAACGAGGGGCGGCGTTGCGGACCGGGTTGCCTGCCATCGCGCGGCGAGGTCTCGCTGGAGGACGACAGCAGCTCGAAGCGCAGCGCTCCGGCGATGGGAGCGGCTTCGATCAGGCGGACGTCCACCACGTCGCCCAGCTGATACATGGTGCGGCTGCGCGTGCCGACGAGAGCGTGGCGGCCCTCGTCATAGTTGAAATATTCCGTGCCGAGGGACCTTATCGGGATCAGGCCGTCGGCGCCGGTCTCCGCGAGCTTGACGAACAGGCCGGCGCGCGTGACGCCGGAGACGCGGCCCTGGAAGGTCGCGCCGATGCGGTCGGCGAGATGATGGGCGATCAGGCGGTCGACGGTCTCGCGCTCCGCCTTCATCGCGCGGCGTTCGGTCACCGAGATGTGGGCGGCGACCTCGCTCAAGGTTTCCGGCGTCTCGGTGTCGGGCAGGGCGCCCTCGCCAAGCCCGAGCGCACGGACCAGCGCGCGGTGCACGACGAGGTCGGCATAGCGGCGGATCGGGGAGGTGAAATGCGCATAGCGGCGCAAATTCAGGCCGAAATGACCGTAATTTTCCGACGAATATTCGGCCTGCGCCTGCGCGCGCAGCACCACCTCGCTGACCAGCGGGAAGTGGTCGTGGCCTTCGAGCTGGGCCAGCACGCGGTTGAACAGAGCCGGGCGCAGCGCGCCTGATTTGGCGAAGGGAACGTCCAGCGTCTTCAAAAACTCCTGGAGCGCGTGGACCTTTTCCAGCGTCGGCTCGTCGTGCACGCGGTAGATCAGCGGCAGCGACTTCTTCTCGAGCATCTCCGCCGCCGCGACGTTGGCGAGGATCATGAACTCCTCGATCAGCCTGTGCGCATCGAGCCTGTCCGGGACGATGACGCGATCGACCGTGCCGTCGCTCTTCAAGAGGATCTTGCGCTCGGGCAGATCGAGATTGAGCGGATCGCGCTCGTCGCGAGCGCGCTTGACGCAGGCGTAGGCGGCATACAGCGGCTTCAGGATCGGATCGAGCAGGGGGCCGGTGGTGTCGTCCGGCCGGCCGTCGATCGCGGCCTGCGCCTGCGCGTAGCTCAGCTTGGCGGCCGAGCGCATCAGGATGCGGTGGAAGCTGTGCGAGCGCTTGCGCCCGTCAGGCGCAATGATCATCCGCACCGCGAGCGCGCCGCGCGGCTCGCCCGGCACCAGCGAGCACAGATTGTTGGAGATGCGCTCGGGCAGCATCGGCACGACGCGGTCGGGGAAATAGACCGAGTTGCCGCGATCGAGCGCGTCGCGGTCGAGCGCGGTGCCCGGCCGGACGTAGAAGCTCACATCCGCAATGGCGACGTCGACGATGAAGCCGCCCTTGTTGTTCGGGTCTGGATCGGGCTGCGCATGCACCGCGTCGTCGTGATCCTTGGCATCCGGTGGATCGATGGTGACGAGCGGGACGTCGCGCCAGTCCTCGCGTCCCTTCAGATTGGCGGGCTCCGCGGCTTCGGCTTCGCGCTCGGCCGCGGGACGAAATTGCAGCGGGATGTCGTGCGCGTAGATCGCGATCAGGCTGATCGCCTTCTCGGACTTGACCGAGCCGAGCTTCTCCTTGACGCGGCCTGAGGCGAGGCCAAAGCCGCGCGAGCGGATGATGTCGACGCTGACGAGGTCGCCGTCCTTCGCGCCGTGCGTGTCGGCGGCGGCGATGTTCAGCTCGCGGTCGGCCCCCTTCTTGTCGACCGGGATCAGCCGTCCGCCGCCTTCGGGAAGCTCGCGGAACACGCCGAGGATGCGGCTTCTGGTCTTGTCAAACACCTTGATGATGTGGCCGCGATAGGCCGGGCCTTCGCTCTCGTCCAAGCGCTCGACGCGCAGCAGCACGCGGTCGCCGCTTCCGGCTGCGGTGCCGGGCTTCGGCCGGCGCGGCAATACGATCAGGATTTTTGGCGGCTCGCCGCTCTCGACCTCGTCCCATTCGGTGGGGGCGGCGATCAGCTCGCCGTCAGCGTCGCGGCCGGTGATGTCGGCGACCAGCGTCGACGGCAGGCTGTCCGGCTCTGAAATCGTCCGGCGCTTCTTCTTGACGAGGCCGTCGTCGGCGAGCTCGCGCAGCATGCGCTTGAGCTCGATGCGATCGGCGTTCTTCAGGCCGAACTCGCGCGCAATTTCGCGGGTCCCGACCTTTCCGGGATTTGCCTTGATGAAGGCGACGATGGCTGCCCGGTCGGGAAAGCCACGGTCATTCTTGCGTTTCACTTAACCTCTTAAGTCGTGCCGGCACTCTTCTTGGCCGGAGCTTTGGCGGCCGCCGCCTTGGTCGGCGACGTCTTGACTGCTGAAGTCTTGGCGGTCGACGACACGGCTGCGCGCGCCTTGCTGGTGGAGTCGGATTTGGTCTTGGCCGCCTTCTTCGCGGCCGGTTTTTTGGTCTTTGGCGCGGCGTCATCGCCGGACTTGGTTGCCTTCGCCTTCTTCGCCGGCTTGGCAGCCTTCTTGGGCTTGCCGCCGCCCTTGGCTGCGCGCTCGTCGATCAATGCGATCGCCTGCGGCAGGGTGACGGTGTCCTTTTCGAACTCGGCGGGGATCGTCGCGTTGACGCCGCCGGCCGTGACATAGGCGCCGTAACGGCCGCTCTTCACGGTGACCGTGCCGAGTGTCGGATGATCGCCGATCGCCTTGCCGGGATCGGCGCCGAAACGGCGGCTCGGGCCCTTGGCGATCTTCTCCGCGATCAGCGTCACCGCGCGGTTGAGGCCGATATCGAACACCTCGTCGCCGGCCTCCAGGCTGGCATAGGTCTTCTCGTGCTTGACGAACGGCCCGAAGCGGCCGAGGCCGGCGGTGATCGGCTCACCTGTCTCCGGATGCTTGCCGATCTCGCGCGGCAGCGACAACAGCTTCAGTGCAAGCTCGAGCTCGACGTCGCCGGGCGAGGTGCCCTTCGGGATGCCTGCGCGCTTCGGCTTCTCGCCTTCCGCATAGTCCTTGGCTTCGCCGAGCTGGATATAGGGGCCGAAGCGGCCGGCCTTGACCCAGACGTCGCGGCCCGTCTCAGGGTCTTGGCCGAGCGAACGGTCGGCGGTGGTCTCGCTGTCGGCGGCGAGCTGACGGGTGTAGCGGCATTCCGGATAGTTCGAGCAGCCGACGAAGGCGCCGAACTTGCCGGCCTTCAGATTGAGCCGGCCGTTGCCGCAGCTCGGGCATTGCCTGATGTCGCCACCATCGGCGCGCGGCGGATAGATGTGCTGTCCGAGCATGTCGTCGAGCACGTCGAGCACCTGCGCGACGCGTAAGTCCTTGATCTCGTCGACGGCGCCGATGAAGCCGGTCCAGAAATCCTTCAGAACCTGCTGCCAGGAGATCTCATTGTTGGAGATTCGGTCGAGCTGCTCTTCGAGATTGGCGGTGAAATCGTATTCGACGTAGCGCGCAAAGAAGCTCTCCAGGAACGCGACCACGACGCGGCCCTTGTCCTCGCCATGCAGGCGCTTCTTCTCCAGCTTGACGTAGCCGCGGTCCTTCAGGACTTGGAGGATCGAGGCGTAGGTCGAGGGCCGGCCGATGCCGAGCTCTTCCATGCGCTTGACTAGCGATGCCTCGGAGAAGCGCGGCGGCGGCTCGGTGAAATGCTGGGTGACGGCGAGCGATTGCCGCTTGAGCGCGTCGTTCGGGCTCATCGCCGGCAGACGGCGCGAATCCTCGTCCTCCTCGTCGTCGCGGCCTTCCTGATAGAGCGCCAGGAAGCCGTCGAACTTGACGACCTGACCGGTGGCGCGCAGGTCCAGCGTGCGGCCGCCGACCTTTGCCGCGATGTCGACGGTGGTGCGCTCGAGTTCGGCCGATTCCATCTGACTGGCGATGGTGCGCTTCCAGATCAGCTCGTAGAGCCTTGCCTGATCGGCGTCGAGCTTGCGGTTCATGCTGTCGGGGCGGCGCGACATGTCGGTCGGGCGGATCGCTTCGTGCGCTTCCTGGGCGTTCTTGGCCTTGGCCTGGTACTGGCGGGGAGCATCCGGCACGTAGGCTTTGCCGTAATCCTCGCCGATCACCTGGCGAGCCTGGGTGATCGCGGACGGATCGATCTGCACGCCGTCGGTACGCATATAAGTAATGAGTCCGGTGGTCTCGCCGCCGATGTCGATGCCTTCGTAGAGGCGCTGCGCGATGCGCATTGTATGCGCCGGCGCAAAGCCGTATTTGCGGCTGGCCTCCTGCTGCAGCGTGGAGGTGGTGAAGGGCGCCTGCGGATTGCGCCGGGCCGGCTTGGCGTCGACCGCAGTCACGGCGTAGCTGGCTGCTTCCAGCGCCTTCTTGAAGTCTTCGGCTTCCGCGCCGGTGCCGATGTCGAGGCGCTGGATCTTCTTGCCGTCGGCGCCGACCAGGCGGGCCTCGAAAGCATCCCCGCGCGGCGTCAGCAGGGTTGCGATCAGCGACCAGTATTCGCGGGCGACGAACTTCTCGATCTCGAGCTCGCGATCGCAGACCAGCCGCAAAGCCACCGACTGCACGCGGCCCGCCGAGCGGGCGCCCGGCAGCTTGCGCCACAGCACGGGGGAGAGGGTGAAGCCGACCAGATAGTCCAGCGCGCGGCGCGCCATATAGGCGTCGACCAGCGCGCCGTCGATCTGGCGCGGATGCTTCATCGCGTCGGTGACGGCCTGCTTGGTGATGGCGTTGAACACCACGCGCTCGATCTTCTGATCCTTCAGCGCGCGCTTTTCCTTCAACACCTCCAGCACGTGCCAGGAGATGGCCTCGCCCTCGCGATCAGGGTCGGTCGCGAGAATCAGGCGGTCAGCGTTTTTCAGGGACTTGGCGATATCGTTCAGCCGGCCGGCAGCCTTGGGGTCGATCTCCCAGATCATCTTGAAATTGGCGTCGGGATCGACGGAGCCGTTCTTCGCCGGCAAGTCCCGGACATGGCCGAACGAGGCCAGAACCTCGTAGGACGAGCCCAGATACTTGTTGATCGTCTTGGCTTTCGCCGGCGACTCCACAATGACGATATTCATGTAGTTCCAGTAACTTACGGGGGGATTCTGGGCCGAATTCGATGAGATTCGGGTCGGCCCTTTCGTCCCGAACATGGGTGGTGAGGCCTCCGCTGTCAAATCGGGGGGTGTTGACGGCGGCGCTGATGGGAAAAGTTTCATATCGAGAAAGTTGTAAAATACCACCTTGGAGTTGCGATCAATGTGAGCTTAAAGTTCTTCCGGGGCATGGATTCGGGTGGGGTCTGGTGACAAAGCCAGGAAAGAAACGAGCGCGCGCCGCGTCTGGCGCGCGGGGAGGCTTGCGCAATGAGGAACCGGGGGAGGGCGGGGTCGATGAAGCCGTGGCCTTCATCGCCGAGCAGGTGACGGCGTTGCGCAAGCTCGCCGAGCGCCACAAGCTCGATGTGCTGCATTATCTGCTGGGCATGACCAAGCTCGAGGCTGACGAGCATCTGCGGCTGCGGAGCAAGCGTAAGCTGTCGTGAGGAGGTCGCGGCGGTTGGGCGCGGGGGGCGGCAGTCGCTGGGGCTCTCAGGCCGAGCGCCTTCGCGTCGCCGGCCGTAGCTTCAGCATCGTATCCGCCGGCGTGAGCAGCCGCCCGTCCTCCGCGCGCATCTCCAGCTTCTTCACCGGACGGCCTTTCTCGCGATCGACCAGGATGGTCGCGATCTCCTCAGGATGGTCGTCGAACGCCTCGCTCCATTGCCGCAGCGCCACCAGGATCGGGAAGGTGCCGCGGCCCTTCGGCGTCAGCACATATTCCTGATAGGCGCTGCCGTCGGAGGCAGGCGCCGTCGCCAGGATGCCGTGGTCGACCAGTGATCGCAGACGCGCGGACAAGATGTTCTTGGCCATGCCGAGCTTGCTCTGAAACTCGCCGAAGCGGCGCAGGCCGAACAGCGCCTCGCGGATGATGAGGAGTGACCACCAGTCGCCGATCGCTTCCAGCGACCGCGCGATCGGGCAGGCATCACCCTCGAAGCTCGTTCGCTTCACCATCGTCCTCGTCCTCGTCCTATCGCATTCGCCCGATTCCAGGGCCGATCACGCGCTTGTGTGGTTGCATCATAAAACCATATGCCCTAGATCGCAACTTGGTTTTATTATGCAACCACTGGAGGCGAACGTGAGACTGAAGAACAAGACGGCACTCATTACCGGCGGCAACAGCGGCATTGGCCTGGCGACGGCAAAACTGTTCGTGGCCGAGGGCGCGAAGGTGATCATCACCGGGCGCAACAAGGAGACGCTGGACGCCGCGGCAAAGGAACTCGGGACGAACGCGATTGCGCTCGTCGCCGACGCCACCGACATCGCGGCGACCGATGCCGCGATCAAGAAGGGCACCGAAAAATTCGGCAAGCTCGACATCGTGTTCGCCAATGCGGGCATCGCCGGCGCCGGCGGCACGCCGCTCGGTTCGGCAACGCTGGAGGCCTTCGAGAAGGTCATCCGCACCAATCTGACCGGCGTGTTCTTCACGGTGCAGTCGGCACTGCCTTATCTCAACGACAATTCCTCGATCATCCTCAACGGCTCGGTGATATCAGTGCTCGGCATTCCCGGTTACTCCGCTTACGGCGCGGCGAAGGCCGGCGTACGCGCGATGGCGCGGATCATGGCCTCGGAACTGTCGCCGCGCGGCATCCGCGTCAACGTGGTTGCGCCCGGCGCGATCCGCACGCCGATCTGGGGCGCCGCGATTGCAACGCCGGAAGCCGAGAAGGCGTTCGAGAAGCGCATCGGACTGGCCACGCCGCTCGGGCGCATCGGCGAACCCGATCACGTCTCGAAGACGGTGCTGTTCCTCGCCTCCGATGATTCAGCTCATGTGCAGGGACAGGAGATCTTCGTCGACGGCGGCGCGGTGGCATCCCCGAGCGGCGCGCCGATCTATCGCGGCTGATCAAGTGAAGTGAAAATTGAATCGGTCGGTGCGACTGCTCCGGTTGCGCCGGCCGGTTCCTGCGTCTTGCGAGAGGTAATTTCTCTGAACCTTGCGTGAGGTGTTGAACCTTCGCTGGCGCTGCCAAGACCCTTTTACGGGCAGGGGGTCTTGCGACTCATTTCAGGGAGCCCGTGATGCCAAAGGCAGCTCGCATTTTTTCGTCGATTTCAGCGCCGCGTATTTACACCGAACGTTCCGCCATTCCCGCCGAGCGCTCCAACATTTCAGAGCTGATCGGAGTGGCGCTTTTCTCCGGCATCGGCCTGTTCATTTCGCTCGTCGCCGTCATCCTCGGCGTTCAGGGCGCCTGGTTTTAGCTCGATCGATCGGTCAGCCGCCGTCGGGGTCCGGCAGCGGCTGTTGCAGGCGCGACTCTTATGCCGCGCGCAGGCTCGTTGCCGCCTGAAGTGCGTTCGCGAGTGACTTCTCGCGATGCTCTGGGCCGACCTGGATGCCGTCGGCGATGATGAATTCGGGGCTCGTGATGCCCATGAAAGCCAACACGCCGCGCAAGTAGGTTTCGAGGTGCTCCAGCGACGCCGCAGGCGTGCCCGCGCCATAATAGCCGCCGCGCGAGATCGCCACGATCACACGCTTGCCGCCGGCAAGGCCCTCCGGACCGTTAGCGCCGTACTTGAACGTCTTCCCCGCCACGAGGACGCGGTCGATCCAGGCCTTGAGCTGGCTCGGGATGGTGAAATTGTACATCGGCGCGCCGATCACGACGATGTCGGCATCGAGAAACTCGTTCAGCACCGCGGCGCTCGCGGCAAGGTCGGGTCCGAGTTCCGCGGGCGCAGGCGCGCCTTGGGCGGCTGCAAGGTGCGAGCCGGAGAGATGGGCGAGCGGGGTCTGGGTCAGGTCGCGATAGACGACATTAAGCGATGGCGTTGCCTGCCTGAGGCGGTCGACGATGGCGGCGGACACCTGCCGGCTGACGGAGTGGGGGCCGAGCACGCTGGAATCGATGTGGAGGAGTTTCATTGGGGTCACCCATGGTATATGTTTGTAACGAGTGACTGTCAAATTTCCCGCAAGAACGCACTTTTTTGAGCCATGGGCACATCCTTGAAACCTGCACACACCGATTTGCCTGCCGCGCAGATGCCGGATCGCGACCATGCCGACTGCCGCGGCGTGGCCTCGATCCTGTCCCGCGTCGGCGACAAATGGAGCGTGTTCGTCATCATGATGCTGAGCGACGGTCCGAAGCGCTTCAACGAGCTGAAGCGCATGATCAACGGCATCTCGCAGCGGATGCTGACCCTGACGCTGCGGGGCCTCGAGCGCGACGGCCTCGTCACGCGCACGATCTTCCCGACCATCCCGCCGCGTGTGGACTACGAGCTGACCGATCTCGGCCGCGGGCTGCAGCAGCCGGTCAAGGCGCTCGGGCAGTGGGCGATCGAGCACCAGGAGCAGATCGCGACGGCGCGGACGCGGTTCGATGAGCGGAACGGCGGCTAGAGAAGAGCAACAAGTCCGCCGCCATGGCGTTCGAGCCGCCCCGCCAGTTCGAGCTCCAGCAGGACCGTGCGCACGATCGCGGGCGAGGCGCCGGACATCCGCACGAGGTCGTCGATCGAGATGGGGGTGGGGCCGAGCAGGCCGGTGATCTGGTCGCGGTCGTGCCCTTGCGGATCGCTCTCGAACGGCTCGCTGTCGGGCTCATCGGCGGAATGCATCAACGGCCGCTCCATGATCGGTGCGACCGCGTTGATGATGTCGGCAGCTTCGGTGACGAGCGTCGCGCCCTGCTTGATCAGATCGTTGGTGCCGGCGGCGCGTGGATCGAGCGGCGAGCCGGGCACCGCGAACACCTCGCGGCCCTGTTCGGCCGCCATGCGCGCCGTGATCAGCGAGCCCGAGCGATGCGCGGCTTCGACCACGACCACACCGAGCGAGGCGCCCGAGATCAGCCGGTTGCGGCGGGGAAAATCGCGGGCGCGCGGCTC
>LNAP01002159.1_pt1 | contig 19965 bp, 17 predicted proteins | sample 602601 | NCBI WGS metagenome assembly LNAP01 (sample SAMN02440304, study PRJNA202911) | soil metagenome | biome: Subtropical and temperate rainforests or woodlands; isolation source: soil samples (1 kg each in a 20% v/v slurry with milli Q water) were... ...
ATCTTCGCCAGCTCATCAATGGCGAAACGTGAAAATTCTTCATCACCCATGCGCCAGAGTTCGTCGCCTTCCTGGCAGAAGTATTCGAGACCCATCCAGATGGTGTCGGCGTCCTTGACCAGCGCCGGGCTCCAGTTGTTGAAAATTTGCAGGCGGCCGATTTTCACGTCCGGTTCCTGGATGTAAATCCAGGTGTCGGGCAACAGGTTGAGCGGCGGTTTGCCTTCGGGGCGGGGTTTGAGCTTTTTGATCAGCAGGCCCATGGTGATGAAATCGCGGTACATCAGGCCATCGGCCACCGTGCGCACATTGTGCGGCGCAGGGGGTTGCAAAGCCTGAATCATGTCACGCATGGGCATGGTGGAAATGACATAGTCGCCGTGCCACCAGCGCCGACTTTTTGCGGCGTCTTCGGTCTCAATAGCCACGATGCGGTTATTTTCCTGTTTGAGCGTGACCACTTTCAAGCCGAAATGAATGTCGCCGCCGCGCCCGCGCAGTTCTTCGGCGGCGATGCGCCACATCTGGCCGGGGCCGAACTTGGGGTAGAGAAAGCGTTCGATCAGGCTGGTCTCGGTGCCTTTTTGCGCCACGCCTGTATTGTTGCTGGAGAAGATTTTTTTCGCCGCATGCAGAATGGCTTTGGTGATCGACAAGCCCTTGATGCGCTGCGCGCCCCATTCCGGGCTGATGGCGCGGCAGGCGACGCCCCAGACTTTTTCGGTGTAGTCCTTGAAAAAGGTGCGGTACAGCTCGCCGCCGAAACGGTTGTAAAAAAAGTCTTCCAGATTTTTTTCCGGCCGGCGCTGGAACAGGCTGGCCCAGACGTAGGCAATGCCGATGCGCACGAGGCGCACGGGGCCGAGGTTGGCCATGGTTTTGGCGGAGAGCGAAATCGGGTAGTCAAAAAAGCGGCGCAGGAAATAAATGCGCGACAGGCGTGGGCGGATCAGCAGGTGGCGGTCGCGCTGCGGCATGACCGAAAAACCGTCGGCGTCCTTGTCGGGCGCGGGCGGCATCATTTGCCGCCACCAGTCCATCACCCAGTCGGACTTGGAAAAGAAGCGGTGGCCGCCGATGTCCATGCGGTTGCCCTTGTATTCGATAGTGCGCGATATGCCGCCGACGTCACTCAGCGCTTCGAGCACGATGGGACGGATGTCCGAGTTGCGGGCGAGCTCCAGCGCGGCGGTGAGGCCGGCAGGGCCGGCGCCGATGATGAGTACGGCGGGGGTAACAGGACGGGTCATGCGGTGGTTTTCTGTGTGGCGGCGCGCGGTGGAGAAAACAGCAGCCAGCGGCGCAGGGAAAAGTTGAAAAACAGAACGGCTGCCGTGGCGGCAATTTTTGACAGCAGATAATGTATCCCTGCGTATTCCGTGAGCAACCAGAGCAATAAATTGTTGAGCAGCAGGGCGGTTAAGCCAATGGCGCTAAACACCATGAATTCGTGCCAGGGGTTGGGCATGCGGCGGAAATCAAACACCCAGGCGAGGCAAAGCAGATAATTGGTGGTGAGGCCAAGGCAAAAGCTGAGCGAGGCGGAGATGAGGTAGTGGAGGCCGAGGTATTCTGTGAGCGCGTAAAGACAAGCAAAATCGACCAGAAAGCTGAGCCCGCCGACGAATACATAACGAATGAACTGTTTTTTTAGCAGCGAGAAGAACAATGCTTTCATGCGCGCAGACGGGGTGAATGGCTGGAGACTCAGGGCAACGGGTTTTCAGGTAAATTACCCGGAGCAGCTTACCCCATGCCCGGTGTTTTTGGGGCATAACCCTCTTGAAATCAGATGATGAAAATGGAATTTGACAAGGAACTCGATGCGCGCGGCTTGAAGTGTCCGCTGCCGATTTTGCGCACAAAAAAAGCCCTGGTGGATATGACGTCCGGGCAAGTGCTGCGCATCCTCACAACTGATCCTGGCTCGGTGCAGGATTTTGCGGCGTTCGCGCGGCAGACGGGCAATGCCTTGCTCGATAGCCAAAACCGTGGTGAGGGTGGGTTTGAATTTTTTATGCGGCGCAAATAATCAGGCTGTGGTTTCTCCCAGGTTTTGCCGCTGCGCAATGCTCAATGGTGTGCCGGGACAGCGCTTCAAGAACCACGTCATTTGGTTATAAGTAAAGCAGAAAAGCTTATTTCCCTCGTTGGCCGCGCGCCACCATAATCCGCCCCTCGTTGAATTTTCTATCGCAGAAAGAGGGTCGGATGAAGCTGTTAAAAGTTGCATTGTTGAGTATCGCCGCAGGGGCCGCGCTGCCTGTGTTGGCCACCGATGGTTATTTTGCATCCGGCTATGGCATTACCGCCAAGGGCATGGGTGGCGCAGCTACGGCTATGGGCAAAGACACTTTTGGCGGTGCGAATAATCCGGCCAGCATGGTCTGGGTGGGCAATCGGGTGGATGTCGGCGTGGAGTGGTTTAGCCCGCAGCGCAAGGCTTCCCGCAGCGGCAGCCTGGCCGGGCTGGATGGTGAAGCCAAAAGCGACAGCACCAATTTCTATATCCCCGAGTTTGGCTACAACCATATGCTGAATGACTACACCTCGCTGGGGGTGACGGTGTATGGCAATGGCGGCATGAATACCAATTACCCGGGCGGGCAGGTCGCGGCGGGCAACCCGGTGTGCGGTGGCTTTGCCCATCCGTCGTCCGGGCCGTATAACCTGTTGTGCGGTAGTGGCCGCTTGAACATGGATTTAGCCCAGGTGATTGTCGCTCCGACGTTGGCTTACAAGCTTAATGAGCGCCATTCCATTGGCATTTCGCCCTTGCTGGCTTATCAGCGTTTCAAGATAGACGGGTTGGACAGTTTTCAGTTTTTCACGCATTCCATGACGCCTGGCCAATTGAGTAACGCGGGTTACGATAGCTCGCGCGGCTTTGGCGTGCGGGTGGGCTGGATGGGGGTGATCAATGAAGCCTTGACCTTGGGCGCGGCTTATTCGACCAAGCTCAAAATGAGCAATTTTGATAAATACAAGGAGCTGTACGCCGAACAAGGCGGCTTTGATATTCCGGAAAACTTCAGTCTCGGCGTGGCGGTCAAGGCCAGCTCCGCGCTTACGTTGGCGATGGATTATCAGCGCATCAATTTTGGTGGCATTAAAGCCATTGCCAACCCGGGCGCGAATGCCAGCGCGTTTCCTGGCGGCGGTGGCTTGCCACCGGGCTCTGTGGGTTCCTTAGGTTGCGATAATTGCCGTGGCTTTGGCTGGCGTAGCGTCAATGTGTATAAGCTCGGCATTGAATATGCCTATAGTCCGGTATTGACGTTGCGGGGTGGGTATAACCATACCGATAATCCCGTGCAGCCCAGCGAGATGACGTTCAATATCATTGCGCCGGGTGTGATGAAGGATCATGTCACGCTGGGTTTCACCTACGATGTGGCCAAGGATCAGGCGCTCACCATGGCCTACGGGCATGCTTTCAAGAATTCCGTTTCCGGCGCCAGCCTGTTCAACAGCTTTGGCATTCCGGCAGGCAACGAGAAGGTGGAGATGTATCAAAACCAGGTGGGGATCGCGTATAGCTGGAAATTGTAAGGGGTGGCTTCCATAACCTTCAGTTCTTTGCAGGCGCGCGATTTATCGTGCGATAAATCGCGCTCCTACAGTCTTAACCCAGCCGTGTGTGTTGCGCGGCAAGCTTTTCGCGCAGGGCGACAAAACCTGCCAGCCGTTCGCGTTCTTGCGCGACCACGTTCGCCGGCGCGCGTTCGACAAAGCTCGCGGTTTGCAGCTTGGTTTCGGCTTTGGCGATTTCGCCTTCAATGCGCGCGAGTTCTTTGCCGATGCGCTCTTTTTCAGCGGCGACATCAATCTCGATTTTCAGCATCAGGCGGAAGTCGCCGACGATTTGCACCGGGGCGTCGGTGTCGGGCAGGGCATCGACCACGCTGACGTCCGATAGCTTGGCTAAAGCGGCTAAATAAGGTGCGTAGGCTTGCAAGGCCGCCGTCCCGGAAAGGGACTGTCCAGGGACGCCCAGAAACGGGTTCAAAGATTCAAAGCTTTGCGGCGTCTCGCCAGAGCCGACTTTATTGCCCGTGCCAATCAGCGGCACTTTCTGCGCGGGCGATAAATTCATCTCGCCGCGCAGGCTGCGGCAGGCGTTGACCATGTCCTTCAAGGTCGCAACCCAGGCTTCGGCAGCGGGGTCGATGGCGATTGGGTTGGCTACGGGATAGGTTTGCAGCATGATGGATTCGCTGTTGTCGCCCGTGGCTTTCCCGGCAATCGGAGCCACCTTCTGCCACAGCTCTTCGGTAATAAACGGAATCAGCGGATGCACGACGCGCAGCACGGCTTCCAGCACGCGAATCAGCGTGCGCCTTGTGCCGCGCTGCTGCGCCTCGTTGCCGTTTTGCAGTTGCACTTTGGCGAGTTCCAGATACCAGTCGCAGTATTCATCCCAAATGAATTCATACGCGGCCTTGGCGAGCAGGTCGAACCGGTAGTCGGCAAAATGTTTGGCGGCGTCTGATTCCAGCGCTTGCAGGCGGCTGATGATCCAGCGGTCGGCGGGCGACAACTCAATCGGGCCGATACCGCCGCAGGCGGCGTTCTCTTGCGCGGGCGGAATGCCGCAGTCCTTGCCCTCGCAATTCATCAGCACAAAGCGCGTGGCGTTCCACAGCTTGTTGCAAAAATTGCGGTAGCCCTCGCAGCGCTGCATGTCGAACTTGATGTCGCGCCCCGGGCTGGCCAGGCTTAAAAAGGTAAAGCGCAGCGCATCGGTGCCAAAGGCGGGTATGCCATGGGGAAATTCTTTTCGCGTGCGCTTTTCAATCTTGGGCGCGTCTTTCGGATTCATCAGCCCCGTGGTGCGTTTCTTCACCAGATCGTCGAGCGCGATGCCGTCGATCAAATCAATCGGGTCGAGCACATTGCCTTTGGACTTGCTCATTTTCTGGCCTTCGGCGTCCCGAATCAAACCATGCACATAGACATGCTGGAACGGAATCTTGCCGGTGATGTGTTTGGTCATCATCACCATGCGCGCCACCCAAAAGAAAATGATGTCAAAGCCGGTGACCAACACCGTGGAGGGCAGGTAAAGGTCCAGCGCGCGGTTGGATTTTGCGGGATATTCCGGCGTCCAGTCGAGTGTGGAGAAAGGCCACAGGGCGGAGGAATACCAGGTGTCGAGCACGTCGTCATCGCGCTTCAATTCGCCGGTGTAACCATCTTTCGCGGCGATCGCTTTGGCTTCGGCTTCATGGTGGGCGACGATGATTTTTCCGTCATCGGTATACCAGGCGGGTATTTGGTGGCCCCACCAGAGCTGACGCGAGATGCACCAGTCCTGGATGTTGTTCAGCCACTGGTTGTAGGTATTCACCCAGTTTTCCGGCACGAACTTGATCTCGCCAGAACTCACGGCTTCCAGCGCCTTGCCGACGATGGACTGGCCATCCGCGCCCGGTTTGCTCATGGCCACAAACCATTGGTCGGTGAGCATGGGTTCGATGATGACGCCGGTTCGGTCGCCGCGCGGGACTGTCAGCTTGTGCGGCTTGACGCTGTCCAACAAGCCAGCGGCCTCCAGGTCGGCGATGATGACACGGCGTGCTTCAAAGCGGTCGAGGCCGCGATATTCTGCTGGAATATTGTCAATAGTCCAGCTTGTTTGAAGAAGCATTTTTTTGGAGGTGATGAAATTTGGCCCACCATCAGGCTGGGTTTTTAGCGAGTCAGCTTTATGCGGTGCCAAGTTAGGCTGTTCATCAACCCAATCATCCCCTTTAGTTTCCTTTATTTTTCCATTCAAGGTCAGGATGCTGAATATTGGTAATTTCCATTGATCTTTATGACGAAGCCAAACTTGGTAGTCGTTGAAGTCATGCGCGGGCGTGACCTTCACCACGCCGGTGCCGAAGTCTTTGTCAACGTAGCTGTCGGCGATAATCGGAATCTCGCGGTTGCACAGCGGCAAAGTCACGTGCTTGCCGATCAGGTGCGCATAGCGCTCATCCTCCGGATGCACCATCACCGCGACGTCGCCGAGCAGGGTTTCCGGCCGCGTGGTGGCGACCGTCAAATGCCCGCTACCGTCGGCCAATGGATAGCGGATGTGCCACATCGAGCCGTCTTCTTCCGTGCTCACCACTTCCAGGTCAGAGACCGCCGTGCCCAGCACGGGATCCCAATTCACCAGCCGTTTGCCACGGTAAATCAGGCCTTCGTTGTACAGCCGCACAAAGGTTTCGGTGACGATTGTCGATAGCCCTGCATCCATCGTGAAACGCTCGCGCGACCAGTCGGGGCTGGTGCCCAGGCGGCGCATCTGCCGGGTGATCGCGCCGCCGGAAAATTCCTTCCATTCCCATACTTTTTCGATGAACTTTTCGCGGCCTAAGTCGTGGCGCGAGACGCCTTGTGCATCAAGCTGGCGCTCAACCACAATCTGCGTGGCGATGCCCGCGTGGTCGGTACCCGGCTGCCACAGTGTGTTGTCGCCGCGCATGCGGTGGTAGCGGGTCAGCGCATCCATGATGGCCTGGTTGAAACCATGCCCCATGTGCAGCGTGCCGGTCACATTCGGCGGCGGTAGCAGGATGCAGAAATTATCGGTTTTGGTGGTATCCAGGCCAGCGGCAAAATAGCCGCGCGACTCCCAGACGGGATACCAGCGTTTTTCAATGTCAGCGGGTTCAAAGCTTTTGGCGAGTTCCATGGGGCAGGCAGCAGGCGAAAAAACGCCAATTCTAGCGGATGCGAGGCGGATGACAGGTATGTTTTCGCTGGTGGACGGCTTTAGACTCACGTGCCTTAAGCTTGGCTGCTTGAACCTTGGCGTCTGAAAAAAACGAACGGACGGCATGCTGAAGGCATTTCGTCCGTCCCCTTGGTGCAGCGCCTGAAAATGGGCTGGCTTGATCACATAGCCGTCGTATCGCTGACAAGCCTTGCCAGGCAAAACTCTTGTTCAAGGAATGACTGAATAAGCCCGTTCGCCCCCGAGATTGTCGAAGGGATTATTCCAAATGAATGATTTATTGGGTGTTTCTTAAGGTTAATGCTTTTTCGGTGGCGTTTTAAGTAACGTTGGATTGGCTTCACCTGCAACCACCAGGTTATCAAGAACACGGATGACATCAAGGCTGGCTGCTTCCATCCGGCCAATGGCATTGGCGCCAGCCGCCAGATTGCCTGAATAGAAAGCATCGAGAGCCTCTTTGCCCGCTTTGTGTACCGTCATATGCGGTGTGTCCAGTTCACGATAACCAGGGAAATGGGCATACAACTCAGCACCTTCCCCGCGTGCATACCACTGACCAAGGCGGCACTGCGTATGGTCAGAGAGTTCTGGTGCTTTTGTGTCTTTCATGTCGAAAAAGGCTTTATAGATATCGAACTTGAACAGTAAATGATCGACTTTTGCAAGCTCGACAAAATTTCTTAAAGTGGATAGCGCCATCACGCTATCCATCTGGGTTGAGAGCGTGAGCAGGTGCTGCATCTTGTTTGTGGCAAGCTCTCCATTGTGGCTCACTTCTTTGGATTCTGTTGCCAAGGCAGCCATGCTTGCAGTGGCACTTCCCGTGTTCTCGTCAATTTGGCGTACCAGGGATGAAATTTCTGCTGTTGCATTGGTTGTTCGCTCGGCAAGTTTTTTTACCTCATCGGCAACCACGGCAAAGCCTCTTCCTTGCTCGCCAGCCCGAGCCGCTTCAATGGCTGCATTGAGGGCCAATAAATTCGTTTGGTCTGCAATTTCCTTGATCAGATTGACGATGCTGACAATTTTTTTCGCGTGTTCTCCCAAAATGGATACGCTTTCTGCCGAGTCATTCGAGCGGGTGGCAAGATGGGAGAGCTCGTTTGAAATGCGGTCAATCAGTGATCTGCCTTCTTGCGCAGCGCTGAACGTCTCGATTGCGCAATTTTGTTCTGTGTGCCCTTCTTCTACCAGATGGGCAATGCTTTTCTGTGAGAGGCTAAGGGATGAACCAAAACTTAACAAGGACTTCATCAAGTGTTGAGTTGTCTGCAGACGGTCTGCTTGTGCCCTTGTTTTTTCAGTGCTTTCAGCCAACAAGGACTCAAGCCTGCTGATTTGAGCTTTTGCGGCAGATTCGGCTTGTTGGCTGGCTTGTAATTGGTTTTTTAATTGTTCGAGATTTTTGTTTCGGGATGCGCTGAAAAACATGGAGGATTACCTTCTATATAAAAAGCAAAAAGATGTTGAAGATCACTATATAGCTTTATTCCATCCGAGTAAGTACAGGGGATTTTCCGGTGACGGAATATCAGCTACGCATAAAATGTACCAAAACCTGCGGGTTCCGAATACGAACCAGGCAGGCGAGTATAAAGCCAGTAACATGATCCTTGTTTTATTGATCCGGCCAGAATATGTTTGATGTCCGTTCGTCCTGTGCAAAATCAAGGGAACCTCGATCTTGTCGGCGTGCGATTTATCGCGCGATAGCCGTGCCGCAAAATGCCTGCGGGCGATTGCCGTCTGCCTGCCGCCCGCCGATCGCCCGATAAATCGGGCGCCTACGCAGCGGTGGTACATTGCAGGCGCTTGATTCATTGGGCGATGAAAACACAGGGACAGCGGCCGATTGATCCGGGACGGTGACATCCCCGTTCCGTCCAGTCCGCAAACATATTCTGGCTGGATCAATAATCACTGCTTTCCCTGGGCCAGGCTATCTGTTTTATGCGGCGGCCTGCTGTAAAGGTGAGGCTTTAGCTGCAGCAACGGGCGTTCTGATCAGGTGATCAAAGGCACTCAAGCTGGCTTTGGCGCCTTCGCCCATGGCGATGATGATTTGCTTGTAAGGCGTGGTTGAGGCGTCACCTGCGGCAAAAACACCGGGGATCGACGTTTGCCCGCGCGCATCGACTTCGATTTCACCGCGCGGCGAAAGTGCTAACGTGCCTTTGAGCCAGTCGGTATTGGGCAGCAGGCCAATTTGCACAAAGATCCCTTCGAGTCCAAGGAGATGTTTTTCATTGCTGGCGCGATCCTGATAGGTGATGCCGGTGACTTTTTCGCCATCGCCATGCACTTCACTGGTGAGGGCATTGGTAATGACGGTGACATTGGGCAAGCTGTCCAGCTTGGCTTGCAGTACCGCGTCCGCACGCAGCGATGTGGCAAATTCAAGGAGCGTGACGTGGCTTACGATGCCGGCCAGGTCAATCGCGGCTTCCACGCCAGAGTTTCCGCCGCCAATGACCGCGACGCGCTTGCCCTTGAACAGGGGGCCATCGCAATGCGGGCAGAAGCACACGCCTTTGGCTTTGTATTCTTTCTCGCCAGGGATATTCATTTCACGCCAGCGCGCGCCGGTGGCAAGAATGACTGTTTTGGCCTTGAGCGTGGCCCCGTTGGCGGTATGGACTTGAAACAAACCGTCTTCACCCGCAGGCGCCAGGGCGTCAGCCTGCTGCAGATTCATGATGTCGACTTCATATTCCTTGACGTGTTGTTCGAGCGCCATGGCAAGCTTGGGGCCGTCAGTTTTGGGTACGGAGACCAGGTTTTCAATCGACATGGTATCCAGCACCTGGCCGCCGAATCGCTCGGCCAGCACACCGGTGCGGATGCCCTTGCGTGCAGCATAAATCGCCGCTGCCGCACCCGCCGGGCCGCCACCGACAACGAGCACATCAAAGGCCGCCTTGGTGTTGAGCTTTTCCGCTTCACGCGCGGCAGCCCCGGTGTCTAACTTGGCGACAATTTCTTCCAATGTCATGCGGCCCTGACCAAATACTTCGCCATTCAAAAATACGGTGGGCACGGCCATGATCTTGCGTTCATTCACTTCGCTCTGGAACAGCGCACCATCAATCATCACGCTCTCAATGCCTGGGTTGAGCATCGCCAGCAAGTTGAGTGCCTGCACGACATCCGGGCAGTTGTGGCAAGAGAGTGAGATGTAGGTCTCAAAGCGGTATTGGCCGCTGATCGCCTTGATCTGTCCTATCGTCGCGGCTTCAACCTTGGGCGGGTAGCCACTGACTTGCAGCAAGGCTAAAACGAGCGAGGTGAATTCGTGCCCCATGGGGAGGCCGGCAAAGCGGATGCGCGCCGCCTCGCCAGGCCGGCCAACACTAAAAGATGGCTTGCGGGCGTCCTTGCCATCTTCGCGCTGGCTGACCAGGGGCGAGAGTGTGGCGATTTCCCGCAGCAAGCCGCGCAATTCAATGGATTTTTCGCTGTCATCGAGGGAGGCGACTAATTCGATCGGCTGTTGCAGGCGTTCAAGATAGCTTTTGAGCTGATTTTTGATGTTGTCTTCTAACATGGCATACTCCTTGAGGGATGATGCAAATTGCACTGCAAAGGGGGTATGGAAAGAGGCGGCTGCTAGTGTCGATTCAAGCGCTATAGTGTCGATTCAAGCGCTATTGACGCCATTTTCCAGTCATGCCTGACAAGCCTTTGCGCTGCAATCTGGGCCAAATTGCCCCGAAGCGGACTTCGGGGCGGACTGCTGGCGGTGCTGCTTTAAAAATTGCTGCTGTAAAAATCTAAATGGCGCAAAACGTTGCGTCTTTTCGATTTTGAACGCCTGATTTAGATCTTGCCAACCAGGTCGAGTGAAGGCGACAGGGTTTTTTCGCCTTCTTTCCATTTGGCGGGGCAAACTTCACCGGGGTGGCTGGCAACGTATTGCGCGGCGTGAACCTTACGCAGCAATTCGGATGCGTCACGGCCAATGCCACCGGCATTGACTTCGATGATTTGAATCTTGCCGGCAGGGTCGATCACAAACGTGCCACGCTCAGCTAAACCAGCCGCTTCGATCATCACGCCGAAATTGCGGGAGATTGCGCCGGTTGGGTCGCCGACCATCGGATATTTGATTTTGCTGATGGTGTCGGACGTGTCGTGCCATGCTTTATGGGTGAAGTGAGTGTCGGTTGAAACAGCATAGATTTCCACGCCCAGCTTTTGGAACTCGGCATAGTTGTCTGCCAGGTCGCCCAGCTCAGTGGGGCAAACAAAGGTGAAGTCAGCAGGGTAGAAGAAAACAACTGACCATTTACCTTTGAGCGAAGCTTCTGTCACATCAACAAATTGACCATTATGAAAAGCGCTTGCCTTAAAAGGTAAAACTTCGGTGTTAATTAAGGTAGTGTTCATGCGGATGACTCCTTTGTGGTTGAAAAAATGTTCCGAGGCATGAAATTTAAATGAACTCGGAGAGTTAGTGAAATGAATTGTTTTTATCTGCTGAATAGCTGCACGCTATCAAGCGTATTGGCTACCGTATGTCAGGCACGTCACAGCCGCACCACTTTACTACTTTTACGCCTAACGCTCATGGCCTGGGCTACCATCCACTGGTGACGAAACACGGGGAAAGCGGCATAAAGACCCGCCCCCAGACCCGCCCCCGCCCGGGAAAGGTGGGCACCTTGCCCGCTACGCTCGACAATTGAAGTGGCGCGCAGATTAAAGTGTTTCACGATATTTTTTCATGTTAAGCCAAGTGCCTGGCAACAGGCTAGACAATGTATGTTTCATTTCTGTTTAAGCCGTCTTAAAGTCTTACGCATTCTGCGCGCCATCATGGCCGATTGCGTCCTGGACTGACGCCCAAATCCTCTTTCCGCTATCATTGCGGCCTGTTTGGGCTTTTTATTGAACCTTCTTCACTCATTTCATACCTCATGATTGTCAAGCTGTTACGTCGAGTATTTCGCCGTGGCGAATCGCCAATGGCCGGTCGCAGTACGATCATTCCTGTTGGGCGTCACGGTATTCACAGGGAGCATGTTTCGCCCGGAGCGCGGCGTACTTGTGAAGTATTGCAGCAGGCCGGTTTCACCGCCTATGTCGTGGGGGGGGCGGTGCGCGATTTAATCGCCGGGATTGTGCCCAAGGATTATGACATTGCCACCAGCGCCACGCCTGAAGAAGTGCGCAGTTTGTTCCGCCGCGCGCGCATCATTGGCCGCCGGTTTCAGATTGTGCATGTCATGCAGGGGGGCGAAACACTGGAAGTGTCTACCTTTCGCGCAGCGCATGACGTCCATACAACGAAAGACGAACATGGCCGAGTGTTGCGCGACAATGTGTTTGGCACGATGGCAGAAGATGCCGCCCGGCGCGATTTTACCGTGAATGCCCTGTATTACGATCCAAGCACACAAGTCGTGCATGACTATCACCATGGCGTGGCTGACATCAAGCAAAAAACGCTGCGCATGATCGGCGAGCCGGCCGTGCGTTACCGCGAAGACCCGGTGCGCATGCTGCGCGCCGTGCGGCTTTCCGCCAAGCTGGGCTTGACGCTTGACCCTGCCGTGCGCGCGCCGATCCGCGAGATGGCCAGCTTGATGGAAAACGTGCCGGCGGCGCGCGTGTTCGACGAGATGTTGAAGCTGCTGTTTTCTGGCCATGCGGTGGAATGCGTCAAGCGCTTGCGTGACGATGGCTTGCACCATGGTTTGCTGCCGTTGCTGGATGTGATTCTTGAGCAGCCAATGGGTGAAAAATTTGTCATGCTGGCTTTAGCAAGCACCGATGCGCGGGTAAAAGCCGGTAAATCGCTGTCGCCGGGTTATTTGTTTGCCACCTTGCTGTGGCATGAAGTGCTGGCGAATTGGGAAATCCGCAAGGCGCGCCGCGAGTTGCCTACGCCCGCCATGTATGAAGCGATGGACGAAGTGCTGGATATGCAGGCTGAAAAGCTCGCCATCACGCGGCGTATTGCGGGTGACATTAAAGAAATCTGGGCGTTGCAGCCGCGCTTTGAGAAGCGCGCAGGCAAATCGCCGCAGCGCTTGTTAGAGCAGCCAAGGTTTCGCGCGGCGTATGACTTTTTAGCCTTGCGCGCGGAAAGCGGTGAGATAGAACAGGAAATCGCTACCTGGTGGCTCGATTTTCAGATGGCTGATTTTGCTGGACGTGAAGCCATGCTGAGGCCCGACACTGACCCAAAAAAGCGCCGTCGCCGCAAAAAACCGTCCGGCGGATTGGCCGGCGCAAGTGACGCCCCAAATGCTGCAGAACCGGCGGCGAGCAACGAGGGTTAAGTTGTGGGTACGTGTTGTTTTGTTGCGCTGGGCGCGAATTTGGGCGACCCTGTTGCCACTGTCCATGCGGCCATTGCCGCCTTGCGGGCAATGCCAAAGTCATCCATATTGGCCGTATCGTCCCTGTATCGTACAGCGCCTGTGGGTTTATTGCATCAGCCAGACTTTATCAACGCAGTGGTCAAGATGAACGCCGTCCTGCCAGCGCCGACTTTTCTGGCCGAGTTGTTTGCCATTGAAGCGCGCTTCGGCCGCCAAAGGGGTGTGCCTAATGCGCCGCGCACGCTGGATCTGGATTTGCTGTTGTATGGCAATTTGAAAAGCGATGATGCGCACCTTATCTTGCCGCACCCACGCATGCACGAAAGGGCGTTTGTGCTCGCGCCGCTGGCCGAGATTGCGCCGCAGTTGGTGATTCCAGGCTTGGGCAGCGTAGGGGAACTGTTGCTGCGCTGTGCCGATCAGCAGATTGAGCGCTTGAATCAATAGATGATCACCTGAACCATGCCGCAGATTCCCATCCTCTGGCAAACCGCTTTGCTGCTCACCGCGTCGAATGTCTTCATGACCTTCGCCTGGTATGCGCACCTGAAAAACCTGAATGACCGGCCCTGGTGGATCGCCGCGCTGGCTTCGTGGGGCATTGCGTTGTTCGAGTATCTGCTGCAAGTGCCGGCCAACCGTATTGGCTATCAGGCGTTGTCGCTCGCGCAGTTGAAGATTCTGCAGGAAGTGATTACGCTGGCCGTCTTCGTTCCCTTTGCGATTTACTATATGCGCCAGCCGTTGAAGCTGGATTACCTGTGGGCGGCTTTGTGTATCTTAGGCGCCGTTTATTTTATTTTCAGATCGCCATGACTTATCTTGCCTCGAATAAAACCATCACCTTGCCCGAACTGCTGCGCATGAAGCACGAGGGTGAAAAAATCGCCATGCTCACGGGATACGACGCCAGCTTTGCCGCGTTGGAAGACCGTTGCGGTGTGGATGTGATCCTCGTTGGCGACTCGCTCGGCAATGTGCTGCAGGGCAAGACCTCGACCTTGCCGGTGACGATGGAGCAAATGGTGTATCACACCGAATGCGTCGGCCACATGGCGCAGCGCGCGATGTGTGTGACCGACATGCCGTTTGGCAGCTATCACGAGTCCGTTGATCAGGCCATGCGCAATGCTGTGCGCTTGATGGCGGCAGGTGCTGAAATGGTCAAACTGGAAGGCGGTGAAGTGATGGCCGGGACCGTGCATTTTCTGGTCGAACGCGGCGTGCCGGTGTGCGCGCACATTGGCTTGACCCCGCAATCGGTGCATGCGCTGGGCGGCTATCGCGTGCAGGGGCGGGGCGATGCAGCCGCTGCGCGCATGAAGGCCGATGCGCAGGCGCTGGAAGATGCGGGGGCGAGCATGATGGTGATGGAAATGGTGCCCGCTGAACTGGCCGGTGAAATCACACGCATGCTCACAGCCTGCGCCACGATAGGCATTGGCGCGGGCAAGGATTGCGACGGCCAGGTGCTGGTGCTGCATGACATGCTGGGTGTGTATCCCGGCAAGAAAGGCCGCTTCGTGAAAGACTTCATGCGCGATGCCAAAAGCATTGACGGGGCGGTCACCGCGTATGTCCAGGCAGTCAAGGATGGCAGCTTTCCCGCGCCGGAGCACTGTTACTGATGCAGATCCATGAAACGATTGCCAGCCTGCGCGCGGCACGCGCAGCAGTAGGACATACGACAGAACCTGCGCAACGCGTGGCCGTCGTGCCCACAATGGGCAACCTGCATGCCGGGCATGTTTCCCTGATGCGCCAGGCGCGTGAACATGCCGATGTGGTGATCGCCACGATTTTCGTGAATCGTCTGCAATTCCGTCCCGGTGAGGATTTTGAAAAATATCCGCGCACTTTTGCGGCGGATTGCGCGCAGCTGGAAGCCGCCGGCGTTGACCATCTGTTTGCGCCGGATGAGGCCGAGATGTATCCGCAGCCGCAGACCTATCATGTCGAGCCGCCGGCGGAGCAGGCGAACATTCTGGATGGCGAATTCCGCCCCGGCCATTTTCGCGGTATGGCCACCGTGGTGTTGAAGTTGCTGAACATCACCCAGCCGCATGTGGCGCTATTCGGCAAGAAGGATTACCAGCAGTTGATGGTCATCCGCAACATGGTGGCTGACTTTAATCTGCCGGTAAAAGTCATCGGTGGCGAGACGGTGCGCGCCGAGGATGGCCTGGCGTTGTCGTCGCGCAATGGTTATCTTTCAGCGGCAGAACGCGCCGAGGCGCCGCGCTTGTTTCAGGTGTTAACCAGGCTGGTGACTGCTGTGCGTGGCGGAGCGGCTGATTTTGCCAGGCTGGAGCAGGATGCCATGGCCGAATTGCAGGCGCATGGCTGGTTGCCGGAATATGTTGCATTGCGTAAAAAACTTGATTTACAATGCGCCCCCGCTCACGAATCCGGGTTGGTGGTGTTGGCCGCTGCACGTTTGGGCAGTACGCGCCTCATTGACAATCTGGAAGTTTAGGCTACTGCGATGCGCTCATGCCGGTAGTAGCCAGTAGTGGATTGTTAGATCGGGTTTCGATCATGGGTGCGCCAATATTTTTTATTCACTGTTTTTTGCATTTGGCGCGATGTATTTCGATATGAGTCAGTACTAAAAAGCCAGTCAGCGCAGTAACTACCTGGCGATCCCTTTGCATGAGAAAGGAACAACTATGCAGCGCATGATGCTGAAATCTAAACTTCACCGCGTCACGGTGACGCAGGCCGAGCTGCACTATGAGGGCTCTTGCGCGATTGATGAAAACCTGCTCGACGCAGCGGACATCAAGGAATACCAGCAGATCGACATTTACAATGTGAACAATGGCGACCGCTTTACCACCTACGCGATTCGTGCCGAGCGTGGTACGGGGACCATCTCGGTCAATGGTGCCGCCGCGCGCAAGGCCGCGCCGGGTGACTTGCTGATCATCGCCAGCTATGCGACGATGAACGAAGTCGAGTTAGCGGATTTCGAGCCGGATATGGTGTATGTCGACGCAAAAAACCGTATTACCCATCACAGCAAGAAAATTCCAGCGCAAGCAGCCGCTTGATGTGGTTGTAAATGATGAAAAACCCGTGCCGTGTTATGCAGTACGGGTTTTTTAATTGCGGCTAAGCAACGTTTCAGGCAGAGGCCGAGCCTATTCTTTATTCAGGCCACCGAGCAAAGCCGCCACTGTTTTTTTGCTGCGGGTGGCCGGAGGTTTGGGAGTGGTTGATGCGCTGACTTTGTTTTCGTAAGGTTTAGAGGGGTCAAAGTCGAGCTTGGGTAGATGATTGGGCTGCTGGATGCCCGGTTGGTCCGCCGACGCTGGACGATAGTCACGCGGCTTTTCCATGCGTTCCTTTGTTCTGGATGGGCGCTCGAACTTGTTGACGCCTTCGCTGCGATCTTGTTGCATCGCGCGTGAGGCGCGGTCGCGGCCATCGGATTTTTCATGGCGATAAGTGCCACGCTCCCCCGAGTGGGGCGCAGAAGACGCCGCCTCCTGATCCTGAGTGAGGTGGCTGCTGTCAACGCGCGTGATTGGGCGGTTGATGAGCTTTTCAATATCGCGCAGACGCTCGCTTTCTTCGGGCGAGAAGAGGGAGATCGCTACCCCCAGCTTGCCTGCGCGGCCGGTGCGGCCAATGCGATGAACGTAATCTTCTGCTGTGTGCGGGAGTTCGTAATTGATGACATGCGGTAATTCGTCAATATCCAGCCCGCGTGCGGCAACGTCGGTGGCAACCAGGACGCGAATCTTGCCGGATTTGAAGTCTTCCAGCGCTTCGGTACGTTGCGCCTGGCTTTTGTCGCCATGAATGGCATCCGCCGCAATGCCCTGGCGCGCCAGATGCACCGCCAGGCGGCTGGCACCAAACTTGGTGCCAACAAATACCAGCACCTGACGCATGTCTTCCTGGGTGAGCAGTTTGACCAGCAGGTGGCGTTTCAAGTCGCTGGCGACAGGATAAACGCGGTGGGTGATGGTTTCGCTCACGGCATTGCGGCGCGCCACTTCAATGAGCTGTGGCGACTTCAACATGGTGTCCGCCAGTTTTTTGATTTCCGTAGAAAATGTGGCCGAGAACAGCAGGCTCTGGCGCGCGGTCGGCAAGAGCGCCAGGATGCGCCGGATGTCGGGCATGAAGCCCATGTCCAGCATGCGGTCGGCCTCATCCAGCACGAGGACTTCAACGGAATTGAAGCTCACGCTTTTTTGCTGCACGTGGTCGAGCAGCCGACCCGGCGTGGCCACCACGATTTCGCGGCCTTCGCGCAACTCGGCGATTTGCGGTTTGATATCCACACCGCCGTAAACGCACACCGAACGCAACGGCAGATGCTTGCTGTAAGTGACAACGCTTTCATGCACCTGCATCGCGAGTTCGCGCGTCGGGGCAAGGATCAGCGCACGCACGGGGTGCTTGGCCGGCGAGGGCGAGGAAGTGGCATAGGGCGCCAGGCGTTGCAGCAGGGGCAACGTGAAGCCCGCCGTTTTGCCCGTGCCGGTTTGCGCGCCGCCCATGACATCAAGGCCAGCCAAAACGATGGGAATGGCCTGTGCCTGGATTGGCGTGGGCGAGATGTAGCCTGCATCCTTGATGGCGCGAAGGAGTTCGGGGATGAGGCCCAAGGCGTCAAATGTGGTTGCCAATGGGGTTGGCAACGGGGTTGGCAATGTGGTTGGCAATGGGGTTGAAATAGTCGGCTCTGGCGAGACGGCGACTACAGAGGTTTTATCTGTAGTTTGTGGCACTGTGGGGTTGTTCAATGGAACTCCTGAATCGGCCTGCCCTTGTGAGGGGAACCGGTTCAGGCAGCGAAAGACTTGAAAATGCTGTGCGGCGGGATGCCGAATTGCAGGCCAACCGGCATTGCCTGCACCCGACATTGTATTACACTTGGGCGGAGAGCGCTTTGGTCGCTCGCTTTGAGCGTCAAGCCATGCGCAGCAGGACATGCTGATGACGTTTTTCTCAGGGCAGGATTTCTTCGCGATTCAAGTTGTTGCCGTGTTCTACGCTTGCCCAGGCAGCGCTTCTTTAACGTGAAATACCCGGGCCAAGCGCGCTATGTAATCACCGGGCGCCGCGCGCCGGATCGAAGTCTTGCCGCGAGGGAAGGATGGACGGGAATGCGCGACGCATGCGTCGCGTCGCCGCAGCCGCAGCCGCAGCCGGATAGCTGTGCAAAGCCAGCCGTGGGCCGCGTAGCGGATGGGCGGGGGCGGTTTCATTTGCCAGCCCTTGGTTCGATGAGGTTGATGGATTTCATGATTCGGGGCAGCTCATCGGAACGATGGGCGTGAGTGGTGAACAGTCCTTGGTGAGCCGCTTCGCTCACTGCCAGCGCCGCGGGATGGTTGAGTTTGCGTTCTACCGCGATAAGGAAAAACTGCTCGTTGATGGCTTCGGTGTGACCCAGGGGTAGCACGCCGTATTGCGCCGCCACCTCGGCGGCGATGGCTGACGGTGCGGGAAATACGCCCGCACCAGCCTGGCCAAAGGACTTCATCAATGCGCTATCGTCAAACTCGCCAACCAGCCGTGGGTGGATGTCCTGGCCGCGCAACCAACGCAGTAACGGGGCGCGCATCGCGCTGTCCTCGCCGGGGATCAACAGTGGCGCACCGTCAATCAGGCGCGGGAATTCGCCCGTGAGTTTTGCGGCAAGGTCGGGCGCAGCAAAAAACGTCAGCCCGCATTTACCCAGCAGGTGGCTGTAGCCTTTCACGTCCATGCCGGGTGACAAGGGGCGGTCAGCCAGCACCATGTCCAGCCGGTGAATGGCAAGTTCAGCCAGCAGCCGCTCGAATTTGTCTTCCCGGCACACCATGCGTACTGGTTCGGATAGTCCCAAGGCCGGCGCCAGCAGCCGGTAGGCGATGGATTTGGGTACTACGTCGGCGATGCCTACCCGGAACAGGAATGGGCGCTCCCCTTGGCGATTGCGCAATGTTTCCTCGAGCTCGTTGCCAACCTGAAAAATTTCGTCGGCATAAGACAGGGCCAGGTGTCCGGCTTCGGTCAGTTCCAGCCGCCGCCCGGCGCGACGAAACAAGGCTACCCCCAGTTTTTCTTCCAGTTGAGCGATTTGTCCGGAGAGGGTTTGTGGCGTGAGGTGCAGTTGTTCAGCACCACGCACCATGCCGCCTGCCTTGGCTACAGCATGGAAGTAATGCAATTGCCGGTAGTTGAGCATGATGATCCGATACTTCGTAAATAACGAACAATTCGCAAATAATAAACGAATTTTCTTGATGCAAAAGGATAGCTATCATGGTGCTGTCGAATTTCAATGCTTTTATAGGGAGACAGTCATGCAGCTGGATATTCAGTGCCGTGGTTTTGATCTTACTGATAGCTTGCGCGATTACGCGAAGAAACGATTGGCTTATAGCCTGAATTGTGGTGACAGTCATATTGCGCGGGTAATTGTGCGTCTTTCTGACATCAACGGCCCGCGTGGCGGCAAGGATAAGCGCTGTCACCTTGAGCTGCGTCTGAAAGGGCTGCCCGAGGTGGTGATTGAGGATACCGAGGCTGATCTTTATGTGGCCATTGACCGTGCGGCCGAGCGTGCCGGGCGTGCTTTGCTGCGCTGCCTGGCGCGGCAGCGGGAGTTCGCACTCGATAGACGAATGGATGAAAGCGCCGAGGAAAGTGTTGTGCAAGCTGACGAACTCAAGACGGAGAAAATATGAGTAAAACGAGTGAAAAAAATCCTGTGGTCGGCATTGTCATGGGCTCGGATTCGGACTGGCCGGTGATGCAGGCTGCTGCGGGCGTGCTGGAAGAATTCGGTGTTCCTTTCGAAGCGCGCGTTGTTTCAGCACACCGCACGCCTGATCTGTTGTTCGACTATGCCGCGACGGCGCGCGAGCGGGGTCTTGTCGCCATTATCGCCGGTGCCGGTGGTGC
>LNAP01002160.1_pt1 | contig 19964 bp, 12 predicted proteins | sample 602601 | NCBI WGS metagenome assembly LNAP01 (sample SAMN02440304, study PRJNA202911) | soil metagenome | biome: Subtropical and temperate rainforests or woodlands; isolation source: soil samples (1 kg each in a 20% v/v slurry with milli Q water) were... ...
GCCTGGAGACCGAGCGTGCAGCCCTGCGCCGCGAAGCCGCGGCGGGCGCGGCACAGTCCGCCCGCTTGCGCGAACTGGATCAGGAAATGGACGCCACGCGCGCCGCGCTGACGGACGCGGAAGCGCGGCTGGCGCAGGAAAGCGAGCTGGTCAGGCAGATCCATGCGCTGCGTGAGGAACTGGAAGCGGCGGGAGTGGATGCGGAGCCGGAGCCTGCTGGCAAGCGCCGCTCGGGCAAGGCCGCCGAACCCGCCGCCACGCCCGGTCAGGCGCAACTGGCCGAACTGCAGCAGCAGTTGCGCACCCTGCAGGGCGAGGCGCCGCTGGTGCCCGCCTTCGTGGACGCTCAGGTCATCGCCGAGATCGTGTCGGCCTGGACCGGCATTCCGCTGGGCCGCATGGTCAACGACGAAATCCGCACAGTGCTGGAACTGCAACCCCTGCTGGCCGAGCGCGTTATCGGCCAGGACCATGCACTGCATGCCATCGCCCAGCGCGTGCGCACCGCGCGCGCCGGCTTGGAGGATCCGAACAAGCCCAAGGGCGTGTTCCTGTTCATCGGCCCTTCGGGCGTGGGCAAGACCGAAACCGCGCTGGCCGTGGCGGACGTGCTGTACGGCGGCGAACGCAAGCTGGTCACCATCAACATGAGCGAGTACCAGGAGGCCCACAGCGTATCGGGCCTGAAGGGCTCGCCGCCGGGCTACGTGGGCTATGGCGAGGGCGGCGTGCTGACCGAAGCGGTGCGGCGCCAGCCCTATAGCGTGGTGCTGCTGGATGAAATCGAGAAGGCCCATCCGGACGTACTGGAGTTGTTCTTCCAGGTGTTCGACAAGGGCGTGATGGATGACGCCGAAGGGCGCGAGATCGACTTCCGCAACACGCTCATCATCCTGACGTCCAACGTCGGCTCGTCGGCCATCATGCAGGCGTGCCTGAACAAGAGCGTCGAAGAGCGGCCCGACCCCGAGGCCTTGCAGGAACTGTTGACGCCGCAGCTGTACAAGGCCTTCAAGCCCGCCTTCCTGGGCCGCATGAAGACCATCGCCTATTACCCGGTGGATGACGACGCGCTGGCCCGCATCATCGGGTTGAAGCTCGGACGCATCGCGCAGCGAGTCCAGGCCAACCACCGCGCCCTGTTCGAATGGGATGAGGCGCTGGTGGAGGCCGTGCTGGCGCGCTGCACCGAGGTGGATACCGGCGCGCGCAATGTGGACCACATCCTCAACGGCACGCTGTTGCCGCAGATCGCCGAGCAGGTGCTGGGCCGCATGGCGCAAGGGGAGGCCATCGCCCGCATCCGCGTGACCGCCGGCAAGAACGGCGATTTCCGCTATCGCCTTGCCTGACGCCGGAGCCTGACATGCCTTTGGATAACACCGGCCTTTCCCGAATGTCGATCGCGTCGGTCGATCAGGCCAATCGCCTGTTGGACCTGCGCACGCCGCTGGGCGCCAATCGGCTCGTGGCCGAAACGCTGTCCGCCACGGAGACCCTGTCGGACGGCGCGTTCCGGCTCGAACTGACCGCCCTGTCCGACGATGCCGGCATCCCCTTGTCCGAGCTGCTGGGCAAGCCGGCGACCCTGCGCCTGCAGACCGCGTTGGGCCGCGAACAACCGCGCGTCTGGAACGGCTACGTCACGGCGGCGGAGTTCCAGGGTGCCAACGGTGGCATGGCGCGCTACGGGCTGACGCTGGAGCCCTGGCTCGCTTTTCTGCGCGCGCGCCGCGACAGCTTCGCCTATCAGGACAAGACCGTCTTTGAAATCGTCGACAGCATCTTCGGCGACTACAAGGACCAGGGGGGCCTCGCGCCGCAATGGCGCTGGGCGGTGAAGGACCGTGCCGCGTACGCCAAGCGCAGCCTGACCGTGCAGTATCGCGAAACCGACTACGCCTTCGTCGAGCGTCTGCTGGCCGAGGAGGGCCTGTTCTACTGGGTAGAGCACGAGGCCGGCGAAGGCGAGGGCAGCCACACGCTGATCATCGCCGACCATAACGGCGCGTTTCAGCCCGGCTCGCAGGCCAGCGTGCGTTTCGCGCGCGCCGATGTCACGGAGACCGAGGACAGCATCCAGCAGTGGAGCCGGCGCGCGCGCTGGCAGACCAACGCGGTGCGCATGGCCAGCTGGGATTACCGCAGCACCCAGGCCAGACCAGTAGCGGCGCAGGTCGATGGCGGTGTCTCGAAGGGCGCGATGGATCTGGTCGTCAACGACTATCCCGGCCAGTACGCCTACGAGGACAGCGCGCAGGGCGAACGCCTGGCGCATATTGCGCTGGCCGCGTTGCGCGTGGGCCAGGACAGCTGCGAGGGCGCGGGCACCGTGCGCACGCTGGCGCCAGGCCAGCGCTTCGAACTGACCGGGCATTACCAGGAGGGCGGGTCCGCCTATGTAGCGATCGCCGTGCGGCATGAGGCCCGCAACAATTTCGACGAGGACCTGGGCCGCGCCGTGCGCGAGGCGCTGGGCGAGAGCGGTCCGGAGGCGGCCGAGGCCGACTTTTACCGCAATACGTTTACCTGCATCGGCATTGATACTGAATTCCGCAAGGTCACGCGCGACGGACATGGCGAGCGCCTGCATCCCCGGCCCACCGTGTACGGCGCGCAGACGGCGCTGGTGGTGGGCGCGGAGGCCCCGGTGCACACCGACCGTGATCACCGCGTCAAGGTGCAGTTTCATTGGCAGCGCGGCAAGGCGTCCAGCAGTCGCCTGGAGCATCCTTCGGGCGACGAGAACGCGCCCGCCAAGAATGAACTGGGCACCTGGGTACGGGTGGCGGAATCGGTGGCGGGCGGCGACTGGGGCGGCAACTTCGTGCCGCGCGTCGGCCAGGAAGTGCTGGTCGAGTTCCTGCACGGCGACATCGACCGTCCCGTGGTGGTCGGCGCGCTCTACAACGGCGCAGGCGCCGAGGACGCGTCGCACAACCAGGTTCAGGGCGGCGCCGCCAACGCCACCGGCAACGCGCCCACCTGGTTCGCGGGCGGGGCGGACGGCCACGCGCACAACGTGGTGATGTCCGGCTTCAAGACGCAGGCGCTCGCCAGCAGCGGGCAGGGCACTGGTGGCTACAACCAGCTGGTGCACGACGATACGCCCGGACAGTCGCGCCTGACGGCCTCGACCACGCAGGCCGAGAGCCGACTGAACCTGGGCCACATCAAGCAGCAGCGCGACAACGAGAGACTGCAGGATCTGGGCCACGGCGCGGAACTGTCGACCCGCGAAGCAGTGGCGCTGCGCGGCGGCGCCGGGCTGCTGATCAGCGCGGACGCGCGCGAGAACGCCAAGGGTGCGCTGCTGGACAGCAAGGAGGCGAGCCTGCAGATCGAGAATGCGATGCGCGCGGCGGAGGAGTTGGCGCAGGCGGCAACGCGCCAGAAGGCGGTGCTGGAAGGCGATCCGGAAACGCTGCCGGCGCAGGACGCGCTGAAGCACGTGCTGGAGGTGATCGATGCGAAACAGGACGCGCCCGAAGGCGAGCCCGTCGCGGCCTATAGCGAACCGCAGCTCCAGGTGAGCGCGCCCAGCGGCATCGGGCAGTACACGCCGGCCGACGCATTTCTCGTGGCCGGCGCGACCCTGGCGCAGGTGGCGCCGGACGTGAACTGGGTTAGCAGCGCCAACGTTGCGATGGGCGTGGCCGGCGGCGCGGTGCTGTTCACACTGGGACGCAAGGCGCCCGGTGGCAGCCCGGTGCAGGGCCAGGGACTGCTGCTGCATGCGGCCGGCGGCAAGCTGCGCCTGCACAGCCAGGACGCCAAGATGACGCTGTCCGCCGAAAAGGCGGTGACCTTCGCCTCGGCGCAGGCCGGCGTGACCGTGCAGGCCGCCAAGCGCGTGCTGGCAACCGCGGGCGGCGCTTACGTGCGAGTGGAAGGCGGCGGCATCCAGCTGCATGCGCCGGGCAAGGTCGAGTTGAAGGCTGGCGTGCACAACTGGGTCGGCCCGGAAAGCAGCCAGGCGAATCTGGCCTTCAACGAAGCCAGTCCCTTGTGCGAAGCTCGGGTGCGCGGCGCGGCCCAGCGGGGCGGCGCCGTGGTGCCGCTGGGCTGAGGCGGGAGGACGGCGGCATGCTCGATTATCAGACCTTCAACGCCTATGGCTTCGGCCTCATCCAGGATGAACGGACGCCCGGCGTGCCGGCCTGCGTCCAGGCCGAAGCCCTGGTGCCGCCGGCGCTGCGGAAAATGCCGGGCCTCATGCCCCGGTTGGTGGATCTGTCCGCCATGCCAGCGGCGGACAAGGCGCTGGCGCTGGCCAGCCTGAATCAGGCTTTGCTTGATGGCGGGGATCTCTGGCTGGGGCTGTTGCTTCACTCCGATCAGCCCGCCGATGCCGTAGCCGTGCATCTGCGGTCGCGGATGATCGTCGACATCGCGGGCCAGGGACCGTGCTTCTTCCGTTTTTTCGACCCGCGTGTGTTGGTCCAGCTGCCATGGATGCTGGACCCGGCGCAGCTGGCCTGGCTTTGCGGGCCGGTGCAGCGCTTCGTGTTCCATCTGGATGGCGCATGGTGCGCCGTGGCGCGCCCCGACGCCGAGGCGGCGGCGCGCCCGAAGTTGAGCGTGGAGCAATCCTTCGCCTTGACCCAGGTGCAGGCCCTGAATGAAGTGCTGTCAGATCTGGATACGCTGGCGCCCGAAGGGCGCGTCGCGTTGGGCCAGACGGTGATGGCGCATTTCCGCACGGCCCGGACGCTGGGCCTGGCGACGGCGCAGGAACGCAAGGCGTTTGCACGGCATGGCCTGGACGTGCACCCTGCCTTCCACCGCCATGAGCGGGTACGCGCCTGCCTGGCGGCAATGCGGCCCGAAGATGATTACCCCTACCTTGCTGCGGTCCAGGATCTGTCGGATGAGGACTGGTCCAGCGTGCGCGCGGATATGGAACGAACTGGAGAGCCCGATGGCCGATGATGCAAAGAACTGCGGGAAGAAGCGCTCGTCGCTGGATTGCGGGGAGGATTGCCCGTTTCACCGGATCGGCCTGCCCATCATGCCGCTGCGCTACGCGGTGCTGAAGAACGACGGCGCCTTTGCGGCGCTGGATGGCGACTTGAATATGCCGCAGCTGGCGGAGAGGCCCCTGGGCGACAGCGCGCGCTACGGCGTGCGGCTGCTGCGTCCGGGCTATCTGTACGTCTATGACGAGGCGCGCTCTGAACTGAAGGGCTACTACGTCAACGAAAACGCCACCCTGTACAACTTTGATCTCGACAAGCCGGTGCAGGACTGCGACCGGACCTTCACTTGCACGATGGACCACGAGGCCAAGGCTTCGCTGCTGACCATCCCGAACGCAAGAAACGCGACATTTGTATGGTTGGCGTTTTCGGACGTGCAGTGGACCAAGGAGGTGTGCAAGGCGCACAAGGGCAAGAAGGGCGCCGACATGCGCGAGCGGCACATGTTCAAGTTCGATGTGCAGGCCTGGCTCAGCAGCGGCAAGCACGCCAATGCCAAGAGCATCAAGACCCTGAAGGATACGGCCGCGGACTACCAGGTGCATCGCAAGCGCGACCTGGATCAACATCAGAAGCAGCAGCTGCTGGGTTGGAGCACCGTCGGCTATTACGACGTGAAGGGCTGGATGGGGGAAATGATCGAGAACGCTGCAGAGGCGTTCCTGCCCGGCAAGGGCCTGATGCTGGCGCTGCCGGACAGCACCGGAATCCTGCAGGATATCGCGCGGCTGATGCGCATACGCTTCGACGACTTCGTGTCGAACAAGGAGGACCTGCGTCCCCTGACCGTGTCGAAGTCCATCGAGTCGCTCAGCGAAATCATCATGCAGTCGGCCGAGAGCGAGTTCCTGGAGCAAAGAGGCCGGGATGCCACCAACCATACCGTCTATGGGACCACGACCCCGAATATGGGAGCTGGCCCGGGAGGGTCGGGGGCTGAAGGGCTGGCGGTGGGCCAGATGCTGGCGGACTGGCTGATGCCGGAGAACAAGAAGCAGCGTATGGCCGAGGCGGAAGACTACCGCCATCCGACCGAGGCCGAGCGCGGCAAGGTTCGCTGGGAAGCCTGGTCGAAGTACTTCGACAATTACGACGAGAACGCGCGCAGGGCGTGGCAAAAAGGATTCGACGAGCGTCTGGCGCAATTCGACGCCGCGACCATCGTGCCTCTGGCGAAGGCGCACGTGGCGTGGATTACCTGCCAGAAAACGCTCGATTCGTTTGAGTGCAACTACGACTCCAACAACGCGGATAGCGGTGCGGTCTACCAGACGGTTCTTGCGTTGTGCATTGACGGAACCCAGGACAAGCGCATTTGCTTCAAACAGTATGCGGACTGGCTACAGGGGGAACCGGACGACACGCGCAACCTGTTGCTGCGCGCCATGTTCCACAACCAGGATTTCGTGGTCAAGAAGGTGGTCGAGGCGCACGAAGCGGCGCTCGACTGGAAGGCCATCCCTTGGGGCAATCTGCACGAGGCCTACAAGACCGGGCTCAAGGTGCTGAGCGAAGGGCAGATGGACAAGACCGCGCGCCTGCTGGAGCAGGTCATGGGGCCGGTGGTGCATGTACTCAGGCTGGGCGTGGATAGCGGTATCGCGCGCAAGCTTGCGATGTACGTGGGCCTGCTGGCGCGGCAGAACGTGGCAATCGTGGAAGTCGAGGGCGGCAAGAAGGCATTCCGCGCCGCGTTGATCCGCGAGGTCCTGCGCCAGCATGGCAGCCAAGTGAACATGCGGCAGATGGAGCAGGCGGTGGCCGATGAGCTACGGCGTTTGGAAGTGCGCGGCGAACAGCTGGAAGGCACCGACAAGAAGCGCTGGTTCATGCTGGTGGACAGGGATGCCGCGGCAAATGTGTCAACGGACCTGCGGGCCGCCGATAGGGCCAGGGCGCTGGCCCAGACCACCATGACGGTCGAGGAATACGAAGCCCGGGAACTGTCGCGCTGGCGCACCGCGATCAACACGGACGTCCGTGTCGGGGTCGTCGGCTGCCTGTTCCAGACCGTGGCGGTGTACAAGCTCTGGAGCGACCTGGAATCGGCCATGCCTCACGAACGCAGCGACGCGAGCTGGAAATTCGTGGTCGGAATCGCATCGGCGGGCGGCTCGGTGGCCGACGTATTGGGCGTGGCGCTCAAGAGCCGGCAGGCCGCTGGCATGCGGCTGGGAATAGGGGTGGGGCTTGAAACCACCGGTTCCCTGCTGGTGCGATGGGGCGGCCGCATAGGCGTGGTCACCGGCGTCATCATGGCCGTGTTCGATTTCAAATCCGCCAAAGACCAATTCGCGATTGAAAAGAACGGCTTGATGGGCGGGCTTTACCTTGCCTCGGGTATCCTCAGCCTGGTTGTCATCGGCGCGTTCGCCCTGTCAGCCACGGTCGTGGGCCTGATCGCGGCGGTGCTCCTGATCATCGTCGCGATATTGATAGAGAAGTTCAAGGGCAACAAGATCGATGAATGGCTAAAACGCTGTCTGTGGGGAAAGCTGCAGGGACAGGCCGGGACCGATTACTACTATGGAGTGCAGCAAGAAATGAACAGCCTGCGCGTGGCCTTGGGAGGGGCGTGATGGACTTTACGGGACTGATGTCCAGGTTCCCTAACGATCGTCCGCTTTCGGAGTTCGACCGCGAGCATCGCTTGCAGCAAAAGAAGCGTCTCGATGTGCCGCTGCTGGCGCAGCTCTGCGTCGTGAAGATGAATTCCAACAGCCTGCTGTCGGTGGACCGCTGGTATGGCTGGCGAGGCTTTATCGCCTTGATCGGGGCCATAGGCGTGGCTTTTGGCGTGGGCGGCATCCTGATGCTGGCCTGGATTCTGGTGGTGGATAACGTGCCCAATGAGAATGGCCTCTGGGAGGCGATCTTCTTCGGCATGGCGATGTTCGCCGCGCTGGGGTTGGCTGGCGTCTGGGTTGCGTGCAAGGAGATGTTCCGCTGGACCTACTACCCCATCGCGCTGGACCGCAAGCGTCGGCTGGTGCACGTTTTCCGGCTGAATGGGACGGTTTTGACGGCGCCCTGGGACAAGATCTACTTCACGCTGGGCCGGGGCAAGGGCACGTTCGGCTGGCTCAACTGGGACATACGCGGCCTGATGCTGGGCGAGGACGGCGTCACGGTGAGGGAGACCTTCGCCTTTTGTATCGCCACCAGCCGCGTGGAGAACGCCTATTCTCACTGGGAGTTCTTGCGCCGGTACATGGAAGAGGGTCCTCAGACGGTGCTGGATGCGGTCCTGTACTGCATGCCTGTCGACGGCAAGCGCGAGAGTTTCGCTTTCAGTAAGGAGCGTATCTTCGCCAATGACGCGCAGAGCCCGGGCTTCATGTATCTGGTCATGGCACCCTTCAACTACCTGCACGCCATCATGCGCTGGGCGGTCATGCAGACCAGCAAGATCCCGGCGTTCCCCCCAGAGATCGAGGCCACGCTGGAGCCTGAGGCGGGCGACATGTATGTTCGGGATGCGTCCATGAATCCCGAGGATCTGCGCTAGGGGAATTCATCTGGCGGCGCGGCCGCCCGGATTTGCGCTAGGATTACCCCGACCATTCCGCCCCTCCTCCTGGAGCCCCCCGCATGACCGACCTCAGCGCCTTCCCCATCACCAAGAAGTGGCCGGCCCGCCACCCCGACCGCATCCAGCTGTATTCGCTGCCCACGCCCAACGGCGTGAAGGTGTCGATCCTGCTGGAGGAGACCGGGTTGCCCTACGAGGTCCACCGGGTCAGCTTCGACGCCCGGGATCAGTTTTCCCCCGAGTTCCTGTCGCTCAGCCCGAACAACAAGATTCCGGCCATCCTCGATCCCAATGGTCCAGACGGCAAGCCGCTGGGCCTGTTCGAGTCCGGCGCCATCCTGATTTACCTCGCCAGCAAGGCGGGCAAGTTCCTGCCGGCGGATACGGCGGGTCGTTACGAGACGCTGCAGTGGATCATGTTCCAGATGGGGGGCATCGGTCCGATGTTCGGTCAGCTGGGCTTCTTCCACAGATTCGCCGGCAAGGACTACGAGGACAAGCGTCCGCGCGACCGCTACGTGGAAGAATCCAAGCGCCTGCTGAACGTGCTGGACCAGCGCCTGGCGGGGCGCGACTGGGTGATGGGCGATGAGTACACCATCGCCGATATCGCCATCCTGCCCTGGGTGCGCAACCTGGTGGGCTATTACGAGGCGGGCGAACTGGTGGAGTTCGCGCGCTTCAAGAATGTCGCCCGGGTGCTGGAGGCCTTCGTGGCCCGTCCGGCGGTGGCCCGGGGCTTGGCGATACCTGCCTAAGCAGCAGGCGGGCCGGGAGGCTGCGTCTCCCGGTTTCACCCGCCGCGCGCCCGCTTGCGGCAAATCAAACAAGCCCTCAAGTTATATGCTTTTCGGTCATTAACTTATTACCGAAAGGCGTAAGCTTCCTCCATAAGCTGGACAGGCCGTACGAACACCCCGACGTGCACGCTGCCCAGCGCGCAACGGAGGGCAGTAATGAAGAGGATCGGGATCAAGGCGGCGGTGGGCCTGTTGGCGGCGGCGGGCCTGGCCATCGGCGGCGCGCAGCTGCTGACGGCGAATCGCAAGGCCGACGCGGTGGCGTCCGTCGACATCAACGACAGGCGGCTGGTCGAGGCCGGCGCCTACATTGCGCGCACGGGCGACTGCGTGGCCTGTCACAGCGTGCCCAATGGCAAGCCCTTCGCGGGCGGCCTGGCGATGCAGACGCCGGTCGGCACCATCTATTCGTCGAACATCACGCCCGACAAGCAGACGGGCATCGGCGGCTACAGCTACGCGGATTTCAAGAACGCGGTGCAGTACGGCATCCGCAAGGACGGCACGCCCCTGTATCCGGCCATGCCGTATCCCTCGTACGCCATCATGCCGGACGCGGACGTCCAGGCGCTGTACGCCTACTTCATGTCGCAGGTCGAGCCCGTCAGCCAGCCCAGCGCGGATTCCACCATTCCGTGGCCGCTGAACATGCGCTGGCCCATGGCCTGGTGGCAGCTGCTGTTCGCAGGCAAGCGCGAGTTCGCGGCCCCGGCCGGCGCCGATGAAAAGCTGGTGCGCGGCGCTTATCTGGTCGAAGGGCCAGGCCATTGCGGCGCCTGCCACACGCCGCGCGGCCTGGCTTACCAGGAGCAGGCGCTGTCCCTGGCGGACGGCGACGCCTTCCTGTCCGGCGCCGTGATCGACGGCTGGCGCGCCAAGAGCCTGCGCGGCGAGGCCCAGGGCCTGCAATCCTGGAGCGCGCAGGACATCGAGATGTTCCTGAAGACGGGCCGTACCGACAAGGTGGCGGCATTCGGCGCCATGGCCGACGTGGTCGAGCACAGCACCCGTTATTTCACCGATGGCGACCTTGCCAGCATCGCGGCCTACCTGAAGCAATTGCCCGCGGCCGGCGGCAAGCTCGCCGCCTTCCCGCCCAAATCCGACAGCACCACCGCGTCCCTGCGCGATGGCCGCTACGACTCGCGCGGCGCGGTCATCTACGCGGAGCAGTGCGTGGTGTGCCACCGTGCCGACGGGCAGGGCATGCCGCGTATTTTCCCGGCGCTGGCGGGCAACTCGGCGGTGTTTGCGCAGAACCCGCAGTCCATCATCCAGATCACGCTGGAAGGCGGCAGGATGCCGTCCAACGACACGGACGCCATGACGTTCGCGATGCCGGGCTTCAAACACCTGAGCGACCGCGATATCACGGACGTGATCAATTTCATCCGCACGGGGTGGACCAACCAGGCGCCCGCGATCGGCGAGAAGGACGTTGCGCATATCCGCGAGTTCCTGGCCAGCAAGAAGCCGAACATCGGTGGAGGCAAGCATGAGTAAGCACATCAGGATCGCCGCGCTGCTGGCGGCAGCGGTCGCCGTGGGCGGCTGGACGGTCGCCACGGCGGAACCCGAGGCCGCGGCGCAAGGCGCGCGCAGCACCTTCCCGGTGCTGGACAAGGATGGCAAGCGTTTGCCGGACTACACCATCCCATCGGATACCCAGATCGCTGCACAGCCCAACGCGGACCAGATCAACTACGGCAAGCGCCTCCTGACCGAGACGCGCCGCCTGCTGCCGCAGAACACGGGCGCCAGCCTGAACTGCAACAGCTGCCACGTGCAGGGCGGCAAGAAGCCCCTGGGCGCGCCCTACATCAACACGGTCAACACGTTCCCGCAATTCAATCCCCGCGCCAACCGGGTGGTGACGTTGGAGGACCGCATCAACGGCTGTTTCATGCGTTCGATGAACGGCAAGCCGCTGGAGAAGGACTCGGCCGAGATGAAGGCCATGATCGCCTACATGAAGTGGCTGGCCCAGGATGTGCCGCACGGCGCCAAGGTGCAGATCGAGAATGCCTGGCCCATAGATACCAAGCTGGTGCCCGATCCGGTGCGCGGCAAGAGCCTGTATGCGGCCCAATGCGCGTCCTGCCACGGCGTCAACGGCGAAGGCAAGAAGGACCATTCGGGCGATATCGCCTTCCCGCCCTTGTGGGGCGACGAGTCCTTCAACATCGGCGCAGGCCTGGCTCGCACCTACAAGGCCGCGGCTTTCATCCGCAACAGCATGCCGATGGGCGTGAATACGCATGGCAGCTGGGGCGAGGGCGGGGTGCTGTCCGACCAGGACGCAGTGGACGTGGCTGAATACTTCACCCACATGCCGCGTCCGGACTTCGCGGGCAAGGACAAGGACTGGCCGCAGGGCAAGAAGCCGAAGGACGCGCGCTACTGAGGCGCAGCGGCCCAGCCTCTACAATCGGCCCTGTCATCCCTTATGGAAAGCCGGGGCCGCCCATGGAACTGCGCCAACTGCGTTACTTCGTCCGCGTCGTGGAGGCGGGCAGCATCGGCCGCGCCGCGCAGTCCATCGGCATGGTGACCTCGGCGCTCAGCCAGCAGATCAGCCGGCTGGAGGGCGAACTGTCTACCCGGCTGCTGCGGCGCAGCGCCAGCGGCGTGGAACCCACCGATGCGGGCCTCGCGTTCTTCCGCCAGGCGCAGTTGGCGCTACGCCATGCCGATGATGCGGTGCACGCGGCGCAGCAGGCCAGGCTGGCGGGCCACGTCAGCGTGGGCCTGCCTTCCACTACTGCCGCCATCCTTGGTGCGCCTTTCGTGCAAGCCATGAACCAGCGCTATCCCGACATCCGCCTGCATCTGGTGGAGGCGCTGTCGGGCCATTTGAGCGACATGCTCAACGGCCGCCTGCTGGATCTGGCCATCGTGTTCCAGGCCGAATCCGCGCGCCGCTGGAGCGTCACGCCCTTGCTGGACGAGCCGCTGTTCCTGCTGGCCCGTCCCGGCATGCCGGGTTTGCCGGCAGGCGACACCACCCGCATCGAAGCCATTGCGCATCTGCCGCTGGTCCTGCCCAGCGGCCGCCACGGGCTGCGGGCGCTGGTCAACAACGCGTATCAGCAGTCGGGCCGCACGCCGCTGGTGGCGGTGGATGTGGACGGCCTGCCGGTGCTGATGGACGTGGTGCAACTGGGCCACGTCGCCACCATCCAGCCCAGTTCCGCCATGGCGCGAATCGCGCCGGGCCAGCTGCACATGGCGCGCATCGATGACGCGCACCTGTACCGCCCCAATTTGCTGGCCAGCCTGTCCGAAGACGAACTGTCGCCCGCGGCCCTGGCCGCCCGCCTGGTGCTGGCGGACGTCTCACGCACGCTGGCGCGCGAGGGCAAATGGCCGGTGGTGACCCTTCACGATTCATGAAGACCTGTTGACGCCTGGCTGATATCGGCGGGCGCGCTTGCTCGCTACAGTCCGTTCCTTGCAAGAGGAACAACGGCATGGTCGATGTCTTGGTGGTGGGAGGGGGCAACGCGGCGCTGTGCGCGGCCTTGATGGCGCGCGAGGCCGGCGCCAGCGTGCTGCTGGTCGAGGCCTCGCCGCGCGAATGGCGCGGCGGCAATTCCCAGCACACCCGCAACCTGCGATGCATGCACGATGCGCCGCAGGACGTGCTGGTCGACGCCTATCCCGAAGAGGAGTACTGGCAGGACCTGCTGAAGGTGACCGGTGGCCTGACCGACGAGCACCTCGCGCGCATCGCGATCCGTGCGTCGTCGACCTGCCGCGACTGGATGCGCCGCCACGGCGTGCACTTCCAGCCGCCGTTGTCGGGCGCGCTGCACGTCGCACGCACCAACGCTTTTTTCATGGGCGGCGGCAAGGCGCTCGTGAACGCTTATTTCCGCAGCGCCGAGGCGCTCGGGGTGCGGGTCCGCTACGACACGCCGATCGTGTCGGTCGAGCTCGATGGCGACCGCTTCGTGGCCGCCTGCACGGCGGGCGGCGAGCGCATCGAGGCGCGCGCCTGCGTGCTCGCGGCCGGTGGCTTCGAGTCGAACCGCGAATGGCTCAGCCAGGCCTGGGGCGAGAACGAGCGCGGCGAGCGGCCGGCCGACAATTTCCTGATCCGCGGCACCCGCTTCAATCAGGGGGTGCTGCTCAAGGCCCTGATCGATGCCGGGGCCGATTCGGTCGGCGACCCGACGCAGGCCCACATGGTGGCGATCGATGCCCGGGCGCCGCTGTACGACGGCGGCATCTGCACCCGCATCGACTGCGTCTCGCTGGGCGTGGTCGTCAACCGGGAAGCCCGGCGCTTCTATGACGAGGGCGAGGACTTCTGGCCCAAGCGCTATGCGATCTGGGGCCGGCTGGTCGCGCAGCAGCCGGGCCAGATCGGCTATTCGATCATCGACCGCAAGGCGATCGGGCGCTTCATGCCGCCGGTGTTCCCCGGCACCGTGGCCGACACGCTGCCGGAACTCGCGCGCAAGCTGGGGCTGCCCGAAGACGCCTTCGTCGAGACCTTGAGCGCCTACAACGCGGCCTGCCGCGTCGGCCGTTTCGACCATACGACGCTGGACGACTGCCACACGGAAGGTCTGGCACCGGCCAAGACGCATTGGGCCCGGCCGATCGACACGCCGCCGTACTACGGCTATGCGCTGCGCCCCGGCATCACCTTCACCTACCTGGGCCTGCGGGTGAACGAGGATTCCGCCGTGCACTTCGGCGGCCGCCCGAGCCCGAACCTGTTCGTGGCCGGCGAGATGATGGCCGGCAACGTGCTCGGCAAGGGCTACACGGCCGGGGTCGGCATGGCCATCGGAACCGCCTTCGGCCGTATCGCGGGCAGCCGGGCGGCCCGGGCCGCCAGCAAGGAGTTCGACCATGCGGCAGCTTGAGGCCCTGACCCGCGAGGCGGTCTCGCTCGCGTCCGGCGAGCGGCGCGTGATCCCGATCCTGAGCGCGAGCGAGGCCGAGGTCGGCCGCCAGATGCAGATCTGCAATGCCTGCCGCTACTGCGAGGGCTTCTGCGCCGTCTTCCCGGCGATGACGCGGCGGCTCGAGTTCGGCCGCGCCGACATCCACTACCTGGCCAACCTCTGCCACAACTGCGGCGCCTGTCTGCATGCCTGCCAGTACGCGCCGCCGCACGAGTTCGCCGTCAATGTGCCCAAGGCGATGGCCGAGGTGCGCGGCCAGACCTATGCCGACTACGCCTGGCCGCCGGCCCTGGGCCGCCTGTACCGGCGCAACGGACTGACGCTGTCGCTGGCCCTGGCGGCCGGGCTGGCGCTGTTCCTGCTGTTGGCGGTGGCGCTCAACGGGACGCTGTGGGGTGGTCGTCTCGAGGGCAATTTCTACCGGTTGTTCCCGCACGGGCTGCTGGTCGGTCTGTTCGCGCCGGTGTTCGGCTTCGTGGTCTTCGCGCTGGGCAAGGGCGTGACCCGCTTCTGGCGCGAGATCACGCCGGCCACCAGCGGGGCGCCGCTGCGGGCGCCGGCCGCGGTCGAGGCCGCCGATGCCGTGCTGCGCCTGAAGTACCTCGACGGCGGCCATGGCGAGGGCTGCCACAACGAGGACGACGCCTACACCCTGTCGCGCCGGCGCTTCCATCACCTCACCTTCTACGGCTTCCTGCTGTGCTTCGCGGCCACCTGCGTGGCGACGCTCTACCACTACCTGCTCGGCTGGCAGGCACCCTACGAGTGGCCGAGCCTGCCGAAGCTGCTGGGCGTGGCCGGCGGCGTCAGCCTGATGGTCGGCACGGCCGGCCTCTGGCGACTGAACCGCCGGCGTCATCCGCTGCACGGCGACGCGGCCCAGAAGCCGATGGACCTCGGTTTCATGGCGCTGCTGTTTCTCGCCAGCGCCAGCGGCCTGGCGCTCTGGCTCGGGCGCGGTACGCCGGCGCTGGCGCTGCTGCTGTGCCTGCACCTGGGCGTGGTGATGGCGCTCTTCGCCACGCTCCCCTACGGCAAGTTCGCGCACGGGATCTTCCGCAGCGCGGCCCTTCTGCGCCACGCGGTCGAGAGGCGTCAGCCGAATCCGGTCGGCCTGGGCGCCGACTGAAGACATCCCCTCCCACCCCCAAGGAAACCACGATGAACAAGAGACAACGCCTGCGTGCCACGACCCTGATGGCGTCCTCCCTGCTGCTGGTCGCTACCGGCCATGCGCAGGACTTTCCTCCGAAGAAGCCGGTCACCCTGGTCGTGGGCTTCGCGGCGGGCGGCGCGGCCGACGCGGCGGCGCGCCTGATCGCGAAGAAACTGGGTGAGGACATCGGACAGAGCGTGCTGGTCGACAACAAGGCCGGCGCGGGCGGCAACATCGCCCACCAGTTGGTGGCCGGCGGGCCGTCGGACGGCACCATGCTTCTGTTCGGCTCGATCGGGCCGCTGACCATCGCGCCGCATGTCATGAAGCTGCGCTACGACCCGTTCAAGGACCTCGCCCCGGTGTCGGGCGGCGTCAACTTCCCGAACGTGCTCGTGGTCCACAAGGGCCTGGGCGTCAAGACGCTGGGCGAATTCGTCGCGCTGGCGAAGACGAAGCCGGGTGGCGTGGACTTCGCGTCCACCGGTGCCGGATCGGCCTCCCATCTGGCCGGCGAACTGTTCAACCAGCGCGCCGGCATCGACATGGTGCACGTGCCGTACAAGGGCGGCGCACCGGCCATGCAGGACCTGATCGGCGAACGCGTGGCGTCGTACTTCTCGGCGCCTCCGACGGCACTGCCGCAGGTGGAAGCGGGCAGGCTGATCCCGCTGGCCACGACCGGACCGACGCGGCCGGCCTACATGCCCAACGTTCCCACCGTGGCCGAATCGGGCTATCCGGGCTTCGAGGCGCTGAACTGGTACGCCTTCGTCGCGCCCGCCAAGACACCGGCGCCGATCCTGGACCGCTGGAATCTGGAGATCGTCAAGGTGCTGAACGACCCGGGCGTCAAGGAGGCGCTGAACAAGCACGGCCTGACGCCGCAGCCCACCACGCGCGCGGAACTGACGGCCTTCATGCGGAAGGAGGATGCCAAGTGGGGCGGCATCGTGCGCGAACGCAGGATCACTGCCGATTGAGATCGGCCTCGCGCTCCTCGCGGCGTGCGCCGCTGCGCCGCTGCGCCGCTACAGCTTGAGTTCCCAGGTCTCGCCGACGAGCTGCTGGCCGAATCCCTCGTAGGGCTCCGACTTGACGAGCCGGAAGCCGCGCTTCGCGTAGATCGCGCGCGCGGCTGTCAGGCAGCTGTTGGTCCACAGCGTCATCTTGCGATAGCCCTTGGCACGCGCGAAGGCGATGCATTCGTCGGTCAACCGCGCGCCGAGGCCCAGGCCGCGTGCCTGGGGCGCGAGGATGAGCATCCGCAGCTGCGCCGTGGTGGCCGACTTGCGCACCACGAAAACCGCACCGACCCGCTCGCCGTCGAGTTCGGCGATCCAGCACTTCTCCCACGCGGGCTGGAATTTGCGGATGAAATCTGCCGCGATGCCGGCGACCAGGGCCTCGAAGTCGCTGGTCCAGCCGTACTCGCGCCAGTAGACCTCGGCGTGCTGCTGCACCACCCAGCCGATGTCGCCCGGCACCGGGTCGCGCAGCACGATGTTGTGGCGCGAGGACGCAGGGCCTTCCAGCAGGGCCTCGACGCGCGCCATCGCATCGACGAGTTGCGCGCGGTGCGCGGCACTCAGCGGCTGCAGCAGGTTGGCGGCTTCGTCGCGCGACTTCTGCTGCAGCGGCGCGAAGAAGGCGTGGCCGGCCTCGGTGAGCGTCAGCAGGCTCTGCCGGCCGTCGCCCGGGCTGGGCGCGCGCGTCAGCCAGCCGGCGGCCTCGAAGCGCTTGAGGATGCGGCTGAGGTAGCCGGCGTCGAGCCCCAGGTCGTGCATCAGGTCGCGCGCCACGACGCCCGGCCGGTGGGCCAGTTCGTACAGCACGCGGACGTCGGTCAGCGAGAGTTCGCTGCCCAGGTAGGGCTCCAGCACGCCGATGCGGCGGGTGAAGAATCGGTTGAATCGGCGCACCGCCTTGACGGTTTCGGGCGTGACGGGATCGGGGAGAGCGGCGGTGGACATCGCCGTATTCTGGCGCCAACAAGTTGACTGAGTCAATCAACTCAAGCCCTGCCGGGGTGCGGGACACTCCGGTCAGGGGCGACAGAAACGACCCGGCCGCCTACAATCGCGGGTTGCCCTTCGCAGGCCCGAAGGCCCAGGCCGCCTTGCAGGAAAAGAAGGCCTGACGCACTGACCCCCGATAGTCCCCCCCGATGAACGCCCCCGTCGACGTCTCCTTTTTCGCGCGCGCCGCCAAGCCGCTGACCAGCTACCGCAAGTACTGGGCGGCGCGGTTCGGCACGGCGAAATTCCTGCCGACCTCGCGCCAGGAGATGGACGCGCTCGGCTGGGACAGCTGCGACATCATCGTGGTCACGGGCGATGCCTACGTCGACCACCCGAGCTTCGGCATGGCCGTGATCGGCCGCATGCTCGAAGCGCAGGGCTTTCGCGTCGGCATCATCGCCCAGCCTGACTGGCAGAGCGCCGACCCCTTCAAGGCGCTGGGCAAGCCGAACCTGTTCTTCGGCGTGACCGCCGGCAACATGGATTCGATGATCAACCGCTACACGGCGGACCGGAAGATCCGCAGCGACGACGCCTACACGCCCGGCGACGTCGGCGGCGCGCGGCCCGACCGCGCGGCCATCGTCTATTCGCAGCGCTGCAAGGAAGCCTGGAGCGACGTGCCGATCATCCTCGGCGGCATCGAGGGCAGCCTGCGCCGCATCGCCCACTACGACTACTGGTCGGACAAGGTGCGCCGCTCGATCGTGGTCGATGCCAAGTGCGACCTGCTGCTCTACGGCAATGCCGAGCGCGCCATCGTCGAGATCGCGCACCGCCTTGCCGCCAAGGAGCCGGTGCAGCAGATCACCGACGTGCGCGGCACCGCCTTCGTGCGGCGCGAGACGCCAGAAGCCTGGTTCGAGATCGATTCGACCAGCGTCGACGAACCCGGCCGTGTCCAGGCGCACGTCAACCCCTACCTGATGGTGTCGGAGCAGGCGAAGGCGAACGGTGCCACCTGCGCCAAGGAAGACGAGGCCCTGGCCGTAGCGGCCACGGCCGAAGCCGCTGGTGCCCAGGCGCTGGCCTCGGTGCGTGCGCGCTCGGCCGATGTGAATCCGGCGATCAAGCCCATCACCTTCGTTGCCAACCCCTCGGTCAAGTTGAAGGTCCCTCCGCGCGACCGTTCGGTGATCCGCCTGCCGTCTTACGAGCAGGTGCGCGCCGACCCGGTGCTCTATGCCCACGCCAACCGCGTGCTGCACCTCGAGACCAACCCCGGCAACGCCCGCGCGCTGGTGCAGGCGCACGGCGAGGGCCACACGGCGCGCGACGTCTGGATCAACCCGCCGCCCATCCCGCTGACCACGGCCGAGATGGACCATGTGTTCGACCTGCCCTACGCGCGCAGCCCGCACCCGCGCTATGCGGACGAGAACGGCAGCCATGACGGCGCGACCAAGATCCCGGCCTGGGAGATGATCCGCTTCTCCGTGAACATCATGCGCGGCTGCTTCGGCGGCTGCACCTTCTGCTCGATCACCGAGCACGAAGGCCGCATCATCCAGAGCCGCTCGGAAGAATCGATCATCAAGGAGGTCGAGGCCATCCGCGACAGCGTGAGCGGCTTCACCGGCACCATCTCCGACCTGGGCGGCCCCACGGCCAACATGTACCGGCTCGGCTGCAAGAGCCCCGAGATCGAGGCCGCCTGCCGCAAGCCCAGCTGCGTGTACCCGGGCATCTGCTCGAACCTCGGCACCAACCATGACCCGCTCATCAAGATCTACCGCCGCGCCCGTGCGCTGCGCGGCATCAAGAAGATCCTGATCGGCTCCGGCCTGCGCTACGACCTGGCCGTGCAGAGCACCGAGTACGTGAAGGAGCTGGTGCAGCACCACGTCGGTGGCTACCTCAAGATCGCGCCCGAGCACACCGAGCAGGGCCCGCTCACGAAGATGATGAAGCCCGGCATCGGCAGCTACGACAAGTTCAAGCAGATGTTCGAGAAGTTCTCGGCCGAGGCGGGCAAGAAGCAGTACCTCATCCCGTACTTCATCGCGGCGCACCCGGGCACCAGCGACGAGGACATGATGAACCTCGCCATCTGGCTCAAGAAGAACGGTTTCCGCGCCGACCAGGTGCAGACCTTCTACCCGTCGCCCATGGCCACGGCGACGACGATGTACCACACCAACAAGAATCCGCTGCGCAAGATCACGCGCGAGAGCGAAACGGTGGACATCGTGCGCGGCGACAAGCGCCGCCGCCTGCACAAGGCCTTCCTGCGCTACCACGATGCCAACAACTGGCCGCTGCTGCGCGAGGCGCTCAAGAGCATGGGCCGCGCCGACCTGATCGGCAACGGCAAGCACCACCTGATCCCGACCTGGCAGCCGCTGACCGACGGCGGCTACACCAGCGCGCGCCGCAAGAACTCCACCGCCGTGCCGCCGACCGCCAAGGCCGCGCCGGTCAAGCTCACGCCGGCCAAGCCGTCGAAGGGCCGCATCCTCACGCAGCACACCGGCCTGCCGCCCCGTGACAACGGCGCGGCCCGCGGCATCGACGAAGATCAGGACCAGGCCTGGCTGGTCGGTGTGATGACGCGCCT
>LNAP01004132.1_pt1 | contig 19961 bp, 16 predicted proteins | sample 602601 | NCBI WGS metagenome assembly LNAP01 (sample SAMN02440304, study PRJNA202911) | soil metagenome | biome: Subtropical and temperate rainforests or woodlands; isolation source: soil samples (1 kg each in a 20% v/v slurry with milli Q water) were... ...
GAAGAACCTCAGCAAAGTGGTTCCCAGCGCGGAAGGTGAACTGACTATCCTGCACGAACTCAGCCTGGAACTGAACAAGGGCGACAGCCTGGCCATCGTTGGCGCCTCCGGTTCCGGCAAATCCACTCTCCTGGGCCTGCTCGCCGGCCTCGATCTGCCGAGCAGCGGTGAAGTCACCCTCGCCGGCCAGAGCCTGAGTAATCTCGATGAAGACCAGCGGGCGCGCATTCGGGCCGAGCATGTGGGTTTTGTGTTTCAGTCATTTCAACTGCTGGACAGCCTGAACGCACTGGAAAACGTCATGCTGCCGCTGGAGCTCGACGGCCGCAAAGATGCCCGCGAACGTGCCACTCAATTGCTCCAGCGCGTTGGCCTGGGCCAGCGTCTGACCCACTCACCCCGCCAGCTCTCCGGCGGCGAGCAGCAGCGCGTTGCGATTGCCCGTGCGTTTGCCGCAGAACCCGATGTGCTGTTCGCCGATGAGCCCACCGGTAACCTCGACAGCCACACCGGCGAGCGCATCAGCGACTTGCTGTTCGAACTCAACCAGGAACGCGGCACGACCCTGGTGCTGGTGACCCACGACGAACGCCTGGCACATCGCTGCCGGCGCCTGATCCGCCTTGAAGCCGGCCTGCTGGTCGCCCCTCTGGAGCCTTGATGGCACGCCTGCCGCTGTTGCGCCTGTTCAGCCTTGCCATCCGCCAACTCCTGCGCGACGCCCGCGCCGGTGAGTTGCGCGTGTTGTTCTTCGCCCTGGTGGTTGCCGTGGCGGCGAGTACCGCCATCGGTTACTTCGGTGCCCGCCTGAACGGCGCCATGATGTTGCGCGCCACCGAATTTCTCGGCGCCGACCTGTTGCTTGAAGGCAGTTCTCCCGCGCGTCCGGAACAGATCAAAAGTGGCACGGAACTGGGACTCGAACACGCTCAAGTAGTGGAGTTCTCCAGTGTCATCGCCACCGACAACGGCATCCAGCTGTCCAGCATCAAGGCCGCCGACGACGTTTATCCGCTGCGTGGCGAACTGAAAAGCGCCCCGGCGCCCTTCGCCCCGGAAGAAGCCGGTGGCGGCCCCAAACCCGGCGAAGCCTGGGTCGAAGCGCGACTGCTGACCGCGCTCGACCTGAAGATCGGCGACAGCATCGATGTCGGTCTGCGCACTCTGAAACTGGCCCGCGTCCTGACTTACGAACCGGACCGTGCCGGCAATTTCTACAGCCTCACGCCACGGGTGCTGATCAACCTCAGCGACCTCGCCGCAACCGGCGTGGTGCAACCCGGCAGCCGGGTCAGTTACCGCGAACTCTGGCGCGGTAAAGCCGAGGCACTGGAAACCTACCGTCAACTGATCAAACCCGGCCTGGCTGCCAACCAGCGCATCCAGGATGCTCGCGACGGCAACCGACAGATCGGCGGTGCGCTGGGCAAGGCCGAGCGTTACCTGAACATGGCCAGCCTGGTGGCGGTTCTGCTGTCCGGCGTGGCGGTGGCGCTGTCGGCAACACGCTTCGCCACTCGCCGATTCGACGCCAGTGCCTTGCTGCGTTGCCTGGGTCTGTCGCGTCGGGAAACCATGGTGTTGTTCAGTTTGCAGCTGACGGTACTTGGCCTGCTCGCCAGCCTCGGCGGCGCGCTCCTCGGCTGGCTTGCACAGCTTGGATTGTTCGCGTTGCTGCATGATTTGTTGCCAACCGACGTACCTCCGGGCGGTCTGTTTCCTGCCATCGCCGGGATCGGCACCGGGCTGGTGGCCTTGGCCGGTTTTGCCCTGCCGCCACTGGCTGCACTCGGTCGAGTTCCGCCGCTGCGGGTGCTGCGTCGAGACATGCTGCCGATTCCTTCCAGCACCTGGATGGTCTATGGCGCTGCGCTGGGCGCCCTCGGCCTGATCATGTGGCGCCTGAGCCTCGACCTGGTGCTGACCTTCGCCCTGCTCGGCGGCGGCGTGATCGCGGCGGTCATACTCGGCGGGTTGCTGTTGCTGCTACTCAAAAGCTTGCGTCGGATGCTGGCACGCGCTTCATTGCCCTGGCGCCTCGGGCTAGGCCAACTGCTGCGTCATCCGCTGGCGGCTGCGGGACAAGCCTTGGCCTTCGGTTTGATCCTGTTGTCCATGGCGCTGATCGCTTTGCTGCGTGGCGAGTTACTGGACACCTGGCAGAACCAGTTACCGAAAAACGCACCGAACTATTTCGCCCTGAACATCCTGCCCGCCGACAAACAGGCCTTCACCGATCGACTGATCGAGCTGTCAGCCCAATCGGCGCCGCTGTACCCGGTGGTGCCGGGACGACTGATCAGCATCAACGGCGAGCCGGTACAGGAAATCGTCAGCAAGGATTCGGCGGGTGACCGGGCTATCCAGCGCGACCTGAGCCTGACCTGGGCCGCGGACCTTCCGGCGGGCAACAAGCTCACAGCGGGCAACTGGTGGAGCGAACAGCCAGCCGATGACGTTCCTGGCGTGTCGGTGGAAGGCAAGGTCGCCGAAAGCCTGAAGCTCAAGCTTGGCGATCACATGGTTTTTACCGTCGGCGGGGTCAATCGCGAAGCGAAAGTCACCAGTCTGCGGGAGATCAACTGGGACAACTTCCAGCCGAACTTTTTCATGATCTTCCAGCCTGGCACGTTGAAGGATTTGCCGGCGACCTACCTGACCAGTTTCTATCTGGCGGCGGGTCACGACCAGCAGATTGTCGACCTGTCCAGGGCCTTCCCGGCGGTCACCATCCTGCAAGTCGAAGCCTTGCTGGAGCAGCTGCGCAGCATCCTCGCCCAAGTCACCTTGGCCGTGGAATACGTGCTGCTGTTTGTATTGGCGGCGGGGATGGCGGTGTTGTTCTCGGGCTTGCAGGCGACCCTCGATGAGCGCATTCGCCAAGGCGCGCTGCTGCGAGCACTGGGGGCCGAACGGCAATTGCTGGTCAAGGCGCGGCGGATCGAGTTCGGTTTGCTCGGCGCGGTCAGTGGCCTGTTGGCGGCGTTGGGGTCAGAACTGGTGAGCCTGGTGCTTTATCGCTACGCCTTCGACCTGCCGTGGCATCCACATCCGTGGCTGTTGGTGTTGCCGTTGATTGGCGCAGTGTTGATCGGCGGCGCCGGTGTATTCGGTACCCGTCGCGCGTTGAACGCCAGCCCCCTGACAGTGTTGCGCGAGGGTTGATAGACTCAAGACTCTCCCCTCACAAGAAGTTGCCATGAGCCGTTATCGCCCTCCCCGCCCCGCAGGCACCGCGCTGATCACCCCGGAAGGTGAAGCGCGGATGCGGGCCGAGTTTCATGAGCTCTGGCATGTCCGTCGGCCTCAGGTGACGCAATCGGTCAGCGAGGCAGCGGCACAGGGCGATCGTTCGGAAAACGCCGAGTACACCTACGGCAAAAAGATGCTGCGCGAAATCGACAGTCGCGTGCGCTTTCTCACCAAGCGTCTCGAAGCACTGAAGGTTGTCAGCGAGAAGCCAAGCGACCCGAACAAGGTCTACTTCGGCGCCTGGGTCACCATCGAAGATGAAGACGGCAAAGAGTCACGCTATCGTATTGTCGGGCCGGATGAGCTGGACTTGAAACTGGGCCTGATCAGCATCGACTCGCCGCTCGCCCGCGCGTTGATCGGCAAGGCGCTGGACGCCGAGGTTCGGGTCCAGACACCCACCGGTGAACAGTGCGTGTATATCGTGGCGATCGAGTATCTCTAAAGCTTCAGCGGCGCGTGATCAAACCTTGCCGGGCAACCCGGGTCAGCTGCCTGATCACCTCTGGTGCCTCTTCGACGCTGGGCGATTGAATCACCGCCAGATCAAAACTGTCGCTGGCAAACCGCGCCAGTGATTCACCGTCTTCGACAAACTGGATCAGGAACGCTGCAGGGCCGCCGGTACGACGTGGCCAGCCATCGAGATAACGCAGGAGCGTCGGCTGATGTTTTCCGCCAAGCAGGATTTTGGGGTTGCGCTGGGTGAGGTGTGCCGTGATCGGCGCGGGGCGTACAACGGGGCTTAGTGCATTCATTGGGTCGTGTCTCTGCCTCAAAAGTCTGCATGGCAGGTGAGAGGCAACACCGAACCAGCGCTTTAGCGGTATTTCGAAGCCTGTTACTAGCTTCTATCGGCAACTGGATGAGTTACCTGGCGCCCCGCAAGTAGCTGTTTAAATCGGCGCATGAGCAGCATCCTAGAGAAGCTGACCGGACAGTGTCAAGAATGACGCGCAACAAAAAGGCCCGCGCAATGCGGGCCTTTTCGTTGAGCCAGAGCGGTCAGTCAGCGATCGCGCGGTCTACCGACAGTTTGCCGGCACCCTCGATCAGTACCGCGATGCTGCCGCCGAGCAAGGCCAGGGCGAATTCATAACCGTTGTTGGTCATGAACAGGCCGTGGCTGATGTGCACGGTAAAAATGGCGACCAGCGAAAGGATGGTCAGCCCCAGTGCTGCCGGACGTACCAGCAGACCTATGATCAGGGCCAGACCGCCGAAGAACTCGGTACCACCGGACAGGATCGCCATCAGGTGACCCGGTGCCAGACCCAGACTTTCCATGTACTGCGCGGTGCCGGCTATGCCGTAGCCACCGAACATGCCGAAGAGTTTCTGCGCACCGTGAGCAGCAAAGATGATGCCGACGAAGATTCGCAGAACGGTCAAGCCGTAGCCAGCGCGGGTAAACAGTACCTTGTTGATCAGTGTGCTCATGCTGTGTCATCCATAGTGATTGTGTGTTGGTTGGCCGTCATACTAATCGATAAAACAAATGTTAAAAGCGCAATATTTGCGACATAACAATCAGTTTAGCCGATCATTTCCGTGAGGCAACTTTCTGCCCCTGGGGCTCCAACGATTCCCTCTCACGATCGAACGCCAGGTAATACTTGTTCACGCTATTAACATAGCTGACGGCACCCATTCCCACCTGCTCCATTGCAATGCGCTCGACCTGGAAGAACCACTGATTGGGATTCAGGCCTCGGCGCCGGGCTTCGGCGCGCATGCCCTGCACCCGTTCCGGCCCCATGTTGTAAGCCGCCAGCACAAACGCCATGCGCTCGCGCTCGTTGAGTTTGGGGCTTGCGAAGAACTTGCGTCGGATCATCGCCAGGTACTTGGCCCCGGCCTGCACATTGGCGTCGAGGTTCTGAATGTTGTTGACCCCGACGCGCTGGGCGGCGGACGGGGTGATCTGCATCAGGCCGGTGGGGCCGCTGCCGCTTCGGGCGTTGGGTTGCAGGGCAGACTCCTTAAAAGCCAATGCTGCCAGGTTCAGCCAGTCCATGCCCTGGGCATCTGCGTGCTTTTGCAGCACCGGGCGAAGTTTTTCCAGACGCTGCCGATCAGCCTTGGCCAATGGATAGTGCACTTGATACAGACGTCGATAGATGCGCAGGAACGCCGCATCCTGGTCCGACGGCTTCTTGTAGGTCGTCAGGAAGCGATCGATGCTCGCGCGCAGCATCGAAGCGTCGCGTCGCACGAACCAGAACTCTTCACCCGGATCGCTGATCGACACCTGCTTATCGAGACGTAATTTGGGCAGGATCTTGCCCCAGCGCTCGGCAATCGGCTGCTCGACGATGGTCAGGTGAAAGATCCCGCCCTGGACCATTTCCAGAACGTCTTCGACCGCCAGACTGGGGTCGACCCATTCGATTTTCATCGGTGCCAGTTTGTGCAGCGCCAGCTTTGAATTGATCTGACTGACCGCATCCCCGGCCGCGCTGCCGGTGGGCAGCGCCAGGGTCTTACCCGAGAGTTGTTCGACGCGGGTGTAACGGCGCTCACCCTTGATGCCCACCAGCACCAACGGGATGTTGCTGGCAATCGGTTCACTGCTGCTGACCGCATGGCCCGGTTGCAAATCGAGCAGTTCCCCCGGCGCCACCAGGTCGCCCTCCCCGCGTTGCAAGGCACCGAGCAGTTGGTCCTTGCCTTTGGGAATGATCTTGAGGGTTATTTCCTGCCCGTCACGGGCGTGACCGTTGAGGTATTGCTCGAAGGCGCGCAGGCGGTGGTATTCGACGCCGATGGCCTGGCCCTGGACTTCACCGGAACTGTTGCGGCTCTGGTTGACCAGCACCCGCAGCACACGACTGCTGCGAATCTCCGCCAGGTCACGGACCTTGGCCGCCGGCACGGCTTGCAGCGGGCCGGCCAGACGCGCAACCGCCGGCATCGGCAGCAGCAACGAACAGCACAGCAGTAGCAACATCGAGGGACGTGTCATCCACTCTCCGGAAAGAATACTGGGCCGACCTCATGAATTTTCATGAAATCGAACGACAGAAACAGAGCGCCTTGAGCGCTGACAAAGTGCAAAAGACTGGCACAGTGATGGCACCCTGGCCACCCCTGCGTGTCTCGCGGCATCAAGAGACAGCCTTAACTCGTTGTAGTTCTTGGCTTTTCTTATAAATCTACAGCTCTGATATGCTTTCCGGCCTTTGGTCCGAGGTAGCACCATGCAACTCATCGATATCGGCGTCAAGTTTTGCGGATAAGCACCAGGCCGTACTCGATCGCGCGTATGCCGCGGGGGTCTGCCAATTGGTCCTGACCGGCACCAGTGTCGAAGGCAGCGAGCAGGCGCTGGAGCTGTGCCGGCAACTGGACGAAACGGCCCAGCGACTGTTCGCCACCGCAGGCATTCACCCTCATTCGGCCAGCGACTGGAACGCCGACAGCGACCAGCGCCTGCGCAGTTTGCTCAAGGAACCCAACGTGGTAGCCGTGGGTGAATGCGGGCTGGATTTCAATCGCGATTTCTCGCCGCGTCCCCAGCAGGAAAAAGTCCTCGAAGAGCACCTGGCGATGGCGGTCGAGCTGCAATTGCCGGTGTTCCTTCATGAGCGCGATGCCAGTCAGCGACTGCTGGAAATTCTCCGTGATTACCGCGATCAGCTGCCGGCGGCGGTGGTGCATTGCTTCACCGGGGAAAAGAAGGCGCTGTTCAGCTACCTCGATCTGGATTTGCACATCGGCATCACCGGCTGGATCTGCGACGAGCGCCGGGGCACGCATCTGCATCCGTTGGTGAAAGAGATCAAGCGCGGGCGCTTGATGCTGGAGAGCGATGCGCCGTATCTGTTGCCACGCAGCTTGCGACCCAAGCCGAAGAACGGTCGCAATGAACCGGCATATTTGACTGAAGTGCTGCGGGAAGTGGCGTTGCATCGGGGGGAAGCGGAAGAGGATCTGGCCGCCCACACCACCGCCTGCGCTCGCGCGTTCTACGGCCTGCCATCAATCCCCCGGTAACCACAAATCCCCCTGTAGGAGCGAGCCTGCTCGCGATGGCGTCGGCACATCCAACATTAATGTGACTGACAGGGCGCTATCGCGAGCAGGCTCGCTCCTACAGGGGGGTGCTGATCGTTGATCCACATCAAGTCCGGAATCCCTGCATAGCGGCACAATGCTGGCACCTTGCCAATGCTGTTTCCGCTATCAGAGAAGACCTCCATGGGTGCCTGGCTTAGCAACATCTCACTGAAGTACAAATTCTGGGCGGTCAATGCGGTCGCCTTCTTCACCACCCTCTTGCTGGTGCTGTACGCCGTGCAGCTCGAACAACAGGCCCGCAGCCACGCCTCTCAAGTGTCGGCTCAGGCGCAGGCTCGCTTGCTCAATGCCTGGCCTGCCGGACAACCGCTGCCCAAGGCCGATAACCTGCTGACCTACAGTCGCGGGCAGGCGCCGTTGCTGAACGAGCAGCCGGTGCTGGAACTGGCCGATGCCAAGGGCTGGGTCAAGATCAATTCAATGCCGCTGTTCGGCGACAACCCGTTGATGGGCGCCGAGGTGTTCTCCCGCCCCGACGGTCAGCAGATCGCGGTGATCGCCCATGGCCCGAGCCTGAGCCAGGTGTTTGGCGAACGCTTCGCCAATTACGCGGTGGCGGTGTTCATCCTGATGCTGGCGATGCTGGCCGCTTCGCAGCTATTGATCCGCTTCCTGCTGAGCCAACTCAACACCTTGAAAGATGTGATGCTCCACGTCGAGAAAACCGGCGACCTGTCAGCCCGTGTGCCACTCGCCTGCAAGGACGAGGTCGGGCAGATGGCCAATGCCTTCAACGCGATGCAGGCCGGATACCAGCGAGTAGTCAACACCGTTGCCAGCACTGCCCGGCAACTGGATGTCGGCGCGGCACGACTGGCCTCAAGCATGAACGAGGTGCGTCACGGCATGCTCGGACAGCAAAGCGAAACCGATCAGGCCGCCACGGCGATCAACGAAATGACCGCCACTGTCTATCACATCGCCCAGCATGCCGGCGCGACCCGCGACCTCTCGCAAACCGCCGATACCTTGGCCGGTAGCGGGCAGGAAGTGGTCAGCCGGGTACAGAAATCCATCGCCGGGTTGTCCAGCGGCGTGCAGCAGACGGCCGAGATGATCCAGCGCCTGGCCGAGGACAGTCAGAAAATCAACGGCGTGGTCGGCGTGATTCACAGCATTGCCGAGCAGACCAATCTGCTGGCCCTGAATGCGGCGATCGAAGCGGCCCGCGCCGGCGACATGGGCCGTGGCTTTGCGGTGGTCGCCGATGAAGTGCGCAACCTGGCCAAGCGCGTGCAAACTTCGACCGACGAGATCACGATCATGGTCTCCGCGCTGCAGGCCGGGACTCGGGACGCGGTGGACTTCATGCAGGAAAGCTCATTCAAGGCTGACGACTGCGTGCAACAGGCCCAAGAGGCTGGTGTCGCGCTGGCACAAATCACCAGCGCGGTGGCACAGATGCGCGAAAGCAATACCCAGATTGCGGTGGCGGCCGAGCAGCAGAGTCAGGTCGCGGAAGAAATGAACCGGGCGGTGGTGAGTATTCGGGATGTGACCGAGAACACCGTGCAGCAAACGGTGGATTCGGCGACGACCAGTAATGATTTGGCAGCGTTGGCTGGGGAATTGAACAAGGCGATCGGGCAGCTCAAGCTGTAAGGCCTCTTCGCGGGCAAGCCTCGCGCCTACAAGGGTTGGCGATGCTTTTGGTGTTGCAGGAGCGAGGCTTGCCCGCGAAGGCGTCAGACCGGTCACAATCAATCCCGACCATGGCCGCTATCACTCCGATAGCCAACCTTGATTCGCCGCCCGCAGTGGCCAAGCCTATTCTTCAATCATGTGTTCAACATGGATCGAGGATTAGCATCATGGGCAAACGTCACCCCAACCTACCCGCCTGGCAATGGCGCGCCTACCCGGGCAATCACCAGCACCCGACCAATCTGGTGTTGCACCTGATTGCCGTGCCGCTATTCATCGTGGCGTTTTTGCTGATTGTTTCCGGGGTGTTCGGCCTGAACTTCGTGAACTTCGCCATCGGTGTCATTGGCGTGATCGCTGCATTAGGCTTGCAGCGCCACGGCCACAGCCTGGAGACGCAAGCCTCCGAGCCGTTCAGTGATCGTAAGGATGCGCTATCGCGCTTGCTGGTCGAGCAGTTCCTGACCTTTCCACGGTTTTTCCTCAGCGGCGGCTGGTGGCGCGCCTGGCGTGAGCGCCACCGTCGTCATTGATCAGGCGAAAATCGTCACCGTCTGCCGGCTCATGGCGATCAACTGACCGTCCGCGCTCCACAGTTTCGCGGCCGCGTGACCGTAGCCGTCAGCGCCATGCTCGATTTCCACCAGGTATTTGCACCAGTCCAGCGTACTCAACTCGAGCAACGGCTGGACGAATTCTATGGTCCAGGTCAGCGTGCTGCCCATCGCGGGTTTGCTCAGGTGTGGCAACAGGGCCGGTGGCCAGGCGTCCACCAGCGCCAGAATATGCGACTCGCCGAGCGCCTCTTCCTTCACGTCCCCACGCAAACGCACCCAGCCGCCCATATCGCGGGATTTGTTGCCGGTGAACGGCAGACCGCCGACACTCCAGCGCATCGCCAGATGCTGCATGAATTCCGGTAGTACGCCTTTGATATAAGGCAGTTCCTGGCAATCGTCCCAGTGCTTCATTTCAGGTGCCGGCTCGGCCGCGACCGCCACTTCGGAAGGTCGCGAGGCACCGAAGCTGCCCTGGATCAACGTCACCACTTGCCCCTTTTGCATCGCCCGGCCCAGCACCTGGCTGACGGCTTTGCCTTCGCGCAACACATCGACCTCAAAACTGACCGGCACTTCGGGTTCGACTGGCCCGACAAAGGTGATCGCCAGCGAACGCACCGGCCGATCCGCCGGGACTTTTGCGCGCATGGCTTCGTATTGCAACGCGGCCACCAGGCCACCGAAACTGGCACGCCCCTGAGCCCATCCGGCCGGAATAGACAGCGCCAGCGGCTGGCTGCGGACGGCGTCGAGCAGATCGGAAAAGCGCATGGAAACCTCAGTGCGGAAAAAGGATGGAGAGATCTTAACCAGCCAGCGCAGGCGGCACAGCGCTTATTCCGGCCAAAAGCACTGACAGATGAGCCGTGCTTGTCCCTGGTTCAACACCCAAACCACTGTGGGAGCGAGCCTGCTCGCGAAAGCGGCTGTCAGCCAGCTCGAATGCCGACTGATACACCGCTTTCGCGAGCAGGCTCGCTCCCACATTTGATCGGGGTGGTTTCAGGATTTGAAGCAGGCGTCGCTGAGTTTGTCGAGAACGCGGTCGGCGCGTTCCTCGGCCTTGGCCATGGTGGTTTTCCAGACGGCGACACACGGGTGCAGATCAGGCTCTTGTTCAGCCCTGGCCAGCCATTGAAAACAGTCATGCCACTCACCCAGGGCACCTTGTGCCGACTTCAAACGTGGCATCGCCGCGTCGGGCAATCGGTCAAGTTCGGGGTAGGCGTCAATGCCGTAGCGCACGCGCTTGATCAACAGACGCAAGCGATGGCGATCATGGGCAGGATCGTGCAGGGCCTGATCGAGTTTCTTCCATTGCTTGGCGAGGCGCTTTTCGATGCGTTTGCGCAGGCCCTTGAGCAGGCCCTGACGCTGGGAAGCACGGAGGAAACGCGGAAACGCGTCGAGAATCATCAGTAACTGCGTGACCTCGGGGCTTGTCGCCACCGCCGGATACGCCTTGGCCATCTGCGCCATACGTCGTTGCGCGGCCTCGGGTTGACCGTTCTTGAGCAGGTAGGCCGCCAGCACCTCGCGATCACGCAACGGCGTGGTCAACTCGCCAACCCGGGACGACGCCGCCTCCAGTTGCTCGACGCCAGGCAGCCCGCGCAACGGTCGCAACAGACTGCGCAGCCGGCGAACCGTGGTGCGCAGCTCGTGCAACGCTTCCGGGTCGGTGCGCGCACTCAGGCGCGCCTGGCAAGCCAGCAGACGAACTTCCAGACTCAGTACTTGAGCCACCAACCGATCAACCAAGGCCGACATCGCTTGCTCCCTGAATCGAATGTCCACTATTCCCTACATCATGCCTCAACGGCCGGCACGTGACTCACGAATATAGAAGCGGGCCTTCTCGGCTTTCTTGGTGCAGCCTTCGAAGCCTTCGAATTGCTGCTGGGTCTTGGCCGCCGTCAACAGCGACAGGGCCTTGGAGTAGCTGACGGTGCCGGCGAACCCCTCGGCCTTGGCCAGGTCCAGTTCATGCCACGCCGCATCGAGTCCACTACCGCAGCTGTCACGATAAGCGGTTTTGCCGGCACAACCGGCAAGCGCCAGGGCAATCAATGGCACGCAAATCCAGGCTTTCATCACTCACACCTCAACATTAGGTAAACAGTCGTGCTGGTAAGACGGTCTGGCACGTGAAAAGTGCCTTGGCCCCGCCGCGCAAACGTCAAGTGTGCGTGAGAATACCCATGCGCCGCCATGGAGTGTCGAAAAAACGACGCCCTTGGCCCACCAAGCGACCTAAGCGATTGAAGCGCGCCCCGTGATGGGTGCATTGTTGAACCTTGTCAGACGAGGGCGATTCATGAAAAAGCGTGTCGCACTGGTGCTGGGCTCAGGCGGGGCCCGGGGCTATGCCCATATCGGTGTCATTGAAGAAATCGAACGGCGCGGCTACGACATCGCCTGCATCGCAGGATGCTCGATGGGCGCCGTGGTCGGCGGGATCTATGCCGCCGGCAAACTTGACGATTATCGCGACTGGATCGAAAGCCTGGACTACCTCGACGTCTTGCGTCTGGTGGACGTCAGTTTTCGTCTGGGCGCGATTCGCGGGGAGAAAGTGTTCGGGCAGATCCGCAAGATCGTCGGCGAGATCAACATCGAAGACCTGCGCATCCCTTACACGGCGGTGGCCACGGACCTGACCAACCAGCAGGAAATCTGGTTCCAGGAAGGCTGCCTGCACCAGGCCATGCGCGCCTCGGCAGCGATTCCGAGCCTGTTCACACCCGTGATGCAGGGCAATCGCATGCTGGTGGACGGCGGCATTCTCAACCCTTTGCCGATCGTGCCCGTGGTGTCGAGCCATTGCGACCTGATCATTGCGGTCAACCTCAACTCCACCAACCAGCGCCACTATAAACTGCCGGTGATTCAGCGTCCGCCCGCGTTCAAGACGCGGTTCGACAGCCTGATCAATTCCCTGGGTTCAAAAATGCCGTTCCGCCGCAAGCAGGCCGAACAATTGCTGCTGCTGGAAAAGGAAGCGTTGATGGCCGAAGCGGCCGACATCAACCCCTGGATCGAATCCGCCGAACCCGAAGCCCAGCAACCGGCAGCCGCCCCCGAACGCGAAGGCGCACCGAAATCCGCCACAGGTTCGTTCATCATCGACAACGTGGGCCCGGCGTCGTTGCTGGACCTGATCAACCAGAGTTTCGAGGTAATGCAGACGTCGTTGGCGCAGTACAAGATTGCCGGGTATCCGCCGGACATCCTGATCAACGTGCCGAAACGGGTGTGCCGGTTTTTCGAGTTTTACAAGGCGCCGGAGTTGATCGCGCTGGGGCGGGAGATTGCGCGGGATACGCTGGATCGTTATGAAAATGAGCAGAACGGTCAACACTGATATTCAATGTGCCGCAAGCGCTTGCGGTGGCACTTTGGCCAAGGCAAATCGAAGGGAGCTTGTCGTGCAGCTCCCCAAAATGATTTAGAGGGCAAGTAGCCTTACAGTTTCCTACCAATCGCAGTAAAGACATGACCACTGTCGTTTGTCTGTTCAATGCCGCTTTTCATATCCTTCGTGTAGTAATTGTGACCTGTTTCTATCGGGTGCGGCGGTGGCGGCTCTGGTTCTTCCGATGAACCCGTCGTCGACCAAAGCTGCCCGTCCCCCAAAGGCCACCGATTGCCAAAGCGTTGATAAAGAACCCTCAAATCATCGAGATTTGAAAGCTGCACTAGTTCTCTATTGGCATCATCCAGTAACGAACGCAGCCTTGCAGTACCAAAAACGAAAAAGTCTTTCCCTTTCGGGATTTTCACGATGTAACTTTTGGACTGACCCGCCGCGTCAGTGACCGTCACGGTTACCTGTCCCGAGCGTAACGCGCTGACAACCCCCTCCTGATTAACGTGAGCGATTTGCGGATCATTCACTTCGTAGAAGTACGGTTTCTTACCGCCTGCAGGCTGACGTTGAAAAGTGGTATCTGGCGCTGATACCGGCTCCAGATTCGGGAACGATTTCAGTGAATAAACCGTTCCTGATACAAGCGCCTCTGATTCATCCATTTCCAAAGGTTTGTGCGTTTCCATACCTGCTCCAATTCAATAAACCGGTTGAGTTTTTTGACCGAAGCCACCTTTGTGCGCAGTTTCAGTGGCGTCGTAAAGGAACGATACGGCTACCCATCCATTCTTCATACCTGACATAAATGACAGTTTCGACGAACGGCAAATATGCAAAAAAGCCCTAGGGACCAGCAGTCAGAAACCTAGCCGAAAGAATCTTCTCTACCCAACAACCGATACCCAACCCCCGCCTCGGTAACAATAAACCGTGGCTGAGTCGGATCATCCGCCAGCTTCTGGCGCAGATGCCCCACCACAATCCGCAAATAATGACTGTCCTCGGTATGGGTCGGCCCCCAGATATCTTTCAGCAGTTGCTGCTGGGTGATCACCCGCCCGGGATGCCGGGCCAGTTGCGCCAGCACCGCATACTCTTTGCGGGTCAGCGCGACTTCGGCGCCATCGAGCAGCACCCGGCGATAGGCCAGGTCCACGGTCAGCGGGCCAAACGTCAGCGCCGCTTGCTGAGCCTCGCCAACGGGGGCCTGACGCAATAACGCACGCACCCGGGCGAGGAATTCCTGGATACCGAACGGCTTGGTCACGTAATCGTTGGCACCGCCATCGAGCGCTTCCACCTTTTGCCCTTCGCTGGCACGCACCGAAAGCACCAGCACCGGCGCCGTCGACCATTCGCGAAACTCGCGCAGCACTTGCTGGCCGTCCATGTCCGGCAGGCCGAGATCGAGCACCAGCAAGTCGGGTTTGTTCAACGCCGCCTGGGCCAGCCCTTCGTTGCCATTGCCGGCCTCCAGTACCTTGTAACCCTGGGAAGCGAGGCTGATGCGCAGGAATTTGCGGATTTGCGGTTCGTCGTCGATGACCAAAATGGTCGCGGTCTGGCTCATGGTTTCTGATCGTGGCATGGAGATGTCCAAAGGGTATCAGGCTTCACTTTCAAGGCCCGGCTGTTCCTGCAATGGCAAGTGCAGTGTGATGCAGGTGCCGCGCCCTTCAATGCCGTCCGCGACACTGATCCGACCGCCATGCGCGCCGACCATGCCCTGACAGATCGCCAACCCCAGGCCGGTGCCCTGCCCGCCCCGATCACCGCGCGCAGCGGTGTAGAACATGTCGAAAATCTTCGCCCGCTCTTCCTCCGGAATCCCTGGCCCCTCGTCGCTGACCGAGAAAAACAGCTCGCTGTCATTGGCGCCGGCGCGTAATTGCAGACGGCCGTGAGGCGGAGAAAAACGCGCGGCGTTTTCCAGCACATTGACCAGCGCCTGCTCGATCAGCGCGGCATGCACGTACAGCAGCGGCAATTCGGCCGGCACTTCGGTGCTGACCTGCAACGGCGCCAGTACCGCGCGCAGACGATTGAGCGAACTGCCGACAATATCGGCCGGCGACACCCAGTCCCGCGCCAGCTTCAACGCACCGTGACCGAGGCGGGTCATGTCCAGCAGGTTTTGAATGTAACGGTCGAGGCGCTCGGCTTCATCGCGGGTGCCTTCAAGCAGTTCGCGGCGATCCTCCAGCGGGATGGCTTCACCGAGGGCCAGCAGACTGTCGATGCTGCCGCGCATGGAGGTCAGCGGCGTGCGCAAATCGTGGGACACCGACGCCAGCAAGGCGCTGCGCAACTGCTCGGTTTCGCCGTGCAGGCGCGCCGCTTCCAGGTCTTCGGCCAGTTGCGCGCGAGCCAAGGCCTGGGCCAGCGGTTGACTCAACGCCGTCAACAAACGCCGACGCTGACCGCTCAAGGTCTGGCCTTCTTTGGCGCACACACCGAGCAGCGCCAACGGTCCGTCTTCCACCGACAACGGCCACCACCACCAACGCCCGAACGGCAGCGTGCCGGTGCCTGCGCCCGCCGGCTGGTCGTGTTGCCAGGCCCAATCGGCGGCAGCGCGCTCGGCTTCGGAAAACTCCAGCGGGCCGCCGGTCTCGACCTTCCAGCCACCCTGGCCGTCGCGGTTGAGCAGGCACAGTTGCAGATCGCTCCAGCCATTGAGGTGCTGGGCCGCAGCGCTGACCACGGCCTGGCGGTCGGTGGCGGCGGTGAGTTTGCGCGACAGGTCGAGCAGTTCGGTGGTCTCTTCCTGGGTGTCGCGCAATGCTTGCAATTGCCGCCGTTGCCGCGCCGCGAGGTTGCCGGTGAGGGCCGCCATCAGCAGGAAGAACAGCAAAGTCAGCACGTCTTCTTCGCGCTGGATGGCGAACGAAAAATTCGGCGGGATAAACAGAAAGTCATAGGTCAGAAACGACAGCGCCGCACAAGCCAGCGCCGGGCCCAGGCTGCTGCGCACCGCCACCAGCAACACGGCGGCGAGGAACACCAGCGATATATTCGGCAGCGGCAAGACGCTCGCCACGGCCCAGGCCAAAGCAGTGGCCAGCACCGTCGCCACGACCGCCAGCGCGTAGTCGAACCACACCAGCGAATGCGCCGAACGCTGACGCGGCTGATGCTGTTCGTGATCACTGTCGAGGACGTTGATTTCCAGCCCCCGCGCATCACGCAGCAAGCGTGATGCCAGACCGCCGCCGAACAAGCGCCGACGCAAACGCTGGCGCGATTGACCGACCAGCACCAGGCTGGCACGGCGTTCGGCAGCGTGCTGGATCAATGTTTTTGCGACTTCACCGGCGCGCAGTAACACCACTTCGCCGCCCAGTCGCTCGGCCAGTTGCTGGGCACTTTGCAGGCGCAGTCGCGATTGTTCGTCGCGCACGCTGCCGTTGTCCACGTGCACCAGGCTCCACGGCAGATGCCGACGCTGGGCGACGCGGCTGGCGTGGCGCACCAGGCGTTCGGCCTGAGCATCGCCATCGACGCCGACCAACAATCGACCGCGCACCGCTGGCGCGGCCTGGCCAAGTTGTCGATATCCCTGGGCCAGGTCATCGTCCACCTGCGCAGCGGCGGTTTGCATTGCCAGTTCGCGCAGGGCGGTGAGGTTGGTCTGGGTGAAGAAGGCGTCGATGGCCGCCCGCGCCTGCTCCGGCACGTAGACCTTGCCGTCACGCAGACGCTCAAGCAGTTCGCGTGGCGGCAGGTCGATCAGCAGCAGTTCGTAGGCTTCTTGCAGCACCCAGTCCGGCAGGGTTTCGCGAACCTGCACGCCGGTGATCCCGCGCACTTGATCATTGAGGCTTTCGAGGTGCTGAACGTTGACCGTGGTGAACACGTCGATGCCGGCGGCGAGCAATTCCTGGATGTCTTGCCAGCGCTTGGCGTGACGGCTGCCAGGGGCGTTGGTGTGGGCCAGTTCGTCCACAAGCACCAATTTCGGCTTGGCCGCGAGCAGACCGTCGAGGTCCATTTCTTCGAGCGTGACGCCACGGTATTCCAAGCGCACCAAGGGCTGCTGCGGCAAGCCGCCGAGCAGCGCTTCGGTCTCGGCGCGGCCGTGGGTTTCAACCACGCCGGCGATGACTTTCACGCCCTGGCGCAATTGGGTGTGGGCCGCTTGCAGCATGGCGTAGGTCTTGCCGACACCGGGTGCGGCGCCGAGGAAAACCTTGAGCCGGCCACGGCCATCGCGGGGCAGGTCTGCTAACAGCGCGTCGGCGCGGCCGGAGTCACTCATTTGTCATTGCCTTATCTTGATTGATCGTTCCCACGCTCCGCGTGGGAATACAGCTCGGGACGCTCCGCGTCCCCTTCAGAGCCGAACGCGGAGCGTCCGTTGATGCATTCCCACGCAGAGCGTGGGAACGATCATCTTCTACAGGTTTTCCAGCGCGATGTTTAGCGCCAGCACATTCACCACCGGCGGCCCCACCAATGGCTGCTCAATGTGCGCATTCATCAATTGCTGAAGCGTAGACACCGGCAAATTACGCGCCGCCGCAACACGCGCCAGTTGATAGGCAATCGCCGCCGGTGGCAAGTGGGGATCGAGGCCGCTGCCGGAGGTGGTCACCATCGCCAAGGGCACTGGCCCCTGACCGGGCACCAGCTGTTTGTTGGCATCGTCGATCACCCGAGTGGCCAGCGCCGGATTGCTCGGCGAAAGGTTGCTGGCGCTGCTCGACACGGTGGCAAACGCACCCGCCGATGGCCGTGGATGGAACCAGGCATCGCCAACGAAATCCTGGGCAATCAGCGAAGAGCCACGGACCTTGCCGCCGGCGTCACGCACCAGGCTGCCATTGGCTTGATCCGGGAACGCGACCTGGGCGACGCCAGTGACGACCAAGGGGTAAGCGACGCCGGTGATCAGGGTCATCAGCACGAGCAAGCTCAGGGCCGGACGTATCATTGTGGACATTTCAAAATCCTCGAATTCAAAGAACATTCATCAGGCACACACGTCACTTGTGGCGAGGGAGCTTGCTCCCGCTCGACGGCGAAGCAGTCGTCAACCCGGCAAATGCGGTGTACCTGAACAAACACGGTGTCTGGGATGGGGCCGCTTCGCAGCCCAGCGGGAGCAAGCTCCCTCGCCACAAAAACCCTTCCACAGCTCCCTACCGTCAAACCAGATGCAACGCCGTCAGCAGCATGTCGATCGCCTTGATCCCCACGAACGGCACCACAATCCCGCCCAATCCGTAGACCAGCAGATTGCGTCGCAGCAACGCCGCCGCACTCGCGGCCTGCACTCGAACCCCACGCAGCGCCAGTGGAATCAGCACCACAATGATCAAGGCGTTGAACACGATCGCCGAGAGAATCGCGCTCTGCGGACTGCTCAGATGCATGACGTTCAGCACGCCCAATTGCGGGTAAATCGAGGCGAACAGCGCCGGCAGGATCGCGAAGTACTTGGCCACGTCGTTGGCGATGGAAAACGTCGTCAGCGCACCGCGGGTCACCAGCAATTCCTTACCGATCTGCACCACGTCCAGCAGCTTGGTCGGGTCGCTGTCGAGGTCGACCATGTTCGCCGCCTCGCGCGCGGCTTGCGTACCGTCGTTCATCGCCATGCCGACGTCAGCCTGGGCCAGGGCCGGGGCATCGTTGGCGCCGTCGCCGCACATGGCAACCAGGCGACCGTCGTTCTGTTCGTGGCGAATGCGCGCCAGTTTTTTCTCTGGCGTAGCCTCGGCCAGCACGTCATCGACGCCCGCTTCGGCAGCAATGGCAGCGGCGGTCAGCGGGTTGTCGCCGGTCACCATGACCGTGCGGATGCCCAATTTGCGCAGCTCGGCAAAACGCTCGCGGATGCCGGGCTTGACCACGTCCTTGAGGTGGATCACACCGAGCAATTTGCCGTCGGCGCAGACCAGTAACGGGGTACCGCCGCTTTGAGCGATCTTGTCGATCTCACGGGACAGCGGCGCGGCCAGGTCGGCGCGTTTCACACCGACGAAGGCCAGCAATGAATCCACCGCGCCTTTGCGATACACACGCCCCTGATAGTCGACACCGGACAGACGGGTTTCCGCGCTGAATGGCACGGCCGTCAGCAACTCGGCGGCGGGTTCAGGTTGTGGCTGAGTGCCGCGCAGGTACTCGACGATGGACTTACCTTCAGCCGTGTCATCGGCCAGCGAGGCAAACAATGCGCCCTCCGCCAGTTCACGGGCGGTGACGCCCGGCGCCGGATGCACTGCGGTGCAGCGACGGTTACCGAACGTGATGGTGCCGGTCTTGTCCAGCATCAGGACGTGAACGTCCCCCGCCGCTTCCACGGCGCGACCGGATTTGGCGATCACGTTCAGGCGCACCAGACGGTCCATCCCGGCAATACCGATGGCGGACAACAAACCGCCAATGGTGGTCGGAATCAACGTGACCAATAACGCCACCAGGAACACCAGCGGCAGGCTGCCGTTGGCGAAGTGGGCGAACGGTTGCAGGGTGACGACTACCAGCAGGAAGATCAGGGTCAGGCCGATCAGCAGGATGTCGAGCGCGACTTCGTTCGGGGTTTTCTGGCGTTTGGCGCCTTCGACCAGGGCGATCATGCGGTCCAGTGTCGACTCGCCGGGGTTGGCGGTAATCTTCACCAGCAGCCAGTCAGAGACCAGGCGAGTGTTGCCGGTGACAGCCGAACGGTCGCCCCCGGACTCACGAATCACTGGCGCGGATTCGCCGGTGATCGCCGCTTCGTTGACGGCGGCAATACCTTCGATGACCTCGCCGTCACCGGGGATCATTTCCCCGGCTTCAACGCGCACCACATCACCTTTGCGCAGGCTGGTGGCCGGTACCACTTGAAAGGTGCCGTTACTGGTTTTACGGCGGGCGCTCAAGCCTTCGCTGCCGGCCTTGAGGCTGTCGGCGCGGGCCTTGCCGCGACCTTCGGCCAAGGCTTCGGCGAAGTTGGCGAAGAGCACGGTGAACCACAGCCACAGGGCGATTTGCGCAGCGACGAAGGTCGGCACGGCACTGTCGGGAATGAAGCACAGCACGGTGGTCAGGATCGCGGTCAGTTC
>LNAP01002423.1_pt1 | contig 19935 bp, 19 predicted proteins | sample 602601 | NCBI WGS metagenome assembly LNAP01 (sample SAMN02440304, study PRJNA202911) | soil metagenome | biome: Subtropical and temperate rainforests or woodlands; isolation source: soil samples (1 kg each in a 20% v/v slurry with milli Q water) were... ...
CTGCCTGCAGGATGAGTGCGGCCGCGTCTATCTCGGCTCCGCCCTCGGTGTGGGGCTGGTTCACACCCTGGATATGGAAGCCGTTGCGGATGCCGTTGAAAAGGGGATCTGGTCGCCGCAAGCCGTGAGCAGCACCGATCTTTCCCAGCAATACGGTTTTGTGTTGAGCCCGAAGGTGCGCAGCACGCTTGTTTGAGCTGCCGTTGAGGGTGGTCGTCGTCCAGCGTGGGCAAAAAAAAGCCGACCACTCGGGTCGGCATTGTTCGGGGCGAGTCTTCGGAGTGGGATGGGTGCTTACTTGGCTGCAGCAGCCATGTATTCCACTGCTGCACGCAAGTCTGCATCCGAGGCTTGTGTACCGCCTCGGGCTGGCATGCCGCCCTTTCCTTGAACCGCACTGGCATATGTCGCATCAATGCCGGCGGCAAGGCGAGGAGCCCAGGCGGCCTTGTCACCGAACTTGGGCGCACCTGCTATCCCGGCACCATGACACACTTGACAAGCTTGCTTGTACAAATTTTCGCCATTGGCCGAGGCCGCAGCGGGTGCGGCCGCCACCGGTGCTGTCGCAGCAGCGGCTGGCGTTGCCGTTGCTGCAGGTGCTGCTGCCGCAGGCGCTCCAGGGGCCGCGGGCTCGGCAAACGTGGAGCCGCCGGCGTTTGCCATAAAGGCCACCGCACGGGCAATTTCGGTGTCATTGAATTCGCCACCACCTTGGGGTGCCATGGCATTCTTGCCCTTGAGTGCGGACTGAACCAATGCGTCAAACCCACTCTTGATGCGCGGACCCCAGGCGGCGGCATCTCCCAGCTTGGGTGCGCCGGCTGCTCCTGTGGCGTGGCAAGCGGCGCATTGGCCCTTGAAGACTTCCTCGCCGCCGCGTAGTGGGCGGTTGGCATCACGAATTTCCACCATGCCAACCTTCTGAATGCGCTCGGCGATGGCCTTTTCGGGATTGACCGCGCCAGCCGCCGTCTTGTTGTCAGAGGTCACATACAAGACTAGGCCAATGATGGCAAAGATCGGAATCACAAACGAAAAAATGACCGCGAACAACAACTGCTTGGGGTTTTTGATCGGGCCGGTGTGCGCTTCTTCGTGATGTTTGTTATCGCTCATGACGTCCTCAGGTGTATCGGGGGCTTGATGAAATCAACCTTTAATTATAGGTGTGATGATGTGACGCCTGCGCTGAGCGTGGCGTCTTCCGGGTAGAGGCGTAGAGGCTGTGAGCGAAACGCGGCCCCGGGTGGTGAGGCGTGAGGGAGTTCCGTGCTATCCACTGAACGACCTGAACGCAGGTGCTGATGTGAGGCTGGAGTGATGGAGCGAGCGCGGAGCCTGCACGCAGCGGAGGCTCCTCGTTCGGTTCGTCATGGCTATGTGGATGCTCGTGCAATAATCGTAGAGTTGATTCGGTACATCAAGTGCGGCTGTAGCTCAGTGGATAGAGTATCGGCCTCCGAAGGCTATAGTCATCCCGGCTGCCAGCGGAATTTTGAGTATTGGTCTTTTTAAGAGTTGCGGCTGTAGCTCAGTGGATAGAGTATCGGCCTCCGAAGCCGAGGGTCGTGGGTTCGATCCCCGCCAGCCGCACCAAATCTCGCTTCTGCAGTGAGTGACCAATCACATCACTGATTGAGTCAGTATCCAAACCGCCCCACATTTCCTGCTGCCATGGCACAGTGATCGGTAACGGCCAATGGTCATGGCTTTGCTGTGAAAGATCTCTGTGCCTTGGGTGTGCCCTGTGTGTGCCATGGCTGTGCCAAGGTGAGCGGGGTGTATGCGAGAAAACGGAAGTCGTTGACTATCGGTCTTGTGCCAAGTGCTGCCCTTCGGTTACATGAAACGTGACCTGAGACAGGTAGAGCGGTCAATCTTGGAGAGATGAATCGGAAGGCGCGTCCTCTTGATCTATGCACTTGGTTGTGAGCGCATAAGCAACTCCGCGTTGCATCGCAGGCGACCGGGCGCTGAATGGTTGCTTGGTGGAACCTTTACTTGGCCGGAGGATGGCGCATAGGAGCGCGCTGTTCGCCTCGGGCTTGGCGGGCCGCAACCAAGGTTTGGGCGCTGATTTCGCCGACTTGAGCTTCGCTGTCAATCCATCGCCGCAGGGCTTCAGGCAGCCCCGCAGGGGCCTCAGGATCGCGCGTTGAGCACTCCCAGACGTTGAGCACCCGCCAGCCCATTTCCGCAAGCTTGTCGGCGGCGCGTCGGTCGCGTTCTGCATTGCCTTGCAACTTGGTCATCCAGAATTCAGTTCGCGTCGAAGGTGTCTTGGCGTACTTGCACCCCTGGTGCGAGTGCCAGAAGCAGCCGTGCACGAAGATTGCGATCTTGCGGCCCGGCATGGCGATGTCGGGCGTGCCCGGTAGATCGCGCCGGTGCAGCCGGAAGCGATGCCCCATCGCGAACAGCGCCTTGCGGACTAGCATCTCGGGCAGGGAGTTCTTGCCCTTGATGCCGGACATCATCTGGCTGCGTTTGGCGGGGCTGACGACATCGGCCATTGTGGAACACGATATGCTTGGCAGCCCTTGTCCGCCAGTCAGGCGGCCTTGACCTCCGGGATGCCGGCGGCCGGCTCCGAGTAGCTCGCACCCATCACCGCGTCCTTGCACTCAGGCCGCTTGGCCCACTCGGACACCATGCGCCCGCCGGAGGTGGCGTGCAGCGTGTCGTTGACCTCTTTGGCCCAGGTGGAGATCTGCTCCATGAGCTCCGGGGAAACCGCCTGTTTTTCCCAGATGCGGTTCAGGTCGATGCGCGAGCCCAGCTTCTCGGAAAGGACGGAGATCGTGTAGGCCGTGACGTTGGCTTGGAAGGCTTGGAACATCGGCCGCAGCAGTTTTTGGGCATCGCGGTAGAGTTTGGCCTTGGCGATCATGGCTTTGTATTCGGCCACGTTTGGCAGCTGCGCCTCTTGGCCATCGGCCGGCGAGAGCGCGGCCATGAAGCGGTCGAAGTTCTTCTGCGAGCCCATGCTCACAATGTCGGGCTTGCAGTCCCAGGCGTTGAGGTACTTGGCCAGATCGGTCTTGGTGACGCGCCGCGCGGTGGGGATTGCTTCCTTTAAGGCCTTGAGGCGGGCAGGCGTGTTTCCTTCGCGGGAGAGCAGCGTGTTGTAGCTGCCGGCGGCGCGCTCGTAAAACCATTGGCCGACGCCGTCCGGGCAGTAGACCGAGCGCGAGAGCTTCTCGATCTCGACATGGAAGGGCTTGTTGGCCGAGAGGTCAGATTGGCGGACAGCGTTCTGGCTGTTAGCGTAGCGCGAGATGTCCGACACCAATGCCTCTTCCTTAGTGGAGTCCTGCGCCTTCATGACGATGATCTTCGCGGGTACGCGGACGCGGCTAAGGTCGGTGTCGGGATATTTCTTTTTGGTGAAATAGAGCGAGGCCGTGGTCTGACCGCCGTTCACGATCTGCAGGCCTTTGAGCCAAGCGATGCCTTGCTCGCCCTGGGAGGTTTTGCCCAGTACCATCTCGTCGGCCACGATGACGATGCCGTTGTTGTAGGCCATGAAGCGTTCGGGCGCCGCGCGGAGCGTTGACTGGATGCCGGCGTTGACGCCCTTGCCCTTGACGCTGAGGAAGGATCGGACGTTGGCCTCCAAGAGGCGTGCGCCGAACTTCTCGTAGAGCAGTCGCAGCGCTTCGCCGGGGACCGCCGTCATGGCGTAGTCATAGTCGTCGCTTTCTCCTGGCACGTAGACGCAGGGAAGTGGAGAGCCCGAGACCTCTTTGAAGTTGACCACGAGTTCGTCGCGCGGCTTGCCTTCGGACGTATGCCGGTGCAGCCGCTCGATGTCCATCACTTCCAGTCGCACGGCTTTGCCGCCGATGTCCCGTGTCTTGAAGCTCTTGGACTTCGCGACTTGGTCGGTGATGACGTAGACGCGGATCTGTTCCAGGTCGTTGTAGATGCCTTGGAGGGACTCGGCCAGCGAGCGCACGTCGCTGGAAGGATCCAGCTTCTGCGCCATCTTTCCTTCGGCGCACAGCGTCAGGAAGCGCAGGCAGCGCTCGGCGGCAACCTTGGTCTCGGAGTCGGGGATGGGCGTGGGCTCGTCGACGCCGGCATAAAGGCTTACGAACAGGTCAAGCTGGTCGCTGTCGTCGGAGATGGAATAGCCGCTCAGCCGCAGGATGGCGTTGCCGACGGTGCCTTCGAAATGGCACTCGACGGGTTCGAAGGTCATGCCGATCTCGGACATGTGCTCCATGACGATGCCGGCGAAGACCAGCTCCTCGTAGAGTGCGCCTTCGCGCATTTGAGATTTGACGGCGGACTGCGTATCGCGCAGGAAATCCGGCAGGCTAGAACTCATATCGCTCCCAATTTCTTCAATGCATCGGCGGCCGGGATGCTTGGCCCCGCGGCCTTATCCAGATCGATTTCGTAGGTGGCCTTCGTGACGCCCAGCGGGACGCTGCCCGGCATGAGGCGGGGGAAGCCTTCTTTCACCTCGACGACGCGAGTGTCGACGAGCGTGAATCGGCGGATGTAGCGATCTGCGTGGGCATCGAAGTAGCCCGCGGCGATCAGCCTTTCGCTGAACAGGCGCACGGCCTCAGCCTCGCCCGCGGCGACATCGCGCATCTCCGCCACCAGCTCAGGCAGGCTCTGCCCGGTCTCGCCTTGGCGCAGCCGCGCGCCGGCGAGGAACAGGGGCTGGCGTGCGGAGTCGTCGAGCTGCTCGAGCGAGCTGATCTTGGCTGGGAAGCCCGTGGCAGACAGGGTGGCCTTGACCTCCAACGCTCCCGTGCCAATCTCGAAGTCCCGGACGCCATCGAGCGGGCCGACCCACGATTCAATCGCCGAGGCCACTGTTACGCCCTCGTCGATGATCGCCCGCAGCAGTGTGAGTTCGCCCACCAGGCCGATCTCCGCCTCGGGGCTCAGCGACTGCGAACCCTTGCGCATGAACTCCTGCCAGGCGCCAACCCGGCCAAGAAACACTTGCAGCAGCTTCGGCTCAGCGGCTCCCGCTGCCGCGGCCTCGTCCAGCGCGCCAACCACATCGCATGCCATGGCCGCGAAGAGCTCGGCGCTGCCGGCGGCCCGGCGCGTCAGCGCGATCCGTAGCAGGCCCGCGCCATGGGAGTCTGCGCGCTCGACGCTGAAGCCCTGGCCCTCCGGCAGCTTCTCGGCGGGCGCGAGCCGCGCGGAGGGGAAGCCAAGCAGGATTGCTTCAGCATTGTCGGGCGAGCGCCGGCCTGCTTGGATGTCAATGCGGCCGGCTGGTGGCAGCGCGATGGCCTGCCAACCGGGCGCGGGATCACCGGAGGACAGCGACGACCAAGCCAGCAGGAACTCTTCACTCGGACGGGCCATATTCCTGCAACCAGTAGAGGTAGTTGACTTCGTATTCCACGCTGATCGCTTTGTCGCTGGCGGGGAACGCGATGGCGAAGGCCATGATGGGCTTGTCCCATCCTGGGACGATGAGGCGATCGCGCGTTTTGCTCTTGTCCTTGTAGAAGTAGGGCGTGAGCGGATAGAGCAGCAGCAGCCCGCGGTCCGCATCGCCGCCCAGCTTTCCTCGCGCTGCTCGAATGCCTTTGCCGCTGGGGAAGGTCGGCGGATTGGTCGGCTCGCGCTTGGACGCGGCCCTGGTGAGAGCCAGCGCCTCTCGCCATGCATCATCGTCAAGGTCGATTCCCTCATCCTTCGGGTCGATGAGGACGCCGATGGCGAAGAGCTTGGGATCGACAAGTTCCTTCTCGTCCGGGTCCTCAGTCTTGCGAATCGAGTACGTCGTCGAAGGCTTTCCGCCGGGGAAGGTGTGTTGCTCGCCATCGCCCAGGCCACCGCTGAGCAAGGCGACGCTCCACTTGCCGAGCTGCCCGGTGGCGATCATCTTGACGATGTACTCCGAGAGCAGCGCGGCCTTCGCACTGCTGGCGTTCGGATGCGTTGCGTAGGCGCCAAGGAACGTCAACACCTTGGATGCGTCAACGTCCTTCCAAAGGCGCGCTCCGGGCCAAGAGTCTGGGTCGCCATCTCGGTTGTATTTCGGGTCATCGAGCCATTTGTCACCGAGCGAGGCGATCAAGGCGTCGGCGGCGTCGAGGTTATTCCTCTGGATCTCTGCGTCCCGGTGGAAGAGGATGGTCTGAGGGCGCGTACCGCTGTAGCTCAGCGAAAGCTTCTGAGCGTTCCGCATCTTCAACGGGGAGGTGACGGTGAGCACCTCGTGCGACATGACCTTGAGACCGTATTGCTCCGGCGTCAGCTTGGCATCGGCCATGAAGTCAAACTCTTCCCGTAGCTCCTCCGATGCGTCGGCGATGTGGGCGAACCACTTCACCAGATCTGGCGATGTGTAGAGGCGGCACAGGTCTAGGTAGCCCGGGCGATAGCCGAACCATCGGCCCATCTGCATGAGCGTGTCATACATCTTCGTGGTGCGGACGAAGTAGCTCACGCACAGCCCTTCTAGCGTCAACCCCCGAGCCAGTTTGTCGCCCCCAACCGCGATCACTTTGAGAGCCGCTCCGGGGGTCGCGTAGTCGAGCGCATCTTTGGCTGTGCCGTTGATCGACCGGACCTCGATATCGTCCAGCACGTCGGGCAAGGCGCTGAGGATTTCGTCCCAGCTGGGCATCGCGGGTGGGCATTCTTCAGGAGGCGAAAGTTCGGCGACTCGGTCCCGAATGGGAAGGAAGTCCTGCTCCCAGAGCTCGAGCAACTGATCCAGCAGCGCATCGGCATCGATGCCACGGGTGATCTTCTGCCGCATGCGGCGGACGGCCTCTTCGACCTGCTCGCGCACATGGGTCTGCACGTCGACGAAGCGCGTGACGTGGATCAGCATGGAGCTGTGCTGTTCCCCTTGGCCGCGAAGTTCCCGCACCGCGCAGGCGAGAACGAACACGCAGATCGCCTCCCGCAACGAAGGGGGAATGATCTCTTGGCCGCTGTGGGTCGGGACGTGCGTCTTCTTGTGCTTGGGCGGCATCCAGCCCAAGTCGGCCTCGGGGTCGTAGTGGTCAGCGATGTTCCGCGAGAGCGGCAGCGCGCCAACGCGCCCCTCCTTGGTCATCTTGCCAAACATGCGGGCCGGGCCCACATAGTTGGACGGCGCGGCTAGGTTGATGACGAAGGCCCGCGGGAAGAGGTCGGGACCTTCCTTGGTGGTCGCGCCCTTGTGGTGGATAAAGATGTTGGCGAACGGGGTGGCGGTGTAGCCGACATAAGCCTTGCGGGTGAAGGCGTGCAGCACCTGGCGGATCAGGCTGTTGATGGTCTTGGGCTGATGTTCTTCGTCTGGCGTGCCGTCGTCGTTGAACATCTGTTCGCCCGTATCGACCGATGCGTGGTCCGCCTCGTCGTCGATCACCAGCAACGGCAGCTTCGTCACGAGCTTGCGGCCGTCGGACGAGTCGGTGCTGTCGGCCACGCGTGTCCGGATCCAGTTGAGCAGCTCCGTGAGGACGGTCTTCTGCTTCTTGACCACGAAAAGCCAGGGCCGCTCTTCGGGAGAGATGCCGTGGAAGTGTTTGGCGATGGCCTTGTTGAAGTCGCCGTTCTCAGCGCGCGTTGTCGCGGAATTAGTCTTCAAGTCCTCGCCGAACTCGGCTACGCCGATGGGCATGCCGGGATCTCGATCGATCGTCGTCTCGTAGCCCAGGAAGCTCTCTTCAAGCCGCATCTGGGTTTGGGAGCGCAGGTTGTTGTGCATGCCGGCAAGCACGATGATGATCTTGTAGCCAGCGTCGGCGGCCTTGCAGATGAGCCCCGAGTAGTTGCTGGTCTTGCCTGACTGCACATGGCCGACGACAAGCCCGCGGCGATCCCAGTCGTCGGAGCGCTGTGGGTCTTCCAGCAGGCCCAGGATTTCGTCGGTGGCGCCGTTGAGCTCTTCGACGACTGTGTCGGAGAGCTTGGCTTCGAGGAAGTCGCGGTAGCGCCGCCAGTAGTGCCAGTCGCGCTTGCGGACCGCCGAGAGCCAGTCAAAGTGGTTCGTGTTGTCCTTGAGAGTGGTGGACTTGCCTATGCGGTGGCTGAACCGCTGGATCAGGGATGCGACGGCCTTGCCTTGGTCCACGGCATGCGGCGATTCGCCAGCGAACATAGTCGCCGCGAGCTGGACCTTCTCTGCGATGAAGGCCGGCGTGATCTTGGATGGGTCCTTCTCGGCCCTCACCAGCCGCTGCGCAGTGGCGATGACGTTCTCCAGCAATTCCGCCTGGGCGGCTGCCTCTTCTGCTGCGGTCATTGGTTCCTCCCTAGTTTCGCTACCAGCGTTGGATATTTCTGGAATGGTTCGGTCCTGAGCAGCGATTTGCGGGCTTCTTCTTCGCTCATGCCCTTGCGTTCGATCAGGTCATTGAAGAGCACTGTGGCGACCTCAATGACGGCGGCGGGTGGCTCGCCCTCGAAGCCAGTGCGCGGCGTTTCCTTGTTCTCCGCGGTGTCGAGCCAGATGCGTTGGACTGGCACTGTCTCTTCGATCACGCGCAGCATCGCCTTCACCAGCGGCTGCAGATCTCCCGCGCGCTCCAACACGGCTGCCACGGAAGGATGCGAGGTGTCGATGCGGTAGCGTGTGCCTGCCTGGAGCCGATCAACCCGCCATGCCTGTTCGATGGGCTGATTGCCCGCGGCCGGAGCCGGCGAGCCTCGGAATGCAAAGACTCGGCGGGCTCGATCCCGCGTGTTCTCGGCCAGCGCCGTCAACCAAGGGCGCAGCGCCACCGGAGGGCGGGCCGTCGACTTGCGGACATCGATCTTCCAGTCGGCATCGGCTGTATTGGGGATGTCCAGTCGGATGCGCGCCAGGCGATGGACCTCCTCTCGGTTCCATGCCTTCGGCTTGCCGAGACCAAGCCAGCCGCCAGCGACCAGCAGCCGTTCGTTTCGGTAAACGTAAAAGCCTTGTTGCGCCGTCCAACCAGCAGGGCCGGCGTTCGCCTCGAACTCCTCGTTGCTCAGCTTGTCTCGGTGGGGCAAGACGTGGCACTGCGCGAGCACCAAACCGCTGTCGGTCCGCTGGGGCGCGGGCGGCGATGCCCACGGTTTTGCCGGGTGCCCCGTCATGAAAGGATCCCAGGGCGTGACAAGGCGGTTGTTGATGAGCAGCTTTATCCGCGCTCGCGGGCCCTGCAGGAGGCGATGGAAGACCATAGCCAGGTGCGCTTCGACGTTGTCCAGAAGGTCGCCGAAGTTGTCCACCGTGTAGCCAGCGGTGACGATGCGGTCGAGCCTCTCCCAGAGCACCAGCGTCCCGGCCGTCTTGCCGTCGAGGCTTACCAGATGTCGCTCGGAGCCCTCGGCCGGGCCTTCGAATAGCAGCCAATCACTCTGCGGATCGGCAGCCAGCTCGTCGAGATCCCATCGCAGACAGCTCCGCTCGCCGCTCTTGACGCTGGCGACCGTCAGGCGACGGCACTGCGACAGCGACGCAGTCTTCAAGCCCATACCGAAGCGCCCGAGGTCATGGGACTCGCGCGTCTCCAAAGGGTTCTTGTCACCGAGCCGCATTGCGCCTTCGAGCTCCGGGTCGCTCATGCCGCGCCCGTCGTCCAGGATCAACACGCGGCTGTCGGGGCCGTCCCACTGGAAATCGATGCAGACCTCGCTCGCACCGGCGGAGATGCTGTTGTCGACGATGTCGGCCAAGGCCGCCGCTGTCGAGTAGCCCAAGCCTCGCAGGGATTCCAGCATCGCCATCGCGCGCGGCGGGGCCTTGCGAGTTTTCGACGTCATTTCCAGTAGCCTCTTCCTGGCCAGAATGCGAAGCCCAAATCAACTAGCTTTCGTTCCAGCCAACGATGTGTACTGTTGGGCGTGGCAACGAGGCTCACCCAAATGCTTCCAGAATCTGTATCGCGCCCGTCTTCAACAGCGACACCGAGATCTACTGCCTGTGCGAGCACCCAGTCCAGAGTCACTGAACAAGTAGAAGTTGTCGGCTGAAGCGTCCGCGGCGGCAAAGCCGAAGCTTGCTGTCTTGTCTCAGCGCTTGGAGCTGCCTCTGCAGCGACTGCCGCGTGGTTGTCACTAGAGTTCCGCGTATTTGATGCGGTAAGGTTGTCCTCAGGCTTCAAGCCCAGCGCCATGCGCGAGAAAGAGGCTAACAGACTTGGATGCTTGAGCTTCCTGAGCGCCTTGGCCTCGATCTGCCGGACCCGTTCGCGCGTGACCTGCAATAGCGTTCCGATCTCTTCAAGCGTCAACGCATCGTTGACTCCGATACCAAAGCGCATCCGCAGGACTCGCTCTTCCTTGTGGTCTTTCGTAGAAAGTGACGAGATGTAGCTGTCCACCGCGCGATTCAGTTGAATCTCGTCGACAATATCTGCAGGATCCGGTGACGTATGGGCATCCCGGGCATCGATGGCGATCATGCCGTCGACGGTTGCCTCATCGATGGAAGAGGGGGCGGGCGCGATGCGCAGCAGCGCTGCGAACTTGTGGCGCGGCACCTCTGCGCGCTCCGCCAGCTCGTCCAGGGTCGGCTCACGGCCGACCGCCTTTTCGAAGTCCTGGGCCAAGCGCTCCGCTCGCTGGAGTTTCTCGTGAATGTGGGCCGGCACGCGGATGGTCCTAACTTTGTCGGCAACATAGCGACTGATCTGCTGCCGGATCCACCAAGTAGCGTAGGTCGAGAAGCGAAAGCCGCGGCGCCAGTCGTAGCGGTCGACGGCTTTGAGCAACCCGATGTTTCCCTCTTGAGCCAAGTCGTCGAGCGGTTCCCCACTGTGCAGGTATTTCTTGGCGTGGAAGAAGGACAATTTAAGATTCGCCCCCGTCATCCAGTCGCGGGCTTTCCGGAACTCCACCATCGCGCTATGAAACCGCGGGCTGGGCGCTTGACCATTGGCGGCGTCGATCAACTCCAGCAGGAAGCGGCGGTTCAATCGCAATCCACCAAGCGCCTGGCGAATTTCCTGGGGAGAGGCAATCGAACTATCTTCCCCGTCAATCAATGAGGTCAACCGTCTGAGCGCGGCGGCGAAGGTGGCGTTGCCAGCGTTCCCAGGCCTTTCGTCTGTCTGCTCCCCATCCTCGCCTGCAGCCTCTTCGAGTTCCGCTTGCGCAAGGACATCCGCTTCGAAGCTTTCTCCCGAAGCCGGCTCTGACTCGGACTCACCGCTAACGCAAATGGAGGAGAGCTGGCGGATCCCTGCGACGGCTTCCGCGCCAGCTGTCAGGGTCCGAGCTATGCCGTCAGGCCAAGTCGCGAGCGCATCAAGCGCCGCGTCAAGGGCGACTTCCATGTCCTTCGCAAGCCTTACTTCTTCTTCTGCGGAGAGTAGTTGCAGGCGCTGGAACTCACGCTGATACATGCGCAAGGGCACATGGCGCGGCGAAGCGGCGCGATCAATCGCGGCTAGGGCTTCTTCGAGGATCACCTCCTCGTCGGGTGTTTCCTCTGGATCGACAAACACCTCGAAACTTTCGTCGGCATCTAAGTACTCAAATCGTTCGTCGATCTCGGCCCCAAGGTCGTTGATGACCATGGTCAAGTATGCTGCTGCCTCAGGATTGTCCGAGCGGTCCTCGTTGGTTGACTGAGCCTGGACATCTAGCGCGGGGACGCTTCCCTCCCGTATCGCCCGCAGCAGAAGGCGTCTGAGAGTCGCGCGACCTTCGGCGTCGTCCGCCCGAGCCAGCGGCAGGGCTACCTCGGGCAAGTAGACGTCGATGTCGTCCCATTCGCTTGAAGAGTCGATCGGCTCATGGGCCGTAATGGCGATTTGGACCGCACTGGCCGAATCTACGATCACCAAGTCCGCTTCGGGCCGCGTCGACTCCTCTTCGGTCTCCCAGCCGGATAGGTCGAACTCCCCGTCATCTATCTCGTCGACGACAGCAGTCGACGGCGGGTCTGGCTCCTGCATTGGTGGCTCGGACGGTGGCGGCTCGGGTTCAATTGGCGCCGTGCTCGCCCCTGGCTCGCCCAGCACGGCCGCGTCAGCGACGGTGTCTACTGGCGGATGGACTTCTAAGGCCCGTTTCGGTGCCGGCATAGGATCGAGTGCGATGCCAGAAGGTGGGAAAGCAAGGATCGGCGCGTTGACGGCGTTGAGGATCTCAGCGGTAGCTAGCGACCCGGCAGCGATCGCAATTTGAACGGCGGTTTTGCCCGAGGGGTCTAGCAAGCTGTGGTCGGCTCCGGCGCTCAGAAGCAGCTTGCAGATGGCCGGCTTGTTGCGAGCGGCGGAGAGCATGAGGGGTGTCATGCCTCTGGCGTCGCGAGCGTTTATGTCGTCGCCTCGGTCGATATGAATTTGAACGGCGCTATCGACGCCGGCCATCACCGCCATCCGCAGCAATTGGTTCAGGGGCCTATCGTTGAGGACGTTCGATTCGTTCACCGAGGCGCGCCTTTACGGTCCAATCCTTCCGCGGACTCAATGCGAAACTCGTTGTCATACTCCGCCGTTAGGCATTGGTCTTGGCGAAGCACTCGCTTTTCCTATAGGCTGGGAAGGCCACTTGTTTTTGACGGTTACAAATTGTATTGCGGTAGCGTAACAGTGTATGCGGCGTCGCCTATAACGACGAGAGCGATTTGCGCTTCGGAACTCCAACGGACCACAGGGACAACAAGCTGGATCCAAGCACAAAGACTCTGCGATTTCACACAGTCTGGAGGGATGGCACGTTACTAACAGTTGGCTATGCCGTTTAGGCCAAATTGAGCATCCTTTTGATGCTGGTACGCGACGGATTGGGCCGAGGCTTCATGGTTGGTTTTCATGCGCGTCTTTTTTCGCATCCCGTCCCGACGCAACCCTGCCAAGAGGCCTCTGACAATCTTCGCTAGCTTGTAGGCAAGGAGAGGCGGTACGGCATTGCCGACTTGGGTGTACTGTTCCGTGCGATTGCCCGCAAAAAAGTAGTTATCCGGGAATGTCTGCAGTCTGGCGGCTTCTCTGACCGTGAGGCTTCGGCACTGGGTCGGGTCGTAGTGGATGTAGTAGTGGCCATCCTTCGCGATGTGCGACACGATGGTCGTGGCAGGGTCTCTGGCGCATTGCACTCGGAACCGGTCCTTGAACGGGATGGCCTCGGTAGCATCTCTTTCCTTCGTCACATTGCTGTGCTTCGGGAGCAGCTTCGGAGGAAATATGTCGAGGCGAGGCGAGTACCTTTCGGACTGGGCGAAGCAGGCGGCGAACAAATATCGCGCGAGGTCGGAATCCATGTGCGAACGAGCCTCATGCTGGCAGAAGCCGTTCAGACTTCTGTCATGCACCCAGCGCTGCAGTTCCGTCCGTTCCCCGAGCTTGGGCTTTCGGCCGGGCTTCTGTGCGAACGGCTTTCCGACGTTGTTCCATGTGGCGGCCAGGGCCGAAGTTTCCATCAGTTCGGTGATGGCTCGTTCGTTTGGCCTCCCCCAGTCTGCGACATAGGAGGGACCTGCAAGGACGGCCTCGCGCCACGCCTCGAGGGAATCTCCCTTGGACAGCCTGCTGCGAAGCTTGGGGAGGTCCTCGATGGCTTGTCTCACAGACACAGGCTCGGTTACCGGAAGCAGGTCATGGCGGGATGCTCCGGCGTCCTTGCGTATGCCCAGCAGAATCACTCGATGTCGGCTTTGCGGGATGCCATGCCTCTCGGCCTGGATCACGAAGTCGACGGGTTCGAGCGTATCGCTGTTGCCCTTCTTGACGAAGGAGCGGATCTCGTACTCCAACCCGGGCGAAGGGGCGCAAAGGTCGGCGAGGATCCGCTCGAACATCGGACTTCCGGAATGCTGCGAGGAGAGCAGCCCCTTGACGTTCTCCATGACGAAGATCGTCGGCCGGTGCGCCTTGATGATGCGCAGGTATTCCCTATAGAGGAAGTGCTTGACGTCATCTTTGAAGGTCTTGTCGTTAGCTCGCCTCGCTCTGCCAGCCAGTGAGTAGGCCTGACACGGCGGGCCCCCGATGAGCACCCACGTGTCCTTGCCTCCCAGGGCTGCCCGAATTTCCGTGTCAATGCTTGCCTCGTCGGCTTTGCCCAGCTCCAAGCAGCGAGCCTCCTTTTCCGCGTGGACGAAGGCCTCGGCGACGGCCGGAATCTGCTTGAACGTCGGCTCGTCGATCTCGTTGCGGATGTAGGAGTAGTAGTGCTGGATGTGCTTCGTTCCACGCAGCTGCCGGAACACGGCGCGCAGCGTCAGCGTTCTGTGGGCGATGGGATCCTTCTCAATCGAGAGACCGATCTCGAAAACAGGTTCGTGCTTGTGGTCTCGGAGTGAGGAGAACCCTTCTCCGAGGCCACCCGGACCTGCAAAGAGGTCAATTATTGGAATCGGCATTGAAAACCTAAAATTTCCTGAGTGATCTGTCACCACATACGGACCACGCTATTGCCGTGACTGAGTGTTGCGCCGATCATGCGACCACGCTTGCCAAGTACGGGTGCATCACGTTGGATACCCGATCAATGTTTGCGTAGTGGGATAACTGATCCATGGGAGCCTTGCGCTGGTCTCAACCGTCGCGCAACGCCTCCTCACGTTAATCTCAGATTTCAGCAGTGACCTTCTCGAGTAGATCCGCGACTTCAACACCGAAGTACTCGCATAGCTTGTCGAGCACCTCAAGCTCCACGCGCTCCGCCGTCTCGTAGTAAAGCCTAGTTAGTGTCCCTCGATTGATGCCGGTGTCCCTGGCTACATCGCTGATTTTGAGCTTGCGCTCCCCTAGCAAACGGGCGAAGTGACAGCGGATCATGTTTTGAAAATGAATAAATTGTTCTTCTGCGGGTCAAAATGGCTTGACACTGCTAAATATGCTTGCATAATGACCTCCAGGAGATCAAAAGATGCTTTCGCCGATCAAGATGATTTCCTAGTGTAGTGGCTTCACGAAAGGAGATCTAGCCATGCAAGTCGCATTACCTGCCTCACAGGCTTCCACATATCTGACTACCGATGAACTGGCAGATCGCATCAAGTACGACGCCAGGACGATTCGGGACCGCTTGAAAGACAGTGTGCTGCTCGAAGGGCGGCATTACATCCGGCCGTTCGGGGGGCGAAAAACTCTCTATATCTGGGAGGCTATTGAACGGGACATGGCCATGTATTCCCATCAAAGTACGTCGCCGATTCCCTTGGTGGGTGGAGGTGCGCTCCATGGGTAGCGTGAGAAGCCGATTGGAGACCGGCCAGTTGTTTCTGGACTTCAAGTACCAAGGGCGAAGGATGCGAGAGCAAACAGCGCTCCCCGACACCCCCGCCAACCGCAAACGCTTGCAAAAGGTCCTGGAGCGCATCGAAGCAGAAATCGCACTGGGTGCCTTCGATTACCCCAAAACCTTCGGCAAGCCCCTACCTGTCGCAGAGATCGACCCCCCGCAGGAGCCCATGCTTGCCGGGCCCGCACCAGGCGCGTTGAAGCAGCCCCCCAGCACCACCCCGCTATTTCGCGACTTCGCCGAGGTGTGGTTCGCAGAGGCCGAGGTGACATGGCGGCGCAGCTACAGCATCACGCAACGCGGTGCACTGGACAAATACCTGATCCCCTTTTTCGGGGACAGGGAGGTCGGCCAGATCACCAAGGCAGACGTACTGGCTTTTCGGGCATCACTCGCCAAAGTTCCCGCCCGAAAGTCCAGCAGCACCCTATCCAACCGACGCATCAACTCCATCATGAAGCCTTTGCGACAGATCCTTAACGAAGCGGCCGACCGGCTCGAGTTTACGTCCGCCTTTCGCAACATCAAACCTCTCAAGATGAAACGTAGCGACGTCATGCCCTTCACGCTGGAGGACGTGCAGCGCATTCTGACCACCGCAAGGGCGGACTATCGCAACTACTTCACCGTGCGCTTTTTCACCGGCATGCGAACCGGAGAGGTGCATGGCCTCAAGTGGAAGTACATCGACTTCGAGCGTCGTCTCATCCTGGTGCGTGAGTCCATCGTGCTCAACGAGGAGGACGAACTCAAGACGGATGGCAGCATGCGCGACATCCAGATGAACGAGATGGTTTTCGAGGCCCTGCAGGCACAGTTCAAGGAACGGCACCTGGACTCGGAGTACGTGTTCAGCTTGCGCAGTGGCAAGCCCATCGACAACCAGAACTTTCTCAACCGGGTCTGGGCACCGCTGCTGCGCCACCTGGGGCTGGAGCATCGCCGGGCCTATCAGATGCGGCATACGGCAGCCACGCTGTGGCTCGCAGCTGGTGAGGCGCCGGAATGGATTGCGCGCCAGCTGGGTCATACCAGCACCGAAATGCTGTTCCGTGTGTACAGCCGCTACGTACCCAACCTGACGCGCCGCGACGGCTCTGCCATGGAGCGCCTGCTCAAGCAGCACATCTCGTTGGCGCCCGTCACGGGGAACGTGACCCCCGTGATCCTGGCGCTTGAGGCCTCGCCGGCAGTGGCAACCAAGACCTGACCACCACGCTTTTTTGAACCCACGCCAAACGCCCAAAGCGCAGGGCAGGGCGCAGCCTTGCCTGCGCCCACCCTGCAAACCCGATTTGCCGAATCTGCACCTCGAGTGCCAAGGAGTTCCATATGAACCACTCCCTTCACCTACATCAAAGCCGCAGTCCCATCGTCGCACACACGCTGATGCTGCAGCGCGTGCAGCAACATGCCTGTGACGTGATCACGCAATATCGCGACGAGATCTACGCTCGTATGCCCCATGCAGCACAGGGCGCACTGAACGAATTTATTCGCAATCTTTTTGGCGATGATGACCTGGTGCGTGCCTATCTGCATCCCGTGGCAACGCCTGCGGGCAAGCCGGCGATCATGCCCCTGGACTTGTGCGAGCGCGCAGCAAACCAGGCGAGCCGTTACCCGGGACTGCTGCACCGCCACGAAAGAGAGCTGGCAGCCGTCGCAGCCTTTGTGCAGTCCTGTGGCTACTACTGGTGTGCCCACCAACAAGCCACGGGGCAGCACTCTGCTCAGGGCGCTCACACCATGCGCTCCTGTCGCAGCCGCATAGCCGTGGCTCAGAAGACGTTCCTGGAGGAGCCTCTCAGGCAACTGCGCCGCAGCCATGCGGATCTGGGCAGCACACTGGCTCAAGTGCTTGGGATGGATCAGGACGACGCGGCGGACCCGCAGCAGGTAGCGCGTATTCAGGCTGCGCTCGGCAGTGTGATGATGCAGATGCCGTAGCAATCAATGAAGGAGTGGAAATGAGAGTTCATGAATTGAAGTCGACACCGGTGGTCGCGAAACTCATCTGTGACCGCTGTGGAACGCAGGCGCGACACGATGAGGGCGACGGCCTGAACAACTTCCTGCAGCTTGGGTTCGATGCAGGCTGGGGTTCAGCCCTGGGCGATGGAACGCGGGTGGATATCGACCTGTGCCACAGCTGCCTGAAGGAAACGCTGGGCACCTGGCTGCGCCTGTCGACGTCTGCCTGGGCCTCCGCCCCCGAGGCTTGACAACGGCATCAGATGACAACAATAGAGAGTCAAACCACGGGGCGTGCTGCGCTTGCGCTCCCATCCAAACCGGAGAGCATGGGTGGAATGGTTCTGCAGGAGATCCGCTTGACAGTTCTTAATAAGATGAAAGGCCATGCACTATGGGAGGTTTGATCACCTTGTTCCTGATCGGTAGTGTGATTACCGGGTTTGCCATGTATGTGGCCACGCGCGAAACGCAACCCAGCCTTAGCGCTGCCAACTACACGTTGGAGTGCACCAGGAATGATGACGGAAGGTTTCTGGCCGAGATGGTCCCGGAGGTGCCGGGCGCACGGGCCTGGGGAGCCACGGCCGAGGAGGCCATGGCGAAAGCACAGGCCATAGCCCTCAGAATTCTGGCGCAGCGGCTGGAGCAAGGCGAGGTCAAGGCGCGCAGCATCCGCATCGAACTGCGAGCGCTTGCAAAAGCGGCGAATGCCCCAGCCGAAGAAATCCGCCGCTAGTGACCTGCAAGCAGTTGGGCGGATATCGTTATGAAATTCTGTGCGGAGGTCGTGCTATGGGTATGAGCTTGCTGGACGTTCTGTCCATTGCTGTGCTTGTCGGATTCGTTGTTCTTTGTCTTCTTCACTATCGGCTTGATAGCAAGAGAGCAAAAACCGATAAACGCTGAGAGGGTTCAATCCCTCCTTGAATATGGCATGTCTTGTGAACTGCACAGCTTCATAAAAGGCGCATCTTGGGATCCACCGGCTTCGTCTCCGCGCGTTGCGTTTTTGCTGGTCGTCCATTTAACTTCGCTCTCGCTGCAGGCGGGAAAGAGGGTGTCGATACGGCTATTTCTCTGCTTCAGGATGAGATCGGTCGCACTATGGCGCACATCGGCATTGCGCATCCATACGAAATCTCGAATGGACGAATCAGAAAGCGGTCTGCGTAACGAGTCTCACGCGCTCAATGCAGGTGAGGCTGGCTAAAGAGTGAAGTGATACTGGGAAGGATGGCTTGAGGAATGACCATCACAAAGCTCGGGCAGCTTGCAAGCTGTTTTCGGCCTACAACAGCGCCAGTTGCGACTTCGGAGGCTCTGCCTCTTCGGATGTGAATTGATCGACAGGCATTTCAGCGAGCAAAGGTGCTGCACTTTCGGATGTAGCCGAGAGCCAGGCAGCCCATCTCGAATGTGGAATGACAACGAGACTTCGCCGCTCATCCCCAGGCCGGTGAAACCGCCCCATGATCGGATGCCCATCTGCATTGATGGTCAACATCGAAAACGACACCACGATCTCGCCAGTTGCCCGGTCATTCCAACGGTCCCAGATACCAGCCACCGTGAACGGCTCCCCATCCTGGCGGTGGATGCTCCATGGCACCGCTTTGCCAGTCTCCCAGCATGGCTCAAAAAATCGCTCCACAGGCACCAAGCAGAACTGCCGCTGGTGCCATGCGGACCGGTAGCTGGGCTTTTCTGCCACCGTCTCGGTTCGGGCGTTGTAGGTGTGTCGGCCAATGCTCCGGTCTTTGGCCCAGCTTGGGATCAGGCCAAACACGGCCAGATCAACCCTCAGCCCTGAAGCGGCTTCAGCGTCAACCCGGATGATTGGCGCCACATATCCGGGAAACGACTCTGCCGGGTAGTCTTGAACCGGCTCAAGGCCAGTCATCCGCTGCACCGCAGTGGGCCTGGCCGGGGTGATGTGCACACACATAGCTGGCAGTTTAGGCGGGTGCGGCCAAGGTTGCTGGCACTGGCGGGGAACTGGCTGGATCTCTACAATGCTGGATAAATAACCAGTATTGATTGCCAACCTGCCATGCCACCCACAGCAGTCCATTCAACGCTACCGCCGCTTGGTCCCAAGACAAGACCGGCGCCGACCGTCTCACAGGTGCAGGAAGCGATTGCGCTTGACCCCACGTCGCCACCGCTTCGGCTGGTCTTGCACCGGGTGCAGGCGGGCTTCCCATCCCCGGCCACGGATTACATCGAAGAAGGTCTCGACCTCAACGACTATCTGGTGCGCCACCGCGCCGCCAGCTTCCTGTTCACCGTGCAGGGCTACTCCATGCAGGGTGCGGGCATCGTGGATGGCGACAAAGTTGTGGTGGATCGCTCGATTGACCCCCAGCACAACCACATCGTTATCGCCGTGGTCGATGGCGAATACACCATCAAAAGGCTGTACTGGCGTGGCAACCGGATTGAACTGCGGCCAGAGAACCCGGCGTTCCAGCCGATCTGCTTTGCGGACGGTAGTCAACTGGAGATATGGGGCGTGGTGGTAGGGGTAGTGCGCCGCTGCTTGGTGTGACGACTGACCTGAGCAAGCAATCCATCATGGCAACCGGCCCCAACAGCTATCCACGCGTGCCCCTGTTCGGCTTGGTGGACGTGAACAACTTCTACGTCAGTTGCGAGCGGGCGTTCAACCCCCGGCTGGCCAACGTGCCGGTGGTGGTGCTGTCCAACAACGATCTTACTGATCAAGTTTGTTAGTAGGATGCGGCATGTCTTCTGGGCTTCTTGTATTTGGATTCATCGTCTCTTTGAGACGAGTAGCAGGTGGGG
>LNAP01002164.1_pt1 | contig 19929 bp, 17 predicted proteins | sample 602601 | NCBI WGS metagenome assembly LNAP01 (sample SAMN02440304, study PRJNA202911) | soil metagenome | biome: Subtropical and temperate rainforests or woodlands; isolation source: soil samples (1 kg each in a 20% v/v slurry with milli Q water) were... ...
GATCAAATGGATGTTCACAACCGACAAAGCTCGACGCAAAATGGGATCCGCCTATCCCAAACTCAAAGAGTCATAATCACTGTGCAGAGGTACTAGTCCGACGGTAGATGCCACCTTCAACGCGTCAATGCCCTCAGGAGCGTAAGCTGCGATCAGTCGTTTGGCCTCATTGATCGCGGTATCCGCTTCGATGCGCTCAGAGAGCTTAGTCTTTGCCGCCTCAAGATTTACGACACTCACGGCAGCGAGCGCCTTGCTTAGTGCACTCTCAGCCACTTTGAGCCGTGATTGACGGTCTGCCAAATCCACGGCACCGGGCTCGACTTCGACTGTACCGAAGCCGTCCAGGGCAAACCGTGTGGCTTCTGTCACATCAACGACTTTTCCGACGGCCACCTCTTCGCCGTCCTTCTTAACCACCTGGCGAGCGATGGGTGTGAAGCGGACTCGCGTTGCGACTGCGCCAAGCGCGGCCCGTGCTTCGCGAACAGCGCCCTCCAGACTTTGCAAACGCTCGAACGCCCGTTGGTCGATCTTAATAGCAGCAAGGCTTTCTTGCGCCGCTTTCTGCTGAGTCGCCAGCTTGTCCACCTCGATCAGCCGCCGGGTGAGTTCTGCGATCTCTTTGTCGAGAGCTTCAGTTCGGGCCCTGGTTTGAGATAGCAGCACTCGCGCCTCCGCGCCGGCGCTCTTCTCAGTTGCGGTTTCGAGAGCTGCTTTCGCCGCGTCAGTGCGCCCAGCAATATCTTGTGTGTCCCCCTCCAGTTTGGTCAGAGCTGCTTGGGCAACTTGCGTGGTCCGCTCATGACGTCCGACGGCGTCGGTCAGAGTCTGGCGAAGTTTCCAGCGCTCACTGGCATTGTCCAATTGTGCCCGCGCTAGACCGGCTGCTTGAACCGCGGCCTCTTCTTGTTGGCGGAGCGCATCTATCGCCTTAGCCAGTTCTTGCGCCTTCGTTAAGGCTGCCTGGGCGATTTCGAGGACTCGCTCCGTCTCAATGCGCGTTAGTTCGCGGCGGACTCGTGCGAGCTCGTCAATCTCCTCGTCATACAGTCGGCGCTCATTTTGGAGCTCGGTAACGCGCGCTGTTGCCGCCGCGGCCTCGTCAATAGCAGTGGTGAGCTCCCCCCTCGGCTTGCTCCTAGTAGTAAGAAGGGTATCGCGCTTGGCTCTAGCCGCCTCCAGGAGTTTACGCCCGCGAGTGCCGCCGAGGATATCGCCGACCTCTTGCACAAGTGACGTACGCAACGTCGAACGACCTGTCTCACCTAGCGCCAAGCCTTCCAGGCCGCGGCCCTGTTCCAGCCAGAATAAGCCCAGAACTCCTTGATCATCCGGCTTGGATTCACCGCGCGATGAGATCTTAAACGTTAGCAATTCGGCCAGGCGCTCCTCTGCCGCCGCCCCCTCAAAGGCCCCGCTTGGTGTGGTCAGACGCGCCGAGGGCTTCTGCGCGAACCCCTTGTTAATCGTATAGGCCTCGCCATCAATCTCGAAGTCGAGCTGGATTTCTGGTCGTACGCTGGACCCGAAGGGCTGCATTGTCTCGACCGCCTTGCCGCCCAGATTGTGTCGCTCGAAGAGGCCGGCGCGGATGGCTTGGAGGAGCGTGCTCTTGCCCTCTTCGTTGTCGCCAGCAATGACTGTGACGCCATCACCAAGCCCATCAATCACCACGGGTGCAGTGAGCTTTCGGAAATTTCGGACGGCGATTCTACGAAAGCGCATGACTTATCCAGCGCTTCGATGATGCAGACCATAGAGAAGTGCCAACGCCCGACGCGCAGTCGCCGCATCCTGCCCGTGAAGTTTCTCGCGTAGTCGGTTCATTGCCACTCGGACGAAGCCGGCGACGTCGATCGCGTCCAGATCATCCTCGGTCGGTTCGACGATTAGCTCAGCATCATCTTCCTTCAAGTGCATCACGCGGGCACCCAGGTCATCGAGTCTTTCGCTTACTGCCATTCGAGTGGCAAGGTCGATGGTCCCTTGTAGATCGAGCTGGACAACGCAACGCTTCAGCTCCACTTCCGGGACATCAAGCCCAGCGCGGACTTCTTCGGCACCGCCGGGCGTGACCTCAAGGCTGCGCTGAATCCATCGGTAAGTAGCGACCCGAACGGCTTCAACTCGGGGCATAGTCCTAGGACCATCGATCGTGACATCAAGCACGTAACCAGGCTCGTTCGCTCGAAATCGGTCCGGCTCAGGTGTGCCTGAGTACCAGGTCCGCTCCGACACTTGCAACCGACCGTGCCAGTCACCAAGCGCCAGGTAATCGAGCCGAGCTCGCTCAGCGCGGTCGAGAGAGATGGGATTGGCGGCCTCGCTGGCCTCAGGCAAGAACTCCCGCACCGAGCCATGGGCCAGTCCGACGCGGACCAGACCTTCTTGGGTCTCTGCCGCGTCGAACCAGTCGGTGAGGTCTGCAGCATCGCGCCGGCGACATAGAGGCGCTGGCAAAACGACCATTTTGTTGCCCAAGATGATCGGCTCAGGTCGGTCGGCAACGATCACGTTTGCAGGCATTGGTAGGCGCTTCAGGCGGCTCCACGGTGACTCTGAGATCGCAGGGTCGTGGTTACCTGGCAGCAGCAGCCATATGCCCTCGAAGGGTTCTAGTGCGACCTTGAAACGCCGCAAGGTCTCATCCGCGACCGCTATATCGTCGAAGCAGTCGCCCGCGACGAGAACCGCATCGACGGCAAGGTCCCGTGCAAGCAATGCGATGTGCCTCAGGGTCTCCACGCGCGCGGTGCGCAACGCCGCGGCGACATCGGGAGGAAACTGACCAAAACCCTTCCCGATCTGAAGGTCAGCGGTATGGAGAAAGCGGACGCCCATAGACTACCCTTACCACAGGTTGCTCACTCAATGCATTCTTCTAGGAGAACGGCCGCTTTGGTTTTCGGCCATGAGGCTCAATGTGATATCGGACAAGCCATCGAGAACGCGTAGTCCACTTCATCTGCCTAGGCCCATTGCGGGCAGGTGCCCACATGCATAGGGCGGCGCCTGGAGGGCGCCAGATTCAATATCCTCAAGGGCGGCGGCTGAGCCGGATGCGAACTCCAGAGCGACACCGCCATTCAGGCGGCGAAGAAGCTCGGCAACAACAAGACAGCCCGCGATCAGACCGACGAAGGGAACACCCACGGTGCGAGAGGCGAGTTGGGTAAGGCCGCACTCGTCGATGCCAGCCTTCTTCAAGGCCTGGTAGGCCGGCATGTGTTCAAAATTCTCATCAGCGAGCGCCACCTGCTGCGACCAGAGGTCGGCGCTTGAGCGAGAGGCCGGGAAAGTGTGAATCGACATGCTCCGGAAGGACTGCGGGCCGGCTCCGAGCCCAGCCTCGACGACCAGCTCGAAACCAGCTTGATCGAGACCGGCTCGAGCCAAGGCATTGTCCACGCCGCACAGTGCTGCGGCAGGTTCATGCTGAGCCCGCCGCGTCCACGAACCAAAGCGACGTTCCTCCAGGACTGTGTTGAATCCTCGATCTTCAAGCCACTTCGAGACAACCCGGGTTTTCTTGCGGCCGACATCGGCGATGAAGGACAGCAGGGAGGTACTGTCGTTCGACAGCGCCATATGATCGAAGTCGTGCAGCAGCAATTCGACCTTGCTGGTATCTTCGTACGGCAGCAAGGCGAGAAGCCAGGCGAAGGCTTGGGCGAGATTGCCAAGGCCGATGAGCCAGAGACGCGACGGCAGATAGGCGAGAGCGGACTCGGTCGGATCGGGATCCAGCCAGTTGCGGCCGGGCTGCCACAGCGATAGGCCAGCCGCGCGGCGACCCGCCATGGGATGATCTGCGGCATGGAAGGCAAAGGCCTCGGCCGCGCAAGCCGCTGCCGCGAGCGCTGGGGACAAGGGGATTGCGTCGTTTTCGGCAAGGCGCTGGCCAAACGTGACGGGGACGACACCAGCGCGCCACCCCTCCCAGGTGAGACGCCAACACGGAGCCGCCGTGGGGGCGGCACTGCCGATAATTGTGAAATCGCGCGCAATAGTGACCCCCTGAGGGGTGGTTTTCGCGTCCAATTCTGACCCCCCTGTTGGCTGTGCCAGTGTCGCTTCCTTTTGAGCCTTCGTTGGCTCTTGGAAGGGCTGGCGGGGGTGATTGGCGTGGAGCTTATCGGGCAGATACGGCGGGCGTTTTTCGAGCAGCGGCGGGCGATCAAGGAGATCTCGCGGGAGTTGCGGGTATCGCGCACGACGGTGCGCAAGGTGGTGCGCTCGGGCCGGACCACGTTCAAGTATGCGCGAGAGGTTCAGCCGTCGCCGAAGCTTGGCGAGTGGATGGGTCCGCTGAGGGAGATCGTGGAGGCGGAAGCGCGGCTGCCGAAGCGTGAGCGGCGGTCGACGCAGCGGCTGTTCGAGGAGTTGCGCGGCCGTGGCTATGATGGTGCGCACGACAGCGTTCATCGGTTCGTGAAGGAGTGGCGGGAGGAGCGAGCGCGGGTTCCGGCACAGGCGTTTGTGCCGATGAGCTTTGCGCCGGGGGAGGCCTATCAGTTCGACTGGAGCCACGAGACGATCACGCTGCAAGGCTTGCCGCTGATGATCAAGGCGGCGCACATGAAGCTGTCGCACAGCCGGATGCCCTTTGTGCGGACCTACTTCCGCGAGACGCAGGAACTGGTGTTCGATGCCCACGACAGGGCCTTCGCCTTTTATGGCGGGGCCTGTCGGCGCGGCATCTACGACAACATGAAGACGGCGGTCGAGGCGATCTTCATCGGCAAGGCGCGGCAGTACAATCGGCGGTTCCTGCAGATGTGCTCGCATCATCTGATCGAGCCGGTGGCCTGCAGCCCGGCCTCGGGTTGGGAGAAGGGTCAGGTCGAGAACCAGGTCGGCAACCTGCGTGATCAGCTGTTCCGACCCAAGCCGCGCGTCAGCAGCTTGGCCGAACTGAATGGCTGGCTGGAAGACCAATGCGTCGCCTACGCAAAGCGGACAAGGCATCCTGAGTTCAAGGACCGGACGATCTGGGAGGTCTTCGAGGAAGAACGCCCGAGCTTGATGGAACGGCGGGCGCCGTTCGACGGCTTTGTCGAGAAGGCGGTGCGGGCGACCACGACCTGCCTGATCACGGCGGATCACAATCGCTACAGCGTCGATGCCCGCGCCGCCGGTCGGATGGTGCTGGTGCGCTGCCATGCTGAACGCCTCGTCGTGCTGCTCGACGAAGCCGTGGTGGCCGACCATGTCCGCAGCTTCAAGCGCGACCAGGTGATCTACGATCCGTGGCATTACCTCCCGGTTTTACTGAAGAAACCCGGTGCTTTACGCAATGGAGCGCCGTTCAAGGACTGGGGCCTTCCGCCGGCCCTGGCGCAGGTGCGTCAGCGGCTCAAGCACCATCCCGACGCCGACCGGCAGTTCGTCAAGGTGCTGGGCGGTGTGCTCGATCATGGGCTCGATGCCGTCGAGGCGGCCTGCGCGGAAGCGTTATCGGCGGGCATCGCCAATGGCGACGTGATCCTCACCGTGCTTGCCCGGCAACGCCAGCCGCCGCCGGTGCCCAGCATCACCACGCCGCATGCCCTGCGGCTCAAGATCGAACCGGTGGCCGATTGTGGCCGCTACGACAGCCTCAGGAAGGTCGCCTAATGGAACGCCATGAGATTCTCGACGCCATGAGCGAGCTCAAGCTCTATGGCATGCGCGCCAGCTTCGACGAGATCGCCGGCAAGGGCCTGACCCGGCGCGATGAGATCTATCCGCTGATCGCCAGCCTGATCCGTGCCGAGCACACCCATCGTCAGGCGAGGTCGATCAGCTACCGGATCAGCGGCGCCAGGTTCCCGGTGTTGAAGGATCTCGACAGCTTCGTCTTCGACGACACGCCGCTCGATCAGGGGCAGGTTCGTGAGCTGGCGACCGGCACGTTCCTCGATGCCAAACGCAACGCCATCTTCATCGGCGGCACCGGGACCGGCAAAACCCATCTCTGCATCGCCGTCGCCTCTGCCGTGATCCGCACCCGCGCCAGGGGACGGTTCTTCAACCTCGTCGATCTCGTCAACCAGCTCGAGCAGGAGAAGGCCGCGGGCAAGAGCGGCAGGCTGGCCGAGAAACTGCTGCGCCACGATCTCATCGTCATCGACGAACTCGGCTATCTGCCGTTCAGCCAATCCGGCGGTCAGTTGCTGTTCCATCTGATCAGCAAGCTCTACGAGAACACATCGCTGCTGATCACCACCAACCTCGCCTTCGCCGATTGGCCGCAGGTGTTCGGCGACGCCAAGATGACCACCGCCATGCTCGATCGCCTGACCCATCACTGCGACATCATCGAGACCGGCAACACTAGCTGGCGCTTCAAAAACCGCAGCTGAAAAACCCTCCCCCAGACCCCCTCCCGGGCTTATCCCACGTGGTACACAGGGACCTCCCACGCGCGCCGCGTCCGCGTGCGTGAGGCGCTACCGCGACGCGCGCGGGTCCCTCCTGTGCACTACGGGGATAAGCCCATTCCTGTCGTCCCAGAGGGGTCACGATTGGACGCGAAAAGGGGGTCACGGTTGGAAGCGAATTGACAGTGAAAGTCCCCACTTTCGATCCCGGCGATGGCACCGGAATAGTCTTTGAGACGCTTCTCGTCACTTTTGGCCAGCACGGAGACGGCTTCACTTCTTGCGAGGTAAAAGGTCTCGATGCTCACCATCTTGCCGGGATATTTGGCCGCAGCGCCCAGTCGCAGCAACGCATAGATCGCGTTGTCAGGCTCGGATTTTGTCTGGCGCCCGGTACGGATACGCTGGACGTGAATGACACCATCGGGAGTGATGTGTACCCGGTCGGGGGCAACGGCGACTTGATGCGAACCGACCGGGACGATCCATTCATCGCGGTCATATTTCCCCGCCTCGGCAGCGATGCTGTTCGCCATGGTCGTCACCATGTCTTCTGCCGTAGATCGGTAGTATTGCTCGAAGGCATGGCCGATTGGGCCGCGTTGGCTCCATTCGCTCGCGAGATGCCCGAGACCCGCACTAAAATTCGCAGGCTTGCCGGAGGCCCGCTGCTCTTCAAGCCAGGCAACGGTCGCATCGACGCAGCGGTGAAACTGAACGTAGGCAGACTCGGTGTGGCCATCGCGCAGGCCTTCAATGACCTCGTAGCGGTAGCGAGCAGGACATTTCCTGTAGAGGTCAAGATCCCGCTCCCGATAAATAGGTTGTGGGGACGGAGGCGATAGCTGAATCGGGTGAGCATAAGACGCGCCCGAACCTTCGTGTCGCTGGCTGGGAACAGTGCCGGAAAGAATGCTCAGGAATTTCGACACAGAAGCGCCCTGCGTCGTATAGCGCTCGGCACGGCTCAGCGACAAGAAATCGCGCGCCCGCGAAAGCCCCACGAAAAAGAGGCACTCTTCTTCCGCGTCGTGGTCGCCTGGTTGCATTGCGAGTTGTGGAAGAGACGGTGGCGGCGGGCAGCGTACGCCCTGCCGGTTCGTGGGCATGTACCGGGTGGCTAGGGCGGGAAAATGAACCGCGCCGAACTCAAGGCCCTTGCTGCCATGAATTGTGAGGACGCGTACCGCATCCATGTCTGACGCTTCGGAGGCCACCATTCGGTAGCTGCTTTCCTGATTCAGTGCCTCGATCCGGCGGATGTACGAGAGCAGTGCTTTGCGGCTACCATCATGCTCGCCGCAGACCTTGAGAAGATGATAGATAGCGACCAGCTTTTGCTGGGCTTTGGCGTCATCCGCGAGTAAAAGCGGGCGAAGATAGTCACTTCGTTCGAACAACCAGTTGGTCAGCAACGTCCATGGTGACGCGTTGCCCAGGCCTTGGAGTTGCGTTCCAAGGCGCGCGAGTCCTGCCCTGCCGACTTCGCTCAAGCCATCGATCTCTGGGAGGCGTGCCAGCGCTTCCGAGGGAACCATCTCGTTGGCTTCGGCCCACCGAAGGGCGGTAAGCGCATCATCGCGCGTCGCGCCATATTCGGACAGCGTCGCCAGGCGCACGAGGCCAAAGCCACCGCGTTCCGCGTCAAGGGCGATCAAAGACAGGAGATCACGGATTTCCGTCCGCTCGAACAGATCTCCGAGATAAAGCAGTGGTACCCCAAGCTGTTCAAGAATCCCGGTGACGCGGGCGAGTGTCAGGTGGGTTCGAGCCAGGATGGCTTGATCACCATATGCGACGTTGTTGCTACGGAACTCTTCGATCTTGTCGCGGATTGCCTCAGCCTCAGCAGTTAGATGTGGAGAAACTGTAAGCGTCACCCTCCCGCCTTCGGCGCGGTCGGCCGTCCAGGTGCCAGCCATGGCGCCATTGTCGCCCATCGACGCGGAAAACCTCTCGAAGGTTCGAACGACCGGCGCGAAGGAACGGTAGTTGTGAGAAAGTGAATGAGTGGTACCGCTAAATTCGTCAGGGAAACGTGAGACGTTGGAAGGCTCGGCGCCCCGAAAACGGTAGATGGACTGCCTCTGGTCGGCAACAACCCAAGCCTCAACGCCTAGCTGACAGATGGCGCGAAGCAGCCGCGAACTGGCGAGATTCACGTCCTGATATTCATCGACGAGCACGTGCTTGTACTTCGCGACGGCGTTCTGGACTTGGGGATTGTGCTCGACGAGGCGTGTCGCACACAGAACGAGATCGCCGAAATCCACGGCGTCAGCTTTCTTTAGAGCCTCTTCGTAGATGCGATAGATCTCCGCAACCTCGAGCGCCTTTTCCGCAGCCTCCTCCGCATCAGCATCATTGTTTGCCTTGGCTGCTCGAAGTGCTTCTTCTGCAGCCGTTCGGTATTGTTCGTGCGAAATGAGCTCGTCTTTGCACCGTGAAATGGCGCGCAGAACGTGGACCAGTTCATAAGCCGGTTCGTAAAGATTCTGGTAGTAGCGAAGCGGCAATTTAGCGAGATTGCTCTCCAGTAAAGCGAGCGCGCCGGCTTCGTCGAGAACTGTGACATCAGCAGTGCGACCGACAGCCAAGGGCCATTTGCTGACCAGTTCGAGACCGAAGGCGTGAAAGGTCCCCACCCACATCTCGATCGCATCGTCAGCGCTCAGGGCGGACAGACGCTCACGCATCTCCTCTGCCGCCTTGTTTGAAAAGGTGAGAGCAAGGATTGTTCCTGAAGTAGAGCCGTTGTCGAGAAGGTGCTTGATCCTCCTCACAAGAGTGCGGGTCTTGCCCGTTCCAGGGCCAGCATTGACAAGTAGCGGTCCCGCATTCCAGGTCGCCGCAGCCTTCTGACTCTCGTCAAGATCGGTATCGCCCGCAGAAGACGCCGGCGGCGCTTCTCGAAGCGCCGGAAGCAGCAACGCGCGGCCGGCTTGGGCGATCACCAGACGATCGGGCAATCCTAATTCGGCGGCAATGTCGCTAGGCCTGTGGCCGTTGACGACGATTTCATGGCGTAGCCAGTCAGCGGGGCAAAGAAGTTCCGCCGCGAAGATGTCCGCCTGGACTTCCTTACGCTCGCGTGGCGAGTAACCTTCAACCCTCCTGACGCCGCTATCAACCGGATCACCGCCAAGTCCCACCGGCAAGATGGTGACTTCGTTGACGGGATCGCGGTGCATTTTGAAGTGCCCGATTTCATGTGCAATGACGACTAGCTCATCGCGGTGGTCTGCCTGTTTGGCTACATTTACAAGTTTGGACGAACGGTCGAATGAACCCAGGACGTCGAGGCCAAACTGAGTACCGGGCTGATAAGTGCGGACCTCAAGGTCGTCCTGTTCCAGTGCTGCCTTGATGATGGCCTTGGCGCGTCGATCACCTCCCGATTTGGCCACGGCGGCTTGATAACACGCTCTAGCCTTGCGTCGAACATCTATCCAGGCATCCATAGTCAGTCCTCAAGCCAATATCGGATCTGAGCTTCTGACATGCCACTACTTCGGATGATGTCTTCAAAGGTGCGGGGAATGATGGTTGGCGGCGCAGTAGCCTTTGCTTGACCAAGGTACGGTTTGCTAAGGGCGATACCTAAAGCATCGTCGAATTGATCTTTGACTATCTGCAGCGCCCCCATGATCGATCGAAGAAAGCGACCACCCACAGGGCCTTTCATCCCGCCATTGACGAGATCGGCAAGGACGCTGCGAGCAATGCCAACATTGCCGCCGATTTCGCGCGCAAGTTCAGGCACAGCTTTCCCGCGAACGGCCATGATCTCCTGAAATGATTGACCCGTGGGCTCGGCCGAAGCGCCTTCGACCTCCGCACTGTAGAGTGCGCCCAGAGCACGGCTGTAGGCGCGTGCAAGCAAAATCTCGTTCGGAGGCTCGGAAGTAACGTCGTTGCGTGCATCCCAATCCCGAGCGACAGCAGCGTGCGCGCGAATGTCATCAGCAAACTGCGGATATTTGCTCGTCCAGTCGATGATTTCTTCGACCGTTGGACGCGGGCAGGCCTCGTGGAAGGCGAATAGCACGTCATCCCGGTCTGGTGTTTGGTAACGGTCGGTCATGTCCAGTCTCCAGTCTTTCTCCGGTTCTCAAGTATGGGCCTGAGCTGCTCTTGGAGGTCGTTGATCCAATCCCGAGCGGTGCTCTCGTCGATCCCCAGTGCCTTCGCGATTGATTTCCCCTTCTTGGACTTGGCGGGGATGCCGTCCATGTGGAGGCGGAAGGCCAGACGTTTCCGGTCATCGTCGATGTTTTCTTCCAGAAATCGCTCGACGTCGATCTTCTCGTCCTGATCGTGCACGCCATCCATTAGGGTCGGATCACGCGGGATACTTGGCGAAAAATCCGCCTCTCCATCTGAAGGTTCGTCGTCCTCGATAAGGTCTGGATGCTCCGTATTGTTGACCAGTTGGACGTCCTCGCCCTCGTGCGTTGCAGGCGGATGGCTCGGCTTCGCCCTCTTTTTGTTTTGGGCCGTTGCCTCGTCGGGCACCCTTCTTTCCCGATTCTCCTTGGAGATCGCATCCTTGAGCCGGAACCCGAGTCTTGCGTAGAAGGCCTCACGCAACCCTTTCCCGTCGGCAGAGCGGGGCCTGGCGATAGCTTCGAAGACTGAGAAGTGCGTCCGATCAATGATGTCCTGGCCCCTATTTGGATGATTGCGACCGACCATCGTCCACAACCATTTGTAGGTGAGGTCGCTGAGATAGTTGGCCAAGGCGCTCTGGACGGCCTTGTTAGTATGCGGGCCGAGATCCTGGATCGCGGCGACAATGGACTCGGGCGAAAACAGCGGAATCCGCTGACTGGCAACTGCTTGCTGCCAGCCGGCGAGATCTGTTGATTTCGGCGGGATGTCCTCGCCGGTCGATACATTCATTGGCGGTGCCCCCTCTGGAAAGCTGCGCCCTTTGGGTAAGCGATGCGACGCGGAAAAAAGCGGGCATCGTTGCCTGAAAATCTACATCCCAGTTGTAAGGGATTGTTTTTGCATGATTTTCTGGTTGTTTGATGGGCCGGCACTTTCAGCTAAGCGCCAGCACGGCGCTAACGATGCTAGGGGAGCCGCGGGGGAATTTGCGGGACTGTGTCTCTGTCAGATGTTTGTCGCATATTTCTGACAAATAGATTGAATCGTTCGTCAGAAAAATGCATACATATTTCTGACAAACAAGGCCACTATGGATCTCAAGTCAGCAATTCGCGACCGGATGTCAGCTCAGAGCCCTTTTGGAGTCTGGACACCGATAGACTTCCTCGATTTGGGGTCACGCGATGCCGTCGACCAAGCACTGTCGCGTCTAAGTACGAGCGGCGAGATTCGCCGGATCATTCGTGGCTTATACGATCTGCCACGTCATAACTCTCTGACTGGCAAAGCAACGAATCCCGATCCTCGGCGGGTCATCGATGCGCTGGCCCGTCGCGATCAAGCGCGCATGCTTGTTGACGGATTAACAGCTGCAAACGATCTCGGCCTTACCGACGCTGTGCCGGCTAGGATTGTGGTGCATACCGATAGCCGCCTTCGGCTGATCAAGCTCGGTGCGCAGACCATCACCTTCAAGCCAACAGCGCCCAGCCGTTTGCATTGGGCCGGCCGGCCGGGCATGCGCGTCGTGCAGGCGCTTCATTGGCTACAAGACACACTGGCAAGGGATCGCGATCAGATTGCCAGCCGGCTCGCTTCCATCTTGGCCGATCCTGAGCATGGCGCGGCCATCGCGGCAGATCTACGTGACGATCTCACAAGCTTGCCAGACTGGATGCGACGTTTTCTCCGACCTCTGCTGGATGCGACCGCGTCGCCGGTGACTCCGAAGGACAAGATCAGTCCCACGGGAGTATCGCGTACATGAACGTCGCGTTCCAATCTTTCCTCACAGCCGCAGCGGATGATCGCCGCGATGCGTTTTTGGCGGCGGCTAGAAGGCTGGGAACGCCCGAGCAAAACGTCGAGAAGGACTTCTGGGTCTGCTGGACGCTCGACACACTCTTCAACGGAACGGAGACAAAAGGTCCAAGATTGCTTTTCAAGGGCGGAACATCCCTGTCGAAAGCGTACGGACTGATCTCACGATTCTCGGAAGACATCGACATAACGATTTTCCGCGATGATCTGGGCCAGGCCGCAAGTGTGGACGAGCTCGAGAAGTTAACCGGCAAAAAGCGCCGCACACGGCTGGACGACATCAAGAGGGCGAGTCAAGCCTACGTCAACGAGGCAATGCGGATGCAGGTGGCCTCTCACATGGAACGTACGCTCAAGGCTGCCGGACTGTCGGCGGCGGCCGCCCGTGTCGAGGCGGATCCAAACGATCCGGACCGGCAAAGTCTGCTGGTCTGGTATCCGCAGGTCACTTCGACGACCGATGGCTATGTCCGGCCAGCGGTGAAGATTGAATCGGGCGCGAAATCGGCACTCGATCCGAATGAGCCTATGACCATTCGACCCTACGTCGCCGATGACGTGCCGAGACTAGATCTCAGCGTCGGCAACGTTACGACGGTCAGCGCCGAACGAACCTTCTGGGATAAGGCGGTGATTCTGCACGGCCTGCGGCAATGGTTCGAAAAGCGCGGTGTGTTGCGCGGCGGCGGACAACGCATCTCTCGCCACTACTACGACGTCTACCGTCTCCTGGAGGCAGAAACCGGCCGGAGAGCAGCGGCGAATCTTGATCTAGCGATCGATTGTGTGCGTCATGCGCAAATGTTCTTCAATAGTCCCGACTTGAATCTGACGGCGGCGGCACCTGGCTCTTTTACATTGTCGCCGAGCCGCGGGATGGCGGCGGAATTGACTCGCGATTACAACGCTATGGTTGGCATGATCTTCGGTGACGCCCCACCCATCGGAGAAATTCTACAGCGGATCGAGGAGTTCGAGGCGGAGGTAAACAGGCAGCAATGAGGGCGATCCGCGGCGCCGTGTTCTTTCCGCTGACTGAGGGCTCCTCGGAGGCAAAGCCGCCCCTCCCTCAATCCAAACGAAGGGCGGCGGCTTGGGGCGCCAACAAGTCCAAGCGGAATTAAATTGCCAAGACAGATTCGTTTTCGAGCGGGATAGATCCCAGGTGAGCACCGGGTACATGTCCCAGACACCACCCCATCGAATCCTCGAAGAATTACAAACTGAAGGAAATTAGAGGGAACTCGAACTTGCTCGTCATGGTCCACAACCATCCCTCGGGCGGTCCAAGCCCTCGCGCCACGACATCGACATGACGCGCGAGATCAGGACGGCGGCCAGGGCACTCGGCATTGCGCTGCCGGAATTTCGTTTGGCTGTGCTCCATATCACGCAGCGAGTCGTTCTTCGAGATCGTCTGCCACTTCGACTTGCTGGCTGAACATTCGCGCAAGCGCTGCTTCTCTAGACGTCCGGTCAAGAACATAAGACTTACGCATGAACGCTTTCCCGCTAAGTAAGCCATGGATGTATCCGGCGACCGTATCGGCGGCCATTACAAGAGCGGTATCGATCATATGAATGTATCGGCTCGTTACTGTACCGCGGGAATGACCTATCATCGCAGCAATAGTTGACTCGGTAAATCCGAGATCGTTCGCAATGCTCGCAAAGCTATGACGAAGCACATGAGGTGTGACGTCAGCGAGTGGCGTGTCTTTGAGAAGCTTCCTCCAAAGCTTTGGAAATCCCACGAGCGGCTTGCCCGCAACCGTGCCGCCAAAAACAAACGCACCGTTGTCGTTATGGGCCAGGTTCAGCATATCGAGCACCGGCAGGCCCACCGGCCGCACTGACGATCCTTCCTTGCTGTCAAGCAAACGAAGACAACTATTGTCCTGATCAACTTCCGGCCATTTCATGTTGATCGCCTCGCCTCGACGACATCCAGTCATGGCAAGAAACCGCACGATCTGCACAGTGACCGCGAATTGCTCGTCTAGGCATTTCACCGCTAGGATTTTCCCAAGCTCGCGGTATTCCTGTTCACTCAACCGTCGCTTTCTTACGACATCAGCCGGCTTGCGAATGCCATGGACAGGGTTCTTCTCGATAACTCCCTGCTCAATGGCATAGGTCAGTATTCCGCCAAGAAGACCAACGGCACGCGCCGCCGTCCCGGCTCCTCCGCGCACGATGGCGCGCCCGCGTTTCTTCGTCTTTACGTCGAGCTTTGTTTTTCCCGAGGCAACATCGCGAATGAAGCGATTAACATCGGACGGAGCAATGTCCTTCACACGACGGGTGCCGAGGAGCGGGATGATGTGGCGGTGTACTCGGCTTTTGTCGATGGCAATTGTAGAGGCCTTTTTTGGTCTGCGACCCTTACCTAAGATGAGACCCTTGTCTGCGTCGCTGAGATAAGTCTGACAGAGTTCCTTCACTGTAATGGCCTTGGCATCGAGACGCCGGATCTCGGCCGGATTGTCACCTTGAGCAATTCGTCCAAGCAGAATTCGTCCTTCTCTACGGGCATTCTCGGCAGTCCACACACCATGCAGACCAATCGTGAAACGACGAGTGCGCCCCCCGGCTCTATACTGAACGAGGTAGCTCCGCTTCCCAGATGCGAAGACGCGCAAGCCAAAACCTGGAAGATCGTCATCCCAAATGAAGTAGTCCGATGATCGTACTTCAGCCGCGTCTACAACTCGCTTGCTCAGATTCGCCATGCTCGATATCCGATCCTGCTGCTTGCTTCCACGGAAGCACCACGGAAGCAGTTGGGAGCAAATTGCCGGCGTCGATATCGTATGGAGGACGGCGAGCACGTCAACTTTTGTCTTTGTTTTCAGTGCAATAGAGAGGTATAGCGTAAAATAGCGCACCTTGGCGAAGACGCGGATTTTGCCTCCGAAGGCAGAGGTCGTGAGTTCGAATCTCGCCGGGTCCGCCATCATTTTTCACGGAATGCTCCGGCGCCGGGATGGTTTTTGAAGAGCTGGTCGCGGCATCCGAAAGTTCCTGAGCGCAAGGCGGTAAAAGATGCGCCCTCGCCGCACCGCATCGATGTGCGGCCGCTTGCGCCCATCGCCACACCGACCGGCCGCTGCCGACATGGCCGCCGTGATGGCCTCCCGCGAATACACGTCACCATTGTCGAAATAGACGGGAGTGAAGGTCCCCCGGAGCGGCATGACGAAGTCTCTTACTCCGCTCCGCTAGCGTTTTCCTTGCCAGCTCGATCTCAACGTCATCGTGGTCTTCACCCGCTGGGCGACGTCGCCGATTGACTGAACGTGTTCAGCCGGCCGCGGGCGGCCTGATACAGGGCGGCGAATCGGGCGGCGAGCTCGATGGGGTCAGCCTTTGGCATGCAGTTCTGTAGCTTGCCCGGTTGATGGGGGGCGAGGCAGCATGGCGCCATGACTAGAAAGAGCTGGGGCCTGGCAGTAATCGTGAATCTTGGCGCGGCCGTCGTTGCCGCGCTCGCCTTCGGTGCATGGAAGCGATCTCAAACGCCTGCCATCCCGCCCTCTAACCACAGCTGGTTCGAACCTGTTGAAGACGTAGGCTTTATACCGAAGGCCAACTCTAAGTTGAATGCACGCTCAGGAGTTGACGGGCGTGACGCAACCTACACCATCGGACCTGACCATTTCAGAGTCGTGCCGGAGGCAATCACCCCCCCTGATGCATGCGTGCTGGTGTTTGGCGACTCGTTCTCCTTTGGAGATGGTGTAGCCGATGACGAAACCTTCTCAGCGCAGATCGTAAAGCAGAGCAGACATCGCGTCGCCGTCCAGAATCTGGCTATGTCGGGCTGGGGGCCGCATCAATTCCTGGCCGGTTTGCAGTCAGGTCGCTTCCGACGTGCCGTTCGGTGCAGCCCGACCGATGCCGTGTTCCTTATGATCCCCTCCCTGATCTGGCGCGCGAACGGCGTGTTCAACTCATGGGACGCGAAAGGGCCTCGCTACAGGCTAGGCGCTGGCGGTCGACCGGTTAGAGAGGGGACCTTGGGCGATCCTGATCCCTACAACTGGCGACGATGGATAGGACTAACGCCTGTCAGCCGACGCAACGCCATGAAGCTGGCTCTGGCCATCATCGTCGAGGCCACCAACGAGCTGAAGCGGCTGTATCCCGGCATCCGCATGCACTTCATCTCGTACCGCGTCGCCTCTTGGGGTGACGTGGACCTCACCCGCGAAGACATGTTCGAATTCGAGTACGACCTGCAACAAGCTGGCATCATTCCGCTTCCGCTGGAGGCCGCCATCCCACGATACCGGTTCGCGATGCAGGACTACGTCCTAAGCTCTGCCGATCTACACCCTAGCCCGCGCGCCCATCGCCTAATCGCCGAATTCATCCTTCGGGAGATCGCCGTGCGTTAGTTCTAGTGCTTCCGCCGGCATGCCCGCGCTTGGTCGCGCAGGCGGCCATAGTCCGGCATCATTACCCCGCGCACCATGCCGTCACGAGGAAGCATCGACAGCTCGTCGATGGCGCGCCGCTGCTGCTCGGCCGAGTACTCGACCTCACGCGGGCAGGCGCTAGAAACTGCCGTCGCGCAGCCGGCGATCGACATCGTCAGGAGTGCGAGGGCCAGCAGCGTCCGCATCGGTGATGCTCCGTTGGGTTTTGATGGTCTTGCCGAGCTGGTCGACGCGCACGGCGTTGCCGCCGGCGCTGCGACCCTCGAGATAGATCCAACCGGTGGCGATCAGCACCGCTGCGGCGACGCCCCCTATCAGCCAGTGCCGCGGCGTCATGTGCTCATGACCTCACCGCGCCGCTTCTTGGCGATGTACCGCCACAGGAAGAACGCCGCGGCCGCGAGGGCGATTACCGATAGGACCGGCGCACCGAGCTTCAGGAAGCTCTGCAGCGACAGGCCGACCTCGTTGATCGTCTCCAGCGTGGGTGCCAGCTGGCTCACCTGGTCGACGACGCTCGCCGCACCGGTGGCGACGGCGACGCCGCCGGCGATGACCGTCTTGCTCGAGGCCGCGGACCTCTCGGGCGCGACGGCCTGCGGCATCAGCTCCCCCGGCAGGTTGGGCAACGGCGCCACGACAGCGGGCACGGCAGCGACACCTTCTGCAGGCGTCAGGAACAACGCCTGCTCTACACTGCGGCGTCGGATCAGGCCCGGGGAATCGACCAACCTGCCCGTTCTCGGATCTTGGAACTTGCGCCACAGTGCGAAGGCCGCCGCTGAGCCTGCTTTGTCGCCTTTGTTGAACAGCCTGGCCGCCGTCGACCGGGCGAAGCCTTCGGGCCCGATGTTGAAGCAGAGTGATACCATAGCCGCGAATTCGTTGCCGTTGGCACCAGGGCACGTCCTGTCGACGCGATCCTCAGCCCAGTCCAGATTGCGCTCGAGATCGGCCTCGGCCCGCGCACGCGTAATCGGCGGCGTGTTGGCCGTCACGCCGTAGGTATTGCCCCAGCCATTGGTCCAGCGGCCGGCCGGGCAGCGGTACGGCACCTGCGCTGGCTGGCTGTTGCCCTGCGGGCCGGCCTCAAATTCCTTGATGAGCCGGTAGCCGGCTGCATTGATCTCTCGCGGCATGGTGATGGTTCTCCTGTTCAGCGTCCCGGCTTGTCAGCCTTGCGATCGAGCTTCTGGTCGAGGTCCCGGAAGCCATCGCGCATCAGGGTCTTGATCTCGCGAATGTCGTCGGCGACGCGCACCTGTGTCTGGTCCATGTGGGCACGCTGCTCGGTGATTTTGGTCAGCAGCCGGGTTTCGGTACTGCTGAGGGTTTCCTTCTGCTCTAGCTTCTGGGCGCGCTGGTCGCGCTCCAAAGTCGACACCCGCGAATCGAGCGTGGCATAGGCCCCCGCTGCCGCGATCAGGAAGGTCGCGGCTGTGAGCACGTGCCCGAGGTTGATCGTCGGGTCGAAGTGGACGCGCCGTCCCTCGTTCATCGGGCCAAGTGGCCTTGGGCGTTGGCGTACACGGCGCCGGTTACCGCGGTCAGGGTCACCGCCTCAAGCAGCATGTTCCTTGAGCCCGTCAGGGGGGACGGGAACACGATCGACAGCGGTGCCAGCGCCACGGCCTTAAGTGCGCACGAGGCGGCGGCATTGATCCAGCCGGTCGACGAGCGACTGATGGCGACTGGCTGTATCATGGTGTGCTCCTGTCAGATGCGGATCAGGTAGTTGAGGATTAGGGTCGGCTGGATAACGCTGAAGGCGCCGGACGTGCCGCTTGCAGACACTGACAGGGCGCCGCTGGTGGCGCCGGTGCCATTAAATGCATGTTGGTGGATGGTGGACGGGATTAGGCCGCTGGAGGCGGCATAGGCTTCGACGATGTGGTTAGGGGGGTCTGTCACGCCACTGACGCTCACGCTCAGACTACCGGCCGTGCCGCCGCTGACCGTGGTGCTTGCCGTGTTGGACTGCCCACCGCCAGCGCCACCCAGCGTCGTGCCGGCGATCGTATTCAGGCGCGCCGCGCTGGAGCCGCCCATGTTGTCTTTGCCCGCCACGACGCGGCCGCGGAGATCTGGAAGGCTGAATGTCGTGCTGCCATCGCCACCGCCGTAGGTCGTGCCGATCACTGCAAACAGACCAGCATAGGTCGTGCGCGATACGGTCTGGCCGTAGCAGAGGAGCGCCCCGGCCGGAGCCGTCGAGCCAGTGAAGGGCACGACTTCACCCGTTCTATTCCGCCGGTCGATCAGTCGATAAGCGCCACTGCTGCCGTGATAGGCGACACGGACCACCTCGTCAGTGTCGATCAGGCCGGGCGGCGCGACCCGCCACGCTGCCGCCGCGTGGTAGTGCAGCGGCGTCGCTCCCAGACTGTTGACGTTGAGCGTGGCGCCGGCGGCGTTGACCGCATGGAACTGCACGAGGTGCGTCATGCCGTCGACCAGGGCGCCCGGCGCCACCGCGTAGCTCAACGTGTAAGCCGTGCCGGAGCCGCCCGTGATCTTGGGGGTCGTCCAGTTGTAGAATCGCTTCAGGGCACCCTGATGGGCGCGCAGGACGTTGTTCACGCCGCTCGGCGCCATGCCTTCCGGCGCTCCATCGGGCGCCGCCGACGTGTTGGCGTTGTCGTCCTCGCTCCAGTTCGTTGCGCTGATATCCATTGGGAATCCTTGCAAAGGGGATGTGTGCGGAGTCGACGTTCTTCACCCGACCGCGTTCTGTGCATGGACGAGGAAAGGCCGGCGCTTCATCGTCCGCCCTGCGTCCGAAGACGATCGAGCATCATGGCGTACTGCGCTCGACGCAGCGCCATCTCCTCAGCCTGCCGCTGCGCGTTGTTTGTGAGCTGAGTGCCCATCAACAGACCGGGCCCGATTCCCGAGGCCCAGCCGCGCCCGGAGGCATCCGCTTGGCTGATGCCCGCACCGACGCCGATCAGCGCATTCGCGAGCATGTTCTTCCAGTCCGGCGCCTGCGTCATCGACAGGTACGGGTTGGTCGCCATCGCGGCGTCGCCGCCGAAGAACGTGGAGCCCGTGGCACCAACGCCCGACGCGCTAACAATGGTGCCGAGGCCGTCCGCGCCGACGCCGGCAACGTAGCCTCCAACGGGCGCCCCGGTAGCCGTGATGCCGCCACCGTCGCTCATCATCGGGCCGAGCGCGCCGGTGAGCAC